>Ga0182744_1002390_pt1 | contig 15436 bp, 16 predicted proteins | sample eDN3rd30CKraftMG_FD_128525 | JGI IMG/M metagenome (GOLD analysis project Ga0182744, IMG submission 128525) | Enriched Miracle-Growth compost microbial communities from Emeryville, California, USA - eDNA 3rd pass 30_C Kraft MG (version 2) (version 2) ...
ACTTCTTCCGGCGACTGCGACGTGGTGGTTTCCAGTATCATGGACGCTCTGTTTGTGATGTCCGCGGCGATCGCCCGGGAACCGACCCCGAACGCGCGCTCACGGCTCCCGCGTGAGATCCGGATTGTACTCCAGTGGCAGCTCGAGCACGAACGACGAGCCCTCGCTCGACGACGACCGGAGTTCGATGTCTCCGCCCAGCAACCGTGCGAGCTGGCGCGAGAGAGCGAGGCCGAGACCGGAGCCGCCGTACTGACGCGTGGATGATCCATCCACCTGACGGAACTCCTCGAACACGAGTTGCTGCAGCTCCGGCACGATGCCGATTCCCGTATCCGTGACGACGAAGCGCGCACTATCATCGTGCGACTCCACGCCCACGCTCACCTCGCCCTGCGCCGTGAACTTGTACGCGTTGCTGAGCAGGTTGGAGAGGATCTTCACGACCTTCTTCCGGTCGGTCCGAATCCACCGAATTTCTCCGTCGGGGAAATCTACCCTGAGGGTAACGGCAGCGGGCCTCCCCCGCGTGATGGTGAGCGCCTCGCGCATCGCCTCACGCGGGTCGAACGCCTCGACGCTCACGTGGAGCTCGCCGCGCTTGAGCGTGGTGAGCTCCAGGAGATCCTCTATGAGCACGAGCAGCCGCTCGCTCGAGCTGGTGACCTGCGAGAGCGTGGTGCGCTGTTCGGCGGTGAGCGGCCCCGACATCCCCTCCTGCAGCAGGTACGTGTAGCCGAGCACCGCGGTGAGCGGCGTGCGCAGCTCGTGGCTCATGTTGGCGAGGAACTCGTCCTTCAGCCGGCGCGCCTCGAGCGCGGCCACGTACTGTCGCTCCAGCTCCTCGTTCGACTCGAGGAGCGCGGCGTTGGCGCGACGCAGGTCGTCGATGAGTCGCGCCTTCTCGGCCGTCGCCGCGAGCTGGTCGGCCACGATCTGCAGGATCCCGCCGTCGTCGGCGTTGATGCCGCCCGCTTCCGCGAAGTAGAACGTGAGTGCGCCGAGCACCATGCCGTGCGTCTGCAGCGGGATCGCGACGAGCGCGCGGAACCCCAGCTCGCTCGCCACCTCCCGCCAGTCGGCCACCGACTCGTCGGCGAAGACGTCGGGAACCTGAATGATCCGCCGCTCGCTCGCCGCTTCGCCACTCGGCCCCGCGCCGAGGCGTACGCGCATCTGGCCGAGGAATGGGCGGAAGCGCTCCGGCCAGTTGCACGCGGCCACGAGACGCATGGCGTCGTCGTTGTCGTCCACCAGATAGATGGAAGCGAACGTCGCGCCCACCAGCGGGCTCACGCGCTCGAGCGCGTACTGGTACACTTCCTCGGGGCGGTCCGCCGTGAGGAATGCGTGCGCGATCTCACGCACGGCGACGAGCTCGCGCATCGCGCTGTCGGACTCGCTCGGTGCGCTCTCCTGGCTGGTCTCGATCACGCCGGTCAATCTAGCCACGCTCTGCAGGGGGAGGCCATAGCCGGGGCCGTTCTCTCAGCTCGAGGCACGCGCTCGCTCGGCCTCGGCCACTCGCGCGAGGAGCGTGGGGAGCTGAGATGTGAGACCGGATCGCGCGAGCACCAGCGTGGCGCCGGCCGCTCGACCCGCCTCGATCGCCTCGATGTTCGTGTGTCCCGCGAAGCCGATGATGCGCACCGCGCCGTCGCCGACGCGCTCTCGCAGCGCGCGAATGGCCGCCGAAGGATCTGGCGAATCGGCCTCGAGATCCACGAACGCGACGGATGGCAACTGCTTTCCGAGGTGTCGCTCGAGCTGCTCCAGCGACCTGGCGGCGCGAAGCTCGAGGCCGTTGCGGCGCGCGGCGTCGTCGATCTTCGAACGAAAGAGGAGGTCGCTCATCACCGCGAAAACCGGCCGCGCCCCCTCGAGGAGCGGTGGATACGGCGTCGCGAGCGGGTGGGGTTCGGGTGCGGGAGTGAGCATCTGTCTACCTCTGTCGTGGAACCGTTCCTGAATCGAGCAGCTTCTCTCAGCGCCTGCGCAGCGGCCGAAGCTCCACGCGCGACACGAGCGCACCGTCGGGCTGCGCCAGCGTGTACGCCACCGCATCGGCCACGTCGGAGGCGGTGAGCTTCCAGCTCGCGTCGCCCGTCGAGCTCGAGAAAGCGGTGTCGACGGAGCCGGGCATCACGAGCGACACCCGCACTCCGGAATCGCGCACCTCCATCATGAGCGACTCGCTGAACCCCACCAGCGCGTGCTTCGTGGCCGTGTAGCAGCTCCCGCCCGCGAACGCGCCGCGGCCGGCGAGCGATCCGATGTTCACCACGTGACCGCGCCCGCGCTGCACCATCCCCGGGAGCAGCGCGCGCGTGACGTAGAAGACGGCGTCGAGGTTGAGCGCGACCATGGAGCGCCACTCGTCGAGCCCGAGCTCGAGCATCGGCTTCATGATGCCGAGTCCGGCGTTGTTCACCAGCACTTCGGCATCGATGTCGGAGAGCGCGCGCTGCACCGCCGACGCGTCGGTGATGTCCAGCTCCAGCGCCGAGCAGTCGCCGCCCGCGTCCTCGATTTCGCGGCGCAGCGACTCCAGATCCTTCGCGGAACGCGCGACCGCCACGATCTCCCACTCGGCGGCCAGCCGGCGGGCCGTGGCACGTCCGATACCGCGCGATGCGCCGGTGATGACGGCGGTTCCCCTGCGCTGCGATCCACTCATGTGAGAAGCGCCTCCGTGGCTCGAAGAAGCGGTGCGAAGGAGAGCGGTTCGCCGGCCACGCGCTCGGCCAACTCCTGCGCCAATTCGCTCTGGCCCTCCGAAAAGAGCTGCTCCACTATCCAGGGGCCGCTGCGCGGGTTGCGATACCAGTCCTCGTCGAAGCGTTCGACCAGCGTGTGCGCGAGAAGTGCCTGGAGCTGCCAGGCGCGCAGATAGCGCGCCGCGTAGAAGCGCGGATCCACGTCCACGAACGCATCGGCCGCATCGTAGGAGAAGCCGGTGGCATCGGAGAGCGTGGCCACGTAGAGGTCGGGGAGAGAGCTCCACGGCACATCGCCCGAGTAGAGCTGGTACTCGTAGATCAGCTTGGCCGCATAGCGTCGCAGGAAGTGCAGTTCCTCGAAGCCCACCGCGCGCAGGAAGGACGGGAGTCCGGGACGCCCGAGCTCCGTGTAGCGCAGCAGCCATCCCGGATCGTGCATGAGATGGTCGAAGAGCATCGCGTACCCTTCGGTGATCGAGTTGTCGCCCAGCCAGCGAAACTCGAAGGGGAGGTCGGCGCGCGTGTAGCCGAAGTGTAGAGCGTGCCCCAGTTCGTGGAGGAACGTGCGATAGTCGGCCTGGCCGCCGTGCGGCCGCAGCACCAGGTACACTTCGTCCGGCACCCGCACGGGCGCGCAGAAGGCGCGCGAACGCTTCCCCTCGCGCTCGGCGGTGTCGAAGATCACCCTGCCGCCGGCGCGTGCATCGATGCCCATCTCCGAGCTCTGACGGAGGATCTCACGCTCCATGTCGGCGCTCGGGAAGTAGGGATCGAACTCCGGTGCACGCATCAGCGCGAGCGCATCGGCGCGGGTCGCATCGCGCGGATCGATGCCGAGCTGCTGGCGCGCGCGAGCGCGGAAGACATCGTCCCACATCGCGCGCGTGTCGCGCAGGAAGGTCTGGCACTGGTCCACCAGATTCGCGAGATCGATTCCGCTCAGCGCGCCGAACGTCGCGTTGTAGCCGGAGGCGATGTTCATCTCCTCCGTGAGGTCGCGTTCTCTGCGGAAGCGCTCTTCCTTCAGCGGCGCCAGCTCCGCGGCCACCAGCTTCGCGCGCGCACCTTCCAGCACGATTCGCTCGGCGCGATCCGCCGTGTTGGCTATCTCGATGGCGATCCGCTGAAAGGGAATCCGGCGACCGTCAGGCACGTTCACCACGGCCGATCCCTCCCAGGCTATCTCGCGCTCGTCGAGCGGCGCGAGCGTGCGCGATACGAGCCCTTCGGCCTGCCAGTCGAGGAGCGCGCGCGCCGAACGGTGCTCGGCGCCATGCGGCTCGGATGCGTGAAAGAGCTCGCGTACGAACTCGAGCGACTCGTCGCCAAGCGCGCTGGCGTGGCGTGCGTAGATCGGCGCGAGCTCCGCGGTCGGCTGCAGCCCGGCCTGGGAACGATAGTACTCGCGCGAGAGCTCCTCCATCAGCGCCTCGCCACCGCGCCGAAGCCGCTCGAGCGAGATCGCGCTCACGCCGCTATGTGCTCGAGGATGTAATCGCGCAGCCTGTCGCTCGCGACGCGGTCCTGCTTCAGCGTGTCGCGATCGCGAACCGTGACGGTGCCATCGCTCACGGATTCACCATCGACCGTCACGCAGAAGGGCGTTCCCACCTCATCCTGCCTGCGGTAGCGGCGGCCGATCGCGCCCGACTCGTCGTAGAACACGGGGAACCAGCCGCGCAGATCCGCAGCGATGCGCGTGGCCAGCTCCGGCATCCCGTCCTTCTTCACCAGCGGGAACACACCCGCCTTGATCGGCGCCACCGCCGGGTGGAATGCCAGCACCGTGCGCCCTTCATCTTCCCCCGCCACCGACTCCTCGCGGAAGGCGTTCACCAGCACCGCGAGCGTCGTACGATCGGCACCCACCGACGTCTCGACCACGTACGGCACGTAGCGCCGGTTGTTCGGCTGGTCGAAGTAGTCGAGCTTCTTCCCCGAGAACTCCTGGTGGCGCGAGAGATCGAAGTCGCCGCGGTTGTGCACTCCCTCGATCTCCTGGAAGCCGAGCGAGCCGCCGAAGTCGAACTCGATGTCGAACGCGGCGCGCGCGTAGTGCGCGAGCTCCTCCTTCGTGTGTTCGTGGAAGCGGAGGCGCTCCGGCTGGAGTCCGAGCGACTCGTGCCAGCGCAGACGCTGCTCCTTCCAGTACTCGAACCACTTCATGTCCGTACCGGGCTCCACGAAGAACTGCATCTCCATCTGCTCGAACTCGCGCGTGCGGAAGATGAAGTTCCCCGGCGTGATCTCGTTGCGGAACGCCTTCCCGATCTGCGCGATGCCGAAGGGAATGCGCTGCCGCGACGCCTGCTGCACGTTCAGGAAGTTCACGTAGATTCCCTGCGCGGTTTCGGGGCGCAGGTACACGGTGGAAGCCGTGTCCTCCACCGGACCCATGAACGTCTTGAACATCAGGTTGAACTGGCGCGGCGCGCCGATCGTGCCTTTCATGCCGCACGAGGGGCATTGCACGTCCGGCGTCGCCGGCTCGCCCTTTATCCGATCGTCGTCGGCACGGAAGCGGCGCTTGCAGTTGGTGCACTCCACGAGCGGATCCACGAAGCCGCCCACGTGGCCGCTCGCTTCCCACACGCGCGGATGCATGAGGATCGCCGCATCGAGTCCCTCGATGTCGTCGCGCGTATGCACCATCGAGCGCCACCAGCGGTCCTTGATGTTTCTCTTCAGCTCGACGCCGAGCGGGCCGTAGTCCCACACCGAGCCGGTACCGCCGTAGATCTCCGACGACTGGAAGATGAAACCGCGCCGCTTGCAGAGCGACACCAGGCGTTCGAGCACGTCCGGGGACGAAGTCTTGGTCATTCGGATGGTGTTGTTGAAAAGGCTGGAGTGGCCGCGCCGGCGAGCTTCCGCGCGATCAGCTCCCCATGATTGCGTCCGTTCTCGATGAACGTCTTGTTCGCGTCGTAGCCGGAGGCGATGACGCCGGCGATGAATACGCCGGGCACCGTCGTTTCCATCGTCGCGGGATCGTGCTCGGGAATCCCGTTGGCCGGGTCGATCGGAACGCCGAGCTGCAGCAGCAGATCGTTGTTGGGCTGGTATCCGAGCATGAGGTAGACGTGTTCCGCCGGCACACGCTCGATTCCGCGCGGCGTATCGAGTACCACCTCGTGCGGCTCGATCGCCTTCACGCGCGACTCGAAGCGCGCCCCGATGCTCCCTTCCCTGATGCGATTGGTGATGTCGGGAACGATCCAGGGCTTCACGTTCGGATCGAGTGCCGGCGCGAAATGCACGATCGTCACCCTGGCGTCGGCGCGATAGAGGTCGAGAGCAGCCTCGACGGCGGAGTTGCCGCCTCCCACCACCACCACGTCCTGCTCGAACGCCCAGTGCCCCTCGGTGAAGAGGTGCGTGACGTGCGGGAGCTCCTCGCCCGGTACACCCAGCCGGTTCGGACGCCCGAAGTAGCCCGTCGCCACCACCAGCGCGCCGGCGTCGATGCTGCTCTCGCCGCCGAAGCGGTCGCGCGTGACGAGCAGGAAACGATCGCCGCGCCGCTCTACCGATGCCACGTTCTCGTACTGGCGCAGCGGAACGTCGAAGTGCTTCGCCACCGCGCGATAGTAGGCGAGCGCGTCGCGCCGCGTGGGCTTCTCCGTCGGCACCACGAACGGGATTCCCGCGATCGAGAGCCGTTCCGCGGTGGAGAAGAAGTTGATGTATGTGGGGTACGAAGCGATCCCGCTCACGAGACTGGCGCGGTCCACGAGTACCCCGCGGAATCCGGCATTCTTCACGGCCACCGCGGCCGCCAGTCCACACGGACCGGCGCCCACGATGGCAACATCGGCCACAGCGTCCATCGATTGCCTTCCTTCAGGCCGCGCCGACGATCTGGTCGCGACGGGTTCCCACGCTCACGTACACGATCGGCGTATCGGCGAGTTCCTGGATTCGTTCCATGTACCGCCGCGCGGCCACCGGTAGATCCTCGAGCCTGCGTGCACCGGCGGTGGAACTGCGCCAGCCCTCGAACCACTCGTAGCGCGGCACCACTCTCTCCAGTTCCACGAGGTCGCCGGGGAACTCGTCCACCGGTTCGCCGTCCACCTCGTAGCCGGTGCAGATCGCCACACGCTCGAGCGTGTCGAGCACATCCAGCTTGGTCACTGCGAGTCCCGTCAGCCCGTTCACCCGCGCGGCGTAGCGCACCACCACCGCGTCGAACCAGCCGCAGCGCCGCGCGCGGCCGGTGGTGGCGCCGAATTCGTGGCCGAGCTCCCGCACGCGGGTGGCGAGCGGTTCCTCCAGCTCGGTGGGGAGCGGGCCATTCCCAACCCGCGTGGTGTACGCCTTCACGACGCCGAGCACGGCGTCTATCGTGCCCGGGCCGATCCCGACTCCAGTTGCCGCCCCGCCGGACGTCGTACTGCTGGACGTCACGTACGGGTAGGTCCCATGGTCCACGTCGAGCAGCGATCCCTGTGCGCCCTCCAGCAGCACGGCGGCACCGGCCTTCTGAGCACGGTGCACCGCGAGCCCCACGTCATCCGCCAGCGGGAGGAGTCGCGGCGCCAGGCGCTCGAGCAGCTCCACCGTGGCATCGAGGTCGGCGCGCTTCTCCGAGCCGAAGGCCGCGAGCTGGTTGTTGGCGTGCTCCATGGAGCGAACCAGCAGCTCGCGCAGCCGATCGGGATGCCGGAGGTCGAGCACTCGGATCCCGCGGCGCGCGATCTTGTCTTCGTACGCCGGACCGATGCCCCTGCCCGTGGTGCCTATCACGCGGCTCGCCGCGCTCTCGCAGTCCAGAAGCTTGTGGTGCGGGAGCACGAGGTGCGCGCGGTCGCTCACGTACAGCCGCCCCTCCACGTCCACGCCATCGCGCACCAGCTCGTCGATCTCGGTGAAGAGCGTGTCCGGATCCAGTACCACGCCGTTTCCGATGGCGCAGCGCACTCCGGGATGCATGATCCCGCTCGGGATCTGATGCAGCACGAACGAGTGGCCGCCTATGTGGACGGTGTGGCCCGCGTTGGCACCGCCCTGGTAGCGCACCACCCAGTCGGCGCGCTCCGCGAGCACGTCGACGAGCTTTCCCTTCCCCTCATCTCCCCACTGAGCGCCCACCACGACGAGAGTGCGGATGTTGCTTTCGAACATGATACTCCGTGAATGAGCGTACCATTCCCCACGCCTCGACCCTCTCACGCATGAAGCCGCCGGCTAGCGCAGCCAGCGGCCTCGCGTCTTCACGAAAGATCAGTGTGCCCCGCGCCTCCGTCAACTCGCCGACTGCGTCGCTCCGAGCTGCTGCACTGGATGTGGCTCGGCCGACGCGCCGTCGAGCGGCAGACTCACGACGAACGTCGTGCCGCGGCCGTACTCGCTCTCGACCGACAGGTGGCCGCCCAGAAGTGCGACCAGCTTGCGCGTGATGCTGAGGCCCAGTCCAGTCCCGCCGTATTCGCGAGTGCGCGACTGATCCACCTGGCGGAACTCCTCGAAGATCACGCCGAGGTTCTGCGACTTGATTCCGATCCCGCTGTCGCTCACCTCCACGACCAGGTCGCTTCCCCTCCGGTACGCTCCGAAGGAGACGAACCCGCGGTTCGTGAACTTCACCGCGTTCGACAGGAGGTTGAGCACTATCTGCTTCACCTTGGTGGGATCGGTGAGAACGACGGGGATGTGCTCCTCGATGCTCACACGGAACTCCAGCGCCTTGCGCCGCACGAGCGGCTCCATCTGCGCGGCGACCTCCATCAGGAGCGGACGCAGCTCCGCAGCCTCGAGCCGCACGGGCGTCTTACCGGCCTCGATGCGCGCCAGGTCGAGGATGTCGTTGATGAGAGCGAGGAGGTGCTGCGCCGAAGCCTGGATCCGGGTCAGGCCTTCCACCTGCTTCGCCGTCAGGTCGCCGTAGATGCGATCGAGCATGAGCGCGGTGTAGCCGATGAGGGCGTTGATCGGCGTGCGCAGCTCGTGGCTCATGTTGGCGAGGAACTCGGACTTCAGGCGATACGCTCTCTCGAGTTCGTTCGACTGCCACTGCAGCTTCTCGTTCTGCGCCGCGAGATCGGCGGTGGCCATGCGGATGCGATCTTCCAGACCCGAATTCAGCGCCTGCAGCTTCTGATTGAGGTGCTCGTTCTCGACCTGCTTCGTGAGGTCGTGCAGCACCGAGACGATGGCGAGCGGCTCGCCGCGCTCGTTCAGCACTTTCCCCGCCAGCACCTCCACCGGGAGCTCGCGCCCCTCGCGCGGCTGCTGCAGGGTGATTCGCTCGCGACGGAACGTGGTGGGGCTGAGCACGAAGTCCGAGATGAGCGTGGTGAACTTCGTGTCGTTCTCCCGGACGCGCTGGAGATGCCGTCGATCTCCGCCTCCACGCGGCGCCTCGAAGAGCTGCTCCGCCTGCGGATTCATGAGGAAGATCTTCGCCTGGTCGTCGGTGACCAGAATCGGATCGCCCACGTTCTTCAGAATGAGGTTCAGCCGGTCGCGCTCGCGGGTGGCCTCCATCTCGGTCACTCTCGCGCGATTGTACTGCCGCTCGAGTTCGATCGAGGCGCGCTTGAGATCCGTGACGTCGCGCAGCACGGAGACGTACGAGCCGCCGCGCGTGATGCTCGGCGGGAGCGGGTGCGCGAGCACCTCGAAGAGGAGATCGGTCCCCTCGTTCGGATCCACGAGATTCAGCTCGCGCGAGCTGCTGCTGCGCACTCCCCCGGCCAGCGCCGCACGCGAGAGGAAGGAGCTGAAGAGAAGGTTGTTGATCTCCACCGCGCGGCGGCGTCCTTCCGAGTCGTCGTCGCGGAGCGAGAGCAGCAGATCCGCGCGCTGATTCTGGACCACCACGCGGTTCGCCGAGTCGGTTATGACTATCGGATCGGGGAGTGCGCTGATGATCGCGGTGAGGAGATTCCTCTCGTCATCCAGCCGCTCCGCCGTGCGCCCCAGCCCTTCGAGAGCGTGAGTGCGTGCGATGACCGGACCGGCGAGAAGCGCCGCGTCGGCGAGATCCTGGATCGTCTCGTCATCCGGACGTCCCTCGAGAACGAGCACCCCGAAGACGACGTGCCCGCGGCGCCGCCGCCGCTCGCTGCTGGCGCCCGGCCAATCGAACACGGAAGACGCGGTGAACTGCGGCCCGAGAGTCGGGATCGATGCGCCGCGCGGAAGCGGGCCCCCTCTGTAGCGCGCCTGGGGAAGCGGCAGGAGAAGCGCGTTGTCGAAGGGGAGATCAGCGAGCGGGCCGTCGCCACAGACCACGACCTCGTGTCCGAGAGCGGCGACAGCCATTGGGTGGCTTTCGTTGTCCAGCGGAACGGGAAGCCGCCTCTCGCCTCGCGCGGCGACTCCCTGGCTCCCCCTTGGCTCGAGCCGCTGGAACGTCGGGTCGACGACGTAGAGCACCGCTCGCGGCGTACCCGACACCTCCGTGAACTGCCTGAGCAGGAGCGACTCCGCCGCGGCAAAATCGGGACTCTCCGCCAGATCCGCGAGGAGGCCAGCCAGATCCCTGTCGGGAAGTGCGCAGTTCCGTGTCACCTTACACACCACCGAAGGTCCAGCCACGGCGTCAGAGCGCGCCCTTCGGGCTCACCGCCGCGAGCTCGTCGAGCCTTCGCTTGAGTTCCGCATTCTCGCGCGCATACCGTTCCAGCTCCGTCTCGACCGTCGCCGTGGCAAGCTCGCGCGGGCGGGAAACCGGAGTGGTGATGCCCACCGCCTCGGAATACTTGAGGTACGTGTCGATGGAGGCGACGACGACACGCGCCTCGACGGTCACCAGGTCGATACCCACCAGCGAGACGCGGACCCACGCGTCGATCACGATGCCCTTGTCGAGCACCCGGTCGAGAACGTCGATCAGCGAACTGCCGCCGGGGGATCTTTCGACAGCCATGGTGCTTACTCCGTAGCTGAGGGTTCAGGACCGGCACTCCCGCCGCGCTGCCCGCCACTGGTGTGCGAGGAGTGAGGGCGGGGAGTCAGTAGGTCGAGCTGCCGCTCGATCCGGTCGAGCCGTGCTTCCAGATCTCCCGCGACGAGCGCGTTCGCGGCGGGAGCGCCGGCGGTGAGCCGGGGATCGTATCTCCACCAGTTCAGGCCAATCGCCTCTGCCTTGTCGATGGAGCAGACGAGCAATCGGACCTGGATCGTGATGAGTTCCACGTTGGCGAGGTTGATCTTGATGTCGCCCGCGATGACCAGCCCCTTGTCGAGAACCCTGTCCAGGATCTCCACCAGGCCGTGGCTGCGCGTGGGCGCTAGATACTCGGGCAAGCGTCGTGCTCCGGATATTGGATAATGTTCTCCTTCACCTCAGATGGCCGAGCGGGCCAAGGTCGATGTCCAGCTCCTCGTCGGTCACGCCGAAGATGTTCTTGATTTCGCGCATTCTTTCGTCGAGCCGCATGAGCGCGAGTCCCAGTCGTTCGACTTCGCTCTCGTCCAGCGTTCCCCCATCCATCCGACGTACCGCCTGATGCTCGAGTACATCGCGCAGCAGCTCTATGATCGTCAGAACCAACCGGGCAAGTCCGTTCTCCGCGGCCTCCGGATCCACATCTATCCGTTCCGGGAGCGCGGGAGCGAGCTCCCGAAGCTCCTGCTCGAACGCCGCGGCCGCGCCGGGTGAAACGCTGGCGGCCGGTGCTCCTCCGCCCGTTCCCGACTCTTCATTCACTTCCGAGACTCGTGAAACTGTAGGGCGCCCATGGACCAGAAACCAGCAGTCGCAGCGCCGGATCCGATTCGACGAGCGAATCCACGGCCCGACGATAATCCGCCACGTCCCCCAGCGCCACCAGATGGGAAATCGAGAAAGATCGGCTCCCCGCCATCACGGGAGAACATACCCCCTCGCGCGCGAAGGCGTCCACCGCTCGCGCCACGCGCGACTGCAAGAAATCGGCCTGCCGCTGTAATTCCGCTGCCTCGGCGTGCCTCGCGCGGAGGCGCGCCATGTAGGCGCGGCCGCGGGCACTCTCCTCGGTGATCGATGCATCCACCGCGGGAACACGCGCCGATTCGGCCGTACCCTCCGGCGCATCCAGCATTATCCTGATCGTCATCTCCACTCCACCGCGCACGCGCTCGAGCGCGTGCGCCAACGAACCCACGCGTGGCTCCAGCGCCCGGCGCAGCGCCGTTTCGTCCGCAAAGCTCTGGCCAAACCTCGCGGGGAGCGGCGTTTCGCCAGCGAGCGCCGCACGCACCACACGGTCGTGTTCCGCGACCTGCGCCGTGGTAGCCGGACGCGATTCGACGGGGGCGTCGCTCACCCACGCCGCCACACCTTCGCCTGCCACCAGGGAACGGACGATGGCGCCCGCGATTCCTTGCAACCCCTGCGGCGGCTCACGGCCGGATTCAGTCAGGCAGTACAGGTATATCGCCACTTGGCCGACCAGACTGCTCGAGAGTCTCGACCGATGTGAGGTAGAGCGAAAGTCCCAGTCGAACGAGGTCGATGCCGGCAACGGAAATCGTCGCATCGCCCGAGATGACCACGCCCTTGTCCAGCACGTGGTTCAGCAGCTCGCCCAGTACCAGACGCTCATCCTCATCGATCACCTCCACTTCGTCACTCGCCATCAGTCGCTCGCGCCGGTGAAGTGATAGGCGGGCCACGGTCCGGTGAACTCGAAGCGAAAGCCGCGCGGCTCCAGCCGACGAACCGCATCGCCGAGTGCGGCGCGCAGCGCTTCCACGCGTTCGGCCTTCACGAGGCACGACGCATCGAGCACCGCCCGTCCACCCGATTCCGCGTCGGGAACCGGAGGAAGCGGCGACCGTGCCACCGCGGTGGAGTGCGCCGCCAGAGTGGAGGCCAGTTCAGCGGCGACGGCCGCACCGCGTCGCGAGCGCTCCTGGCGCAGTGCCTTCTCGAGCTTTCGCTCCAGCAGATAGCGCTGGCCGGGAGTGGCGACCGCCGCCTGCCGGCGCAGCTCGGCTGTCTCCCCGCTCTCGTCGGCGAGTGCCGCGTCGACGGTGGGAGCGGAGCTCTGGAAGACGCGCAGCGTGTACTCGCGCGCGCCGCGCACGCGCTCGAGCGCCTTCGCGAGTGACTCGCGCCGTTCCGTGAGCATCGCACGCACTGCGTCGATTTCCGAGAAGAGCGTGAACATCGTGAAGGGTACTACATCGGTGCGATCGCTCGCCCACGTCAGCACGGCGTCGTGCGCCACGGCGCGCGGGCCGACCCACTCGACGTCGCCTGCGCGCGCCTCGATCGCCAGGCCAGTGTAGTCGGCCGCAGGGACGACAGAACAGAGCGCCGCCAGTTTCCCTTCCGTCACCACGATGACGGTGGAATCCTCAACGCCGTCCGGAGCCGTCGAGAGATCCAACTCGCCGCCGAATACTCCATACGCGTAGACGATCTGCACGCGTGCTCGCTCTCCGTCAGTGGGCATCGCTCGGAACGCTCCTCCAGGATTCCGACCATGCGCGCAGGGCCTCCACGCCGCGCGGGGCCGGCCGTGTGATGGGTGCCTCAAACTGTGGCAGTGGACGCGCGAGTGGAAGAGGCGAAGCGGCCGCTGATTCCGCACGATTCCAGAGCAGCGCCGCAGCCGGAATTCCCAGCTCTTCCAGCCGCGCCAGGAGCCGCGCGCTTTCGTCGCGCACCAGCGGCTCATCGAGCGCCACCGCGATGACCGACGCGCGACTCCCGTCACGCAGCATCGCCTGCAGCGCGCGCGTGCGGCGCGCGAACGCCGTGAGCTCCATGGAGGCTTCTCCGAGCGGAACGACTTCGCGATAGTCGAGCATCAGACGCAACAGCCGGTGCGTCCAGGCGACCGCCTGCGCCGGGAGCTCCAGAAGACGCAACAGATGCCCGGTTGGCGCGGGGTCCACCACGATTCGATCGAAACCACCGTTCGCGAGCTCTTCGCCGAGAACGCTCAGCGCATACACTTCATCGATCCCGGGCGGCGCCAGCGCCAGAAGGTCCCGCACTACTACGCGGTCGTGCGCCGCGTCCAGCGCGCCACGCATGAGCGAATCGAAGAGCCGGTCGACCTTCTCCTGGTACCGTTCGCGAAATCCCGAGAATGCCGACGACGCATCGAGCTGCCGCGCGACGAGTCCGCTCGTGCCCTCTACCTCGACGGCCTCGTCGCCGATGCTCTGGGCAAGCGCATCGGCGATCGAAGGTGCGGGGTCGGTGGAGACGAGCAGCGTGCGCACACCCCGATCTGCGAGCGCGAGTGCCAGCGCGCACGCCGCAGTGGTCTTTCCGACTCCTCCCTTCCCCGCGACGATGGTGAGTGGAGCGACGCGGGCAAGGATGGCTTCGCGAGCGTCGAACCGGGCGCGCGGCCGCGACCGGGGCTCCGCCGCGGCGGCCGCAGCGCCCATGACGTTCGTTGCGCCCGCCACGGGTGCACTCGCGCTCCGTGCTCGTACCGCCCCGCCCCAGCGAAGCAGCCCGGCTCTGCCTGCGGGCACATCCTCGAGAAGTTCGACATCGAAGTATTGGACATCCGGGAGCGTGCGCGCGAGCATGGCGATTGCGGCCGCACCGTCGGCATCTACTCTCGATGGCAACGCGTTCACGACGATGGCGCGCGGCGCGAGCTTCAACTCGGCGAGTCTCGCGGCGTAGCGCACGCTCTCATCCACCACGAGCTGCTCCGCCCGCACCACGAGCACCGTCGCGTATCGCTCGGGATCGGACAGCGCCGATTCCAGCCGTACCAGGCGCGAGCGAATCGAGGCGAGAAAGCGATCGATGTCGTCCTCGCGAATTCTGCGGGTGAGAGCGTACACCATGAATCGGTGTTTCGCCTGCATCGCATCGAGAAGCGCGAGGAGGGCCGCGAACGACTTCGGAAGCTCGAGGAGCCGAAGGGTATGCCCCGTGGGCGCGGTGTCGAAGAGTACGCGGGCCCACCCCTCCTCCTCGATCTCCAGCATGGCGAGGAGCGCCATCGACTCGTCGAGCCCGGGTAGAGCGGCATCCACGATCCCCGCGCTCTCCTCGCGACTCAGGTACGTGCCGCGGTCGAAGAGCTCCACGAGCGTTTCGCGCCATTCTGCGAGAAAGCGCGAATGCACCGCCGCGGGATCGAGCTGCATTCCCCACAGCCCGTCGACACCATCCATGGGCACAGGCACGCCGCCGAGCGGTGCGCCGATCGCGTCTCCCAGCGAACGCGCCGGGTCGGTCGAGAGGAGGAGCGTCCGGAATCCGGCGTCGCCCCGCTCGCCCGCACGCATCGCAGCGCGCAAGGCGAGCGCCCCGGCACACGTCGTCTTGCCGACTCCACCCTTTCCACACACCAGCACCCTGGAAGGGAGAGAGTCGAGAAGCGCGTCCAGCCCGATCACTCCCCTCCGCTGCTCCCGGTCTCGACGTCGCTCGACTCGCCGGCGCCGTGCGCGTCGCGCGCGACGCGCACGGCGCCGGCGGGCGCCTGCAATCCGAACTGCTCGCGCCAGTATCGCACCTCGCGCAGCCGCTCCATGAGCCCGGCCTCGCGTCGCAGATACTCGTCGTCGTCGATGTCGCCCAGCTCGACGAGCAGTTGCAGCTCCATCAGCTCCTGCTTCACCGCCCCGTCATCCACGAGCTCCTCTTCCACCACCCGCTGCACCTTCCCCAGCGACCACCGTATCCCCGCCACGGGGCCGGTGACCGGGAAGAAGAGAAGTTTGGTGAGGAGAGACATGGGGGGAGAGAAAAAAAAGAGTCAACTACGAGAGAAAGAGAGAGAGCAGGAAGCAGAGAGCAG
>Ga0182744_1002394_pt1 | contig 15427 bp, 14 predicted proteins | sample eDN3rd30CKraftMG_FD_128525 | JGI IMG/M metagenome (GOLD analysis project Ga0182744, IMG submission 128525) | Enriched Miracle-Growth compost microbial communities from Emeryville, California, USA - eDNA 3rd pass 30_C Kraft MG (version 2) (version 2) ...
ATTGCTGCAGCTCAACCGCAACGAGGCCTCCCGCTCCATCAGCGTCCGCCTGGTGGTGGACGGCAACTAGGGCCTGTCGATAGACCCTGGAGGAAACACGCGGTGGCTTTGTACGATGTGCCCGCCCCGGCGAAAATCAATCTTTTCCTGCATGTCACGGGCCGCCGCGAGGACGGCTATCACCTGCTGCAGACGGCTTTCCGCTACATCGACCTTTGCGATACGCTGAATTTCGATATCCGCCGCGATGGCCGCATCGAGCGCGAAATGGCCGGCATGGCGGGCCTGGAGGCCGACGATGATTTGGTGGTCAAGGCGGCCAGGGCGCTGCAGCGGGCTACGGGCACGCCGCTGGGGGCGCAGATCTCGTACCGCAAGCGCATTCCTGCGGGCGGCGGCCTGGGAGGCGGATCCAGCGACGCCGCGACGACGCTCATTGCCTTGAACCGCCTTTGGGCCACGGGCCTGAGCCGGCAGGAACTGATGGCCTTGGCCTTGCCGCTGGGCGCCGATGTGCCGGTGTTCATCTACGGGCGGCCGGCATTCGCGCAAGGCGTGGGCGAAGACCTGTCTCCCTTGGAGCTGCCCCCGGAGCGCGCCTATCTTGTTGTACAGCCGCCGCAGCATGTGCCCACCGCTGCGGTTTTTGCCAGCCCCGATTTGACAAGAAATTCCCCATGCATCAAAATAGCCGTCTTTGCTGATTGGCAACAAATCAATGCCACAGGGCCTGGCCGCGCCAAGCCCCATGCCATGGGCCAGGGTAGCCTTGCCTTATTTGGGCGCAATGATTTGGAACCCGTCGTTTTTGCAAAGTATCCGCGTGTTGCGGCGGCCCATGACTGGCTTACGCGGCAAGGCATGCATGCAAGAATGAGCGGCTCGGGCGCATGCCTCTTTGTCGAGTTTGTAACGATGAAAGAAGCGGTCCTGCGCAGGCAGCAAATTATCGGTAAAATATCCGGTGATGAAGATGCGGCGGTAGTTCAAGGTGTATGGGCTTGTCCCGGCCTTGCCGATCACCCTCTAAGGCATTGGATACGCAGTTGATACTGGGGAATCGCCAAGCTGGTTAAGGCACTGGATTTTGATTCCAGCATGCGAAGGTTCGAATCCTTCTTCCCCAGCCATTCTCAAGCCGCAAGGCATGCAGTTGACTTAAAGCTGTTGAGTCGGCCCCCACGGTGCTGGTCAACAGCTTTGTTGTTTGACGCCAAGAAAACACCTAGCCATGGCACACGACAGATTCATGATTTTTACCGGCACCGCCAATACCCGTTTGGCTGTCGATGTCGCAAATCACCTTGACATGTCGCTGGGCAAGATGTCGGTCGGCCGCTTTTCCGATGGCGAGGTCATGGTGGAAATCAACGAAAACGTCCGCGGCAAGGATGTCTTCGTTTTGCAGCCCACCTGTGCGCCCACCAACGACAATCTGATGGAAATCATGGTCATGGTCGACGCTTTGCGGCGCGCCTCGGCCGGCAAGATCACGGCGGCCATTCCATACTTCGGCTATGCGCGCCAGGACCGCCGCCCGCGTTCGGCGCGCGTGGCCATATCGGCCAAGGTGGTCGCCAACATGCTGCAGGTGGTGGGCGTGGACCGCATCATGACCATGGATCTGCATGCCGACCAGATCCAGGGCTTCTTCGATATACCCGTGGACAATATCTACGCCGGCCCCATATTGCTGGGCGACATCTGGCGCCGCAATTACCAGAACCTGGTGGTGGTATCGCCCGACATCGGCGGCGTGGTGCGCGCCCGGGCGCTGGCCAAGCAGCTGGAAGCCGACTTGGCCATCATCGACAAGCGCCGCCCGCGCGCCAATGTGTCGGAAGTCATGAACATCATCGGGGAAGTCGACGGCCGCAACTGCATCATCATGGATGATATGGTCGACACCGCGGGCACCCTGTGCAAGGCCGCGCAGGCGCTGAAAGAGCGCGGCGCGGTGGCCGTGTCGGCCTACTGCACGCATCCCGTGCTGTCGGGCGGCGCCGTGCAGCGCATCATAGAATCACAACTCGACGAACTGGTGGTCACCGACACCATTCCCCTGTCCGAAGAGGCGCGCGCATGCAGCCGCATCCGCCAGTTGTCCTGCGCCTCGCTGCTGGGCGAAACCATACTGCGCATTTCCAACGCGGAATCGGTCAGCTCGCTGTTCGTCGATTAAGAAGCATGCCGTTGCCCGCTGGTCGCGGCGGGCAGCAGTCGTTCGCGGCGTAACCGCGCCGCGTTTATCAACAGGGCCAGTATCACCCTTGCGGGTTGTGCGAGCCCAGTCATCTGGAGTTTTCCATGAAGTTCAACGCCACTTCGCGTAGCGATAAGGGTACGAGTGCGAGCCGCCGCCTGCGCCACGCTGGCCGTGTCCCCGCCATTGTTTACGGCGGTAGCGCCGAGCCCCTGAGCATCGAGCTCGACCACAACGAAATCTACCATGCGCTGCGCAAGGAAGAGTTCCACGCCTCCATCCTGAGCATGGAGCTGGACGGCGGTTCGCAGCAAGTGCTGCTGCGCGCCGTGCAATGGCACCCCTACAAGCCGCAAGTCCTGCATGTGGATTTCCAGCGCGTGGACGCCAAGCAGCCCATCACCACCAAGGTGCCGCTGCATTTCATCAATGGCGAGGCATCTCCCGCTGTTAAGCTCAACAGTCAGATCATCAGCCACGTGCTGACCGAGCTTGAAGTCACCTGCCTGCCCGAGAACCTGCCTCAGTTCATCCAGGTCGACCTGGGCGAGCTGGCCCCCGGCGGCAACGTTTATCTGTCCGATATCGTCATGCCCGAAGGCGTCACGCCCACGGCTCATGGCGCTGATGCGGCTAGCTTGGTGGTCGCCGCGGCGCTGGCGCAGCGCGGCGCAGGCGGCGATGCCGGCGACGAAGGCGGCGGAGAAGCAGCAGGCTCCGCAGAAAAGGCCGAATAGGCCTCAGGGGGCGCATAGCCTTCATCGCAAGACGGGCAGGGCCGCCTTTCGCGCCCTGCGCTGTAAAACCCCTGTCAGGCTCGAGCGGCCGGCAGGGGTTTTTCTTGGTCTTGGGATAGACTTCCGTTATGACACCACCAATACGCCTCATCATCGGGCTGGGCAACCCGGGACCGGAATATGAAACCACGCGCCACAACGCGGGCTTCTGGCTGGCCGACCATCTGGCCGACGATTTGAAGACGAGCTTCACGCTGGAAAAGGGCTTTTCGGCATGGGTGGCTAAAGCGCGCTTCGACGGCGAAGCGGTGATCCTGGCCAAGCCCGCCACCTTCATGAACCGCTCCGGGCAGGCCGCCGGCGCTTTGCTGCGCTTCTATAAGCTGGCGCCGGAACAAGTGCTGGTTTTGCACGACGAGCTCGATCTTCCGCCGGGGCAAGTCAAGCTCAAGCAGGGGGGAGGGCACGCGGGCCATAACGGGCTGCGCGATATTCAGTCCGCGTTTTCCAGCCCCGCCTTCTGGCGCCTGCGCATAGGCATCGGCCATCCGCGTTCTTTGGGCCTGGCCCAGCAAGTCGCGGCTTTCGTGCTGAACCCGCCGCGGCGCGAAGAACTCAAGCTGATCGAAGGCGTCATCGAGCGGGCGCGGAATGTTTTGCCGGCTTTGTTGCGGGGCGAATTCCCGCAAGCCATCAATCAACTGCACGAGGGCAACCGTGCCTGAGCCGCGCAAGCGCCGCGTATCGGCGCCCGTGGCCAAGGCGAATTTCCGCCGCGAGTTGCGTGATTTTTTCGGTTTCATCCTGCACCCGCGCTTCGCGCCGCGCCTGCCGGGGCGCCTGGCCGACAGCGGCTGGCGCAGCGACTGGTTTTCCGGCGCCCCGCTGGGCCGCCTGTTGAAATGGGCCGCCTTTCTGTGGAGCATCAACCTCGTCGTCCTGGGGCCCATCGCCGTCGCGGCGGCTGGGGCCGGCGGCGCCACGCATCGGCTGGACATCTACAACATGCCGTGGCTGCAGGCGCTGATCTGGGCCCCCATCGTGGAAGAGCTGGTGTTCCGCTACAGCTTGCGCCGCCTGACGCAAGCCTGGTGGCTGGCGCCGATGGCCGTGGGCGCCATGATCTTGGGGCCCAAGTGGCCGGGCATCCTGCTGGCCGGCGCCGCCGTCGCCTTGTGCTGGCTGCCCATGCTGGTCGGCGGCCCGCCAGGCCAGCGCCCTTTGCCATGGCGCTGGCGGCTGCGCTACCGCCGCCTTTTTCCCTGGGTCTTCCATGCGGCCTGTCTGACGTTCGCGGCGGTGCATCTGTATAACTTCAATCTGCACCATACGCCGCTGTGGCTGCTGCCGCTGCTGGTGCTGCCCCAATGGCTGACAGGCATGGTGCTGGCCTGGTTGCGGATGAAGCGCGGCATCGGAGCCTCCATGCTGCTGCACGGACTCTTCAATGGCGGCCCCCTGCTGGTCGTATGGCTGGTGCTAAGGACAGTGCCCGATGTATTGAGCTGAGGCGTTATGCGCCGGCCGCGTGTCCCGCCCGTATAAGACGTCCTGTGTTTTTCTGCATGAAGCAGGGCAAATGACGGACATGCCTATTATCGGGAAGCCGTGAGAGGCGTCAAGGACGGGAGCAGCATTATGCGGTTTTTTTGTCCATGACAAACGCCTGCAAGGGTGTTTAGATACTGGCGTTATGAACTTCGGTTAATGTTTCTGCTGCTTTTGCAGAGTTTATCTCAAAGCGAAAGGCCGATAAATCGGGCACTTTGAATAAGATTTTTTTATCAGGGTCCGTTACCCAAGGCAGGCATTCACCACGTGCTAGACAAGCATCTAAGGCCTTTATTATTTCGTCTTGTCGGGAGTCTAAAGCGTGCATATTAATTGTATGTTTTCCTTGAATAGAGCCGTTGTTCGCCGTGAGGACGGGGCTGATTAGGCCAAAGGTTTCAAATTCAGGCACGTCTAGGGTCCGAGCTTCTTTTATCGAGCAAGCCGCCATGCTGAGTAGCGGTGTTGATAGAGGCCAATTTTCATACACCCATTTAACTGCCTCGTTACGCAAATCCATATTTTCAATTAGACCGATACCGCTGGCTAGCACCTCGGTTAATGGCACCTCCCCATAGCTCTCCCCAGCCCAATATTTTGGCATCCAGCTCTGATCTTCCGATTTCAGGTTCCACGTTATCCATTCTGAATCTACTCGTGTCAACATGTTTGCTGAAAAATTGACGGAAGATATAAAGCGTAGATACTGTTTCGGCATTCCCCAGCGAGTGATGGCAGCAATTGCCATTTCTTCTGATTCAAAAAAATAGACACCTCTGAGTCTAGAGACTGCTGTGGGGTAAGTTTGTAGGCGTGTCAGTTCAAGAGTCAGCTCGTTTAAAAAGCGCATGTCCAAGCCGTTTTTAGAGAGGTTTTGCATCAAAGAGTAGAACCAAATAGATGTCCCATATGACTCGCGTGGCGGGTCGTCCGCAGAGCATATTCGGCCTATTGCGACTTCCCAGGCTACGATAGGGTTTGAGATGTTGAGATACGCCCAAAGTTTTACATTCTCGTTGGCCAGAAATTTTGGCTGTTGTGGAAATGCTGTTTTTTCTGAAGAGTTAGTGGTCATAGGGTGCAAGTTCGTTGATGGACTCTTTTTCTAACTTAGGCGCTTCAATACCCGCCGAAGCTGGATGAGACTTCATTGGCCGCCATGAGATGTTTTCAGTGCGATAGTGTTGAGTTCACCTGCTGCCTGAAGTTTTTGGTTGGGTGGTTATTGCCTGACGTTCACTTATAACCCCTGGTAAGCGCTTTGTAATGGAGTCGGCAGCGGTTGGCATTCTCCGACACTTTCCTGCGACATTTCCAAAATGATCTCCCTTGCGGCTCGCATTGTCCTGAGTTTCAAGCCCCATAATCGAAAGTGCCTTCCAGAACCTCTCTTAAGAACTTTGGCGGGCAAGAGGCCCACGCCTTCCTTCTGCTTTAGTTGGTACCATTCGAGCGCTTCTATTGCTCCGGTATAGCTAACCAACAATTTTTCAAAGCTGAAATCTGAGCGTTGCGGTGGCCGCAAAGATTCAATGAGCATACAACTCTTAACGCTAAAGACATGCTCTTTCCCATCGGCCCACCTTGGCAAGGGTCCCCATGGCACGTCTTCACCAAAGTCAAACACTATGGTGACTCTGCTTGCACCCCAATCCCTTAGAAGTGGATTCCTAAACTCTCCTGGAGATGCTCGCAGGTCTTCTCTGTTATCGATACGAGTAGCAGATACCCACCCATTAGCAGACCTTTCTTTGTCTTTTGATCGCCTCGTCCCATCGACGATCCAAAGTGTCTTCTTATAGAAATTCTCACGAGATTGACGTTCCTCGTGCTCAATAGGGGGTGCTGAAATTCAATGACATAGCCTTGCTTCGTCTTCACATCTGCTATATGTCGTTCACCATCTTCAGCGTATTGAATGAACTTTTGCCACTCATCAGGGAATGGTGTCTTCCAAGCGCGATGCCATTCCGTTTCGTTCTCCCATCAAGGATCGCAATGAAGCCGCCCCTTGTGAGTCCAATACCAAACCAGCCGCTCCCCGCATTTTGCTGTCATAAGCTCTCCGCAACCAGAGCATTGGCCTAACAGCTTGGGCTGAGGCTCTCGCCGCTGTTCGTTTATCAGTGCGCTTCGTCCATCGGCAATTTTTCAATCAAAGCATCGGACAAGGCTACAATCGTCATAATTTTTGGACAAACAAGACACAAAAAGGACGTTCTTGACCCTCAGCGAGGGCTTTTATGGACGGCTGAGAGCTAAAGCAAAGGCGCACGTCGGGCACTTCGACCACGCCGACATTGGGCTCGATGGTGTATTGATATTTAAGGATTTTTCATGGCTTTGCAATGCGGCATTGTTGGCTTGCCCAACGTCGGCAAATCGACACTTTTCAATGCGTTGACCAAGGCGGGCATTGCCGCCGAAAACTACCCCTTCTGCACCATCGAACCCAATGTCGGGGTTGTGGAAGTGCCCGACCCTCGCCTGGCCGCGCTGGCGGAAATCGTCAAGCCCGAACGCATCGTGCCGGCCGTGGTCGAATTCGTGGACATAGCCGGCCTGGTCGCCGGCGCTTCCAAGGGCGAAGGCCTGGGCAACCAGTTCCTGGCGAACATCCGCGAAACCGATGCCATCGTCCATGTGGTGCGCTGCTTCGAGGACGACAACGTGGTGCATGTGTCGGGCCGGGTCAATCCGGTGTCCGACATCGAAGTCATCAATACCGAGCTGGCCCTGGCCGACCTCGCCACGGCCGAAAAAGCCCTGCAGCGCCACCAGAAAACGGCGCGCGCCGGCGACAAGGAAGCCATCAAGATGGTGGCTGCGCTTGAAAAAATCATCCCCATGCTGAACGAGGCGCGCCCCATCCGCTCGCTGAATCTGGATGAAGAAGAACAGGCCCTGCTGAAGCCTTTCTGCTTCATCACCGCCAAGCGCTGCATGTATGTGGCGAATGTCAAGGAAGACGGCTTCGAGAACAACCCGCATCTGGAGGCCGTGCAGAAGTACGCGCAAACCGAGAACTCCCCCGTGGTCGCGGTCTGCGCCGCCGTGGAAGCCGAGATCGGCGAGCTGGACGACGAAGACAAGGCCGTGTTCCTGGCCGATCTGGGCATGGACGAGCCCGGCCTGAACCGCGTCATCCGCGCCGCCTACAGCCTGCTGGGCCTGCAGACCTACTTCACCGCCGGCGTCAAGGAAGTGCGCGCCTGGACCATCCACATCGGCGACACCGCGCCCAAGGCCGCCGGCGTCATCCATACCGACTTCGAACGCGGCTTCATCCGCGCCCAGACCATCGCCTACGAAGACTTCATCGCCTGCAAAGGCGAGCAGGGCGCCAAAGAAGCCGGCAAAATGCGCGCCGAGGGCAAGGAATACGTGGTGAAGGACGGGGATGTGTTGAATTTCTTGTTCAACGTTTAAACGTGTGATCAACGTCTAGGGCCAACGTCTGGCGGTTTTTTTGGCCCAGGAACGTTCAAGTTTAATATCGCTCGGTGGTGCCCTCGATAAGGAGGGGCAGTTGGTAGCGCCCCTCTCCACTAGGCCCGCGGTCGGCGCTACGGTCGTGAAAATAGGGGCAATTACGCGGGTTTAAGTGGGTATTCTCCGAGACAATACCCTATTTAGAGCTTCCGAGGCCAGGCATTCAATGGATTGCTGGGCATTTTTTATTCCGGGAAGTTCTGATCGGTTTGTTGGTTTCCGAGTAAGGCGGTATGGTATGAATATGTCCATGGCGTTCAGCGCATCAGCATGGGTAAGTGCATCGCCTCAGGCGATAAGGCGGCGCGTATCGGCGGTGCTGATGTCGTCCAGGTGACGGAATGCCGGCGTGATCTTGTCGCAGTCCTGTTCCCCTACGCCGTACCCTTCGAATAATACCCGCCACTCGCGCACGGCAGCCCAAATCTGGGCGATCAGTTCGGCCGCATGTGCCCGGTTGATCGAGAACCGTTGACAGCCGGCCAGCGCATTGTCGATGGTGGCGATCCTGCCTTGCGGGCCGACCTCGAGATGCAGCAGACGTTCGCTGGAGATTGCGGGACGCGGCAGCACGTCGTAAAGCGGGCTCAGGCGCCAGCCAGGCAATCGGGGATCCCAGATGAACCCATGATTACGCAGGTGGTCGTCATCATTGGTCACGAGGATATTGAAAACCATGCGCTTGAACAGCTCTTCGTTGTCGGCCCGAATGACGGAAGGATGGCAGTATTGCCGTATGGCGGCCGCCAGGTCGGAGTATGCTTTGGTGCGCGATTCAGTTTCGTCGCACCCGACCAAGGTCAGTCCGCTGACGAACGCCATGCGGCGCTCGGTCCTGGTATCCGCCGGCCCCAGCGATAGGTTCGTGTCTGCCTGCGGCGCCACGCCTCGGTCGAGCCAGTAGCGGTCGAACCGGCGGATCATCATGATGCGGCGATTGCCCAGCATGCGGGTTTCCACCGCGGGAACATTCAACCCAGCGTCCTTGGCCAGCCGTAATGAAGCCGCCTCGATCGATGGCACATCGAAAGTGTCCGTCTTGCTGGGAAATTTCGCCAGGACCAGATGGCCGGCAGCGTCACGAACCGACGCCTTTGGCCGGGCACCGCCCAAGGCCGTGCCCTGAACGAAGATCAGCTCGAGATTGGCTGGAATTGGGAGCCCCGCTTCGATCCGCTCAGCCGCCTCTGCCAGGTATTCGATTGCATGGACATTGCCTACTGGGCGCGTAGGTTGGGCGTTGATGCCTGTTCGGATGTCCAGAGCGCCAACGCGGTCGCTGCCAGCGTGGAGCAGGTATTGGGATTCCGGCAGGCTGTTCGCGGGAACCTTGAGCTTGGTCTCGATTACCCGGCGCCCCCATGAGTCTGGTGCGGCGTCGCGAATTCCGCCAAAGCCGGTCAGTGCGTTCACTGGCAGGAGCCGCTTGCCCTTTACCGAATCATCATGGATGCCTAGGCTTACTGGATCGACTTCAATCGCGTCTGGCCGATCGAGATAGCGCGTGCCGTAGGCAAAAGTCGAGGCGAGCAGCGCCGGACCTTCCTCCGTCATGGTGAGCTGCCCGCAAGGCGCCCAGCCCTCGCCCAGGTAGGCGAAGGTCATCAGTTGTTTGTCTTTGGCCATTGGCGGGCGCCGTTAGAAGTCGAGGCTTTTGAGCTCGGCGGCTGAAAGGTCCCGCACGCGCTGGGTTGCTTCGCGCGATTGAAGGGCCTTGAGCGCCGGGTCGGTCTCCGCCAGGAGGCTCGCGAGTGTCGCACCGGGAGAGATGGCGTCCAGGTAACGAAGGAGCTGCCCGAACGCAAGACCGGGATCGCCTTTCTCGATCCGATATGCCGTATTCCGGGAAAGGCCGGCGCGCAGAGCGGCGTCGGCTTGCTTGATGTGGCGAGCCTGACGAAGGCGGGCCAACAATCGGCCGATTTGGACTGACTGTTGTGCGACGGCTGGAGATGCGATGGAGGATTGTGAGATTTTCATGTTTGTAAAAACAATCCTAAGGCCTATTTGGATTGATTTTAAATACAGTGTATCGTGCCCAATACAGCAAATCAATAGATCGAAAAATCGAACATAAAGTGCCTAATGATCGATTTCAAATTCATTTTACTGGCAATGGGCCGTATCATTGGATTCGTTCACAGAATCCGATAGCGTAGCTTGAGGGTCAGTCTCCATGACTGCCTGAATACCGTCTTTCCTGCCATGATCGGTAGGCACAGCATAGGGCGACAGGGGTTTTCTACGCAGTGCGCCGGTCGGAAACGAGATTCTGGCTCGTAGAGATTCCTGCAAATATTCAGGAGCGAGCATTCTTGGCTGGCGCAATATCCATCGCGGCGCACGGGCGGGCATGTCAGCATGTCTGCCACTCACCCACTCACGGGTAGAGGCTGGCGGCTCGCATTAGGGGGAGCAAGCAAAGCTGGCGCAGAACAGTGAAGGCACTTATTGGCCGCGGAAGGGCAACTTTGCATCGATGTGGGTGACTATCGCGTGCACCTGCACCCGGATTGATCGCGAAAATGTATTAAAGAGAAACAGAGATTGCGCAATGGCGCTTAACAGGCCATAGTGGCTGTGGGGATAATTTTCCCTTTTAAATATTAGGACTTACATTGAAAACAGAAATCGGCATTGTGAAATGGTTCAACAACGACAAGGGATTCGGCTTCATCTCGCCTGAATCCGGCGGCAAGGACCTTTTCGCACACTACAGCGAGATCCAGGGTACGGGACACAAGTCCCTAGAAGAAAACCAGCGCGTCTCGTATGTCGCAAACCAAGGACAGAAGGGCCCGCAGGCCACGATGATCCAGGTTATTTGATAGCTGGGCGGCTTGCCTTGGTGGCAGGCCGCTGCAGAAATCGATTAAGGCCGAACCCTTTGAAACATTGGGTTTGGCCTTTTTCATTGGGTTGGCTTTTTGTTCATGGGCTTGGCGGAGCGCCGCAATTGGCTGCTGCGCTTTCGGGGGGGGGGCGGCAAGCCCCAGGCGCGGGAAGGAGGCTTTTTGCCGCCGGACCGCCGGACCGCCGGACCGCCCCGAGGCTCGGCGCCCCCGGCTCGGCGCCCCCGGCAAAAAGCGCTCCCTCGGGGGCGGCAAGTCTGAACTGCCCTCCAAAAGTTGGACACCGATCCAACCTTTAGGGGGCAGTTCACATTTGGAGGGCATTTTTTATGTGTGATCGCCATTTCTGATGCCGCCAACGGGCGCTTCCTGCTCCAAGTGTAAAATCTCAGGTTTTTGACCCTGGTGGTATGGTGCAAGAATTGCCCCGGCGCACGGGGGCCGGCGGCCCTGCGCTTGTACGACTGCTTGCTCGCCTGACCGAGGCCGATGTCGCCGCGCCTGCGCAAGCGCTGCCGGGCCGCCTGAGCCGCTGGCTGGGCTGGGCCGACGCGATTGCCCTGTCCGCGGCGCTGAATAGCGCTGCGTCTTCTGATCGCAGCCCGATCGATTATGGACAGGCTGGCCATCGCTCGAGCGACGGCGGCTCGAGTGATCCTGGCTCGACTACCGGTCATTACCCGACCGATCTTGGTCCGACGGTACCCGCTGATGTGCGATCGACCGAGGCGCAATCGGCCGGGCCACGAACGGCCGGGCCACGAACGGCCGAGTCGCGAACGGCCGGGCCACGAATGCCCTCGCCGCGGTCGGCCGGATCACAGTCGGCCGACCCGCAACTCGCCCACGATGGGCGGAACGAATACGCACGCGTGCGGGCGGACTTGGAGCAGGCCATCGCTGTCGCGTGCGGATTCGCCGCTTCCGCGCCGCGCGGACAGCAGCGGGCGCGCGCCCGCAAGGCCGCGCGTCCGGAAGACGATGCTCAGGGCGCCGAATACGCGACTTACCGGCAGCGTTATGTCGCGCTTCAGCAGTCCATGGAGGACAGCATCAGGGACTTGCGCGGCCGTTTGCGCGCGATGCTGGCCTCCATGGCGCCCGACATGGCCGGGCTTGCGATGGTGGATGCGGCCATGGAGCAGGCGTTGGCCGAGCGGGAGCAAAGCCTGCTGCTGAAAGCGCCGGCCTTGCTGGAAGGGCGCTTCGAACGCTTGCAGCGAGGGGAAGCCGCCGCCGGGGCCGATGATGAACGTGGCCTCCCGTCAACGGCCGCAGCCGCGCCCGGCGCATGGCTGGCCGTTTTCCGCGAGGATATGCGGCGCATATTGCTCGCCGAGCTGGATATCCGGCTACAACCCATCGAAGGGCTGCTGTCCGCCCTTCGCGCTTGTTCTTCCAGAACCTTATGACTCGATTTCTTCATTTTGCGGTTTTCATTGCAGGCCTGGCCGTTGCGTGCTGGGTCGGCGCCGGGTATGTGAATGCCAATCCCCTGGCGCTGGGTGTCACGGCGCTGATCGTGGCGGCCTACCTCGTCGGCGCTTTGGAACTCCATCGCTACCAGCAGGCAAGCTCGACCCTGGCGCGCGCGCTGGCGGCGCTGTCGGAGCCGCCCGACAATCTGGAGGAATGGCTGTCCAGGCTGGATCCGGGTTTGCGCAATGCGGTACGCCTGCGCATCGAAGGGGACCGCGTCGGTTTGCCGGGGCCGGCCCTGGCGCCGTATCTTGCGGGCTTGCTGGTGCTGCTGGGCATGCTGGGCACTTTTCTCGGCATGGTGGCTACCTTGCGGGGCGCGGGGCTGGCGCTGGAAAGCGCAAGCGATCTGCAGGCCATCCGCGCATCGCTCGCCGCGCCGGTCAAAGGGCTGGGGTTCGCCTTCGGCACCTCGGTCGCCGGCGTGGCGACCTCAGCCATGCTGGGGCTGCTGTCCGCACTGTGCCGCCGCGAGCGCATCCGGCTCGCGCGGCTGCTGGACGCGAGGATCGCCACGGTTTTGCGCAGCCATACGCTGGCCCATCAGCGCGCCGAGCAGCTAAGGCTGCTGCAGCGGCAGGCCGATGCCTTGCCCGCGGTGGCGGACCGCCTGCAATCCATGATGACGGCGATGGAGGCGCATAGCCAGGCCTTGGGCAAGCAGTTGACCGGCAGCCAGGAAGCTTTCCATGGCAAGGCCGAGGCGGCATATACGCGCCTTGCGGCGTCCGTCGAGCATTCCTTGCGGGAAGGCATCGCCGATGGCGCGCGGGCGGCCGGCACGGCCATCCAGCCCATCGTCGAGGGGACGATGGCCCGGCTTGCACAGGAAGCCGCCTCGCTGCACGATACGGTCACGCAGTCCATGCAGCGGCAGCTGGACGGCTTGTCCAGCCACGCGACGCATACGGCGGAAAGCTTGACTGATGCCTGGACCACGGCGCTGGCCGGACAGCGGCAAATGCATGCATCGCTGGTGCAGGACTTGCGCGCTACGCTCGACAAGTTCGCCGCCGCTTACGAACAACGCTCCGCCACCTTGCTGGATGGTGTTTCCGCCCGCCTGGAAGGCGTGTCCAGCACTTTGTCCGATTCCTGGAGCGGCGCGCTGGCCAGGCAGGAGGATAGCGGCCGGAAGCTTGCGGCCGACAATCAACAGGCATTGACGGCCGCCGCGGCGGCATTGGAACAGCAAGCCGCGGCGCTGGTCGATGCCGTCGGCCGGTCGCATACCGAACTGCGGGCGCAACTGGCCGGGCGGGACGAACAGCAGCTTGCGGCGTGGTCCCGTGCGCTGGGCGAGATCACGGCAGCGTTGCGCAAGGAATGGGAGCAGGCCGCCGACCACGCAGCGATGCGCCAGCGGGAAATCTGCGATGCGCTGGCCCGATCCGCGCGCGATATCTCATCCGAGGCGCAAGCCCAGGCGCGCAGCACGGTGGCCGAGATCGCGCAGTTGATGCAGTCGGCGGCGGAAGCGCCGAAAGCGGCGGCAGACGCTATCGCCGAGGCGCGTCGCCAGCTCTCCGAAAGCCTGCTGCGCGATAAAGCGCTACTTGAAGAGCGCCGGCAGCTGGCGGAAGCATTGGAAACCCTGATGGACTCGGCCAAGCGGGCAAGCGCCGAACAACGCTTGGCGATCGATGCGCTGGTCGCCGGCTCGGCGGATACCCTGGAGCGGGTCGGCCGGCAGGTCGCCGACAAGGTGGAGGGCGAAGCCGGCAAGCTTGGCGGCATCGCCGCGCAGGTCACCGGCAGCGCGCTGGAAGTGGCCAGCCTGGGCGAAGCATTCGGCGCCGCCGTGCAGTTGTTCACGCAGTCGAATGCCTCCCTGGTGGAGCACTTGCAGCGCATCGAGGCCGCGCTGGACAAGTCGATCGCGCGCAGCGACGAGCAGCTTGCTTATTATGTGGCGCAGGCCAGGGAGGTCATAGACCTTTCCATGATGTCGCAAAAGCAGATCATGGAAGAACTGCAGCAACTGGCCGCCCAAGGCGCCTCCGCGGGCAGCGAAGCCGCATGAACGAGGACCTGGACGCCGGACTGGAGCCGACGGCGCCGGCGTGGACGGTGTTCGGCGATTTGATGTCCGGGCTGCTGGGCGCTTTCGTTCTGGTGCTGGTGGGCGTCGTCGGCGTGCAGCTGGAACTATCGGCCAGGCTGGATGAAGAGATCAAGCAGCGGCAGGAGGAAACGCAGCGTCGCAAGACGCTGGAGCAGGCGCTGGGCGGGCCTATCGCGCAAGGGCGGGTCACGCTGGTCGACGGGCGCATCGGGATCAGCGGCAGTGTGCTGTTCGCGCTGAACTCCGCCGAGCTGCAAGCCGAAGGCCACGAAGTCCTGAAGTCCCTGGTCGGGCCGCTGTCCGATTACCTGCTCGCCAACGGCGAGGTATTGATGGTCAGCGGTTTCACCGACGACCAGCAGGTGCGCGAGGATAAACGCCGCTTTGCCGACAACTGGGATCTGTCGGCCCAGCGGGCGCTGACGGTCACACGGGCCTTGATCGACGAAGGCATTCCCTCCAGCCTGATTTTCGCGGCTGCGTTCGGCGCCGAACAGCCTGTTGCCTCGAACGCCGATGAAGCGGGGCGCGCCAGGAACCGGCGCGTCGAAATAACCGCTATCCCCAAGCCGTCCGTCCAGCCGGCCCAGGTCCATGAACAGCGCTCCGAATAGCGGGGGCGTCGCCGATGTCCTGGCGGTGCTGGGCGCCTGGCGCGAGCGCGGGTTGCAGCGTCTGGACCCCGCCGGCTTTCGCCTGATCGAGGCCCTGGCCGCGCGGGCGGCCGTTCATGACGGCGATGCGCGACGCATCCTGGAAGCCCGGCTTGCCGAGCTGCTGGCGTCCTACGAAAGCAGGGCCGCCAGCGAGGCGGCGCAAGCGGATGGGGACGGCAAACAGGCGGACGTCGGGCAAGCCGCGGCCAGCCCCTTGGCCGGACTATTGGCCTACATGGACAGCCGGAAGCCGGCCATGGAACAGGCATCCCGCCATGGCCGGGGCCGCGCCGCTTATGCGGAAATTGCGGAGCTCGATTATTTTCGCTAGGCCTGGCTCAAGGTCAACACCCGGCGCCAGTTGCGGCATTCCCGGGAACAGGTGCCCGAGA
>Ga0182744_1002396_pt1 | contig 15413 bp, 13 predicted proteins | sample eDN3rd30CKraftMG_FD_128525 | JGI IMG/M metagenome (GOLD analysis project Ga0182744, IMG submission 128525) | Enriched Miracle-Growth compost microbial communities from Emeryville, California, USA - eDNA 3rd pass 30_C Kraft MG (version 2) (version 2) ...
AGGAAAGCAGCGCGACCAGCCGCCACGGCAAGCTCGGCCCGAAGGTGACGGAATATTCCTATTTCGCCAATGTCGCCTTCCTGCTTTGCGAAGGCGAGATCGCCGGCGTCCGGCGCATCTGGGCGGACGGCAACGAGATCGACCGCGAGGATGTCGAGCTGCGGTTATACCGGGGCAGCGGCGACCAGCCGGCCGATCCGCTGATCGAGGCAAAGCAGGGGACAGGCAACACGCCCGCCTATCGCGGCGTCGCCTATGTCGTGCTCGAGCGCTTCGATATCGGCCCCTATGGCAACCGCATCCCGCAATTGCAGTTCGAGGTGATCCGCCCGGTCGGCAAGCTAAGTAGGAAGATCGAGGCGATCTCGCTGCTGCCGGGCGCGATCGAATACGGGCTGTCAGCCGAGTTGGTGACGCGCCGGAAGCGGCCCGGCGAGCGGGAAGCCGTCAACCGCCAGGTACTGTTTGCCGGGACCGACATCGCCGCCTCGCTCGACGAATTGCAGATGACATGCCCGAACCTGAGGCATGTCGCGCTGGTCGTTTCCTGGTTCGGCGACGATCTGCGGGCCGGCCATTGCCGGGTTCGCCCGGCCGTCACCACCGCCGAGGGCGGAGGGCTTTCCAGCCCATGGGTGGTATCCGGCGTCGCGCGAACCGGCGCACCTGTCCTTTCGAGACATGGGGACGGCGCGGCCTTTGGCGGAACGCCGTCCGACCGCAGCGTGCTGAGCGCCATCGCCGAGATCAAGGCGCGTGGCCTGTCGGTGACGCTGTATCCGTTCCTGATGATGGACATTCCCGAAGATAACGAGCTGCCGGACCCCGGCGGTGAGGCAAGCCAGCCGGCCTATCCGTGGCGCGGGCGCATCGCCAGTGATCCGGGGCCGACGGCTCCGGCAACGACGGACCGAACCGCTTCGGCGCGTACGCAAATAGAAGCATTTTGCGGAACGGCGCAGTCGACGCAGTTCAGTGCCTTGGCCGACACCATCGCCTTTTCCGGGGCGTCGGGCGAGTGGGGCTATCGGCGATTGATCCTGCACTATGCCCATCTGGCCAAGAAGGCAGGCGGTGTCGATGCGTTCCTGATCGGCAGCGAATTGCGCGGACTGACCACGCTTCGCGACCAGGACAACGCCTTTCCCTTTGTCGAGGCGCTGTGCGCGCTCGCCGCCGATGTCCGCTCCGTGCTGGGGACACAAACGCGCATCACCTACGGTGCGGACTGGAGCGAATATTTCGGCTACCACCCACAGGACGGCAGCGGCGACGTCTACTATCATCTCGACGCGCTTTGGGCGCATCCGGCGATCGATGCGGTCGGCATCGACAACTACATGCCGCTGTCGGACTGGCGCGATGCCGACTACGGCGGCGCGAACCCGGACGGTTTTGCCGGTCCCTACGATCCGCACGGCCTGAAGGCGTGGATCGCCGGCGGCGAGGGGTTCGACTGGTACTACGCCAGCGACGAGGACCGGAGGTTGAGGCATCGTTCGCCGATTACCGACGGCGCTTACGGGAAGCCCTGGGTCTATCGCTACAAGGATCTGGTCAACTGGTGGTCGAACCCGCACTACGACCGCATAGGCGGCGTCGAGACTGGCACGCCCACCGGATGGGTCGCCGAGGGCAAGCCGATCTGGTTCATGGAACTGGGCTGCCCGGCCGCCGACAAGGGGCCGAACCAGCCAAACGCGTTTCCGGACGCGAAATCGACCGAGAACGCCTCGCCCTATTTTTCCGATGGCGGGCGTAGCGATGCGGCGCAGCAGCGCTTTCTCGAAGCCCACATGGATTATTGGGACGACGGGGAAACCGGTTTCGAGGAAGCCCGCAATCCGCGATCCCATGTCTATGACGGGCGCATGGTCGACGTGGCGCGGATTTATCCGTGGTCGTGGGACGTGCGGCCCTTCCCCGCCTTTCCGCTGCGTGGCGACCTCTGGTCGGACGGACAGAACTGGGACCGTGGCCATTGGCTGAACGGCCGGCTGGCGAATCCCGGGGTCGGCGAACTCGTCAACGCGATCCTCGCCGACCATGGCCAGCCCCCTGCCGATGTCGAAGGCGTCGAGGGCACGGTCGCAGGCTATCTGGTGGCGGACCCGACATCGGCACGCGCGGCGATCGAGCCGCTGGCCGACCTGTTCGACATCGTCATGCGCGAGCAGGCCGACGGCTTGGTCTTCCGCCGCGCCGGCGCCACGCTGTCGGTGCCGGTCGAGGTGAGCGAACTGGTGGCCGAGGACAACGGCCCGCTGGTCGAGACGGAGCGATCGCCGGATCATGCGCTGCCGGCCGAGGGGAGCTTGCGGTTCCTCGATTCCCTGATGGACTATCAGGCCGCGTCGGTGCGCGCCGCGCATCTCGGTGCGGCGGGAAGCCGCCAGCATGAGATTTCCTTCCCGGGCATTCTTGAAGCCGGACAGGCAAAGGCGCTTCTGGACGACTGGATGAAGCGCACCTGGTATCAGCGTGAAATCGCGACCTTTTCGGTCGCCCAACCGCAGGCCGACATTGCCCCCGGCGCCATCGTGCGGATTCCGGCCAGCGGAAGCACGTCCGATTTCCTGGTCACGGAGGTCGAGGACGGCCTGACGCGCAAGGTTTCCGCCCGCCAGATCGTGCGCGGCGCGCCGACGCCCTGGCGCCCCTCCATTCCGGCTAGCCTGCCCACGGTGCCAGCGGTCGTGGGCCAGCCGCACGCCGTGTTCCTGGACTTGCCATCGGGGATCGGCGAGGGCGCGCCGCGAGACCAGTTCCGTGTCGCTGTCTGGCAGAAGCCGTGGCGCAGCCAGGCGCTTTTTGTTTCGCCGGAAGAAACGGGCTTTGTCTTCCGCACCACGGTCGGCAGGCCGGCGAACCTGGGCCGGCTGGCCTCGGCCGTGCAGCCGGGTGTCGTCGGTCGGGTCGACAAGGCAAGCGTCCTCTTCGTTGAACTGTTCGACGCCGAGGCGGCGAGCGTCAGCCTTTCGCAGTTGCTCAACGGCGCGAACGCAGCCGCGATGCGCAGCGCCGCGGGGAACTGGGAAATTGTCCAGTTCGCCAACGCCGAGGAAATCTCGCCGCAACTGTGGCGGTTGACCGACCTGTTGCGCGGGCAGTTGGGCACCGACGACGCCATGGCGGCCGGCACGCAGGCCGGAGCCGACTTCGTCCTGCTCGACGAAGCGGTGGCCCCGGCGGGTTTGCTGGAAAGCGAGATGGGGCTGTTGCTCAACTGGCGGGTCGGGCCTTCCGGCGCCGATCTTTCCAGCGCCAATTTCACCACGCAGGCGCAGCATGGCGGCCTGCGCGTGTTGCTGCCCTTGTCGCCGGTGCATCTGCGCGCGGACCGGGCAGGGGACGACATCCGCTTCTCCTGGATACGCCGGGGCCGCATCGACGCGGATAAATGGGACGGCAGCGACATTCCGCTCGGCGAGGAGCGGGAGGAATACCGCATCGACATCGCTCGACCGGGCGGCGCCGCCGTGCGCACGGCGGTCGTCGCCGAACCCTCCTGGCTCTACCCGGCAGCAGCCGCTGGCGACGATTTCGGCGCGCTTCCGGCGGAAATCGAGGTCAGCGTACGTCAGTTCAGCGTCGCCGCCGGCTGGGGTATCCCGGCCGTGCGCCGCATCGTCCTTGGCTGACGCTTATTCATTCCATCGAAAGGAACACGGACATGATGACGAGCAAACCCTGGTACTTTTCTCGCACGATCTGGGCGTCGATCGTGACGATCCTGACGGGAGCGGCCGGCTTGACCGGTTTGCCGCTGGATGGACTGGACGATGGCGCGCTGACCGATACGCTGCTTCAGGCCGTCAGCGCCGTTTCGGGCCTCGTCGCCGTTTTTGGCCGGTTGTCGGCGAAACACCGGATAGGCTAGAGTGGCCGCCGTCCCTGTCCGGTTCGACCGCCGGGGAAAGGCAGATGCGCGGATGGGGAGACGCATGCATCCACTATCGTTCATATCGTATTCAGCACCGGTCCGTTAGGGTGCAGGTATGAAAGCGTTACGTACTTTTCTTCGTCCGGCGTTGGGGGCTCTGTGCCTCGCCGGCCTCGTTTCCGGGCAGGCGACTGCGATGCCGGTGATCGACCCGTCGGTTCCGGCGGGGCAGGCGTCGCTGGCCGTGCCGGTGGCGGCCGATTGCTATGCGATCGGCCAGCAGGTCGCTGCGCAGAAGGGCGGAACCCTGGCCAAGGCTTCGTCGTCGACGCAGGGCGGGCAGCCGGTCTGCGTGATCGTCGTGCTGGTGCCCGGCAAGGACGGCCAACGCCCGCGCCGCTCCGAAGTCGTCGTACCGCAGAACTGAGGGGGCCGCAGGCGGGCACGCTACGTTTCACCGGCGCCGGAATCGGCCTATAGGTGGTCCGGCCCCGAGGCACCGGTTTGGATACAGGATTGCATGCGCATACTCGTTGTCGAAGATGACAAGGATCTGAACAGGCAGATTGCCGACGCGCTGGTCGATGCGGGCTACGTCGTCGACCGCGCCTTCGATGGCGAGGAAGGCCACTTCCTCGGCGATACGGAACCTTACGACGCGGTGGTGCTCGACATTGGCCTGCCGCAGATGGACGGGATCAGCGTCCTCGAACGTTGGCGGCGCGACGGCCGCAAGATGCCGGTGCTCATCCTTACCGCCCGCGACCGCTGGAGCGACAAGGTGTCGGGCATCGATGCCGGTGCCGACGACTACGTGACCAAGCCTTTCCATATCGAGGAGGTTCTGGCCCGGGTGCGCGCGCTGATCCGCCGTGCGGCGGGCCATGCCTCGTCGGAACTGACCTGCGGTCCGCTCAGGCTGGATACCAGCGCTTCCAAGGCCGACATCGATGGGACGCCGCTGAAGCTCACCTCGCATGAGTTCCGCCTGCTCGCCTATCTCATGCACCATATGGGCAAGGTCGTCTCGCGCACGGAACTGGTCGAGCACCTCTACGACCAGGATTTCGACCGCGATTCCAACACGATCGAGGTTTTTGTCGGCCGTCTTCGCAAGAAGATGGGGGTCGACATGATCGAGACCGTGCGCGGCATGGGCTACCGCATGCGAGAGCCGGAGGCGTAAGGCGCAACCGATTTCCAACCCATCATGCGAGGCGTTGTGAAAAGGCTGTCGATCCGATCCTGGCCGCGTTCGCTCGCCTTTCGCGTCGTCGCCTTCTCGACGGTATGGGCGATCGTCGCGCTGATCGTCATCTTCACGCTGATCACCACCCTTTACCGACAGGCCAGCGAGCGCGGCTTCGACAGCCTGTTGTCGGCGCATCTGTTCAACCTGATTGGTTCGGTGGGCATTTCCGACAACGGGGAACTCACCGGCTCTCCCGACCTCGGCGACCTGCGGTTTTCCGAGCCGAATTCCGGCTGGTACTGGTCGGTGCTGCCGGCTTCCGAGGGGGTGACCGGGGAAAGGCACTCGTCCTCGATGACGGAGGACATTCCCTCGCCGAGTGCCGCCGAAGTTCCGTTCAACGCCTCTTTCCAACGCACCTATACGACCGATGGCCTCAACGGAGAGGAGTTGCAGGTCTTCGAGAGCGAATTCGTGCTGGACGCCAAGAACCATGTCGCGCGCTTTCGCGTCATGGGCAACGAGACCGAGCTCGAAGCGGAGATAAGTGCGTTCCAGCGCCGGCTCTTGACCTATCTCTCGCTTTTCGGCTTCGGCATGATCTCCATCAACGCCATCGCCATCCTGTTCGGCCTCCAGCCGCTGCGCAGGGTCCGCGACGCGCTGGCGATGGTGCGCGAAGGCACCGCCCAGCGGCTCACCGGCCGCTTTCCGGTCGAGATCGAGCCGCTGGCCAACGAGACCAATGCGCTGATCGAGAACAACAAGCGCATTGTCGAGCGCTCGCGCACCCAAGTGGGCAATCTCGCGCATTCGCTGAAGACGCCGCTCGCCGTCCTCGTCAACGAGGGCAGGGCGCTGGGTGGCGCCAAGGGCCAGTTGATCGCCGAACAGACGGCTTCGATGCAAAAGCAGATCGAGCATTACCTGCAACGCGCGCGCGTTGCCGCCCAGCGCGACAGCGTGGTCTATCGCACCCCGGTGGCGCCATTGGTCGAGCGTCTGGTGCGTGTCATGCAGAAGCTCAACCCCCGGACCGGCTTGACGCTTTCGCTTCCCGAGGAGCCGATCCTGTTTGCAGGCGAGCGGGAGGATCTTGAGGAACTGCTGGGCAATCTTCTGGAAAATGCGATGAAATGGGCCGAAAGTGCCGTCCGTGTCTCCGTTCGCTGCACCCCGGCGGACAGGATTGCCGGGCGGTTCGATATCGATATCGAGGATGACGGTCCCGGCATTCCCGAGGAGAAGGCGCGCGAGGCGGTCAAGCGCGGCCGGCGGCTGGACGAGACGAAGCCCGGCACCGGACTCGGCCTCGCCATTGTCGCGGACCTCGTCAACGAATATGGCGGCACGCTTGCCCTGGAGCGTTCGAACCTTGGAGGGTTGAGGGCAACCGTGCGGCTGCGCAGCGTTTCCTGACGTGCTCCGCCGAAAGAAGCTGGCCAAACATTAGCCAAACATCGATACTATCGCGACTCAAGCCCGCCAACGATGTCATGCCCCGGTCCCGGTCAATCGAATGAAAATACGTCTAGTGCTTGTTTCGGGACTTCTGGCTGTTTCGGGTTGCGCCACGACCGGCGGCGGCGCCGGCAAGTCGGTATCGGCAGCCTTGTCGCTTCCGAGCAGCAGCAGCGACGGCACGAAAGTCGCGAAAGCGATCGTCGCCGAGATGGGCGGCGGCCTCGTCGGCGGCAAGATCGGCGCGGGGCTGACCGAACGCGAAAAGCGCAGCGGGCTCGAGGCCGAATACAAGGCGCTCGAATACACGGCGAGCGGCCAGGTCGTTACCTGGAAGAGCGATTCTTCGAACCGCTATGGCGAGGTGGTGGCCGCGCAACCTTATCGCGTCGGCTCGCAGGATTGCCGGCAATATACCCATACCGTTTATGCCGGCGGCGCGGGTGTTTCGGCGCGAGGTACAGCCTGCCGCAACAGCGACGGCAGCTGGACCCCGCTGACCTGATGCGTAACGACATTGTGACCCGTTAGGCCCGTCCGGGCCGTCGCGCCGCCAAAGCGTCGCAGGGTGCTCATGTTGGCAGCAGGCGGCACTACCGCTATTGGAAAGGTCATGCTGTTCTGGGTCATAGCCGCCGTCCTGACGCTGGGTGCGAGCCTGGCCGTGCTGTTGCCTCTGGCCGCCGGCCCCAGGACGTCTTCCGATGGCCCGAGCCACGATCTGGAAGTGTACCGCGATCAGTTGTCGGAACTCGACCGTGACGTAGAGCGCGGCCTGATCCAGCCGGCGCAGGCGGACCAGGCGCGCGCCGAGATAGCGCGGCGGATCCTGCGTCTCGATCCTGCGGCCGAAAAGGCGGCGTCGGCCAAGTCGTCCGGGTTCTCCCGCCTCCTGGCCACGGCCGCCGTGCTGGCGGTTCCGCTGGTCAGCTGGGGCTTTTATGCCGGGCTCGGATCACCGGACCTGCCGTCGCAACCCTTGGCTGAACGTCTGACGAAGAACCCCGCCGACAGCACCGTCGACGAACTGGTCGCGCAGGCCGAGACGCATCTGGCGGCCAACCCCTCGGACGGGCGCGGCTGGGACGTCCTGGCGCCGATCTATCTGCGCATGCAGCGCTTTCCCGATGCCGTGACCGCCTATCGCAACGCGATCCGCCTGGATGGCGAAAGCGCGACCCGGCAGGCGGGCCTCGGCGAGGCGATCGCCGGCGAAGCGGGTGGCATCGTTTCGAGCGATGCGCAGGCAGCCTTCGACGCGGCCTTGAAACTCGATCCGGCCAACGTCAAGGCGCGGTTCTATCTCGCGCTGGGGATGGCGCAGGAAGGCCGCAACGACGAGGCGACAGCCGGATGGCAGGCCCTGCTTGCCATGTTGCCGCAGGATTCGCCGTGGCGCGAGGCGGTGGTAGCCGCTCTTTCGCGGGCCGGAAAACCCGAGGCCGGCCCCGGTGAAACGGCCGGTGGCCCGACCCGCGACCAGATCGAGGCCGCTTCCTCGATGTCCGCCGAAGACCGTGGCGCCATGATCGAGACCATGGTCGCCGGCCTCGATGAAAAGCTTCGGCAAAACCCGCGCGATTGGGATGGCTGGAGCAAGCTCGTTCGCTCCTACATGGTGCTGGGCAAGGCCGACCAGGCCAGGGATGCCCTCAAACGCGGTGTCGCCGCATTCGGGGCCGATACGGACGAGGCCAGGAGGCTTGCCGCTTTTGCCGCTTCGCTTGGCCTGGCCGCGACGGAGTAGCGATGACACGCAAGCAAAAGAGATTGTCGGTGATCCTCGGCGGGCTGACCTTCCTGGCGGCGGCGGCCGGGCTGACCTTCTACGCGCTCGGCCAGAAGGCCTCCTACTTCTACATGCCGGGCGATCTGGCGACCGCGCATGTCGAGCCGGGCCAGCGCATCCGGCTGGGCGGGCTGGTCGAGGAAGGCACGATCCGGCGCGGGCAGGGCGCGACGGTTGCCTTTTCGGTGACCGACAAGCAGAATTCCGTCAAGGTGACCTATACCGGTATCCTGCCGGATCTGTTCCGGGAGGACCAGGGCGTCATTACAGAGGGCACGTTCGGCCCGGACGGCGTCTTTGTCGCCGACAGCGTGCTGGCCAAGCATGACGAGCGCTACATGCCCCGCGAAGTGGCCGACGGCCTCAAGGCCAAGGGCGTGTGGCAGGAGGACAAAAGTGAATAGCAGGCGCTGCCGCCATGGTTGAAATCGGACATTTCGCGCTGGTCCTGGCGTTCGCCCTGGCGCTGGTGCAAACGATCGTGCCTCTCTATGGCGCGCGAACGGGGAACGAGCGGATGATGGCGGTGGCGGGACCGGTCGCCGTTACCGGCTTCGCCGTCACAGCGCTTTCCTTCGCCGCATTGGCCACGGCCTATGCGGTTTCCGATTTCTCGGTGCAGAACGTCTGGGAAAATTCCCATTCGCTGCAGCCGCTGATTTTCAAGATCACCGGCACATGGGGCAACCACGAAGGCTCGATGCTGCTTTGGGTGCTGATCCTGACGTTCTTCGGCGCCCTGGTCGGCGCGTTCGGGAGCAATCTGCCGGCGTCGCTGAAAGCCAATGTGTTGGCCGTGCAAGGCTCTATCGGCGTTGCCTTCTTCCTGTTCATCCTGCTGACCTCCAACCCCTTTGCGCGCCTCAACCCGGCGCCGATCGAAGGGCGCGACCTCAATCCGATCCTCCAGGATTTCGGGCTCGCCGTTCATCCGCCGCTGCTTTATCTCGGCTATGTCGGCTTTTCGGTCTGCTTTTCGTTCTCGGTCGCGGCGCTGATCGACGGCCGCATCGACGCGGCGTGGGCGCGCTGGGTGCGGCCGTGGACGCTGGTCGCCTGGATATTCCTCACCGGCGGCATCGCCGTGGGCTCCTACTGGGCTTACTACGAACTCGGCTGGGGCGGGTTCTGGTTCTGGGACCCGGTGGAGAATGCTTCCTTCATGCCGTGGCTGGCAGGCACGGCGCTGCTGCATTCGGCCATCGTCATGGAGAAGCGGTCGGCGCTCAAGATCTGGACGCTGCTGTTGTCGATCCTGACGTTCTCGCTGTCACTGCTGGGAACCTTCCTCGTGCGCTCCGGCGTGCTGACTTCGGTGCATGCCTTCGCTACCGATCCGACGCGCGGCATCTTTATCCTGTGCATCCTGGTCCTGTTCATCGGCGGCTCGCTGGCCCTGTTTGCCTGGCGGGCCTCGGCCCTGACCGCAGGCGGGCTGTTTCACCCGATTTCGCGGGAAGGGGCGCTGGTCCTCAACAACCTTTTCCTGACGACGGCGACTGCAACCGTGTTCGTCGGAACGCTCTATCCGCTGCTGCTCGAAGCCGTTGCCGCGGACAAGATTTCCGTCGGCGCTCCCTTCTTTAACCTGACGTTCGGGCCGCTGATGGTGCCGCTACTGGTGCTTGTTCCGTTCGGACCGCTGCTGGCGTGGAAGCGCGGCGATGTTTTCGCGGCCGCGCAGCGGCTGATGGCGGCTTTCGCCGCCGCTCTCGTGGCTTGCCTTGTGACGGCCTTCTTCATCGATGGCGCATCGGCCTTTGCCGCGCTCGGCGTCGGGCTGGCGTTCTGGCTGATCGTCGGTGCGCTGACCGACCTTGCCGTCAAGGCCGGGCTGGGCAACGTTCCTGCCGCGACGATGGCAAGGCGCTTTGTTGGCCTGCCGCGCTCGATCTTCGGCACGGCGATTGCCCATCTGGGCCTGGGGCTGACCGTGCTGGGCATCGTTGCCACGGTTTCCTTCGGCAGCGAGAAAATCCTTTCGATGCATGCGGGCGAGACGGTGGCCCTTTCCGGGCACACGGTGCGCTTCGCCGGGCTCTCGCCCTACAAGGGTCCGAACTACAGCGAGGATCGGGCGGCCTTCGAAGTGCTGGGCGATAACGGCAAGGTCGCCGGCGTGATCCATTCCGCCAAGCGGTTCTATCCGGCACGGCAGATGGCGACGACGGAATCCGGCATCAGGACGATAGGCTTCAGCCAGCTTTACATCTCGCTCGGTGACGAGGGCGACGACGGCTCGGTCGTGGTGCGGCTGTGGTGGAAGCCGCTGGTGACGCTGATCTGGCTCGGCGCGCTGGTGATGATGGTCGGCGGCGGCATGTCGTTGATGGACCGGCGGCTGCGGGTCGGGGCGCCTTCTCGCCGCCGCGAGAAAGTTCGCACGGTACCGGTGAGTTCATGAACGTGAAGGCGGCACTGGCGCTTGTGATCCTGCTTTCGGCGTTGCTGGTCCATGCCGGCAGCGCGTTCGCGGTAAAGCCCGACGAAATGCTGGCGGACCCGCAACTGGAGGCTCGCGCACGCGGCATTTCGGAAGGCCTGCGCTGCATGGTCTGCCAGAACCAGTCGATCGACGAATCGGATGCCGACCTTGCGCGCGACCTGCGGCTGCTGGTGCGCGAACGCCTCAAGGCCGGCGACAGCGACACCCAGGTGGTCGACTACGTGGTGTCGCGCTATGGCGAGTTCGTCCTGCTGAAGCCGCGCCTGAGCGCGCATACCATGCTGTTGTGGGGCGCGCCGCTGGCCTTGCTGCTTGTCGGGGGGCTCACCGTGTTCCTGTCGGCGCGCGGCAGCCGCAAGGAATCTCCTTCGCTAGACGCCGAGGAGCAGGCCAGGCTGGACGCGATTCTGCGCAACGACTGAGCGCCCGTTCCTTCAACATTACGAAAGTTTCATTCCCCGGAAATGGCCCGGTAATGTCGGCCGCTTTATCTCTGCCTCTACAGGATGCCGGACGAGCACCCGTCGAACCAAGGCAAAGGACAGAGATCATGAACAAGGCCCCCCATTCATCCTCGTTTACCCACAAGCGCCTGATGGCGGCGGTTGCATCGCTGGCTATCGCTGGTGCCATCGGCTTTGGCGCGGTCACCACGGGAACGGCACCCGTCCTCGCCGATGCCGTCCATGTCCAGGCGCCGCAGGTCCCGAGCTTCGCCGACGTCGTCGAGCGCGTTTCGCCGGCGGTCGTCAGCGTCAAGGTCAAGGCCAAGGTGCAGCCTACGTCCGATGATGGCGGGTTCGGCATGTTCCAGGGGCCGGACGGCCTGCCGGATAATCCGCAACTTCGTGAGTTCTTCAAGCAGTTCCGCGGCTTCGGCGACCAGGGCGGTCAGCGCAACAACCGGCGCCAGCACCGCAACCATCGGGACGACCAGCCGCGTCCCGTCGCACAAGGCTCTGGCTTCTTCGTATCCGAGGACGGCTATGTCGTCACCAACAACCACGTCGTTGACGAAGGCACGGCCTTCACCGTGGTGATGAACGACGGCAAGGAGTTCGATGCCAAGCTGGTCGGCACCGACCCGCGCACCGACCTCGCCCTGCTCAAGGTCGATAGCAACCAGAAATTCACCTACGTGGCCTTCGGCGACGATTCCAAGGCCCGCGTCGGCGACTGGGTCGTGGCGGTCGGCAATCCGTTCGGGCTGGGCGGCACGGTGACCGCCGGCATCATCTCGGCGCGTGGCCGTGATATCGGCGCCGGCCCCTATGACGATTTCATCCAGATCGATGCTTCGGTCAACCGCGGCAATTCCGGCGGCCCGACCTTCAATCTGAGCGGTGAGGTCATCGGCATCAACACCGCCATCTTCTCGCCTTCCGGCGGCAATGTCGGCATTGCCTTCGATATCCCCGCCAACACCGCCAAGGAAGTGATCGGCGACCTGATGAAGAACGGCTCGGTCAAGCGTGGCTGGCTCGGCGTCGAGATACAGCCGGTTACCACCGACATCGCCGAGTCGCTCGGGCTGAAGTCGGAAGCCGGTGCGCTGGTGGCAAGCGCCCAGAACGATGGACCTGCCAAGAAGGCCGGCATCGTGGCGGGCGACGTCATCACCCAGGTGGACGGCAAGGACGTTGCCTCGCCGAGGGAACTGGCTCGTCTCATTGCCGCCGAGGCGCCCGGCAAGGCCGTGGAACTCAGCGTCTGGCGCAACGGTCAGACGAAGACGTTCTCGATCGATCTCGGCAAGCTGCCGAACACCGACAAGCAGGCGTCCTCCGGCGACCAGCAGCAGGAGAACGAGGCAGCGCCCAGTTCGCTGGCCGATTTCGGCCTGACCGTTACCCCTTCCGATGACGGCAAGGGCCTGGTTGTCACCGACGTCGATCCCGACAGCGCCGCCTCCGATCGCAACATCCAGGCGGGCGACGTCATCACCTCGGTCAACTCGACCGAGGTGAACAGCCCCCAGGACGTCGACAAGGCGATCGCCGCCGCCAGCAAGTCGGGCCGCAAGTCGGTGCTGGTCCAGTTGACGCATGGCGACAACAACCGCTTCGTCGCCCTGCCCATCGCCGAAGGCTGATCGGCGGCCACGTTTCTCCGCACGGCTTGAGTACCTCTTGAGTCGTCGTGCGGAGGGAGCATGGAGCCGCGCCGGTCAGTCACCGCGCGCGGCTTCAGCGGCGACAGGCCCCGGCGCCTGCTGCTGCACGAGATTGGAGGCTGCATCGATGCGGGCATCACGGTCCACCGAAATCGGCTATAACGGCGCCATGAAGATTCTCATCATGGAAGACGACCGCGAGGCAGCCGATTACCTCCAGAAGGCTTTCACCGAGGCCGGTCATACCACGCATGTCGCCGGCGACGGCGAAACCGGCTTCGCGCTCGCCGATTCCGGTGACTACGACGTCATGGTCGTCGATCGCATGATGCCGCGCCGCGACGGACTTTCGGTCATTGCCGCGCTGCGCTCGCGCGGCAATACGACACCCGTTCTCATCCTTTCTGCATTGGGCGAGGTCGACGACCGCGTGACCGGCTTGCGCGCCGGCGGCGACGACTACCTGACCAAGCCCTACGCCTTTTCCGAGCTTCTCGCGCGGGTCGAGGTGCTGAACCGGCGCGCCGGCGCCAGGGAGAGCGAGACGGTCTACCGCGTCGGCGACCTCGAACTCGACCGGCTCTCGCACACCGTGAAGCGGCTCGGGCAGGAGATCACCCTGCAGCCGCGCGAATTCCGCCTGCTCGAATATCTGATGCGCCATGCCGGCCAGGTGGTGACGCGCACCATGCTGCTCGAAAACGTCTGGGACTATCATTTCGATCCGCAGACCAATGTCATCGACGTGCATGTGTCGCGCCTGCGCGGCAAGATCGAGAAAGGCTTCGACAAGCCCATCCTGCACACGGTCCGTGGCGCCGGCTATATGCTGAAGGGCGGCTGATTTTTCATGGCGCTGTCCGTGCCCGCCATCATGAGGACGACGGCAGCGCGCCTCTCGGCGCTCTACCTGCTGCTTTTCGCCCTGTGCGCCGTGGCATTGGTCTTCTATATGACGTCGCTGTCGGCGCGCATGCTGACCGGCCAGACGCAGGAAACCATCAATGACGAGGTTCTGGGGCTCGCCCGCGCCTACCAGCGCGGTGGCCTGCCGGTCCTGGTGCGGGTGGTCGAGCAGCGCTCCCGCCAGCCGGGCGCCAATCTTTACCTGATCGCCGACACCAACGGCCAGATCCTGACCGGCAACGTGCAGAGCCTGGAGCCGGGCGTGCTTGAAACGGAAGGGTGGACAACCCGTCCGTTCTCCTACCAGCGTTTTGGCGAGGGCGAACTGGACCGGCTGCGCAACGGGCTTGCCGAGCCGGGCACGGCGCAAGCGGAGGGCCAGAGCGGGCACAACGCCATCGCGCTGGTCCTGCGGCTGCCCAACCAGATGATCATGCTGGTCGGGCGCGACCTTGGCGAGCCGGAGCGGTTTCGCGCCGTCATACGCCGCGCCCTGACGCTGGCGCTTGGCATGATGGCGCTTGGCGGGCTGCTGATCTGGTTCTTCGTCGGGCGCTCGGCGCTGAAGCGCATCGACGGCGTCTCCGAGGCCAGCCGCCGCATCATGGGCGGCGATCTCGCCGGACGGCTGCCGGTGACCGGGGTCGGCGACGAGTTCGACCGCCTTTCCGAAAACCTCAATGCCATGCTGGCCCGAATCGCTGCGCTCAACGAAGGGCTGAAGCAGGTCTCCGACAACATCGCCCATGATTTGAAGACGCCGTTGACCAGGTTGCGCAACCGTGCGGAAGCGGCTCTTTCGGGCAAGCCCAAGGTGGGCGATTACAAACAGGCGCTGGAATCCACGATAGCCGAATCCGACCACCTGATAAAAACCTTCAACGCCATCCTGATGATCTCCCGGCTGGAGGCCGGCTATTCTTCGGAGAACACGGTGCAGGTGGACCTAGCGGCGACTGTCGCCGATGTCGTCGAACTCTACGAGCCGGTGGCCGAGGAGGCCGGCGTTACCGTCGAAACGGCCGTGGACGGGTCCTTTATCGTTCGCGGCAACCGGGAACTGATCGGCCAGGCGCTGTCCAATATCGTCGACAACGCCATCAAATATTCCCTCGATGCCGTCAGCGGAAAACCGGTGGTGAGCGTCAGCCTCCGGCGCGAGGCGGGAGAGATCCGGCTGACCGTTGCCGACAACGGGCAGGGGATTCCCGACCATGCCGACCGCGCCCGGGCGACCGAACGGTTCGTGCGGCTGGAAAAAAGCCGGTCGCAGCCGGGGTCGGGCCTCGGCCTCAGCCTCGCCAAGGCGGTCATGAAGTTCCACGAAGGACGGCTTGACCTGCTGCCGGGTGATCCCGGATTATCCGTCGTCATGAGTTTCCCTGAAAGAACGGATCGTTGACGACAGTGGGCCATTGGTATCTGGAGCCGGTCGCCGGCCTCGTTCCGCTGAACGGGGAGAATGCGGCGCGCCATCTGGCCGAGATCGCGTCCGCCGCCGCAGAGGAAAATGTCCCGCGCGTGGCGGGGCTTTTGACCGGCAACAGCCCCGTCGCCGCCTTTCTTGGCGCCGTTTTCGACCTTTCGCCTTTCCTGCGCGACCTCGCCCGCCGCCGTCCGCAG
>Ga0182744_1002398_pt1 | contig 15397 bp, 14 predicted proteins | sample eDN3rd30CKraftMG_FD_128525 | JGI IMG/M metagenome (GOLD analysis project Ga0182744, IMG submission 128525) | Enriched Miracle-Growth compost microbial communities from Emeryville, California, USA - eDNA 3rd pass 30_C Kraft MG (version 2) (version 2) ...
CGAAGCGCTGTTCCGCCAGCTCGACGCGCTTTCCGCCGTCCTGCCGCCGCTGCTCGCGGCCGACGACGCGAAAGCGGCCACGGTGCGGCTCGAGGCGGCCGCGCTCAAGGGGCGCCCGTTCGAGTTCGTGCGCGAGCTCGAGCAGTCGCTCGGCATTCCCCGCCCCTATTCCGAGAAGATCGTCACCGACACGTCGGGCGAGCCGATGCTCGCGGTCGCGCGGGCGATCGCCATGCCGGTCGATATCGTGCAGCGCATCCTGCTGCTGCTCAACCCGGCCATCGGCACCTCGGTGCGGCGCGTGTTCGACCTGACCGCCTGCTACGAGCGGCTGTCGGAGCAGGCCGCGCTGCGCCTCATCGCGCTGTGGCGGCACGGCGGCGCCCGTCATGCGGCGCGCGCGCCGGTCGGCGCGGTGGCGGCCGATCCGCGCGTTCCGCCGGCGCAGCGCCAGCCGCTCGCCACGCCGCGGCGCGATCAGCGCGCAAGCTGATCGAGGAAATAGCGGCCGGCGCGGTCCTCGACCTCGACGAGCCACAGATCGGGATCGAAGCGCAGTTCGCGCGCGATCTTCGCCTCGACGTCGGCCTCGGGGCTCGGCGACGGCTTCATCAGCGAGGCGAACAGCCGGTCCTGCGGCGTATCGTCGAACGCGCTCTGCGGCGCCGGGCCGTAGAGATCCGCCGTGCCGTCGAGACGGCTGACCTTGATGAAGATCGCGCCCGCCTCCTCGGCGCCGCGCCGGCGCAGCACCGCGTCCGCTCCCTCGACCTGGCAGCGACGGAGATAGGCAGACACCCAGATGGACGATTTCAGACGCATGCCCGAAACGTAGCAGCCGCAAGCCGCGCTGTAACGCGGCGCGCCGCTACAGCGGGCCGGTCATGTTGACGAGCTCGGTCTTGAGCCGTTCCGACACCTTCCCGGTGACCGGGAGGCCATGGGAGCGCTCGAACCGCTCGATCGCGGTGCGGGTTTCCGGACCGTCGATCCCGTTCGCCTTGACGGGCCCGTAGCCGAACTCGCCGAGCCGCTGCTGGATCGCGCGCAACTGGCTCGAAGCCGACGCGGCCGGGATCGGCGCCGGCGGAACGGGCGCGGCGGCCGGGCTCGAAGCGGCGACGCGCGCCGGCGGCGGCGACGACAGCAATTCGGCGATCGGATCGCGGCGCGCGGCGGTCTGCGGACGCGCGGATGCGGCCGGCGCGGGCTGGACGCGCGGCTCGGCCGCGGGCGGCGATGCCTCATCCGGACGCGGGCGCGGCACGGCGACGACGGCACCGGTCGGCGCGTCGGCGGTCACCGGCGCCGGCTTGAACGCGAAGATCGGCGCCGGATGCGGGCCCGGCTGGAGATAGAGGCCGTTGATGATGATCGCGCCGACGGCGGTCGCCGCGCCGATGCTGAGCAGGCTGTCGCGCGGCCGCATCAGCAGGCAGTTGCCCGCCCAGATCAGCGGGCGCTGCCACAACGCCAGGGTATCGTCGGATTCGTCTCGGGAATTTCTACTGTTACGCACGTCGCTTCACCGGCACTCTCGTTTCGCGCGCGGCTTCCGCCGCCAGACTCGTCGGCACCGGCACGGGCTCGACCGGCAGGTGATGGACCACTTTCGCCGTATCCGGCTCGCGGCTGCGCGCCGCCTCGCAATCGAGCGGCAGGCGCACGGTGACGCAGGTCCCCTCGCCCGGACGACTCTGCATCGACAGCCGGCCGCCGTGCAGCCGCACCAGTCCCTTGACGATCGAAAGGCCGAGCCCGGTCCCGTCGTGCGGGCGGTCGTAGGAGCTGCGCGCCTGGAAGAACTGGTCGCCGATGTGCGGCATGTCCTCGGCGCTGATGCCGATGCCGTTGTCCTCGACCGAGAGCACGACATGCTCCTGCTCCGCGCGCGCCGCGATCTTCACATAGCCGCCGCGGTCGGTGAACTTGATGGCGTTGGAGACGAGATTGATGACGACCTGCTTGAGCGCGCGCTTGTCGGCGACGATCTCCGGCAGGTCCTCCGGCAGATCGAGCCGCAATTCGAGCCCGCCCTCGGCGAGCTTGAGCGCGAACAGGTTGGAGCAGCCGACGATGACCGGCGCCGGCGCGAAGGACTCCGGCCGCAGCACGAATTCGCCGGTGTCGATCTTCGACATGTCGAGGATGCCGTTGACGACCGACAGCAGGTGATGCCCCGACTCGTTGATGAGCTTGGCGTACTCGCCGCGCTTGGCGGCGTCGAGCCGCATCTCGGATTCGTTCATCAGCATCTCGGAGAAACCGATGATGACGTTGAGCGGCGTGCGCAGCTCGTGGCTCATCGTCGCGATGAAACGGCCCTTGGCGTCGTTGGCGCGCTCCGCCTCGGCGCGCGCGAGCTCGAGCCCGCGTTCCTGCGTCTTGCGGTCGGTGACGTCGCGCATCACCGCGACCACCTCGCGCCCGCCGGTCGGATGACCGTCGCTGTTGGTCTGCTCCAGCGGGCGACACCGCATCTCGATCCAGATGAAGGAGACGCCGCTCACGCCGGCCGCGCCGGTGCTGTCGCGCCGCACGCGGAATTCCACCGATCTGCTGTCGCCGCACATCAGCGCTTCGCTGAAGGCCGTGAGATAGGCCGGACGGTCGGCGACATGGACGCGGTCGAACAGGCCGTGGCCGAGCAGATCGTCCGCGCGCATGCCGAACAGCGCTTCCGCCGCGGGCGAGGCGAACAGCACGCCGCCGTTCGGCCCGTGACGGGTAATCACGTCGGTCATGTTGCGCGCCAGCAGGCGATAACGGTCCTCCTCGGAATAAAGGAGCCAGAAACTCATCCGCACGAGCGACTCGGCGCCAAGGGCGATGCCGGTGGCATAGAGCGCGGCGGAGATGATGCCGAGCGCCGCCAGCTCGTTATAGCCTTCGCCCGCCTCGAGCGGCGGCAGGAGACCCGCCGCGCCGCAGAAGATCAGAAGGCCCGCGGCCACCAGCGCCAGCGTGGACGCCGTGGCGACGACGCGGCGCGAAGCCGACAGCGAGGCTTCGAGCGGCACGATCACCAGCCAGATCGCGGCAAACGACGTGATGCCGCCGGTCTTGGCGGCGACGATGGTGACGATCCCGGTCAGCGCCAGCGACGACAGCACATGCGCGCTTTCGTAGCGGCCGGTCCGCGACAGGAAATAGGCGGTGAGGATCGGCGCCAGCAGCCAGGTGAAGAAGACGATCTCCAGCACGCTTGGAACGCCGCGCAGCGCGAGATAGGCCGGGAACGCAACCAGCGCGACCGAGGATCCGATCAGGCGCGGCGCGATGAATGCGCGATGCCGAGCCGTGGTCAGCGCGTCGTGCTGCGCGGACGGATGGACCAGCGCGTCGAGGTAATCGCAAATAGGTTGGAACAAACGCACTTCGTTTGACACGCTCGTCCGGTGCGAACGCGCTCCCCTTATTCGCGGCGATCGTGTCAGACGCGGCTTAAACGAAAGCTAAGGGATGGGACGCCCGCCGCGGGAACGCGCGCGAAAGCGCGGTTTGCGCACCCGGCTCCCCGCTATTCGCGCCGGATGGTGAACGAGACCTTGAATGGTGAACGATAGGTTGCTTGGTGAACGAAGCGTTGCCGCGCCGCCAAGCAACGGAATCATCGCAACTTTCCGAGAAAGCATCGTGCAGCGGGCGCACGCCGGACCGGCGATGATTCAAATTGTCTGAAAATTTTCGCCAGGTTCGATTCGTCTTTGAATCGAATCCGCGCGGCGAATCGAACGCGCCTTTCAAAAGCCACGGCTAGTTTCGGCGCGGGGAATAAAACTTCAGCGGGACAGACGGGACGAGGGGAGAACAGACATCAGGGCAGAGAGATGCGTTTCCTAATCAAGATGGCATTCTGGCTCAGCGTCGTGCTCGCGTTGCTGCCGACCTTCGCCGGAACCAGCCAGAACACCACCACCGCCGCGCAGAGCGGCGTCGACGCCGGCGACGCGGTCTCCGCCGCTTCGGCGACGGTGTCCGACCTCAGCGGCTTCTGCGACCGGCAGCCCGAAGCGTGCAACATCGGCGCGCAGGTGGCGGTCGCCTTCGGACACCAGGCCCAGGCTGGCGCGAAGATCGTCTATGACTATCTCAACGACCGCGCTTCGCCCAAGGCAACGGGATCGGTGACCACCGGAACGGCGGCCGCGAAGAGCAAGGACGGCAAGCCGGCGGTGCGCAAGGCATCGTTCGAAGCGAGCGGCCGCGACGCCGAGGCGGGCGATACGCTGACCGCAGAAGACCTCGCGCCCGCATGGCGCGGGCCGGCGCCGCGCAAGCCGCAAGGCCGCCACGCGAGCTAATCGGAGCCCGCCGGCAACGGCGGCTCCCGAACCTCTCCTCGAAGGGAGTCGACCCTAGACAGTCGAGTGTTGTCGAACCAACTTGGCTATGCTGCCGAACCGCTTGCCGCCCTGCCCGCGGTAAGCGGTTTTTCTTCGCTTTCAGCGCGTTTTGAGTGGCGAAATCCGCCACAATCCTACATATCAGCGGCATGGATATCGCAGAAATCACCGGCGACTTCGAGCTGCTCGACGAGTGGGACGACCGCTACCGGTATCTGATCGAGCTCGGCCGCGCGCTCGAACCGCTGCCGGAGGATGCACGTACCGACGCGAACAAGGTGCAGGGCTGCACCAGCCAGGTCTGGCTGACGACGCAGGTCAAGCCGGATGGCGCCGGCGGTCCGCTCCTGTCGTTTCGCGGGGACAGCGACGCCCATATCGTGCGCGGACTGATCGCGATCCTGCTCGCGCTCTATTCGGACAAGCGCGCGGGAGAGATTCTCGATCTCGACGCCGTCGCCCTGTTCGAGCGGCTCGGCCTCAGGGAACATCTCACGCCGCAGCGCTCCAACGGGTTCCGCTCGATGGTCGAGCGCATCCGCCGCGACGCGACGAATGCGCTCGCGGCGGCCTCGGTCTAACCTGCGTCTTCTTCCTCCGGCGCATCCGACGTGAATGCGGCGCCGGGCGCGAGCCAGGTACGAACGTGCTGGTGTGCAGGTCCCTGCATCCGCGCAAACAGCCCGAAGTGCCGCGCCAGGCGATCGAGGCCGAGCTGCAGGACGACTTTCGCGCTGCGCGCCGGCCATTGCCGCTCGCGCTCGACATCTTCCAGGCGCTTGAGAAAACAGCAGACGTCCATCAGCAGCCCGGCGAATTCCGGCCCGACGGCGTCGAGGGCATGGCGCACGCGCTGGCGCGCCGCGATGACGGCATCCGTCGCTTCCGCCGCGCCGCCGGCCCGCGAGCCGCTCGATACCGCCGCGTGCCAGTTCGTGGTGATGCGCGGCATCATGTGGGCGCGCGTGAACTCGGCCCGAAGCCGTTCGCCGGCCGCGAACTGCTCGCGGCCGATCAGCGGGCGGCCGTCCCGCCCCTTGCGCCGCGCGAGCCACGCCAGCGGGCTTTCCGATTCATCGACGACGACATCGCCCTTGCCGAACGGTGTCTCGATGCTGCGGGTGGCAATGGCGAGATGCCGGGCGCGGAACCGGCCGAGCGTCGCGCCGGCGGCGGCTCCCGGAGTTTCGGCGGCCGGCAGTGGGCGGGAGCGTGCAGCGTGCTTCATAGGAATTTGTCCTTTCTAACCGACTAAATTCCTATACTCCTGTTTGCATCCCCGCGCCAACCGCTCTGTGAAAATATTCACATGCCGTCGCCAGGGACGGCAACCCCGACCCTGGAATGACAGCCCGCCTATTTGCCGCGCCGCCGCGGCTGCTGGCCGAGGCCCATCTGCCGGGCCAGTTGCGAGCGCGCCGCCGCATAATTGGGCGCCACCATCGGATAATCGGGCGGCAAGCCCCATTTCTCGCGATACTGCTCCGGCGACATGTTGTACCGCGAGCGCAGGTGGCGGCGCAGCGACTTGAACTTCTTACCGTCCTCGAGGCAGATCAGATAATCCGACGTGATCGACTTCTTCACCGCCACCGCGGGCTTCGCCACGTTCTCGACGGCGGGAGCGTCACCGCGGGCGATGTTGCCGAGCGCGCCATGGACCTGGGCGATCAGCGCCGGCAGATCGCCGATCGCCACCGTATTGTTTCTGACATAGGCAGCGACGATCTCGGCCGTCAGCGCCATATGGCCGTCGTCATTGCGGCTTTCGCTGGAACCCATTGCTCCTCCGGGAAATACGCGCCTGCCATTGCCGCTCGCAATTCAGATGGCAGATATCCAAGTATTATAAGGAGATTTACTTTCACTCCGCAACAAGCTCGCCGCAATATACAGCAGAGTCGTACCGTTTTCCTGTAGACCGTCGAACAAGCACCGTCGCGGCGCATCGAATAGACTGTCGTTCCGATCCAGCGAGTCCATCGTCCTTATGAACAATCCGGAAAAGTCCTCCCTTCCCGCCGAGCCGCGCGCCCCGCAGCGCCCGACCGCCTCGACCTGGCACGGCGTCACGCTCCATGACGAATATGCCTGGCTGCGCGACCCCGACTGGCAGACCGTCATCCGCGACCCGTCGGCGCTGACGCCGGAGATCCGGGCCTATCTGGAGGCGGAAAACGCCTACGCGAAGGCGGCGATGGCGGACACCGAAGCGCTGCAGGAGACGTTGTTCGCCGAGATGAAGGGCCGGATCAAGCAGGACGACTCGTCCGTGCCGGCGCCGGACGGTCCGTTCGCCTATTTCTCCCGGTTCGGCGCGGGCGCCGAGCATCCGCAGCTCTGCCGCGAGCCGCGAAACGGCGGGGCGGCGGAGGTGCTCCTCGACGGCGACGCGCTCGCGCGCGGCAAGGCCTATTTCCAGCTCGGCGACGCACGGCATTCGCCGGACCACAAGCTGCTCGCCTGGCAGAGCGACGAGGCCGGGTCGGAGATCAACACGACGCGCGTGCGCAGCCTGGAAAGCGGAGCCGACCTCGCCGACGTCGTTCCCGAATGCACCGGCGCGCTGGTCTGGACCGCGGATTCCTCGGCCTTCTATTACGTCCAGCTCGACGCCAACCACCGGCCGGCGCGCGTGCTGCGCCACCGCATCGGCACGCCGGGGAGCGCCGACGTGCTGATCTACGAAAGCGACGATCCGCAGTTCTTCGTCTCGCTGTCGGAAACCCAGTCCGGCCGGTTCGCTTGCATCTCGCTGCACGACCACGAGACGTCGGAATGCCGGCTGATCGACCTTGACGCCCCGCAGGCGGAGGCGCGGCTCGTGGCGGCGCGCCAGCAGGGCATCCAGTACGAGGTCGAGCATCATCCCTCGCTCGAGAACGAGGACCGGCTCGTCATCCGCACCAACGCCGACGACGCCGAGGACTTCAAGATCGTCACCTGCCCGCTCGCGACGCCCGGCCGCGCCGCGTGGCGCGACCTGATCGCGCACCGCAAGGGCGTCTACCTGCTCGCCTTCGCGGTGCTGAAGGACTGGCTGATCCGGCTCGAGCGCGCGGAGGGGCTGCCGCGCATCGTCGCGCGCCGGTTCGACAGTGGCGAGGAGCATGTCATCGCCTTCCCGGAAGAAGCGTATTCGCTCGGCATCAGCCCGGGCTACGAGTTCGACACCGCGACGCTGCGGTTCACCTATGCCTCGATGACGACGCCGAACGAGGTGTGGGACTACGATCTCGCCGCGCGCACGCGCGTCCTGCGCAAGCGGCAGGAAATCCCCTCGGGCCACGATCCGGCGAACTACGTGACGCGCCGCGTGCTGGCGCCGGCGGCGGACGGCGCGCGCATTCCCATCTCGATCCTCTATCGCAGAGGCACGCCGCTCGACGGCACCGCGCCGGGCCTCGTCTACGGCTACGGCGCCTACGGCATCGCGATCCCCGCCTCGTTCAGCGGAGCGCGGCTGTCGCTGGTCGATCGCGGCTTCGTCTTCGCCATCGCGCATGTGCGCGGCGGCACCGACAAGGGCTGGCACTGGTACCGCGAGGGCAAGCTCGCCAGCAAGCCGAATACGTTCGGCGACTTCATCGCCGCGACCGAGTTCCTGGTGCGGGAGAAGTTCATCGCGCGCGAGCGCATCGTCGCCGAGGGCGGCTCGGCCGGCGGCCTGCTGATGGGCGCGATCGCGAACCGGCGGCCCGACCTCTATGCCGGCATCATCGCCGAGGTGCCGTTCGTCGACGTGCTCAACACCATCCTCGACGACACGCTGCCGCTCACCCCTCCCGAATGGCCCGAATGGGGCAATCCGCGCACCGACGTCGAAGCGTTCCGGACCATCCGCAGCTATTCGCCCTACGACAACGTGACGGCGCAGGACTATCCGGCGATGCTGGTGCTCGCCGGCCTGACCGACCCGCGCGTGACCTACTGGGAGCCCGCCAAATGGGTCGCGCGGCTGCGCGCGCGCCGCACCAACAGGAAGCTGCTGGCGCTGAAAACCAACCTCGATGCCGGCCATGGCGGCGCTTCGGGCCGCTTCGACAGCCTCAAGGAGGTCGCGCTCGCTTACGCCTTCGCGATCAAGGTCGCCGGCAAAGCCTGACGGTCCGGACGGTCAGGTGTTGCGCTCGAGATAGGCCCGCAGGTCGTCGATCGAGGCGAAGCGCATCGTGCCGTCCGGCAGTTCCGCCTCGATGGAGCCGTCGGTGTAGAGCGTATAGGCCATGCCGTCGATCACGCCCGACTTGAGGATGGTCACGGTGGCTTCGCTCACGCGCGCGGCAACCCTGGGCTCCGGACGCGGTTCGGCGCGCGGCTCGGGACGGCGCTCCGCCGGAGCCGCACGCGGGCCCGGCTTCGGCTCGGGTGGCGCTTCGCTGCGCCGTTCGGGCACGATGGACTCGACGGCTTCCCGGACGGCGGCATTCAAGTCGAACGGATCGGGCGGCGGCTCCTGCTCCTCGGGGGGCGGCGCAAACAGCGGCCGCTCGCGCGCGGGCGCCTGACGCGGCGGCGCGGTGCCGGGGCGCCGGCCTTCGTTCGGCCAGACGCTGTCGAACAGGTTTCGGTGCGGTTTCTCGGCCGCCGGTTCAGTCGCAGGCTGGGCGGCAGGCTCGGGGGGCACGGTACGCGGAAGATCGAGCCGCGCGGCGGTCCGGCTTGCGATCGTGGCCGGCGATGCCGAACGGGCGTCAGGCCGCGGCTCGGCGCGCGGCTCCGGGGAACGCTCCGCAAACCCCGGCTCCGGCGCGCGCTCGGAACCGCGCGGGGACAGCGGGACGTTGTCGGCTTCATCGATCTCGAAATTCTCGGTGGGGCCGCCGCCGCGGACCACCGCGAAAATGCTCGGGCGGGCGCCCCCTTCCGTCTCCTCGGCATGCTCGGGCGGCGCTGGACGTGCGGGCACCGGGATCGGCCCGGTCACGCGGCTCGACCGCGCGGGCCCGGCGGCTTCCGCGCGGGCACCGGTTGCCGCCTGCTCCTGCAGGGTCCGGCCGAGCCGGCGCAACTCGCGGATCGCGGCGCCGATGCCGATCAAAACCAGGCCGCCGACCGTCGCGGTCGCGCCAGCGCCGATCAACGCATTGGCGACATCGAACCCGCGGTTCGGGATCGAAAACCCCAGCGAAAACAATCCAGCGACCGTTGTCAGGACGCCAATCACATACAAGACCACCGCCATCGGTCCCAACTCCAAAGGCCGTGCGGCCGCCCGCCCAGCATTAAAGCTCGATCCTAGCGAGATTACGTAGATACTTACTTAACGAACTAAAGCTTTGAAAGTTCGCATGTAATGTGACCGAACCTTGCGTTGCGCCGCTATCCTTCGAACGAGCGGCCCAATCCGTACGACGGCAGGATCGCGCCCGTCCGGAGGACGGCCGCCTCCCATGATGAAGCGGCGCCGGACACACGGCCACGCACCGCAACACCCGTTAACAAGGCTATTTCCGATTTTACAAGCATTTGCGCCATAATTTCACTTCCAAGATCGCCGCTCCTGCCGTCCGTCGACGACCACCGGGAAATCCAGATCGATGAACGCCGCCGCGAGCGCCGCCACGCCTTGGGGACGGACCGCCGGCCGTGTCTGCGACGGCCTTGCGGTCGCCGCGCTCGCCGCCGTCGGCGTGCTGGTCGCGCTGACCTTCAAGGACTACGGGCTCGGCTGGGACGATTACACCCATGCCGAATACGGCGGCCTGCTGGTGCGGCTGTTCACCTCCGGCTTCACCGATCAGCGCGCCTTCAGCTTCGTCAATCTCTACGCCTATGGCGGCGGCTTCGACCTGTTGGCGGCGTGGGCTTCGAAGCATCTGCCGCTCGACCTGTGGGAGACGCGGCGCCTGTGCGGCGGCATCGTCGGAATCGCCGGCCTCGCGGCGACCTGGCGGGCCGGGCGCTATCTCGGCGGCCCGCTCGCCGGGCTGATCGCGCTCGCGCTGCTCGCCACCTGCCCGATCTACTACGGGCACATGTTCATGAACCCGAAGGACTCGCCCTTCGCGGTAGCGATGGCGCTTGCGCTTCTGGGCGCGCTCCGCACTTTCGGCGAATACCCGCGCCCTTCGCCGATGACCATCATGCTCCTCGGCCTCGGCTTCGGGCTCGCCATCGGCACCCGCATCCTCGGAGGGTTCGCCGTATTCTTCGCGCTCATCGTCCTCGCCTTCCTCGTCGCGTCACAGGCGCGCGGGGAAGGCTTTGCAACGGCACGCAGGAATCTCGCCAGCTTCGGACTGGCCCTGCTGCCCGCGCTTGTCCTCGCCTACGCGACGATTGCGCTCGTATGGCCGTGGGGAGTGGTGAATCCGATCGATCCGCTGCGCGCCCTGCTCTATTTCTCCGACTTCTTCGAGACGCCGTGGAAGGAACTCTACAACGGCGCGCTGATCTCGGTTCCCGAGATGCCGCGCTCCTATGTGCCACAGCTCTTCGCGCTGAAGATGCCGGAGATCATGCTGCTGCTCAGCCTCGCGGGCATCGCGGCCGCCTTGCGCGTCGTGTTCCAGCGCGACGCCTCGCCGCAATGGCGCGCCAAGCTGCTGTTCGTCGTGCTGGCGGCGATCGGGCCGGTGCTGCTGACGATGATCACCCGCCCCGCGCTCTACAACGGCATCCGCCATTTCGTTTTCCTGACGCCGCCGCTCGCCGTGATCGGCGGCTGGTTCGCCGCACAGCTGGCCGCATGGCTCGATGCGCGCCGGCCGGCCCTCGCGCTTGCCACGTTGGCGCTGATCGCCGCCGCCATGGTGCCGCCGATCGTCGACATGGTGCGCCTGCACCCCTACCAATACGTGAGCTTCAACCACATCGCCGGCGGCACGCGGGCCGCCGACGAACGCTACATGCTCGACTACTGGGGGCTTGCCTTCAAACAGGCGTCGGACGCGCTGCATGCGCTGCTCGCCGAGCGCGGCGAAAAGCCGAAGGACCACGAGCGCTGGCGCATCGCCGTCTGCGGCCCGCAGCGCCCCGCGCAGGTCGAGCTCGGACCCGAGTTCGTCGTCTCCTGGGACCCGCTCGGCGCCGATTTCGCGATGACGCTCGGCGAATTCTATTGCGCCAATCTCGACGCGCCGGTGCTCGTCGAGATCAGACGCGAAGGCGTGGTCTTCGCGCGCGTCTACGACATTCGGGGCAGGACGTTCCGCAGCGTGCTCACGTCGGGCAAGTAAGCCCGCTTGCCGTCACCGCGCGGCGCCTCGGTTGACGAGAATCACGCCGCCGGCGCAGACGGCCATGCCGATGAGCGACCACGCATCGAGCCTGTCGCCGAAAATGGCCCAGGCCATCAACGCCGTCACCGGCGGCGTGAGATAGAACAGGCTGACGACGCGCGTCGCCGCCGAGCGGCGGATCAGGAAGTACAGCAGCCAGATCGCGCTAAGCGACAGCACCAGCACCATCCAGGCGAGCGCGCCGATGAAGTGCGGGTCCCATTGCACCACGCGCCGCTCGAACAGGAGCGCGGCGGTGCCGGCCATCAGCCCCGCCGCGCCGTACTGAAACAGGAAGCTGCAGCGCCAGTCGATCGCGCCGCCGAACCGTTTCTGGTACAGCGTGCCGAGCGTGATGCCGATCAGCGCGATAACGCTCGCCACCCAGGCGGCGAGCGGCGCCGCGGTCGCGCCCGCGACGTTGCTGCGCACGACCAGGAAGACTCCCAGCAGACCGAGCAGCAGCCCCAGCCATTGCAGCGGCGTCACGCGCTCGCCCAGCAGGCGGTTCGCCAGCGTCGAGGTCAGCACCGGCTGCATGCCGACGATCAAAGCCGAGACGGCCGGGGACATGCCGCGGTCGATGGCGAAGAACACGCCGCCGAGATAAAGGCCGTGCATCAGGCTGCCGGTGACGGCGCTGTGCGCGATTCCCGCGCCCGACGGCCAGACCGGCCGCGTGAGCACCAGCACCACGGTGAGGATGCTCACCACACAGATCATACGCAGCGACAGATAGGTGAATGGCTCGGCGTAAGGCAGTCCGTATTTGCCGCCGATGAAGCCCGTGCTCCACAGGACGACGAACAATCCCGGCGCGCAGAACACCGCCGCCCGCTCGAGCCGTTGCATGGCGACGCTCCGGCCTCAGTGCTTCGGCTTCAGCCGCAGCCGCGCCGGCAGCAGCAGCGCGCAGGCGAGCGCCGCGATGCCGCCGACCACCGAGAACAGATAGACGTCGTGCAGGGCCGAGCCGACCGCGTCGGCCACTTCGGCGACCGCGGCCGAGGGCAGCGTGCCGCGCAGGACCGGGTCGAGGATCTGACGCACCATGTCGTTCATCGCGGCGGGCAGGTGCGAAAGCGAGGAGTTGACGAGCGCGCCGCCGACGCCCGCGCCGACCGCCATGCCGATGGTGCGCATGAAGATATTGCTCGACACCGCCCCGCCCCGATCGCTCCAGCCGATCTCGGTCTGGCACGCGACGATGAAGGTGGTGTTGCAGGCACCCATGCCGAGGCCGACCAGGCTGGCGCCGGCGGTGACGAACCAGACGCTCGACTCGCGATCGACCAGCACGAAGACGACGCAGCCGGCGATCAGGAACAGCGCGCCGAGCGCCGAGGTCGTCACGAAGTTCGCATGCGCGAGCACGCGCGCGATGGCCACGCTGCCGACGCTCCAGGCGAGCGACTGCATGGCGAACACCGCGCCCGCGATCGTGGGGCTGTAACCCATGACGCCCTGCACGTAGGCCGGAAGGAACAGCGTCGTGCACGACAGCACCGTGCCGATGGCGGCGGCGCCGAAGTTGCTCACCGATATGCTGCGCACGTTCCACAGATGGAGCGGCACGATCGGCTCCGGCGCGGCGCGCTCGTGGAAGAACAGCCACGCCAGCGCGGCGAGGCCGGCGACGAGCAGGCCGATCAGCAGCTCGCGCCCGATGTCCTGCGCCTGGATGCCGGCCATCAGCAGCGCGCCGGCGCCGAACATCAGCAGCGCCGAGCCGAGATAGTCGATCGAGTGCTCGCGCCGCTGCGGCGTCTCCCTGAACGCATAGGCGAGCATGCCGAGCGTGACGAGGCCGATCGGCACGTTGATCCAGAACACGATCTCCCAGCGCAGATATTCGACGATGAACGCGCCGATGCCGGGACCGATGATGGCGGCGAGGCCCCACACGCTCGATTGCCACGCGAGCACGCGGGCGCGCGCCTCCGACTTGTGGACGTCGCCCAGGATGGTGATGGTGAGCGGCTGCAGTGCGCCGGCGCCGATGCCCTGCACCGTGCGGAAGACGATCAGCCACAGCATGTTGCCGGCGAAGCCGCACATCGCCGAGCCGAACAGGAACAGCGCGGCGCCGGCATAGAAGACCGGCTTGCGGCCGTAGAGGTCGGCGAGCCGGCCGTAGACCGGCGCGGTGACGGCGCTGGTGAGGATGTAGGCCGCGAACACCCAGGTGAACAGGTCGAAGCGCCCGAGCTGGCCGACGATGGTCGGCATGGCGGTGCCGACGATGGTGACCTCCACCGCGACCATGAACACGGCCAGCATGCAGGCCGTCGTCACGAGGCGGCGGCGCAGGATATCCGCGGACGAATCGGACGGGACGGGAGCTTCCATGAGCGCGGGATTCCGGCGTTGCGAGGCGATGGGGACAAGGCGTCTGTCGGAAACGCCGGCTGGCTTCAATGGATCGTCGAAAAATTCGGCATCGTGAATTCCCCTCGCGGCCGGACCGTTCGCCTGTCCGGTCGGGCGGACGTCCGGAATTCGACGAGCCCGCGACTCGCAGATCGATATAGGCCAATCGGCCGCGCGGGAATACCGCGGCCGGGGAATGGCTGGAACCTCCGCAGCGGCGGACGGTTTGTTTTCAAGGCAGAACGACGGAGGCTGTTATGATCGATAACCCGGAGCGGCCCTCCGCTCACGCGGAATTGAGGGGCGATCCCAACCCGGGACGCGGTCCCGCCGATCCGGAGCGCCTCCAGCCGGATCCGACCTTGCAGCCCGACCATACCGTCAGCGGCTGGACTCTGGCCGGCGCCACGATCCTCGCGCTCTTCGTGCTGACCGTCGTGTTCTATGGCCTCAACAACAACGAGCCGACCACGACCGTCTCGAGTTCCGGCGGCGAGGCCACGGCGCCAAGCAACCAGAACGCCTCGGCCCAGAGCCAGGAGGACCAGGCAAAGACCTCGGCGTCGAACCCGGCCGCCTCGTCGGCTTCCATGCCGTCGCAGGCGCAGACCGACGCCGCCAGCAAGCCGTCGGAGGCGCCGCCCGGCGCCGCCGCCAACCCGCAGGCGCCGCATTCGGGCCAGGCGCCCGCGGCGGAGAACGGCGATCCGCGTTCGACGAATACGGGCGGCACCGCCCCTACCCCGCCGAACCGCTGAGGCGGCGCGCCTTAACGGATCGACGCTTGGGCTTCCCGCGGGGATGACGTAGAAAGCCCGCCGTTACCGGCAGGAAGCTCGCCCAGGAAGCTTGCGGACGTGACCACGCTGAACTTCGGTTTCACCGCCCCCGCCCCTTCGGGCGGCGCGGACCTCGTCGCCCTGTGGCAGCGCGTGCTCTTCAATGCGGAGAACGCGCCCGCCTGCCCGTGCCATGGCATCGTCGCGGGACGGCTCAATCCCGACGCCATCGAAGCCAACATGCTGGCGCCGCTGCGCTCGCGCTTCCGCGACGCCGGACGGCGCGAGCTGGCGGATTTCCTCGAGCGGCGCCTGCGCAAGTCGCCGTTCGCCGGCCTGCGCCAGCCTTTCGAGACCTGGCTGCGCGGCATCGGCGAAGCGAAGCTCGATGAAGATTCGCGCCGGGAACTGAACGAGGCGCTGCGGACCTCGCTGAAATATTACGCCGAGACGCAGGCCGAGTTCGTCTGCGAGTGAGGACGGCTATCGCCGCCGGGTGAACCCCAGCACGAAGCCGAGCACCTCCGCCACCGCGCGATAAAGCTCGACCGGAATCTCGTGCTCGAGCTCGACCCCCGAAAGCGCCGCCGCGAGACCGGCATTCTGCTCGATCGGCACGTTGTGCGCCTGCGCGGTCTCGATGATCCGGCGGCCGAGCTCCCCCGAGCCCTTGGCGACC
>Ga0182744_1002399_pt1 | contig 15396 bp, 14 predicted proteins | sample eDN3rd30CKraftMG_FD_128525 | JGI IMG/M metagenome (GOLD analysis project Ga0182744, IMG submission 128525) | Enriched Miracle-Growth compost microbial communities from Emeryville, California, USA - eDNA 3rd pass 30_C Kraft MG (version 2) (version 2) ...
CCACATTGCCCTCGAACAGTGACCATTCGATGCCGTTCGCCATCGGCGTCACCAGGCCCGCCAGTTCCGGGCTCACGCCTTTGGGCACATGATGGACGACGGCGTTCCACGGCAGATAGACATATTGCGCGAAGCCGCCCCACAGATGCGGCGCATGCTCGGCCGACGTATAGCCGTAACGGATACTTTCCGGATTGTTGCGCCAGTCGGTATTCTCGCAATGGCGGTATTCGCCGCGGTGACACCATTCGCATTTGCCGCACATGACGTAGTGCTCGACGAAAACCAGATCGCCTTCCTTGAAGCCTTTGCGGCGGGTGAACTCGCGCCCGGCCTTGGCGATATAACCGATGTTCTCGTGACCCATGATCACCGGCGCCTTGGTCGGCGGATGGGCGTAGAGCTTGACGTCGGTGCCGCAGATGCCGGCGACTTCCATCTTCATGAGCGCCCCGTCGATCGGAATCTCCGGCATCGGATATTCGAGAATCTCCGTCTTGCTCGGGGCAGTTCTTACGGCTGCCAGCACTTTTTCTACCACGGTGATCTCCTCCGTACCGGTGTTGCGACTGCGCTTCTTCTAGGACACGTCCCACAAGGGTCAAGACTAATCTTCCCTGTCGGGATGCGCCCGACGCAGAGCTCCCAGCGAAAGTACTGTCCCAGTGAACTTTGTGGATGCTTGTCAGTCAGACTGTCATGCCACGCGTCGCGGCACGACGAGCTTTGCTAGAAGAACCTGCACTATTTCTCCGCGCTGATTTTTCGTCTCGCTACGGACGCTCACCATGCCCCTGTCGGGACGCGACCTGGACGGGGTTATCGCAACGATCTCGCTCTCCACGCTCAGCACATCGCCGGGCCGGGTCGGCCTCGGCCAGGAAATCTCGCCGCCCGCGCCGATGATGCCGCCGGAAACCGGCAAGCCCGATCGCACCAGCAGCCGCATGGTGATCGCCGCCGTGTGCCAACCGCTGGCGGCGAGCCCACCAAATAGGCTGCCGGCCGCAGCCGCTTCGTCGAGATGAAAGGGCTGCGGATCGAATTGCGCCGCGAACGCCTTGATCTGCGCCTCATCCAGCGCATGGGTTTCGCTGCCGAACCGCTGCCCCACCTGGAAATCGTCGAAATAATGCGGCGTGCCCGCTGCGCTGGTCTCGACCATGATCATTTCCTTGTGAACCGGCGACAGTAACTTGCATAATGATAGTAACTGCCTTATGGTTGGTCAATGCAGCGCAAGAGTTTCCAGGACATGACCTGCCCCATCGCCCGCAGCCTCGAACGGGTCGGCGAATGGTGGAGCATGCTCATCATGCGCGATGCACTGCACGGCATCCGCCGTTTCGACGATTTCCAGCACAGCCTCGACATTGCCCCCAATATGCTCACCAAGCGGCTGAACGCCCTGGTCGAAGCCGGCCTGCTGGAACGCTGCCTCTACAACGAGCGCCCGCCGCGCCACGAATACGTCCCCACCCAGCGCGGCCGCGATTTCCGCCCGGTCCTGCTGGCGATCATGAGTTGGGGCAACCGGCATTTTGCGCCGGAAGGCCCAAGCGTCATGCTGGTCGACACCCGCACCGGCGAGCGCGTCGACCCCATTATGGTCGACCCCCGCACGCGCGAGCAGATCAAGGCGCCGAACTATGTGCTGACGCCCGGCCCAGCAGCGGGTGATCGCACCAAACTGCGCTACGCTGCGCGGCCGGATGCCCAAACAGCGGCGGCAAGGCCGGAAAGACGAAAACCCGCGGCACAAGATGCCAAGACCCGCGACGGCAAACCCACCGCTCACCGCGCCCCTTCCTCTTCCTGATCGAACCCGACCATGAACACGCACCCTCGCGACGTCGCTATTGCCCAGCCGGTCGCAGTTGCCGGACCGACGGCTCCTCACAAGCCGGCGATGAATGCCCGGACGCAGCGAATGCTGCACGGTCCCATCCTGCCGACTCTGCTGGTGATGGCGCTGCCCAATGTGATCGTCATGGTCGCCCAGGCGACAACCGGCCTCATCGAAACCTGGTTCGTCGCCAAGCTCGGCACCGATGCCCTGGCCGGCATGGCGCTGGTCTTCCCCGGCGTCATGCTGATGCAAATGGTCTCCGGCGGCGCCATGGGCGGCGGCATTTCCTCGGCCATCGCGCGAGCGCTCGGCGCCGGCCGCAAGGATGACGCCGATGCGCTGGTGCTGCACGCCATCGTCATCAACGTCTCGCTGGGCCTGTTCTTCAGCCTCCTGATGCTGCTGTTCGGCCGTCAGATCTACGGCGCGCTCGGCGGTTCCGGCGCCGAGCTTGAGGCTGCCCTGGCCTATTCCAACGTGGTTTTCGCAGCCAACGTCCTGCTCTGGCTCACTGGTGCGCTGGCCAGCGTCATCCGCGGCACCGGCAACATGCTCGTGCCCGCCCTCGTCACCAGCCTCGGTGTCTTCGTGCTGATCCCGCTGTCGCCCGCCCTGATTTTCGGTTTCGGACCGATCCCGGCCATGGGCATTTCCGGCGGCGGCATCGCCTTCGCGCTCTATTATGTCGCTGCCTCGACGATTCTCGGCTGGTACGTGCTCTCCGGCCGCAACATCGCCCGCCCGCGCTGGGGACGGCTGCGCTGGTCCATGATGAGCAACATCCTTTCCGTCGGCGCCGTGGCGTCGATCACCTCGCTGCAGACCAATGTGGTCATCGCTCTGGCAACGGCGCTGGCCGCCAGCACGCTGGGCGCGGGAGCGGCAGCAGGCTACGGCACCGGCGCGCGGCTTGAATATCTGCTGATTCCCCTCGCCTTCGGCCTCGGCGCGCCGCTGGTGGCCCTTGTCGGCACCAATATCGGCGCCGGGCAGAAGGCGCGCGCCCTGCGCATCGCCTTTACCGGCGGCGCCATCACTTTCCTGGTCGCCGAAATCGTCGGCGTGACCGCGGCCCTGTGGCCGGAGGCGTGGATCTCGCAATTCAGCCAGGACCCGACGGTGATCGCGACCGGCGCCACCTATCTGCGCATCGCAGGGCCCGCCTACGGCTTCTTCGGTCTCGCCATGGGGCTTTATTTCGCCTCGCAGGGCGCGGCGCGCCTGATGTGGCCCCTCGCCGCCGGTTTCATCCGTATGGGCGTCGCGCTCGGCGGCGGCTGGCTGGCGGTGACCCTAACCGGGTCGCTGCACTGGCTGTTTGCCGCCATCGCGCTCGGATTGTTCGTGCACGGTGTCATTCTGTTCGTCGCCGTTTGGCGCGGTTCGCTGGTTGGCCGTCACCCTGGCTGAACCTGCCCTGATTTCTCTCCAGCCGCGACAAAATCGATGGGCAGGAACGCGGCAAAACCGTCGGAAAAACCTTGTACCCACAGCCTCCCTCGCCTTAATTGGGCCGCGCGCCCGCATGGCGGGCCGAGAGGAAAATGACAGTGGCTTCCAATATCTCCGACGACCTGCGCACCGGCGCGCTGATCTACCATCGCCTGCCCAAACCCGGAAAGCTCGAGATTCAGGCGACCAAGCCGCTGGGCAACCAGCGCGATCTGGCACTCGCCTATTCGCCCGGCGTCGCGGTCGCCTGCGAAGCCATCGTCGATGACCCCGCGGAAGCCGCCACCCTGACCGCACGCCAGAACCTCGTCGCCGTCGTCTCCAACGGCACCGCGGTGCTCGGCCTTGGCGATATCGGCCCGCTGGCGTCGAAGCCCGTGATGGAAGGCAAGGCCGTCCTGTTCAAGAAATTCGCCGGCATCGACGTCTTCGACATCGAAGTCGCCGAAAAGAATGTCGATCGCCTAGTCGACGTGGTCGCGGCGCTGGAACCGACCTTCGGCGGCATCAACCTTGAAGACATCAAGGGCCCGGAATGTTTCGAGGTCGAGGAAAAGCTGCGGGCGCGCATGGCGATCCCGGTGTTCCATGACGACCAGCACGGCACTGCCATCATCGTCGCCGCCGCCGTGCGCAATGCGCTCGAACTGTCGGGCAAGAACATCGCCGATGTGAAGATCGTCTGCTCGGGCGCCGGCGCCGCGGCGCTGGCCTGCCTCAACCTGCTCGTGGCGCTGGGCGCGCAGCTCAAGAACATTTTCGTCGCCGACATAGACGGCGTCGTCTACAAGGGCCGCAACACGCTCATGGACCGCTGGAAAGAGGTCTATGCGCAGGAGACGGGCGCCCGCAAGCTCATCGATATCATCCCGGGCGCCGATATCTTCCTCGGCCTGTCCGCCGCCGGCGTCCTGAAGCCGGAAATGGTGAAGCAGATGGGCGAGAAGCCGCTCATCATGGCGCTCGCCAATCCGACGCCGGAAATCATGCCGGAGGAAGCAACCGCCGTCCGCCCCGACGCGATGATCTGCACCGGCCGGTCCGACTATCCCAATCAGGTCAACAACGTCCTGTGCTTTCCCTATATTTTCCGCGGCGCCCTCGATGTTCACGCCACCGCGATCAACGAGGCGATGAAGATCGCCGCTGTCGAGGCCATCGCCCAGCTCGCACGCGAAGCTCCCTCGGATGTCGTGGCACGCGCCTATGGCGGCGCCGCGCCGGTGTTCGGCTCGGCCTCGCTGATCCCCTCGCCGTTCGATCCGCGCCTCATCCTGCGCATCTCACCGGCCGTTGCTAAAGCCGCCATGGAAAGCGGCGTCGCGCGAAAGCCGATCACCGATTTCGACGCCTACGAGGACAGCCTGAACGGCTTCGTTTTTCGATCCGGCTTCATCATGAAACCGGTGTTCACCCAGGCCAAGGAGGACCCGCGCCGCATCATCTATTGCGACGGCGAGGATGAGCGTGTGCTGCGCGCCACCCAGGTCGTGATCGAGGAGAAGATGGCGGTGCCGATTCTCGTCGGCCGCCCCCAGGTGGTGGAGAAGCGCATCGAACGCTTCGGTCTTGCCATCAAGGCCGGCCGCGACTTCGAACTGGTCAACCCCGAAGACGACGTGCGTTACCGCGATTATGTGCAGACCCTCGTGCAGGTTGCGGGACGGCACGGCATCACGCCCGATGCGGCGCGCGCCATGGTGCGTAACAATACCACCGTCATCGGCGCTATCGCGCTTGAACGCGGCGATGCCGACGCCATGCTCTGTGGCCTCGAAGGGAGGTTCGAGACGCGGTTGCGTCTCATCCGCGACATTATCGGCATGGCGCCCGGCGTACACGATCTCGCTGCGCTGTCGCTGCTGATCACCTCCCGCGGGCATTTCTTCTTCGCCGACACCCATGTGCGCGTCGATCCGACGGCGACCGAAGTTGCCCATGTGGCGCTCCAGGTCGCAGGCCATGTGGCGCGCTTCGGCCTGACGCCAAAGATCGCGCTTTTGTCGGATAGCGATTTCGGCGGCTCCAATTCCGCTTCCGCGATCAAGATGCGGCAGGCTCTCGCGATCATCCGCGCCACCAATCCCGAGCTGGAAGTCGATGGCGAGATGCAGGCCGACAGCGCTCTGTCGCAAGCCATTCGTGATCGCGTGCTACCCAATTCGCGGTTGAAGGGCGAAGCGAACGTGCTGCTGTTTCCGACCCTCGAGGCGGCGAATATCGGCTTTCAACTCGTCAAGGTTCTCGCCGACGCACTGCCCGTCGGCCCGATCTTGATGGGTACGGCAAAGCCTGCGCATATTCTGACACCGTCCGTGACCGTGCGCGGCATCGTCAATATGACGGCCATCGCGGTCGGCGAGGCGCAGGCGCATGACCGCTGGGATCCTGCTTGAACGTGAATAGACAAGGACTTGATGGCAAGGACTTGAACTAAGGAGGACCTGCCCTTGGTTAAAATCTCAAAACTCGAGGCTCACCTGCGTGTAAAGCCAGGAGACGATAACTTCTCTTTGTCCAAGATCGATCCCCGCAATGTCGATTTCCTGGGCGCCGAGAAAGATGCCCGGGCGCAATTCGACGACGACGTCCAGGCCATCGATAATCTGCAGAACCTGCTCTACGCCGATGGACGAAAGGCGTTGCTCGTCGTCCTGCAGGGAACGGACACGAGCGGCAAGGACGGCACGATCCGAGGCGTCTTCACCGCCGCCAGCCCGCTGGGCATGACGGTGACCGCATTCAAAAAGCCGAACGAACTTGAGGCCGCGCACGACTTTCTATGGCGTGTCCACAGCGCCTGCCCAAGGCACGGCTTCATTGCCCTGTTCAATCGATCGCACTATGAAGATGTGCTCGTCGCCAAGGTGCGCAGAATCGCGCCGAAAGACGTCATCGAACAGCGCTACGAGCAGATCAATGCCTTCGAGAAACTGCTGACGGAAACTCGCACGACCGTGCTGAAATTCATGCTGCATATTTCCAAGAAGGAACAAGGCGAGCGCCTTCAGGAGCGGCTCGATGACCCGACGAAGAACTGGAAGTTCAATGCCGACGATCTGGAAGATCGAAAGCTTTGGGACGAGTTCCAGGGCGCCTACGAGACGGCGATGAAGCGCTGCTCGACCGACCATGCACCTTGGTATGTCGTGCCTGCGGACCGCAAATGGGCCCGTAACGCCATCATCGCCGCCATCGTGCGCAATACACTGGAAAATATGGATCTCAACTTTCCTAAAATGCCGTGGAAACCCTCGAGGTTCACGATCAAGTAGGAAAGAAGGCAGTCGGCAGTCGGTCTTAGGCAGTCGGAAGAGAGACGTACTGCCTACCGCCTACCGCCTACCGCCTACCGCTCACTTCATGCGATCGATGAACTTCTCGAACGCCTCGAGTTGCACGCCGATAATTTTGCGCGTCGGCTCGTCGTGCAGTTCCAGCGTGTCCTTGTGGAATTTCATATGCGCTCCGCCGACGAAGATTTCAGGCGTGCCGAACGTGGCGGCATCGAGAAAGGTCAGCGCCATGCGCAGGTGATATTGCATGCGCGCGCCGCCGAGCGGCCCGCCGGTCGCCGATTGAATGAGAACCGGCTTGCCCTTGAACGGCTGGTTATCGATACGCGACACCCAGTCGAGCGCGTTCTTGAGGCCGCCCGGAATCGTCCAGTTATACTCCGGGCTGATGATGATGACGCCATCAGCGGCGCGGACGGCTTCCGACAAGGCCACGACGTCGGCGGGAAAACCCGGACCTTTTTGTATATCTTCATTGTAAAGCGGAATTCCGGCGAAGGACGGTGCCTCCTTGAGCTTCAGCCCGGCCGGCGCCAGCGCAGGCAGCGCATTCATCAGCGCCCGGTTGAAAGACGCCTTGCGCAACGAGCCGCAAATCATGACCACATTCTTCGGCATGCCGTTCTCCGTTTCGTTGGGCAGCGCACACGAACGCCCCCGCGGGCAGCAACCATAGACGAAATCCGGTATTGCGCCATCTCCATGACCAGCCGCTCCATGACCAGCCGCCGTCGCGTCAACTCCGCAAATACCCGACGACGGCATGTGGCGCTTTCGCAATGCAGCGATATGCCGCTGCGACATCAGGCGACTGGCTTCTTGCCAGTTAAATCGATAGCTTTCACGACGGTTTAGCGGCAATATTCGGCGAATTATCCTTGGCCGTCATCGGGTGCCCGTCATGTTCGACCAATTCGATGCAATTTCTCTGGCGAGAATGCAGTTCGCATTCACCGTCTCGTTTCACTTCATCTTCCCGGCCTTTTCCATCGGCCTTGCGAGCTACCTGGCCGTGCTCGAAGCGCTCTGGCTGTGGACCGGACGTGAGGTGTTTCTCACCCTGTTCAAATATTGGATGAAGATTTTCGCCATCGCCTTCGCCATGGGCGTCGTCTCCGGCATCGTCATGTCCTACCAGTTTGGCACGAACTGGGCTGTCTTCTCGGACAAGAGCGGCCCGGTCATCGGGCCATTGATGGCCTATGAGGTGATGACCGCCTTCTTCCTCGAGGCGGGCTTCCTGGGCGTCATGCTGTTTGGCATGAACAAGGTCGGCCGCAGCCTGCATTTCATCGCCACCCTGGCCGTCGCCACCGGCACGTTCATTTCCGCCTTCTGGATTCTGTCGGCCAATAGCTGGATGCAGACGCCGGCCGGCTATGGCGTCAACGAGGCAGGACAGTTCATCGCGCAGGACTGGTGGAAAGTCATCTTCAATCCCTCTTTCCCCTACCGTCTGGCTCACACTGTCATTGCCGCCTATCTTACCACCTCGCTGGTCGTCGGCGCCACCGGCGCATGGCATCTGCTGCGCGACAATAAGAACGAGGGCGCGCGGGTGATGTTCTCCATGGCCATGTGGATGGCGGCCCTCGCCGCGCCCGTGCAGATTCTCGTCGGCGACGCGCATGGACTCAACACGCTGGAACACCAGCCCGCCAAGGTGATGGCGATGGAGGGCCACTACCAGAGTCATCCCGACGGCGCGCCGCTCATTCTCTTCGGCGTGCCCGACCAGAACGCCGCCACCGTGCACTATCAGATCGCCATCCCCAAAGCCTCGTCGCTCATTCTCAAGCACGCCTTTGACGCGCCGCTGGCCGGGTTGGACACCGTGCCGCGCGAAAACTGGCCGCCCGTGCCTGTCGTGTTCTGGTCGTTCCGCATCATGGTCGGGCTTGGCATGCTGATGCTGCTGCTCGGCCTCGTCAGCCTCGTCGCGCGGGGGCGCGGATCCCTTTATGATTGGAAGCCGCTGCACCGCTTCGCCATCGCCATGGGGCCGTCGGGTTTCGTTGCCGTGCTGGCGGGCTGGGTGACGACCGAAGTCGGACGACAGCCGTTCACCGTCTACGGCCTGCTCCGCACCGTGCAATCGGCGTCGCCGCTTGATGCGCCTGCGGTCGCCGCGTCGCTCATCGCTTTCATCATCGTCTATTTCACCGTCTTCGGCGCCGGCGTCTGGTACATTCTGCGGCTTCTAAGCCACGCGCCGCATCGCGGTGAAAGCGGCATCGAGGGCGCCCCCACCCGCACCGCCGGCATTACGCCCATTCAGCAGACCGACGGGCCCAGCCCGTCCGGCGCCTTCAGATAGGAGCAAGCCCAAATGGCCTCCTTCCCCGTGTCCTTCGATCTGCCGACGGTCTGGGCCTTCGTCATCGCCTTTGCCATCTTCGCCTATGTAGTGATGGACGGCTTCGATCTCGGCATCGGCATTCTCTTCCCCACCCTGCAGGTCGGGCACGAGCGCGACGCGGCGATGAACTCCATCGCACCGGTCTGGGACGGCAACGAAACCTGGCTCGTGCTCGGCGGTGGCGGCCTGATGGCCGCCTTTCCGCTCGCCTTCGCCATTATCCTGCCGGCCATCTACGCGCCGATCATCGCCATGCTGCTGGCCCTGGTGTTCCGCGGCGTGGCCTTCGAATTCCGCTGGCGCGATCCCGGCCACCGCGCGCTTTGGGACATCGCCTTCGCCACCGGTTCGACGATCGCGGCTTTCGCCCAGGGCGTAGCGCTCGGAGCTGTGCTGCAAGGCATCACGGTCAGCGGCCGCAATTACGGCGGCGGCTGGTGGGATTGGGCGACGCCCTTCACCATGCTGACCGGGATCAGCGTCGTCATCGGCTACGCTTTGCTTGGCGCCACCTGGCTGATCATGCGCGCCGAGTTCTCACTCCAGCAGCATGCCTACCGCTACGCCCAGATGCTCGGCATCGCCATGGTGGTCTGTATCGTCGCGGTAAGCGCCGCCACGCCGTTTCTGAGCAACGCCTATTATCAGCGCTGGTTCGCGTGGCCGTCGATACTCATCGCGGCGCAAGTGCCGCTACTCGTCGCCATCTTCGTTTATCTGTTCTTCCGCAGCCTCAACCGCGGCGATCACGCCCTGCCCTTCCTGCTGGCGCTTGGTCTCTTCCTGCTGAATTTCATCGGCCTCGGCATCAGCATCTATCCGCATATCGTGCCAAACCAGGTCACCATCTGGGAGGCCGCTGCGCCGCCCGGCAGCCAGATGTTCATGCTGGTCGGCGCCGCGGTGTTGATCCCCATCATCCTGGCCTATACGGCCTATGCCTATTGGGTGTTCCGCGGCAAGGTGGGCGCGGAAGGCTATCACTGATGTCGCGCGCGGAAATGCGGGAGCAGACGCAAGAACAAAAGCCGCTGCTCAATCGGCTCGCCTGGTTCATCGGGCTTTGGGTGGCCGGTGTCGTCAGTGTCGGCGCAGTGGGTTTGTTGATTCGCTTCGCGTTGAAGTAAGCGCGCAGACGATTGGCCATGGCCTTGCCTCACCCGATTTCAGGAATTTCCGCGACCGCAAACTGGAAACTCGACATCAGGTCCTCGACCTGCGCCCGCGACAAGGCGACCGTGAGCCAGCCCAAACCCGGATTTTGCACCGCGAATTCAACCGCCACGCGCGCCGGATCGGCGCGCACCTGCCACAGCATGTTATCGCCCGTATAGACCTGTGCCCCGGCGCGGTGCGGCTCGGCGGCATGCACCGGCGTCATCTGCGCACGGTGCTCGACAAGCCGGCGGATGAGGGCATCGAGCCCTGCCGTATCGAGCGCCAACTTGCCGGCATCGGCAACGGCGATCTCGATGCGCGTTGCATCGGCCGAGATATTCATCTGCACCTGTGTCATGAACGACCTGCGTCAGAAAAGCCTATCGCTTCGAGGCGATCTGATGGGCCAGGAAGACTTCCTGGCCGGTGCGGGAGGATTCTATCACTGCCGCGCATGTTTCAAGATTGGCGAGGCCCCAGCGGCCGTCGTGCACCGGCTTCCTGACACCGCTGATCGCCTCATGGAATTCCGCCACGACGAGATCGCGCGGCGTCCTGTCGTTAAGCAGGCGGATTTCCTTGCGGCCGTGTTCGCCATAGACGTAAAGCCCGTCAGGCGATTGCCGGATATCGCCCTTCTCGCAGCTCACCAATGTGACGCCGAAATAGGGCTGGAACGGCGCGTTCGCCGGAATGGCATTCTTCGCTCGCTTGCGCTTGCGCTCCAACTCTTCCTCGGGCGACAGATTGGCCGGCGTCTTCGGCGTCGGCTTGCGCATCTCGATCGGCTCCTTGAAGCCCCATTCGGAAATATCGTCGCCGATCTCCATTGTCGAGAAACCGCCGTAGCCATTGTAGATAGCGGTCGCGGCCGTGCCATCCTGAAAGGTCAGAAACGCCGTGTGCGCCCCGATGGCGCTGCGCGCCGGGTCCCAGTCGAATGTCGTCGCGCGCACGCTCTTCAGCAGGCCGCCGCCGAGCAGGCGGATGATGTCGAACTGATGCGAACCCTGGCGATAGGTAACGCCCCCGCCGAGTTCGGTTTTCAATTCGTCGGGCCGGCGCGGCCGGTAGATCCAGTCCGTGTAGCACCACGTATTGATCATCCTGACGCGGCCGAATGCACCGCTATCAATCAGCTCCGCCATGCGCTGGATCGGCAGATCGTAGCTGTGCGAATGCCCGACAGACAGAATGACGCCGGCCCTATCGGCCGCTTCCACCATGGCGCGCGCCTGCTCGAGGTTCACGGCCATCGGCTTTTCCGTCAGCACATGCTTGCCGGCGGTGAACGCCAACGCCGCATGCTCGGGATGCAGGTCCGTTGGCGTCGCAATGTAGACGGCGTCGAGCTTGACACCGTCGAGCATGGACGGGAGATCGGGGAACACGGCGACACCAAGATCGCGCGACGCGCTTTCGCGCACCTCTGCCACCGGGTCGGCGATGGCGACGAGATCGAACCCGGCATGTCCCTTGAACGCCGGCAGAAACGCGCGGCCTGCTGCACCCAGACCGAGAATGCCGATGCGGACCACTGAAGGCATCAGCCCACCAGCTTCACAGGCCCCGGCCTCTTGCCCTCGAACACTTCGATCAGATCGTTCACGATCGGCGAATAATAGGCGTGCGTGCGCAGCAGCCAGCTCGCCATGCCGTCGCTGTTGTGGTGCTTCTTGCGTTCGTTGGGGAAATCGATCCGCTCGTTCTTGGCCGGATCGCGGATCACGAATATCGGCTCCTGGCCTTCCTCGACCTTCTGGATTTCACGGCGCAACATGCGGCGATAGGCGGCGATGCCCTGGTCAGACGCGCCCAGATTCTCGATCGTACGATCGGCGATGGCGCCTTGGGTGATCCAGACCATCATGTCCTGGTTGTCGACATTGTCGACGATGAATTCACCCTTCTCGTTGTAGATCGGCACTTCGTAAACATGCACCTTGTCGAGCAGGTGTTGCAGATGCCTGGGCACGCCGGTGTCCTTCGGCGGCACGTAGGCCGAGTACCACAGATGCATCGTGTGGGTATCGTCGACCGGTACGCGGATCTGGAACGAATAATAGCGCGAGGTCTCATCACCGTTGCCGACCGAAAGGATGTTCGGAAAGATGACCGGATGGCCGACGCGCCAGTCGTCGGAATTCTCCGAATGGCCGGCCAGCAGACGATGCTTGGTCATGCCGTATTCGAATTCGCGGAAGGCGATCTTCTCATGCCGCGCGCTGATGGCGACCTTGATGCCTTCCATCTCCTTGAGAAACTCATAGTGATGGCCATGGAGCCATTCCGTGTGGATCGGATCGAGCGAATTCTCCATGATCTGCAGCCAGTTCACCGGAATGATGGCGCGGCCCAACATGCGGATCGTGCCCTCGGCGACAAAGCCGTCGATGCGCGGCAGCAGCGGCGCTGGCAGCGGCCCCATATAGGCGAACAGAATGCCACCGAGTTCTTCCACCGGATAGGCCGGCGTCTTGATCTTGCTGCGGAAGGACGTGCTGGCCGGTTCGTTCGGCTGGCTCAAACACTGGCCGTCACGGCCGAATTCCCAGCCGTGATATGGGCAGCGGATACCGTCCTGCGTCGGGATTCCATGCTCGAGCGAGGCGCGCCGGTGCGGGCACGAACGGCCGATAAGACCGCGGCGGCCCTGGCGGTCCTTGAACAGGACCAGGTCTTCGCCCAGCAGCCGCACCGGCATGGTCCAGCGGCCCTCCATTTCCGAGACGGCAGCGAACGGCTGCCAATAGCGGCGCATCAGGTTGCCGCACGGCGTGCCGGGGCCGATGCGGGTCAACATTTCATTCTGCTCGGCGGTCAGCATCGCGCGCTCCCTGACGGTATTGATAGGCAACTAACATTTATGGTAGCCACCTAACATATTCCGGTTTCCCTGTCCAGCAGCCCCAGCCTCGCCGGCGACCACGTCATCGCGCGCTTGCAAAGCTCCGCTACAGCCCCTCATATCCGGCAGGAAGGAGAGCGAATTGACAGAATCCCACCAGCATGTCCCCGACGAACAGCACGATCACGACCATGGACACGATCACGGCCAGAAGCATAAGCACGATCATGCTCACGGACTTTCCGGCCATAGCCACGCGCCGGTCTCGTTCGGGCGCGCCTTTGCCATCGGCATTGCCCTCAACACCGCTTTCGTCCTCATCGAGGCCGGCTACGGCTTTTTTGCCAATTCCGTGGCGCTGCTTTCCGATGCCGGACACAACCTGTCCGATGTTCTGAGCCTCATCGTCGCCTGGATCGCCGCCATTCTCGCGGCGCGCCCCCCGAAGGGCCGTTATACCTACGGCCTGCGCAGTTCTTCCATCCTCGCTGCGCTCTTCAACGCCGTCTTTCTCCTTGTCGCCATCGGCGCCTTGAGCTGGGAGGCGATCTATCGCCTGATCGCCGGTGGGGAGCACGTTGCCGGCCGGACTGTGATCGTCGTCGCCGCCGTCGGCATCCTCGTCAACGGCATCACCGCCTGGCTGTTCTCGTCCGGGGCGAAAGACGATCTCAACATCCGTGGCGCCTATCTCCACATGCTCGCCGATGCCCTCGTCTCCGTCGGCGTCGTCGTGACAGGCTTCGTCATTCTTTATACTGGTTGGAACTGGCTTGATCCGGTTGCAAGCCTTGCCATCAATTCGGTTATCGTTATCGGAACCTGGAGTCTGCTGCGCGACAGTCTTCACCTGTCACTGAACGCAGCGCCCCGCACGATCGAACCGGACGCCGTGCGCGCCTATCTCGGTGCACAGGCCGGCGTTGCCAATATCCACGATCTGCACATCTGGGCGATGAGCACCACGGAGACGGCCATGACGGCTCATTTACGCATGCCCGGTGGCCATCCCGGCGATGCCTTTCTCATGCACATCGCCCACGACCTGAAAGAAAAATTCCGCATCGATCACCCCACCCTCCAGATTGAAACCAGCGCCGACACCGTTTGCGCTCTCGAGCCCGACCATGTCGTTTAGCGGCAAGACGACCGCTGGCGCCAAGACGACCGGCAGCAAGCCCGCGGACAGTAAGGCCACCACGGCGGCAAAGATCGGAAAGCCCGCCTCGGACAAGTCCTTCCCGAAAGCCACCATCGAGGCTGGCGCGGTCGATCGCACCGCCCATCTCATCAAGGACGCCAGCAAGGCGATGGTGCGCGCACTGCAGACCCGGCTCGCGGAGCACGCCGTCGCCCACGGCCACTGGACCTTCCTGCGCGTTCTATGGAAGAGCAACGGCATCAGCCAGACCGAACTCAGCGAACGCGCCGGGGTGGCGAAGCCCTCCACCGCCGCCGCCGTTAAGGCCATGGAAGATCTCGGCTATATCGAGCGCCGGCAGAAGACCGGCAACAAGAAGAAGGTCTATATCCATCTCACCGATGCGGGCCACGCGCTGGAAGCCCTGCTCGTGCCTGAGGCACTCGATGTGAATGAAGTGGCGCTCGAAGGCCTCAGCGAACAGCAGGTGATCGCGCTGCGCCAGACGCTCTCCAAAATTATTGACAATCTGGCGCTGGACGGAGAAAAGCGCAGTCATCATGCGGCAGATTGACAAGGCCGCTGAACACACCGGACGCAACCGACGCTGTACCGGCCCGTTTGCGCCTCAATCAAGAACGATACCGATCGTAGGCTGACACTGCGGTGTCGGCCTTAAGGGGCCATATGCTGGGCGTCTTTCTCCTGCTTGCGCAGGGCATTCTGTATTTCCTGACCATGGCGACGCTCTTTCGTGCGCGCGGCCGCCTGGGCATCGGCGTCTTCGTCTGCGCGCTCGGCGTGATGCATTTTCTCGAAACCTATCTGGCCGCGGTCTTCTTCATTCCCATGCCGTTCGGCCTCATCTCGCCCGGCTCGACCATCATGTTCTCCGGCAAGCTCATGATGCTGCTGCTGTTCTACATCCGGATGGATGCCGAAACGGTCCGTCAACCGATCTACGGCCTGTTGATCGGCAACCTTATGATCATCGTGCTGGCCTACCTGCTGCGCTACATGCCGGCGGCGGTCCTGGAAGGGCGACAGCCCGATCTGACCTTCCTCGACCAGATGGGCGTGCTGATGATCTGGGGCACGGTGCTGCTTTTCATCGACAGCATCGCGCTCATCCTGCTCTATGAGAAGCTCGGCAAGAGCCTGACAAGCTGCGTCTTCATCCGCGCCTTTATCGGTGCGGCCTGCGTTCTGACCTTCGACCAGATCGGCTTCTATGCCGCGCTTCATTGGATTGCGGATGTGCCGATCAGCGCGCTGCTCGGCGGCTGGATCGCA
>Ga0182744_1002400_pt1 | contig 15387 bp, 13 predicted proteins | sample eDN3rd30CKraftMG_FD_128525 | JGI IMG/M metagenome (GOLD analysis project Ga0182744, IMG submission 128525) | Enriched Miracle-Growth compost microbial communities from Emeryville, California, USA - eDNA 3rd pass 30_C Kraft MG (version 2) (version 2) ...
GTTCGGCTACGGCCTAACGTCGGGCTGCTTCGGGCTTGCGACGAACCTCGCCGTCTATGTCGCGCTGGCCTACCTGCTGCCCCGCTCGGACGAGGAAAGCCAACGGATCGACGCGCTTTTTGCCGCCGTCGGACGCCCCCGTGCAGTCAACGCCACCGCCGAGAGTCGACCGCAAAGCCAGCCGATTTGAACCTGAAGCGGCGCAGAAGAGCCGCGGTTTCCTCAAGGTTGAGGTTGGTGCGGCCGCTACTGCCGAACAAACCTCTTCTTTGACAGTGTCCGTTCGCCGGCGCGAGTTGAACGGTGGCTTTTGGGAGGTCGCACGACGTCCAGAGTTGGCGCTTTGTTGCCGTCAATGTTGGGATCTGTACAGCAGCATTGCGATCGGCAGTGCGGTTCTGGTCATGAGCAAGTTATTCCCGAACCTCTTGGAAGCGCATCCGTCAGGGAAGGGAGTTGCCAGGTCCGCCTGCCGCCGTTCCTGCGCATGAGACTGGCCCGACCGACGCCAGGCCGGTGCGGATCGCGAGCCTGACGAGCTCGGCGTCGGTCCGGGCGCCGAGTTTCGCCCGGATGCGGTAGTGCTGGTTCCGGATCGTCTTGGGCGACAGACACAGCGCGTCCGCGATCGCAGGCGTCGAAGCGCCTTCGGCCAGCAGCCGCAGGATTTCGAGTCCCCGCGGCGTCAGAGCCGCGAGCGGCGAGGCCTCGCCGGCGAACCGATCATGCGCCAGCGCAGTCGCGACGTCCGGGCCGAAGAACCGGCGGCGCCGCGTCGCTTGCCAAGCGGCGCCCGCCTCCCCTATGAAATGTTATAACATTACATGGTGGAGTGCCTTAGTGGCTGACCAGCGGCTTCCCGTCACCGTCATCTCCGGCTTCCTCGGCGCGGGGAAGACGACCCTCCTCAACCACATCCTGAGGAACCGGGATGGTCGTAAGGTCGCGGTGATCGTCAACGATATGTCCGAGGTGAACATTGACGCCGACCTCGTCCGAGATGGCGGGGCGGAGCTGTCGCGGAGCGACGAGAAGCTGGTCGAAATGACCAATGGCTGCATCTGCTGCACGCTGCGCGACGATCTTCTGACGGAGGTCCGGCGGCTCGCGGAGGAGCGGCGCTTCGACCATCTGGTGATCGAGTCCACCGGCGTATCCGAGCCGCTTCCCGTCGCCGCCACCTTCGACTTCCGCGACGAAAGCGGCGCTTCGCTGTCGGACGTCGCACGGCTCGACACGATGGTCACGGTCGTCGACGCCGCGAACCTGCTGCGGGACTTTTCCAGCCGCGATTTCCTGGAGGACCGCGGCGAGACCGCGGGCGAAGGCGACTTCCGAACGCTCGTGGACCTGCTGTCGGAGCAGATCGAGTTCGCCGATGTGGTCGTGCTCAACAAGGTCGCGGAGGTCGACGTGCGGATGCGCGCCACCGTTCGAGGCGTCGTCCGCTCTCTCAACGGCGACGCCAGGATCGTTGACGCCAATTTCGGGCGCTTCCCGCTGTCAGAGGTGCTCGGCACGGGCCTGTTCGATTTCGAACGCGCCCAGCGCAACCCGATCTGGGCAAAGGAGCTCTACGGCTTCAAGGATCACGTGCCCGAGACCGAAGAATACGGGGTCCGGAGCTTCGTGTTCCGCGCCCGTCGACCGTTTCATCCCGAGCGCTTCGCCGCGTTCCTGGCTCAACCCTGGTCGGGTCTCGTCCGCGCCAAGGGACATTTCTGGCTGGCGACGCGGCCCGATTGGGCAGGAGAGCTGTCGCTCGCAGGCGCGATCTGCCGGACCGAAGGCGGCGGTCACTGGTGGGCGGCCGTTCCGAAGGAACAGTGGCCGGATCACGCGGAATGGCGCGCCTGGCTCGAAGAGCGCTGGACGACCGATTGGGGCGACCGCCGCCAGGAACTCGTCTTCATCGGCCTCGACCTTGATGAGCCCGCCATGCGCGCCGCGCTCGAGGGCGCGCTCGTCGGGCGCGACAAGCCGACTGCGGCGGATTGGAAGGCCTTTGGCAGGCTCGCCGATCCGTTTCCGGTCTGGCAGCGCGACGCGGCCTGAGCCCGCCGACCAACCGTCCAACCAACGCACGCGAGACGCCGGCCAGCGGGGGCTAGGCGTCGCGCCTTCTGAACTGGGGGATTTTTATCATGACTGCATCAAAGATGGCCGGGCGCTTGCGCCTCGGCCTCACGGGAACGCTCGCGCTCGCGGCAGGGGCGACCGCCAGCGCGCAGCAGCCGACGCCGCTTCAGGAGATTGTGGTGACGTCGCCGAGCCCGATCCGAGCCAAACCCGATACGGTCCCGGCGGGCGCCTTCCAAAACGGCGTGCTGCCGGTGGTCAGCGGAACTTTCGCGCCGGTGACGGTGGTGACGGAGGATGAGATCGCGCGGGAACTCCCGAAGACCCTCGGAGAAGCGCTCTTCGACAAGCCGGGCATCACCGGCTCGAGCTACGCGCCCGGCGCGGCCAGCAGGCCGATCATCCGGGGCGTCGACGGCGCCCGCATCCGCATTCAGGAGAACGGCGTCGGGGTGCATGACGTCTCGCCGCTCGGCGAAGACCACGCCGTCCCGATCAATCCAATCACGGCGGACCATATCGAGGTCGTCCGCGGCCCGGCCACGCTGCGATACGGATCGCAGGCGATCGGCGGCGTCGTCAGCGTCGAAAGTGATCGCGTCCCGCAGTTCGCGCCGCCCAATGGGGTCTCGGGCGAGGTCTTGGGCGGTCTGTCCTCCGTCGACCACGGCCGAGACGCCGCAGCCAGCATCACCGCGGGCAACGGGCCATTCGTGTTCCATGCGGACGGCTTCTGGACGAAGACCGACAATTACGACACGCCGGAAGGCAGGCAGGCCAATTCGCAGACACGCTCGACCGGCGGATCCGTCGGCGGCTCCTGGCTCTTCGACAACGACTATTTCGGCCTGTCCTATAGCCATTACGATGCGCTCTACCACATCCCCGGCGGCGAGGCGGCGGAGTCGAACACACGGCTCGACCCACGCCAGGACAAGCTGCAGGCGCAGGGCGAATGGCACTTCGACGCCGGGCCGTTCGAGGCGATCCGCTTCTGGCTTGGCGGCTCGAGCTACAAGCACGACGAGATCGGCATCGGCGAGGACGGCGCCGACGGCGTGCAGGCGACCTTCAAGAACCGCGAGGCGGAGGGCCGGATCGAGATCCAGCACCGCGAGATCGACCTACCGTTCGCGGCGCTCACCGGCGCCTTCGGCGTCCAGGGCGACTACGCCGAGCTGCGCACCGGCGGAGAGGCCGGAGAGCTCATCCCGCCCGCAGACACCGGCTCCGGCGCGGCTTATCTGTTCGAGCAGCTCGACTTCGGCGGCGGATTTCGCGCGCAGGGCGCCGCCCGCATCGAACACGCCTCTGTCGACGGCACGGCGACCACGTTTCCGTCCAACTATCTGCCGGTTGGCGGAGATCTCCCCCAGAGCAAGCGCACCCGCCGCTTCACGCCGATGAGCGTGAGCGGAGGCCTCATGCAGGATCTGCCGCTCGGCTTCGTGGCGAGCGTCACGGGCAGCTATGTGGAGCGTGCGCCGCAGGCGCTCGAGCTATTCTCCAAGGGTCCGCACGACGCTCCCGGCACATTCGAGATCGGCGATCCGAACCTGAAGCTCGAAAAGGCGAAATCCGTTGAGATCGGCTTGCGGCGCGCCGAAGGCCCGCTGCGCGTCGACGCCAGCGCCTATCACACGCGCTACAGCGGCTTCATCTATCGACGGCTGACCGGCGCCCGCTGTGACGATGATTTCGATAGCTGCGGGACGGGAGACGAGCTAGCCCAAATCGTCTACTCGCAGCAGAACGCCAAGTTCTACGGCGTTGATCTCGCGGCTCAATTCGATGCGATCACGCTCGGTCGCAATGTCTTCGGCGTGGACGCCCAGTACGACTTCGTGCGCGCCAAGTTCTCGGACGGGACCGACGTTCCTCGCATCCCGCCCCACCGGCTTGGCGGCGGCCTGTTCTGGCGCAGCGATGACGGCTTCTACGGCCGCGTCGGCCTGCTGCACGCCTTCGCGCATGACGAGACCGCGCCGTTCGAGACCCGCACTGCAGGCTACGACAACCTGAAGGCCGAGCTGAGCTACACCCGCCGCTTCGATGGATCAGTGACGCGGCTGAGCTCGATCACGGTGGGTTTGGTCGGCGACAATCTGCTGAACGACCGCATCCGGAACTCCGCATCGTTCAAGAAGGACGAGATCCTCCTGCCGGGCGCAAATGTCCGCGCATTCGTCAGGGCGAAGTTCTAAGGGGCAGGCAACGCTCAGCCCGAGAATTGAGTCGACGGTAATCGAATCCGGGGCCGGCGTCGAGTGCAACGGAGAGCCGGCGTGCAACTGCTCGTCAAGCCCGCCTGCTTCGTCCAACGCTCGGCGGTGCGATCGGACCGGCAGTCGGCGTGCGGATCTGCATCAGCTTTCGAGCCCCGCAGCGTAGCTAGCCCGGCCGCTGCGGCGAACAGCGTCTTCGGCGGTCTTGGCGTAGGCCCGCGGACTGACGCCCATGCTCGACCGGAACATGAAGGTGAACGATGAAACCGACGCATAGCCGAGCGTGAAAGCGGTCTCGGTGACGCTGTCGCCGTGCTTGAGCATCTCGATTGCGCGTGCCACACGGGCCTTTGCCCGCCAGGCGCTGAAGGTCACTCCGACTTCGCTGTTGAACTTGCGCGCCAGGGTGCGCACTGAAAGGCCAAGGGCGGCGCCCCAGTGTTCGAGCGCTCTTGTGTCGGCGGGATCTTCATAGATCGCTTCGCAGATCGCCTGCAGCGGACTGCTGCGGGGCCATGGCAGCGCGAAGGCGACGCGTGGCGCGCGCCTGAGCTGCGTGAATATGAAAGCCGAGAGCTCGCCGAAATACGCCGCATCGATCGTATGATCGACCTGGGCCGCTTCGTTGATCAGGCTCCGGAGCAACGGGCTGACCGACAGCACGCAGCAAGCGTCCGCGCATGCCTGTCCTGGCTCGATCCACAAGCTCCGGAATTCGCAGCCGTAAAGCGAGCTTACTTCATGGGGCGCGCCCGCCGGAACCCATGCGCCATGTTCCGGATCGATCACGAACCGGGTGCCGTCCACTGACACGATAAGAACCCCCGAGACCGCGTAGACCAGCTGGTGCCAGTCGTGCTGATGCTCGTGGAACCTCGATCGGGGCGGCATGCTCTCCACCCGGATCGTCAGCGGCTGCGGCGCATCGCTCGCCGGAACCGTGAGAGCTCTCCAGGTCGATCGCGCCCAGGCGGTCATCTGATCGTTGCGCCAAGCGTCAGGAGGATTGGGGGAGCGGCTTTCTCCCGAGGCCGGACTTCAGCAGGCAGAAAGCAGCGAGCGCCAGCGGGGGCAGCGTGATCAGGCAGACGGTGTTCCAGCCGAACGAGGTCAGCAGCCCGCCTGACAGGAACGAGCCAACCGTCATCAGTCCGAACACGATAAAGTCGTGCAGGGACTGGACCCGCGTCTTCTCTTCCGGCCGGTGGCACTCAAGCACCATGGCGGAGGCTCCCGTGAATCCGAAGTTCCAGCCGACCCCGAGAAGGATCAGCGTGACCCAGAAATGAGCGATGTCCACCCCGGTCAGTCCGACGGCCACCGAGCAAGCCGTCAGCGCCAGGCCCGCCAGGATGATCGACGGGGCGCCGAAGCGGGTGATCAGTTTGCCGGTGACGAACCCCGGCCCGTACATCGCAATGACGTGCCACTGGATGCCGAGGTTCGCCGCGTTCTGGGAGATGCCGCAGATCCGCATGGCAAGCGGCGCTGAGGTCATCAGCAGGTTCATCAGCATGTAGCTGACCACGCCGCAGATCACTGCGGTGACGAAGCGCGGCTGACGGACGATCTCGGCGAGCGGACGACCCGCGTCCTTCGACGGCTGCGGCTTCGGCAGCCGAACGCCCCACAGAACGCAGGCCGACAGAGCTGCGACGAGCGCCTGCGCAAGAAAGGTGGCCACGAAGGCGTGCGGCGGCGTCAGGTCCATCGTCGCGGAAACCAGCTGGGGACCGAGCACGCCCGAGAACACCCCGCCGGCCATCACTGCCGACACCGCGGGTGCGCGCCGGTCCGCCGGGACGCCGTCGGCCGCCGCGAAGCGAAAGGACAAAACGACGGCGCCGTACATGCCGCCGAAGAACGTGCCGGCGCAGTACAGCCAGAATGACCCCAGATACATCGCGAGCGCAGAGATCAGGCCGACCAGCACGCCGCAGGTGGTCCCCACGAGGAACGAAGCTCGTCTGCCATGTCTTCTGGCGATAGCCCCCGCCGGCAGCGTTCCGGCCGCCATGCCGACCACGAACGTAGATACGGGCATCGTCGCAAGGGCGGTTGACGGGGCCAGCATGGCGCCCGCGACGGCGCCCGTCGCGAAGACGACCGTCGAGTTTGCGCCGGCGAGCGCCTGAGCTGTCGCAAGCCGGACCACGTTCCCGCGCACACGGGCGTGAAGGTCCGGATACAGCGGTTGTTCCAAGAGGGTCAGCGGCGTCGTCCTGATCGGCGGAGTGGTTCGGCGTGGCGAGACCCTAGCAAGGCCGCCACAGCACGGCTTTCGACAGGATGCCATTGTTTATCGAGAACAGGACAGACGCGCAGCGTACCTCCCCTGGGGAAGGCGGGTCGATGGGGTGCTTCCATGCAGGAGGCCGGTACGAACCGCCGGGAGAGTCCGGGCCGCGCGACGGTTTAAGCTGGCGGAGCGTATCGGTGCGCTACCAAACGACGCTCTCGATCCTCGCCAACCCGCTGGTAGGGGCCGATAACATCCTGATTCAGCATTCGAATGCCGCCGACAATACCGCTTTGCCGATGGTTTCCGGTTCGTTGGTGCCGTGGGTTCGATAGAGCGTGTCCTTGCCGTTTCTGAACAGGTAGAGGGCGCACGCGCCTAGGGACTCCGGGAACCGCCATCCAAGCCGTCCTGCCAGACGCAGTAGCGTCCGGGATCCCGTGCGATCATGTCGCGCGGCGGCGTCCCGCGCGGCCACTCGCGCTTCATCTGGATAAAGGCGGAGAACCAGCAAAAATTCTGCGCCTATAAACCAATAGCATTCGCTTGAATGCATAGCCGGCCCGGCGTCATCATCCTACCCCGCGCGACGCCTTCGGGTGCACGGAGTTGGCATGGCAGTGCACCTAAAACCTGAGACAATCGCGGCTTCAAACGGAATTGGAACCGACCCAAGCTTCCGCTCGATCGCGCCACCCATCCACCTCACCAGCACATTCGCTTTCCAAGGATTCGAGAGCGCGGGAACCTACGAGTATTCTCGTGTGGCAAATCCAAGTCGCGACATGCTCGCTGACACACTGGCCAAGCTCGAAGGTGGCGCGCGCGCCGTCATCACGTCGAGCGGCATGGCCGCTATCGACCTCGTGTTATCCCGGCTCGGGAGCGATGACCTCGTGATCGCGCCGCATGACTGTTACAGCGGAACCCAACGCTTGTTGATGGCCCGGCAGGAAAGACGGCACTTGAACGTGGCGTTCGTAGATCAGTCCGACAGCGCTGCGTTCGAGGCAGCATTGAGCCATACGCCGTCTTTGGTATTGGTCGAGACGCCAAGCAACCCTCTGTTACGTGTGGTCGACATACGGGAGATCAGCCTAAGCGCGAAGGCGCGAGGCGCCAAGGTGGCGGTCGACAACACTTTTCTTTCGCCGGCACTGCAGAAGCCGGTCGAACTTGGCGCAGATATCGTCATTCATTCGACGACCAAGTATCTCAACGGACATTCGGACGTCGTAGGTGGCGCCGTGGTCCTTGCAGACCCCATTCTTGGTGACGATCTTGCCCGCTGGGCCAATGTGAGGGGGGTAACCGGCGCCCCATTCGATGCCTATCTGACGCTTCGCGGGATACGAACGCTTTTCGCGAGAATTGAGCGCCAGCAGCGCAGCGCGGGTCTGATAGCGGAATTCCTCTCCGGCCATCACGGCGTTGTGGCGACTCACTATCCGGGACTTACCTCCCATCCGAATTTCCATCTCGCGCGGCGGCAGCAGAGAGGAGCCGGAGCGATGCTGAGCTTCGAGATCGGCGGCGGCATCCAGGCGGCAGCCCGGTTCGCTGACGCTGTGAGTGTGTTCACGTTGGCCGAGTCGCTCGGCGGAGTCGAAAGCTTGGTGGCGCATCCGGCCACGATGACGCACGTCGGGATGAGCGAAGAGGCCCGTCGTCTGGCGGGCATCGGCGGGGGGTTGTTGCGACTATCAGTCGGCCTTGAGGATGCCGGAGATCTGATCGCCGATCTCGAGCAGGCGCTCGACGTCGCTAGAGGCGTCATTCAGCGACCATCCACGACCTTTACCGGATGACCAAAAATCGTCAATGAAGTACCCGTAGAGATGCCGACCATGCCGAACAAATGTTCAGTCGAGATCCAGCCGGTTGGAGTTAGGTCTAGTCTTCGCACGCTCGTCTACGAGGCGCTGAAGGCGGCTATCACCAAAATGGACGTTTACGATTTCCCCGAGGAGGTACGGCTTGACGAACGAAAACTGTCCTGCGACCTAGGCGTGAGCCGCACGCCCGTGCGAGAAGCTCTCAAGGTGCTGGAGCAGCAGGGCTTTGTACGCTCCAAGCCGCGAAGCGGCGTGTTCGTCATAAAAAAGACTAAGCCCGAGATAATCGATATCGTCCACGCCTGCGCTGCGCTAGAAAGCATGGCTGCCCGGCTGGCATGTGCGCGAGCAACCACTTCGCAGCTGAGTTCGCTGTACGACGCTCTTATTCCGTCGATTTCCGATGACCGGTACTTTTATTCGAATGGCAACATTCGATTCCATCGCGAGATCATATTGCTTGGGAGGTGCGCTGCCATAGATGCGTTATCACGAGACCTTCTAATCCATTTGCGCGGGATCCGTAACATTGCGCTGTCCGAAGCCGGACCCGCCGTAGGGGCTAAGACAAGTTGCGTGTCTATCATTAAGGCCATCGAACATCGTGATGCCGAGTTGGCTGCCGGATTGATCCGGGACCGGGGCCTAGATCTCGCTCGAATGCTGGCGTAGCCGTCAGGTATTCCATAATTGGCACATTATACCATATCGCATAGGAGAGACATACTCAAACTGGCTCATTCCACGCCGTGGACCTCCTGGTTGCGAGTGCAGTCTCGTAGACCGTCACGCACCCTCTCGAGCGTATCAGCAGAGCTGCGTGACGAGTATACAGCATGAACTGAGTGCGAAAATTCTGGCGCGGCAGTTACCCTATGCAGACGCTTGGAGGCGAGATAGGAGCGAACCACGCTCAACCTGAAATATCCGGATCCTCCAACTTCCAGCATGAAATCGAGCGCCGCCCTGCCAAGCGTGATGGAGGTGCCAGGGTTCGCGAGATGAGGGAATGCTGCATCGTGGCTTGCCGCAAACGCCGACCCCCATTCCACAAAAATGTAGTCCGCAGGACTCATACTGCCCCGCGGGCAGGTCGTCACCATCACGAGCTTTTCTTCGTCTATCAACTCCATCACCAGATCTGGTCGAGCGGGAGGATTGTACAAAATTGCGACGTCTAGTGCACCTTCCTGCACACGATCCATCAGCCGTTCTGGCGTATTTACCTCAGCTCTCAGCGCCAGTTCAGGCGCCTTCTGCCGTAGCCAGCACAGAAGCCTTGGAAGCAGCGGGTTCCACAGGCTGATCTCGCTTCCCAATCCAACGAGCTCCGACCGCCCGGTAGGGAGCGCGACCTGCTGACGCGCTCGCTCCCATAGCTGAACTAGCGCCGTAGCGTGGGGATGGAATCGCTCGCCGGCAGGCGTCAGGCGCGCGCCAGCGCGACTCCGAACAAACAAGCGGCGATTGAGCTGATCTTCGAGGATTCGTATCCGGGCGCTCACGGCGGTCTGGGTAATGTGCAGTTTGTCTGCCGCAGCCACGAAGCTGCCGGTCGACGCCACCTCAAGGAATGTTCGTGCAAGGCCGATATCCATCCTAGAGCATTATTGGCCTCGCCATCAGCCCGCAATAGCGACTTCTGAAGAGAACCACTTTGTGATCTTAGATTGTCATCGAACGCGGTGGCCGCGTCATAGACGACGTCACCTCGCGACCGTATTCCTGCCGATGAAGTAAGTCGATTTGCATGAGCATTTCTGCGCACTCAGGTATCTCTTGGTGCGACGCAAACGGCATTGGTTCTCATGTCAGACGAAAAGCGGCGCTGTGGAGCGCCTTAAGAACGGTAGAGTTGGTCCATGACGCCACTCATCGAGTGCGGGCGGCGAACGTCGCATGCTCGGTTACGATTTGATCCATCGGAACGTCGTGCCACTGTGGATAGATCGTTGCGACCGCAGAATGGGAATACCCAACGCCAATCGTCGTAGGCGAGTGGTCGCAGGCTGACAGTGTCCGGTCGAAATACCCGCCGCCATACCCTAATCGATACCCGGCCAAGTCGAAGCCCACGAGGGGTGCGAGGACGATGTCGGGTGTGAGGTTCTGCCCAGCCGGCGGGACGGGGATGTTCCACAAGCCGCGCTCCAGTCGGCCGCCACGGCTCCAGCCGCGGAAGACGAGCGGCCTGTTCTTCTCGATTACGACCGGCAGAGCGCAGATCGCTCCACGCTCGGCGGCGGAGGCGAGCCAGTCGAGTAGATTGAGCTCCCCCCGGATCGGCCAGTAGGCGGCGACGATACGGTTGCGCATGTCACCAACCAGTTCGTCGAGCCGTGATGCGACTGCCGCCGCCTTACACGCGCGCTCGGCAACCGACAACGTAAGGCGTTGCTCAATCAGTCGTCGACGTGCGGCTTTCCGCCACCGGTAAACATCTGACACTTTCCGACGCCCTATGCGATTGGGCCGCCATGCTTCGGTAGCGTCGTGCTGGGGCAACAAAAATGGATCCGGCGCATAATAGTTTGGCCGCCTGACGTGTTCAGAGTGGAGCGATGACGCTCTTGCAGCGGTGGTTGGACCGGCCATCTTGCCTCCAGGCGCGCGCGCTCCTTGAGCGTTTCAAGTGACAAGATCAATCGTCGTGCCAGATCGTCCTAAGGCCGCCGCGTTTCTCAAGCCGGAACAAGGCTAGAAGAGGGCGACGACGGAGTGCCTCAGAACCTTCTTCGGACATAGTAATCGTCGCAATCGCAGCATTCAAGATCATGCTGTTGTTCCGAGAGCGCAAAAAAATTCATCATTCTCCGCACTCTAGGAGACAGTGCCCACAATCAGGCGGCCCTTATCGGTTCGACCGAACTGCTCTATGTAGTTGTTCGTTGCATTGGGTATTCGCGGGGCGTCCGGAAAGAAATGTGTGATCCGAGACAACGCGAATCGTGGCCTGCATCTTCTAAGACAGCCGAAATACTGCTGGCAAGTATAATTAGGTAAACCAGCAACAAGCGCCGTATCCAAAAGAGAAGTGCGCTTATAGAGTGCGTCAGGTTGAAGACGGTTTCGTGGGCGCAGCCTCATCAGGCTTCCAGTTCCCAAACTAATTGGGCACTCTGCGGCGCCCCAAACGGGCCGATCGCGTCCGACAAGGTCTTACCGCTGTTGAAAATCAACCCATAGATGAGCGAAAAGAAGGGCAAAACTCAACCAAGGCGCGACCCGCCGAAGAACGATGTACCGCGGCGTACCTCCCAATGATTGCATCGTAAGCAATCCGAGCACGACAACGAGCGCGCCGAAAAATAGGCCGTAACGTTGGGACAAAAGCGCGATTGCGGTCAGCGATCCGGTTACGCCTATGGTCGACTCGATGACATCGTAACGGCCGCCAGACTTTCCATCCCGAATCAGAGCCGTAAAGCTAGGCAGCCCCAGCAAGAACGATGCTGCCGGAATGAGTGCCAACACTTGCAGATCAATAAGTTCCTCAACGAGGGGCTGCGTCAATTAGATCCTCCCAGGCGGCCGCTCCCGTGCGCTTCGGACGGAGCCTGATCGTGGTGTGTATCATCGCCCCAACCATCAGGGCGGCGCCCTCGGATTGGGCGTTCTGCACAAGCGTGTTGCATTTCAGGAAGCTCTTGCCGATAAGGTGCATCGTCAATGTACCTTATCGGCCGCTTCGAACAAGCTCGTCTGCTCCGTGATTGTCTACGCTGCGCCCGCACGAGCGACGGCTCGCAATTCATTCCTCCCGAAGCGCAACTCGCGGCTTCGGTCTTGAGGTGTGCCGTCGCGCGCCCACTCCGTTTCAGATCCTGTGAGGGCTTATGCCGTTCGGAGAATTTCGACTGTGGCGAGGCAGAGATGCCGCCGGTTTCCGGCTGTTCAGACCTATCCTCGCCGGTGCGACGCTTCGCGAGCGTGCGATCGCATGTCTGGGAGCCCTGGCGGGGATCACGCTAACGGGATTGATTTGCGGTTGGTTCTTCGGGGAGGGGCCTCACATCCCCCTAATCGTCGCTCCCATGGGAGCTTCGGCGGTTCTGATATTTGCTGTGCCGGCCAGCCCCTTGGCTCAGCCTTGGTCGGTTATCGGTGGCAATACCATCTCGGCATTCATGGGCGTTCTTGCCGCCCATTGGATATCAAGCCCAGTGCTCGCCATCGGCGTCGGTGTCTCGCTCGCGGTTGCGGCGATGTCGGTCACGCGTTCCCTGCACCCCCCAGGAGGAGCTGCTGCGTTGACGGCGTTGATCGGAGGGCCGGCTGTCACCTCGGCTGGCTTCCTGTTTCCGCTCTTTCCAGTCTGCCTAAATTCTCTGGTGCTGGTGGCGCTCGGCGTCGCATTTCACAGACTTTCGCGGAGAAACTATCCGCACGTCGCGGTTCCCGTGCCCGCGAACAACCATGCGACAGCGGACCTTCCCGCTTCCATTCGCGTCGGGTTCAAGCTCGAGGATGTCGATGCGGCGCTGATCGCTTTTAACGAAACGCTTGACATAGACCGTGCTGATTTGGACCGGCTTCTGCGGCAGGTCGAGCATCAGGCGCTTGTGCGAACTCACGGCGACCTGACTTGCCGTGAGGTCATGTCGCGCGACGTGGTTCGGATACGGGTGGACAACACGATCCGACGGGCGCGCGAGCTTCTTCTGGCGCACAACATCAGGACTCTGCCAGTCGTCGATGCGGGCGGGCAACTTGTAGGAACTTTGGGCTTGCGGGAGCTGGCGCTTCGAAACAGTGGCGCAATCGCCGACGTGATGTCGGAGCCGAGGACGGCCGATCCGAATGATCCGGCGGTCAACCTCGTCCCTATCCTCACAGACGGGTCGACACACGCGATCATCGTTACCGACGGCGATCGGACGGTCCTCGGCATCATCACGCAAACGGATTTGCTCTCGACGGTGGCTCGCTCGGCGGCACTCAACCACATACCGGAACGCGAGGAATCGGTGAGTTGACCCGGCACATGGATTCAATTGGGCATAAAAGAGAACGATGGGCTGTAACGATGTTTGGGCGAGCACGTGGTCTGCTTTCGGAAGGCCGTGTCGAGTTTCAATCGGGAGGATAGCGTTGTTCTGCGGCACGTTCATTTGCTCGTTGAGAAGCGAACGTTCTCGGTATCCTCATAAGTCAGCGGCAGCTCGCGCCGCCGTTGAGCCGATCGTGCTCACCGAGGTGATTTATCGAACGTCCAGTCAGATGGCGGCGACATCGCCGTTCGTCAGGACGGCGGCTGTTCGGCCCTGGGCTCGTTGCAGACTTCTGATTCGAGCAGGAAGTCACGGCGGTGTGCAGCCCCGCCATCGCGAGCGGCCGCGGCGCTTCCTGTAGTCCGGGGATCCGGTCGCTCGCATCGCACTTCGCGCAATCCAGCCCGGCCGGCGACAATTCGGGCGCCAGCCGATCATCGGTCAAGCTATAAGAGCTGCATCGCTTCGTTGAATGCGCCAATGAGCCCCGAGACCCTCTCCCTCCGCACGCTCCGCTTCGTCAACGTCGCGCACGCGATTGACCATTTCGTGCTCCTGATCTTTCCCACGGCCGTGATCGCGATGGCCCCCGAGCTCGGTCTCACTTACTCGTCCCTGATTGGGCTCGCGACTGGATCCTTTGTGGCTTTCGGCGTTTTCTCGCTGCCCATGGGCTGGTTCGCTGAGCGGGTCGGTCGCCGGAACTTGCTGGTCGCGTTCTTCTTCGGCTGCGGCGCCTCGCTGGTCGCGCTGTCCCTCGTCTCGACGCCTCTAGCAATCGCCGGATGGCTGTTCGTGCTCGGGGTGTTCTCCGCGATCTACCATCCGATCGGGTCGGCGATGCTCGTCAGCCACGCCGGGCAGCTAGGTCGAACCCTAGGCGTGAACGGAGTCTGGGGGAACCTTGGGGCGGGCTTCGCCTCGGGCGTGACGGCGCTCGTCGCCGCCTGGCTAGGTTGGCGCGCGTCCTTCGCAGCTCCCGGCATCCTGTGCCTCACGGCCGGCGTCGCTTTCCTCTCGATGGTGCCCGGCGACGGCCAGGAGCGCTCCGTCACGACGGCCGGTGGCTCGACCGGGCCGCTAACGCGGCCTGGTCTCCTGCTCGTGATCTTCGCGGTCGCGGTCGTGGCAGGCGGCATGACATTCAATGTCGCCACGATCTCGGCTCCGAAGGTGATCGACGAACGGCTCGGCTTCGACCTGTCCCTGACCGTCATCGGTTTGCTCGCCAGCGCGGTCTTCGTGGTCGGCGCCGTGACCCAGCTCGCCGTCGGTCGCTTGATCGAGAAGGTTGAGTTAGCTGTCATTTTCGTAGGGCTCGCCGCCAGTCAGACGACGGGGCTAGCCCTCGCCAGCGTCGGAACCGGCGTTTTCCTGCTCGCGGGCCTCGCCCTCGCGATGGCAGGTATTTATGGTCAGGTCGTCGTGAACGATGCGATGGTGGCGCGCTACGCGCCAGCGCACCTGCGAGCGAAGGCCTACAGCGTTCGCTACTTTCTCGGCTTCACCGCGAGCGGCCTCGCGGCTCCCTTCATCGCATTCACCCATGCTGCAGGTGGTTTCTTGGCCACGCTTGCCGTGACCGCCGGGATCGCCGCCATCGTGCTTGTCTGCGCGTTGTCGTTCCTCTTCGCGGCCCGGGAATGGAAGGTCACTGCATCGGATGCCATCTGAACGAGAGGCGCGGTGAACCACAGGTAAGCTCTGGCCGGCTTGACTTCCCCTTAAGCTACCTTTCTGGGGTGGACGCGCCTCAACGAGAGGGCGCGTTCGTGCGCGTCAGCTTTCAAGAACCAGGGAAGCATTTCGCTTGCGCGGTGCTTCCGTTTCAGACGGACGGGCTTCGCGGCCGAACAGCCACCACGGTGCGGACCGAACGCGCCTGGCACACGGTCGCAAAAAGCGCGTCGATCCGTTGGCTTTCCTCGTCCGAGCGGGGCAGCAGGTAGGCCAGCGCGACATAGACGGCGAGGTTCGTCGCAAGCCCGAAGCAGCCCGACGTTAGGCCGTAGCCGAAC
>Ga0182744_1002406_pt1 | contig 15381 bp, 15 predicted proteins | sample eDN3rd30CKraftMG_FD_128525 | JGI IMG/M metagenome (GOLD analysis project Ga0182744, IMG submission 128525) | Enriched Miracle-Growth compost microbial communities from Emeryville, California, USA - eDNA 3rd pass 30_C Kraft MG (version 2) (version 2) ...
GAAGGGCTGGTGGACCTGCGCCCCAACAAGGGCGCGACCGTCGCGCAGCCGACCCTCGAGGAAGGACGCGATCTTTTCCTGACGCGGACGGCGCTGGAGCGCCTGGTCGTGGAAACGCTTTCGGGCAAGCTGACCAAAGAACAGATCGACGAGCTTTCCGCGCATATCGACGCCGAGGAGGCGGCCCGGGCCGAGCGGACGATTTCGATCCGCCTGTCCGGCGAGTTCCACACCCTGCTCGCGCAGATGACCAACAACGCCAGCCTGATCCGCTATGTCAACGATCTCGTCGCGCGCAGTTCGCTGATCCTGACGATGTACGGCCGGCCGCACTCGTCCGAATGCGCGGTGTCCGAGCATCGGGAGCTTCTCGAAAAGCTGGTTTCCGGCGATACCACGGCGGCCGAGGCGCTGATGATCCATCACCTCAATTCCATCACGACGCGCGCGCTGCTTCCCAAGGAAGGCCGCAACATCCGGGACGTGCTTTCCGCCTATGCCGCGGCCGAGGGCCTGAACCAAGGCAGTTGACCGCAGGCCATCGGGTTACGCCTGCGGTACGCCTGATTGTTCACATTGCCGAGGACTTTACGTATGCACAATCCGTCTGCCGAAGCAGATTGTGCGAGCCTGCAAGATCGCACACGCGTCAGTTCATCGGCCCGTGCAGGCCCAATTCGTCGAGCAGGGCGGCGAGGCGGTTGGCGTCGGCCATGAAACGCCGAGCGGCGGCCGGGTCGATGGGGGGATCGCCGCCTGCCTGCTCGCGTTCCTGCAAAAACCCGGCCATGCCGCCGGCGGCAGACAGGAGCCGGGAAAGGTTTTCTCCCGCCAGGCGGTTCGACAGGTCAGCGGCCGTCACTGCTCCGATCCCGTTGATCGAACGGTCCTGCCCCAGCGAGAAGCCGGCCGGCAGGTCGCCCTTGAGGTTCGAGACCTTGCGCTCCCGGATAACGTCGAGAATCTGGTCGACTGCCTGCTTGGCGCCGGCAACCCGAGAGGGGTGATCGGTGTCGGCAGCGGCATGCGGCAGCAACAGCACGCGGCCGGGATAGCGTTCGGCAACGGGCAGGTAGGGCGCCAGCGGGCCGCTGGCGCCCTTCCCTTCGGCAAGAAAAATGTCCGCATCGATGGCCGCAAAGGCTATCTTTCCGCTCGCCATTGCTCTTTCGAGCGCCGCGATCTCGACCACTTCGCCGCGGTCGAAATTGACGAGAACGGCGCCGTCGGCCGCGGCCGTCAAGATGGCCTCGTCGACGAATCCGGCATTCGCATACGCCCCCTTGCCCGTGTCGAACGGTCCAAGCCCGATATGCACGGAAAGGGCATCGGCGCCGGCCGCCGTTTCCTGCGGGGTTTCGCAGAACTCGAAGCCCTCGGCCTCGATCCATTCGCGATGGCGCGGCCGGGCGAAGATGCGGACCTCCATGAGGAAGGCCTTGGCCAGCCGCGCGACCTCCCGGCCGATATTGCCGTAGCCGATCACGGCCAGGCGCTTGCCTTCCAGCTTCTCGGTCGGGAACCGCCAAAGATCCTTGCCGGTGTCGAAGGCGCCGTCCATGACGAGCTCGTGCAGGGCATCCAGCGGCAGGTCGGGCCGGACCTTCAAAAGCGCGCGCATCACCATCTGCGCCGTGGCGCGGCTGTTGATGCCGGGGGTGTTCATGAGGACGGCATTGCCGCCCCGGCCGTCGCCGCCACCCCAGGAAGCGGATTGCATGTTTCCTGTTCCCGCGCCGATTCTCACGCCCGCAAGGCGGAACGGGCTCTGCTTCGGAATGACCGTCGCCGCCGCGATGACGCCGTCATAGCGCTGGCCGGCGGTTTCCTCCAGCAGTTCCGCCTCCGTACTGAGGTGCGGAAGATAGAAGAAATGAACGCGATCAGGGTCGAGTTCGCCGGCATCGGCTGCGCTGCCTGTATGGAAGACCCCGCCCTTGTCCTCGATATGCTTGCGGACCTCGCGGCAATCCGGCACGCCGTTTTCGTCCAGCTTCAGTCCGACGAAATCGCAGATCAGCACCCGACAGGGGCCTTGCGCGCCCGCCGTATTTTCTTCAGCCATGGATATTCTCTTGTCAGTCGACGGGTTATCAGGTCGTGGCCGATCCAATCACAGATCGGCCTGCGGTTCCATGGAAATAGCGGCGGCGATCGCAACCGATCACCGCCGCCTTCTTGATGCCATTCGGATCAGGCCCGGTTATTCCGGCCCTGGAGAGTTCGTGCGACGGTTACGCCGCCCGGCCTTCCGGGCGCGGCGCGAGGCCGGCCGCCTGCTCGCACACCTCGATGTGCTTGGCCAGCGCCTGGTTCGACAGTACCGCGCTGATGGTGGTGATGTCGCGCCCCTGGTAGCGTGGCATTTTCTGGATTTCCTTGAGCCGTTCCAGAAGTGAGATGCGGGTCATGGCTTTGCTCCTTTGCTGGTCATGGCGCGCCGGCCGGCTGGCCGGCGCTCGTTGTCCCCCATGTGCTAAAAAGCAGATCGGAAGGCGGCCGGTCAGGCCGCCTTCTTTCGTGCGGCCGTCTTGGCGGCGTTGAACGGAATCTCGACGTCGACCGCCAGTGTCGATACCTGCTCGCCGCGCTCCATCTTCACGCTCACCTTGTCCTGGTCGATGTGCATGTGCTTGGAGATGACGCGCATGATCTCGTCGCGCAGCTTGGCCACGAGATCCGAATCGCCGACGCTGGCGCGCTCATGGGCGAGCAGGACCTGCAGGCGCTCGCGCGCGGCCGGCGCCGACTGAGGCTTGGAAAAGAGTCCAAACAGCTTCATGCCGCTTTCCTCCCGAAGAACTTGCCGAAGAAGCCCCGCCTCTCGCCATGCACCGTGACCGGCAGGACCTCGCCCTTGAGGCGGCGCACCGCGTCGAAATAGGCCCTGGCCGGGGCGCTCGCTTCGTCGGCCAGCGTGACCGGCGAGCCGAGGTTGGAGGCGCGCAACACGTCCATGCTTTCCGGGATGATGCCGAGCAGCGGGATCGACAGGATCTCCAGCACGTCCTCGACCTTCAGCATGTCGCCGCGCTCGGCGCGGGTGGGGTCGTAACGGGTGAGCAGCAGGTGCTTCTCGATGCGCTCGCCGTTCTCCGCCTTGAAGGTCTTGGAATCGAGCAGGCCGATGATGCGGTCCGAATCGCGCACCGAGGAGACTTCCGGGTTGGTCACGACGATGGCCACGTCCGCGTGGCGCATGGCCAGCGTGGCGCCCCGCTCGATGCCGGCCGGGCTGTCGCAGATCACCCAGTCGAAGGCCTTCTTCAGCGCCGCGATGACCTTCTCCACGCCCTCGGGCGTGAGGTTGTCCTTGTCGCGCGTCTGCGAGGCCGGGAGCAGGTAAAGCGTCTCGATGCGCTTGTCGCGGATCAGCGCCTGGGGAAGTTTCGCTTCGCCCTGGATGACGTTGACGATGTCGTAGACGACGCGACGCTCCGCTCCCATGACGAGGTCGAGATTGCGCAGGCCGACGTCGAAATCGACGACCACGACCTTCTCGCCGTTCTGCGCCAGGGCGGCGCCCAGTGCGGCGGCGGACGTGGTCTTGCCCACGCCGCCCTTGCCCGATGTCACCACGATAACCTTGCCCATTGACCTCTCCTGTAAGGGACCTTCGCTCGGGTCAGCCTAGAATTGCCGTCTTCAACGCCTGGTTTTCCAGCCAGGCCTGCACCGGCCGTCCGCGCAGGTCCGGTTCCATGTCCTCCGCCGTCAGGTAGAAACCGTCGATCGCCATCAGTTCGGCCTCCAGCTTGCGGCAGAAGATGCGCGCAGCACTGTTGCCGGTGGTGCCGGCCAGCGCACGCCCCCGGAGCGTGCCGTAGACGTGGATCGATCCGCCGGCGACGACTTCCGCGCCCGAAGCGACCGAACCGACGATGGTGACGTCCCCTTCCGGGAAGAACAGCGACTGGCCCGAGCGCACCGGTTCGGTGACGACCAGCGAGGCGGTGACCTGCACGGGAACCGGGCGGGCGGCCGTGATCGTTTCCGCGGCCGGCGCGGGCTGCGCCTCGTCTTCTGCCGGCGGCTCGAAATCCGAGGCCGGGCGGCCGTCGTTCATGGCCGGCGGCATGTCGGGCCCGAGCAGCGAGGGCCGCGCGCCTTCGATGCCCATTATGCGGACGTTGCGCCGGCCGAGTTCGTCGACGAGCTTGCGCAGCTCCGTCTTGTCGATGTCGAGGCCGTCGATATCGAGCACCACCGGCCGCCGCAGGAAGAAGCCGGCGGAGCGGGCGGCGAGGTCGTCAAGGCTCGTCAGCCAGTCCTCGAAGGGCAACTCCGGGGCGAGCGACAGGGCAAGGAAGGACCGCCCCTTGAGGCGGATGGGCCGGGGTTTCGTTAACACGGTGGTGATCTTGGTTAATTTTCGGTTCTCAGGATGTACCGATGAAATGGTTAACGAAAAGTTAACGCGGCACTTCCGGGCCGGGTTCGACAGGCTCGATCGAGGGGCCGACCAGGCATCGGATTGGCAGCCCGAAAGGCTCCGCCGAGCCGATTTGGACAGTCCTCACCCAGCCTCGGAACAGCCATTTCAGGAGCGTTAAAAAAATTTCTTTCCGGCGGCGAAAATCCGCACCCGAATGACAAAACGCACGGGAAGAGCCGCGGCCGGGACGAGGCGACGCAGCCCTGATTCGGATTGGTGCGGACAGCGGGCTGGCGATTCCGTAGCGTGTTCGCTTCCTCCTTGCGCCAGCGGCCGACGCTGGCGGGGTCGATGGGCGCGAGCATGAGCCCAAACGCCCTGGCTGCGGGTTTCACTATGGCAAGGCTAGGGTTGGACGTTCGCCTTCAAAGTGCACAAGCCCCGAGAACCCTCTCCTTTCTCGTCCATTGATTTTGATCGATCGATTGATTAAAATAGCTGGATGTCGAAAGCGCACGATCCCGTCTCCAGCCGCAAGGCCGCCTCCCAGGCCGCCGGCGAGACGCGCGCGGCCCTGATCCAGGCGGCGCTCAGGCTGTTCGGCCAGAAAGGCTTCGAGGGCACGTCGACACGCGAGATCGCGACGGCGGCCGGCGCCAATATCGGTTCGATCGCCTATCATTTCGGCGGCAAGGAGGGGCTGCACACGGCCACGGCCGACCACATCGTCGAAACCATCCAGGTCGTCGCCGCGCAGGCGATCGGGCGGGCCAACGCCCCTGCGATCGATTCCACCGACGAACAGGCGGCGCGAGGCCAGTTGTTCACGCTGCTGGAACACATGATGGGCTTCTTCGTCGTGCGGCCGGAAGCCGGCGACATCGCCCGCTTCGTCCTGCGTGAGATGTCGCAACCGTCCACGGCGCTCGACCGCATCTACGAGGGTGTGTTCGAACCCTTGCACAAGCGGCTCTGCCTCGCCTGGGAACGGGTAACCGGACAGCCGGCGGAAAGCGAGACGACCAAGCTGCTCGTATTCACGATGATCGGCCAGGTGGTCTATTTCAGCATCGCTCGCGAAGTGGTGATGCAGCGCATGGGCTGGAACGACATGGGCGACCGGGAGGCGGCCAAGGTGCTCGGCATTGTCCGCGACAATCTCGACGCCATTCTTACCTCACGAAAGGACGGGAAACCATGAGCCTGCTCTGCTCACTCCCGCTGGCCGCATCGCTGTTCTCCGCCTGCGCCGCGCCGGCGCCGCTGGCGGTCGGCTATGTCGAGGGCGACTATGTGCTGCTGGCCCCGGTCGAGACGGCACAGGTGACGAAGGTGCTGGTGCGGCGCGGCGACCGCGTCGAGCCGGACGAAGCGGTCGTGGCGCTGGAAAGCTCCGACAGCGAGATCGCCGTCGCCCAGGCGGCAGCGGCCCTGGCGCAGGCCGAGGCGCAATTGGCGGACCTGAAGATCGGCAAGCGGCCGGAAGAGATCGCCGTGCTGGAGGCCGCCGTCCGTTCCGCCCGTGCCCAGGCCAACGAGGCGCGGCGCACGGCGGAACGCACGGCCAACCTGTCCCGGCAGGGCATCGCCACGCAGGCGCAGCTCGACGAAGCCAACACCGCCGTCGATGTCGCGGATGCGCAGATCGGCCAGAGCGAAGCCAACCTCGCCGTCGCCCACCTGCCCGCGCGGCCGGAAGAGATCAAGGCCGCCAGCGGCCAGGTGGAGCAGGCGAAGGCGGCGCTGGAGCAGGCGAAGTGGCGGCTGGCCAAGCGCTCGCTGGCGGCGCCCTCGCCCGGCCGCGTCAGCGACGTGATCCGCAATCCCGGCGACATGGCCGGGCCGGCGGCGCCGGTGGTTTCGATCCTGCCGGACGGCGGAGTGAAGCTCGTGGTCTACATCCCGCAGCGCGCCTTCTCCTCGATCCGGGTCGGCACGCAACTTGCCGTTCATTGCGACGGCTGCGCGGAGGGGCTGAAGGCGCGGGTAAGCTATGTCTCTCCCGATCCGGAATTCACGCCGCCGGTGATCTACTCGCTCGATAGCCGGCAGAAGCTCGTCTACCTCGTCGAGGCGCGGCCGGAAGGCGATGCAACCGCGCTGCAGCCGGGCCAGATCGTCGATGTCAGGCTGGCGGCGGACCAATGAACGCCATCGACGTCCATGGGCTGGTGAAGCGCTTCGGCGACAAGACGGTGGTCGACCACGCCACCATGGCGGTGGCCGAGGGCGAGATCGTCGGCTTCCTCGGCCCCAACGGCTCCGGCAAGACCACCACCATCCGCATCATGTGCGGCCTGCTCACGCCTGACGAGGGCGAGGGCACGGTGCTTGGCTACGACCTGCGCAAGGACGGCCTGAAGATCAAGCGCGAGGTCGGCTACATGACGCAGAGGTTCTCCTTCTACGAGGACCTGACGATTGCCGAAAATCTCGAATTCGTGGCGCGGCTCTACCAGTTGCGGCCGGTAAAGACCTATGTCGACGACACGCTGGCCGATCTCGGCCTGACCTCGCGCCGCAACCAGCTTGCCGGCACGCTGTCTGGCGGCTGGAAGCAACGGTTGGCGCTCGCCGCCTGCATCATGCACAAGCCGAAGCTTCTCCTGCTCGACGAGCCGACGGCCGGCGTCGACCCCAAGGCGCGGCGTGAGTTCTGGGACGAGATCCACCTTTTGGCCAGCGGCGGCCTGACGGTGCTGGTTTCCACCCACTACATGGACGAAGCCGAACGCTGCCACCGCATCAGCTATATTTCCTACGGAAAGATGCTGGCGACCGGCACGGTCGACGAGGTGGTGAAGAACGCCGGCCTGACCACCTTCATCGTCCAGGGCCGGGGGCTGGACAAGGTTGCCGCGTCGCTTGCCGGCAAGCCGGGCGTCGAGCAGGTGGCGCCCTTCGGCGCCACGCTGCATGTCGTCGGTTCCGACAAGGCCGCCTTGCAGGCCACGCTGGCCGCCGCCGAAAAGGCCCATCCCGGCGTGAGGGTATCGCCCGGCGAGACCAGCCTCGAAGACGTCTTCATCCAGTTCATGGCCGGCGCAAAGGACAATATGGGATGAAGATCGCCGGCATCTTCTCGCTCGCGCGGCTGAATGCGCTGCTGGCGAAGGAATTCATCCAGATGCGGCGCGACCGCGTCACCTTCGCCATGATGCTCGGCGTGCCGCTGATGCTCCTTGTGCTGTTCGGCTTCGCCATCAACAACGATCCCAAGCGGTTGCCATCAGCGCTGCTGGCCGCGGGCAACGACGTCTATGCGCGCGCGGTGGTGAGCGCGCTGGAGAACACCAACTACTACCGCTTCGACTACATCGCCAAGACCGAGGCGGAAGCGGATGCGCTGATGGCCAGCGGCAAGGTGACGTTCGTCGTCACCATTCCGGCTGATTTCGGCAAGCGGGTGGAACGCGGCGACCGGCCGCAAATCCTGATCGAGGCGGATGCCACCGACCCGGCCGTGGCGACCGGCGCCTTGTCGACGCTCGCCACCACGGCCAGCCAGGCGCTGCTGCGGGCGCAGGGGCAGCAGGCGGCGGCCAAGCAGCAGATGCAAAGCCAGCTCGATATCGTGGTGCACCGGCGCTACAACCCCGAGGGCATTTCCCAGTACAACATCGTGCCCGGCCTCCTCGGCGTCATCCTGCAGATGACCATGGTGATGATGACCTCGATCGCGCTGACGCGCGAGATAGAGCGCGGCACGATGGAGAACCTGCTCGCCATGCCGTCCTCCCCGCTGGAGATCATGCTGGGCAAGGTGCTGCCCTATGCCGGCGTCGGCGCGGTCCAGGTCGTGGTCGTGCTGATCGTGGCAAAGCTGTTGTTCTTCATCCCCTTCGTCGGCAGCATGACGCTGCTGCTCGCCTCCATTTTCGTGTTCGTGCTCGGGCTGGTGCTGCTCGGCTATTCCATCTCGACGGTCGCGCGGACGCAGATGCAGGCAATGCAGTTGACGGTCTTCTTCTTCCTGCCCTCGATCCTGTTGTCCGGCTTCATGTTTCCCTTCAGCGGCATGCCGGTATGGGCGCAATGGCTGGGCGAGATCTTTCCCCTCACCCACTTTCTGCGCATCGTGCGCGCGGTGATGCTGAAGGGCGCGGGGCTGCCGGCCATCGCCACCGAGGTGAACTGGCTGCTCGGCTTCGTGCTGCTGGTCTCGGCGCTGGCGCTGATGCGCTTCCGGCGAACGCTCGACTGAGCGTCGGCGCGAAATCCTCGGCTACCCTGCCGCCCGATCGAACACGCCGACCAGGAAATCCAGGAAGGCGCGAAGTTTCGGGGCAACGTGCTGCCGCGAGGGATAGACCGCATAGAGCGTCGTTTCGACCGTGCTCCAGTCCTTCAGGGCCGATTGCAGCCGCCCGTCCCGCAGATCGTCCTCGACATAGGGGCGCGGCATCAGGCTGATGCCGAAGCCGGCGCGCAACGCGTCCCGCACCGCAAGGCTCGACGAGACGGAATAGCGCGCGGCGACCGCAATCCGCTCCGTGCGGCCTTCCCGGGTAAAATCCCACGTATCCGCATGGCCGGACAGGCTGAAGCGGATCTGGTCGAGGCCTTTCAGGTCGGCGGGCGTTCGGGGCTTGCCATGCTTCTGGAAATAGGACGGCGCGGCGCACAGCACATGCGGCATGACCGCCAGCTTGCGGGCGATCAGGCTGGAATCCTCGAGGTTGTCGCTGCCGCGAATGGCGAGGTCGAAGCCCTCTCGCACGATATCGACCCGCCGGTCGTCGAGATGGAGATCGAGCTTCAGCTCGGGATGGCGCGACAGAAAGCCGGGAATGGCCTGCGACAGCCGGGTCAGGGTAACGGTCATCGGCGCGCTGACGCGCAACGTGCCGCTCGGAGCCGTCTTGATCGGGCACAGGACATGGTCGGCTTCGGCGAGCGCATCCAGCCCGCGCGTGACATGTTCGAGGTAAAGCCGGCCCTCTTCCGTCAGGGCCATGCGCCGCGTCGTCCGGTTGATGAGCCGTGCGCCCACATGCGCTTCCAGTTCGGCGATGTTCTTGCTGATGGCGGCAGGCGAAAGCCCGAGCCTGCGCCCTGCCTCGGCGAAGCTGCCCAGTTCCGCCACATGCCGGAAGACTTTCAAGGCCGTCAGCCGATCCATTCGATCATTCTCTATCAGTGAATAGTATCTTCCAATCGTCGCATATTATCTCCATCGGGTGAATGTCCTATCTGGTTCCGAAATCATTCAGTTCGGAACGACAACATGACCCACCCAGCCATCTCCCTCATCGAGCAGCGCATGTCCGCCAATCGGTTCGACGCCTCCCACGCGCTGACCAACGCCGAGATCGAGGAACTGGTGCGCCTGGCGACCCGAGCGCCCACCGCCTACAACCTGCAGAACTGGCGGTTCATCGCGGTTCGCACGGCCGAGGCGAAAGGCCGCTTGCGGGCACTGGCCTGGGGCCAGCCCAAGGTCGAGGATGCCGCCGTCACCTTCATCGTCTGCGGCGTGCTGCCCGATGCGCAGGCCCTTCCCGAACGGCTGCAGCCATCGGTCGCCGCCGGCTATATGCCGGCCGACATGCCCTCGGCGTGGCGGACCGCGGCCGTCGCCCAGTATGCCGACCCACGGACCGCCCGCGACGAGGCGGTGCGCTCGGCAACGCTGGGTGCGGCGACGCTGATCCATGCCGCCGCGGCGCTCGGCCTCGCCTCCGGCCCGATGGCCGGCTTCGATGCAGAGGGCGTCGCGCGAGCCTTCGACCTGCCGGAAAACGAGGTGCCTGTCCTGCTCGTCGCGGTCGGCCGCGCCGCACCCGGCAACTGGCCGCAAAAACCGCGGCGCCCGCTCGCGGAGGTGCTGGAAATCTCATGACCACGCGCACCTCCGACCTGCTGGCCACGGCAATGGCGCCCGTCATCTGGGGCAGCACCTACAGCGTCACCACCGAGTTCCTGCCGGAGTTCTCGCCGATGACCGTGGCGTTGCTGCGGGCGCTGCCCGCCGGCCTGCTGCTGCTTCTCATCGTACGGCAGCTTCCCCGCGGCATCTGGTGGGCGCGCATCCTCCTCCTCGGCGCGCTCAATTTCTCGATCTTCTGGAGCCTGCTGTTCGTCGCTGCCTACCGCCTGCCCGGCGGCGTCGCGGCGACGGTGGGCGCGGTGCAACCGCTGGCCGTCGTCTTCATCGCCGCCGCCCTGCTCGGCAACAAGGTGCGGCTGATGTCGGTCGCCGCCGCAATCGTCGGGCTCGGCGGCGTCGCGTTGCTGGTGCTGTCTCCCGAGGCGGCGCTGGACGCTATCGGCGTCGCCGCAGGCCTTGGCGGCGCGGTCTCCATGGCGCTCGGAACCGTGTTGACCCGCAAATGGCAGCCGCCGGTTTCGCTGCTCACATTCACCGCATGGCAACTCACGGCCGGCGGCATCCTGCTGGTCCCCGTCGCCCTGCTGTTCGAGCCGGCGATGCCGGTACCCTCGACGGCCAACCTGTTCGGCCTGGCATGGCTCGGGCTGGTCGGCGCGGCGCTGACCTATGTCCTCTGGTTCCGGGGCGTCGCCCGCATCGAGCCGGCGGCGGTCTCCCTGCTCGGGTTCTTCAGCCCGGCGACGGCGGTGCTGCTCGGTTGGCTGTTTCTCGGCCAGTCGCTGGCCCCGCTCCAGGTCATCGGCGTACTGTTGGTGGCCGGCAGCATCTGGATCGGCCGGCGCGCGGGTGCAGGCCGCAGCGCCGGCCGCACATCCGATCTTGCAAACGCCTGAAATCGGGCGATGACTGGCGGCGGCAATCCAGCCTTCGCAATTGACCGCGAGATCAACGGACCTTTTCGAATGTACGAGCTTTATATCGCCAACAAGAACTATTCCTCATGGTCGCTGCGCCCATGGATCCTGATGAAGACGGTGGGCATTCCCTTCGTCGAAAAACTCATTCCGTTCGGCAGCAAGGCAACGCCGTTCACCGATTTTTCGCCGACGGGCAAGGTGCCTTGCCTGGTCTCCGGCGATACCGTGGTCTGGGATTCGCTTGCCATCGTCGAGTTCCTCGCCGAGCGGCATCCGGGCGTCTGGGCAGCCGACCCGCAGGTGCGCGCCTGGTCTCGGTCGGCCTCGGCGGAAATGCATTCCGGTTTCTTCGCCTTGCGTGACCTGTTCACGATGAATGTCGGGCTGCGCATCGAGCCGAAGCCGTACAGCGAGGGCCTGAAACGCGACCTCGCCCGCGTCGAGGCGATCTGGGTCGAGGGCCTTACCAGGTCCGGCGGACCGTTTCTGACCGGCGAACACTTCACCGCAGTGGACGCCTTCTACTGCCCGGTCGCGTTCCGCTTCAGGACCTATGCGCCAGACCTTGGGCCGGAGGCTCGCGCCTATGCCGAGCGCCTGTGCGAACTTCCCTACATGCAGGAGTGGTACGAGGCCTCGCTGAAGGAAACGTGGCGCGACGAAGGGCACGACGCCGAAGCCCGCGCCGCCGGCAAATGGCTCGCCGACCTGCGCGCCACCGAATAGCGCGCCACGGTTTCAAGGGCGCTGGGATCGAGCCTATTGCGTGGGATCGGTCAGGCCGATACCGCGTCCCGCGCCGCGTCGCCGGCGTTGGTGCCGCCGGCGAGCGACTCGCCGCCGTCGGCCACCAGAGCGTGGCCGGTCATGTAGGACGAGCGGTCCGAAACCATGAACAGGATGACCTCCGCGATTTCCTCCGCGGTGGCGAAGCGGCCCATCGGCACGACATTCGAGATCGCGTGCTCCAGCGCGTCGCGGCCGCCCATCTGCTGCGTGTAGGGGTCGTTGAAAGGGGTGTCGACCCAGCCAGGGCACAGCGCGTTCACCCGGATGGCGAAGGGCGCCACGTCGAGGGCGATCTGCCGCGTCATGGTGATCGAGGCCGCCTTGCTGGTGATGTAGGCCGTCATCTGCCGGTCGAGGAAGACGCCGGAATTGGACGAGGTGTTGAGGATGACGCCGCCGCCCTGCTTCTTCATGATCGGGATCACCGCCTGGCAGGCGACGAACTGGGCATGGACGTTGACGGCCCATGACCTGTCGAAGCCGGCCGCCTCCACCTGCTCGATGCTGCCGGCGACCTGGACGCCGGCATGGTTGTGCAGGATATCGATGCGGCCCCGCGTTCTGGCGACGTCCTCGACCAGGGCAAGGACCGCCGCGTCGTCGGTAACGTCCAGCGCACGAGCCTCCGCCCGGCCGCCGGCCTGCGTGATCAGGCCGACCGTTTTGCTGGCGGCCTCGAAATCCCGGTCGGTGACGACGACGAAGGCACCCTCGCGCGCCATCGCAATAGAACCGGCGCGGCCGATCCCGGAACCAGCGGCGGTGACGATTGCCGTTCTATCCTGAAGAATCATCGATATTTCCCTCTAAAAATCAGTATCGGCGGCGCAGAAGACCGCGCCGGGCATAGACCGCGACGGCCTCGTCGATCAGCGCGGCGATGGCCTCCGCGCCGTAGTCGCGCCGCAGCATCTCGGCCCGGGCCGTCAACAGCGCCGGGTCGGTCACGCGACCGGGCCGCAGCATCTCGTAGGTTTCGAGGATCACGTCCTGCGGCACCGAAACCAGTTCGGCGCCGCGCTCGAAATTCAGCGCCAGCCGGTCGCGCCCGGCGGAGCGCGCGATATCGGCCTGGAGCCTGAGCGCCTCGGCGGAGATGCGGATGTCGGCGGCGGCGACGCCGCCCGCCAGCACTTCGTCGAGGGTCAGCCGCTCCAGCGGCATCCCGGACGCCGATACGGCAAGCTCCGGCGCATTCTCGGAGATGGGATAGAGGTCGAGGGGATCGGTCATGTCGGGATACCCCCTTGGCCGAGCGTCATGGACAATTCGAGCGGCGGCGCATCCGCCACCACCAGCCCGGTTTCGATGGCGTAGAGCATCGCCACGCGCACATGGTAGCGCGCGGCAAGCGATTGACCGTCCACCGGAACGACAATGGGCTCGGGCGCCTCGCCTTTGGCGTAGCGCGCCGCATTGCGCCCCATTGCCCGGTAATGCTCCAGCGTCGTTACCGGCGCATTGGAGAACAGCTCGATGTTCATGTGCGGCAGCCGGTCGGCGCGATGGATCACCGCCGTGCCCTTGGCCTGGATGCCGATGCCGTAGCCCGAGCCCGAAAGCCGCGCGGCCGTCAGGCCGAGAAACGACGTATCCGCCGTATGGCGCATCCGCACCAGCCGCGGTGTCCCGCCGCCTTCCCGAACGCCTTCGGTGAGAGCGAGCACCACGTCGATCAGGTCGTGCCCGGCCGTGGTGCGGGTCAGTTCCACGCCAAAGGCGGGGCTGAGCCCGATGACGATGTCGCGCGGATCGCCACCCTTCGCGGCCTCGCCCTTCGCCACCAGCCAGGGTGTGGCGGTGGGGTCATGACGGCGCTCGCGCTCCAGCACGGTGGCGCGCGTCTGCAAGCCCCGCACCTCGCGCACGGCGTGCCAGCGCGCGTCGGACATGCGATAGCCGCTTCCAGGCCCCTGATAGTCGTTGGGATCGTTGAGGGCGCTGACGACCTTGCCGTCCCGCAGGATGGCCGAGGTCTGGAGATAGTCGCCGGAAATGCGCTGGCGCAGCATGAACAGAAGGTTTTCCGCCTCCTCGCCAAATCCCCTAGTGGACAGCGCACGAACCACGTCGAGGGCGGTCAGGCCGCGCTTGCGGATCGCCTCGCTGATGCGCGTGACTTCGCCGGGCGTGAAGCTGTCCGTTTCCTGCGAGCCGGACGCAGCCGCCACCGACTGCACCCATTCCTCCGGGACCTTTTTCAGGTCCAGTTCCTCGAACACGGCCGCGATGGCGCGGATGGCGCGCATGCGCAGTTGCTCGACGCTGCTTTCGGTGATCGGGGTCAGGCCGCCGTCGGCCTGGAAGTCGCGTTGCAGCGTCAAATAGTCCTCGATCTCCTCGCCGTTGAACAGGGACGGGTTGAAGGTGTTGTCGTATTTGCGGATCGAGCCGAAGCCCGAGCAGATCAGGTCGGAGCCGGCCATCAGGTAGGGCGTGATCTTGGCGCCGACGCGGATTTCCGACTCGCTGACGCGGGTGTCGTTGCCGGAGGCGCATTCGAGCCCGAGCCAGACCGCGATCAGGTTCTCCGCCATCAGCTCGCGCATGCCCCCCGCCATCGAGGAGGTCAGCGGCGCGCCATCGATGCCGCCGTTCTGGGTGCCCTGCACGCCCATGGCGCGTTGCAGGCACAGGCAGCGCGCTTCCAGGTAAAGCACCGACTGGCGCTCATGGAAGCCCATCAGCAGTTCGGCCGACGCTCCCGAGGTGCAGCGCGCCTTGATGCCCCGCGACGCATAGGCGGCGGTTAGGAAAGCCTTCGACCAGGGCGTGTCGTCGCCGTCGACGAAGGCCGCCTCGGTGCCGTAGACGGAAACCGTCTCGGCGTAGGAGGTGAAGCCGGCCATGCCGATCTGCAACTCTTCCGCCTCTTCGATCGAGCACTGGAAGAGCACGCCGCCGCGTCCTACGGCGGCGCCGACCGCGCAGGCCATGGCGTTGGCCCAGGAGTTCGACGCCACCCGCATCGTAGTCTCGATCTCGTCGAAACCGAGCGCGACGGCGAAGGCGGCGTCGGCCGCAAGCTGTAGCGGGTCGTCCTTGGCGTTGGTGACATGCGCCTGGTTGCCGGGCGTGCGGCGCTGGCGCATCTTGGAGTAAGCGAAGGTGATCTCGAGCGACGACATGGCCGTGACCACCGACACCAGCTTGGCCGGCGTCATGCCGCGCGCCAGGCGCTCGAGCTTTTCGCGCGGGACGTTGATGTCGACCAGCATCCGCGCCACCTCGACCGGGTCCATCGCCATCGCCTCGTCGATCACCTCGGGGTCGAGGTGGTGCGCGGCGATATACGCATCGAGGATATCGAAGTCCTTTTCGCCCTTGCCGTCGATCTCGACCACGCGCCCGTTCTCGACACGGGCGGAGGGCGCGGGGTCCCACGGGCTGTGGAAGGTGGCGAAACCCGCTTCCACGTCTTCGGCGGCAAACAGGTCGTGACGTAGCTGGCGGGTATCCCACTCGTC
>Ga0182744_1002409_pt1 | contig 15372 bp, 12 predicted proteins | sample eDN3rd30CKraftMG_FD_128525 | JGI IMG/M metagenome (GOLD analysis project Ga0182744, IMG submission 128525) | Enriched Miracle-Growth compost microbial communities from Emeryville, California, USA - eDNA 3rd pass 30_C Kraft MG (version 2) (version 2) ...
CGACGCTCCGCGCATCGCGGCGATCGCGCGGCGGTGGCCGCCGACCGACGTGCGGCGGCCCTGGCTCCCTGTCCTGCCCGCGCGGGTTCCGCTCGCGGCGCTCCTCGCCGACCGGACAGACTCCGACGGCGACGGTGACGGCATCGTGCTGGGGCTGGCCGACGAGCCCGAGCTGCAGCAGCAGCGCACGGTGCGACTGGCGGCGACCGATCCGGGCCTGGTGGTCGTGGGCTCCAGCGGGAGCGGTCGCTCCACGGTGCTGCGGGCCGTCGCCGCGCAGGCGGCGCGGTCGATCATCGTGCCGGCGGAGCCGGAAGAGGCGTGGGATGCCGTCGCGACGCTCGAGACGGCCACTGCCGGCACCGCGGTCCTCATCGACGACCTCGACCTGCTGCTGACGCGACTGCCCGCGGAACACGGCGCGGCGCTGCGCGAGAGGCTGGAGGCGTGTGCACGTACGGCGCGCGGGCGGGGCGTCCAGCTGGTCGTGTCGATGCAGCGGATCGCGGGTCCGGCCGCACGGGTCGCCGAGCTGCTGCCGCGCCGTGCGCTGCTGGCCCAGCCGTCTCGCGCCGACCACGTCGCCGCCGGTGGGGAGGGCGCAGACTTCCTGCCCGACCAGCCGCCGGGGCGCGGTCGGCTCGACGGGGCGCTCGTCCAGTTCGCCGATCCGGACGGGTGCGAGAGCGGAGCGCCGCCCGCGGACGCGGAACGGGGTGCCGAGACGCACTGGCGCCCGGGCACCGCGCCGGTCGCCTACGTCGCCGCACCCGGGCCGCGGACGCGGGCGGTGTTGACGGCATGGGAGCGTGCCGGCATCCGAACGGCACCGCTGGAGCGGGTCGTGGCGCGGTCGCCGAGCGCGTCGTCCACGGACGCTGCGCACGCGACCGTCATCTGGGCAGCGCCCGAGGAGTGGCTTGCGCAGTGGAAGATGCTCGCGGCCGCCCGGGCGGAGGCCCAGCTCGTGATCGACGTCGCCTGCGCGGCGGAGTTCCGCAGCCTCACCGCATCCCGCGAGCTGCCGCCGTTCGCACTGCCCGGGCGGGCCTGGCTGCGCACCCCGGAGGGTGCCGTTCGGCGTGTGGTGCTCCCGACGTGAGCGCGCGTCAGGCCAGTACCTGTGCGACCGGGGTCACGGGCAGCGCATGCGCGGCCGCGACACCGGGGTTGACGAGGTCGCCCCCGGTCGTGTTCAGGCCGGCGGCCAGGCTCGCGTCATCCGTCAGCGCCTGACGCCACCCGTGGGCGGCGATCCGACGGACGTAGGGGAGCGTCGCATTGGTCAGGGCGGAGGTTGAGGTGTTGGGGACGGCGCCCGGCATGTTCGCGACGCAGTAGAACACCGATCCGTGCACGGGGAAGGTCGGATCCGCGTGCGTGGTGGGGCGGGTGTCCTCGAAGCAGCCGCCCTGGTCGACGGCGATGTCCACGAGCACCGATCCGGGGCGCATCCGCGAGACCATGTCGTTCGTGACGAGCTTGGGCGCCTTGGCTCCGGGGATGAGCACGGAGCCGATGACGAGATCGCTGGCCACGACCGCCCGGTCCAGGTCGAGGGGGTTGGACGCCGCGGTCTTCACCCGACCCTGGAAGTGATCGTCGAGGTAGCGCAGTCGCCGGATGTTCGTGTCGAACACGGTGACATCGGCACCCATGCCGACGGCGATCACGGCCGCATTCGCGCCGGCGACACCGCCACCGATCACCGTCACCGTCGCCGGGCGGGTGCCCGGAACACCGGACATCAGCAGACCCAGGCCGCCGGCGGAACGCAGCAGCGTCGCCGCGCCGACGGTCGGCGCGAGCCGACCTGCCACCTCGCTCATCGGGGCCAGCAGGGGCAGGCTGCCGCCCGGCAGCTGCACGGTCTCGTAGGCGATCGCGGTCACCCGATCGGCGAGCAGTCGCTCGGTGAGCGGACGGTCGGCGGCCAGATGCAGGTAGGTGAACAGGACGAGGTCGTCACGGAAGTGGCCGTACTCGCTTGACACCGGCTCCTTGACCTTCAACACCAGCTCGGCGCGACCCCAGACATCGGCGTCGTCGTCGAGCAGCGTGGCGCCGGCAGCCCGGTACTCGTCGTCGGTCATCGACGAACCGATGCCCGCTCCGGTCTGCACGAACACCTCGTGTCCGGCGACGGCGAGGTCGTGTACGCCGGCGGGGGTGAGCGCGACGCGGTACTCGTTGTTCTTGACCTCGGTGGGAACGCTGATCCTCATTGATCCTCCTGTTCGAGCCGCGGCCGTCCTCGTGGGTCGGTGCGCGGTGCCTAGACCGTCGGCCTGATGGCGCCGACGTCCTGCCCGCCGCCGGTGACCGACAGCGGAAGCTGAGCGAGGGTCTGCGAGACGTCGCCCGCAGCCAGCGCGCCGTGCTTGAGCAGCAGCGAGAGGGCGACCGCTGTGGTCACGCGGCCGCTGCCGTCGAGCACCTTGAGCGCGACCGTGGTGCCGTTCGGGGCGACCATGATCTGCACGCCCTCGGCACCGCCCTTGGCGAACACTCCGAGCCGTTCGATGACGAGGGTGTCCGGCCGTCCGGGGCCGTCGATCGCCCACGGGTTCTCCCGCACGGCGCGCACCAGCGCGCCGGCGTGGCGGTGCAGGGCGAACGGCGAGGTCGGAGAAGACGAGCCGATGCGGTGCGCGGCGCGGGCGAGGGCGGACAGGCTCATGCCGTACACCGGGGCACCGCACCCGTCGATCGCTGTCACCGCGGCCTTCGAGCCGGTGAGGCGCTCGATGACCTCACGAATGTGCACCTGCAGCGGATGCAGTGGGTCGAGGTAGCGGGCTGTATCCCAGCCGTTGACGCTGCACGCCAGGAGCATCGCGGCGTGCTTTCCGGAGCAGTTCATCCGGATGCGCTGGCGCTCGCCGAGTTCGCGCACCATCTCGTCGCGCGTGCGGACATCGCCCGGCCACGCCGGAGGGCAGGCCAGGTCCTGCTCGCCGAGCCCCGCGGCATCCAGGATCTCTCGCACGACCGCCACGTGCGCGTCGGTGCCGGAGTGGCTCGCGGTGGCCAGCGCGAGGCGCACGCCCTCCAGCGGAGCGCCCGCCGTCACGCAGCCCAGCGCCTGCAGCGGCTTGAGGCTGGAGCGGGGCAGGATGAGTGCCTCGGTGTCGCCGAGCGTCTCGGCGACCACACCCTCGGGGTCCATCACGATCGCCGCGCCGGCGTGGCGCGACTCGATGAAGCCGGAGCGTTCCACGACGGCGAGCTCGACGGCGGAGGACACGGGGAAGGTCTGCGTCACCCCGTCAGCCTATCGCCGCGCCCGCGGGATGCCGGGTGTTCACCCGCCAGGTGCCAGACTGGCGGCATGATCGGCGAGCACCACTACGCGCTGCGCAGCACCTGGACCGGCAACCGCGGCACCGGAACGAGCGGCTACCGCGATTACGACCGTGCGGTGACGCTGTCCGTCACCGGCAAGCCGGACATCGCTGCCTCGAGCGACAAGCCGTTCCGCGGAGACCGGGCGAAGTGGAACCCGGAGGACCTGCTCCTGGCGGCGCTGAGCGAATGCCACCTGCTGTCCTACCTGCACGCCTGCGTCCAGGCCGGTGTCGTCGTGGTGTCCTACACCGACGATGCGACCGGAACGATGGTGGAGGACGGGGCGGGCGGCGGTGCGTTCCGCGAAGTCGTCCTGCATCCGGTGGTCGAGGTGGCGGAGGAGTCGATGGTGGATGCCGCGACCGCCGCCCACGCGCAGGCGCACGACTGGTGCTTCATCGCGAACAGCGTGAACTTCCCCGTCCGCCACGAGCCGACGGTCAGCGCCGCTCGTGCGGCAGGACCTGCTTGAGCCGCTCGACCGGGCCGGCGGCAGGCGCCTCGTTATAGGCGTGGGCCAACTCCTGCCCGGACAGGGCGTGGATGGCGGCCATGATCTCATCGGTGGCCTGGCGGCGTGCGCGCCCCGATGAGGCGGGGCCGTGATGCGACAGGTCCAGCGGCTCGCCGTAGCGCACGGTGACGCGGGGCTTACGTCGCGGGATCTTCGCGCCGACCGGCATCGCCTCGTTCGTGCCGATGATCCCGACCGGCACGACCTGGGCGCCCGTCTCCAGCGCCAGGAAAGCGACTCCGGTGCGCCCCTTGTACAGCCGGCCGTCGCGCGAACGCGTGCCCTCGGGGTACAGCGCGATCGCCCGCCCCGACTCGAGGATACGCCGTTGCTGATCGAGGGCGTCGAGGGCCGCCTGGCCGGCGCCGCGCCGGACGGGCGTCGCGCCGATCGAGGTGAAGAACTGCCGGTTGATCCAACCGCCGATGCCGGTGCCCTCGAAGTATGTCGACTTGGCCAGGAAGTACACCGGCCGGGGGGCGAACACCGGGATCACGATCGAGTCGATGAACGACAGATGATTGCTGGCGAGGATGACGGGGCCGCGCTTCGGGATGTTCTTGCGGCCCTCGATGCGGGGACGGTAGAACAGGCGCGCCAGCGGCACGAGCGCCCAGCGACCGAGGTAGTAGGTGATGCCGACTCCGGAGACTTCGTCCTGCGACTCGTCCTCATTTGACGGCGCGGACATCTGCTCTTCGGTCACCAGAAGAGGGTACTCCCGAACCCATACCCGCTCGGACATGGCACGTCCCCGGCGCTCACAGCCCAGACAGAAGAAAGTGCGAAAGGATGGGCGAGTCCCCGTTCTGACTCCTGTGAGGTCCCCCCGTGCGTCTGCGCTCGATCACCCTGCTCTCCCTTGCCGCCGCATCGGCGCTCCTGCTGTCCGGCTGCGCGGGCACGGGGGACGGCGACGCCAGCGCATCGCCGGCGGCCACCGACGCCGCGGCCGTCGACCTGTGCGATGCGCAGGCCGCCACCGGGGACGCCGCCGAATCCGTCGTCGTGGACGGCGAGCCCGGACAGACGTCGACGCTGAGCTTCGACGCCCCGCTCGACGTAGATGAGCTCGAGGTCGCGACCGTCAACGAGGGCGATGGTGCACAGGTCGCCGCCGGCGACTTCATCTCCTACTCGCTGACCGCGTACAGCGCCGAGACCGGCGAGCTCATCGGCCAGTACGGCTTCGAGGAGGGGGAGATGTTCCCGGTGCAGATCTCCGCGGAGACCACCTACGGCCAGGTCTTCGGCTGCGGGCACGAGGGCGACCGCGTGGTCGCGGTCTTCCCCGCCACCGAGGACTACGACGGCGAGGTCTACGTGCTCGACCTGCTCTCCATCGTCCCGACCGCCGCCTGGGGCGAGCAGCAGGACCCGGTCGAGGGGCTGCCGACCGTCTCGCTCGCCGAGGACGGCACCCCGACCATCGATGTGCCCGACACCGACGCTCCGACCGAGACCACGGTCACCACCCTGAAGAAGGGCGACGGCTACGAGGTCCAGTCCGGCGACTACGTGCTGATCCAGTACCGCGGCGCCCGCTGGTCGACCGGGGAACTGTTCGACGGCGGTGACACCTGGGCCGACGGCACGCCGTACTCGGCGCAGACCACAGGCTTCGTCCCCGGTTTCCAGCAGGCGCTGGAGGGTCAGACGGTCGGCTCTCAGGTGCTCGTCGTGATCACGCCCGAAGACGGCTACGGCGAAGGTGAGATCAACGAGGACGACCTGGTCGGCGAAACCCTCGTCTTCGTCATCGACATCATCGGCGCCCAGCACGTCGAGAGCGAGTGATCGTCGTTCTAGGCTGAACGCATGCGACGCGTCCTGATCCTCGGCTCCACCGGTTCGATCGGAACGCAGGCCCTCGACGTCATCCGCGATCGTCGTGACCGGTTCGAGGTCGTCGGCCTCGCGGCGGGAACCGACCGTGCCGGTGTCGCCGCGCAGGCCGCGGAGTTCGGTGTCGAGCACACCGCGCTCGGCGCCACCGAGGCGGAGCAGCTGGTCCGCGATGTCGAGGCGGACGTGGTGCTCAACGGCATCACCGGATCGGTTGGCCTCGGCCCGACGCTCGCCGCGCTCGAGTGCGGTCGCACCCTCGCCCTGGCCAACAAGGAGTCGCTCATCGTCGGCGGCGAGCTCGTCACGGCGCTGGCCGCGCCCGGACAGATCGTGCCGGTCGACTCGGAGCACTCGGCGCTGGCCCAGGCGCTGCGCTCCGGCACCGCGGGCGAGGTCCGCCGGCTCGTGCTGACGGCATCCGGCGGGCCGTTCCGCGGACGCACGCGACGCGAGCTCGGCGACGTCACGCCCGCGCAGGCGCTCGCGCATCCGACCTGGGACATGGGCCGCGTCGTCACGACGAACTCGGCGACGCTGGTCAACAAGGGGCTCGAGGTCATCGAGGCCCACCTGCTGTTCGACGTCGCCTACGACGAGATCGACGTCGTCGTGCACCCGCAGTCGATCGTGCACTCCATGGTCGAGTTCACCGACGGATCCACGATCGCGCAGGCGTCGCCGCCGGACATGCGGCTGCCGATCTCGCTCGGGCTGGACTGGCCGCACCGGGTGCCCGGTGTCGGCGTCCCTCTGGACTGGACGGCGGCGCAGACATGGACGTTCGAGCCGCTCGACGACGACGCCTTCCCTGCGGTGCGCCTGGCCAAGCAGGTCGGCCGCGCGGGCGGGACCTATCCGGCTGTGTTCAATGCCGCCAATGAGCAGGCCGTGGATGCGTTCCACGACGGACGCCTGAACTTCCTCGGCATCCTGGATACGGTGCAGCGCGTCGTCGATGCGCACGATGCCCCGGCATCCCTCACTCGGGAGAGTCTCGCCGAGGCGGAGCGCTGGGCACGGGCCGAGGCCGACCGCGCCATCGCCGCTGCCTGAGCGGGCACCGGGCCGAACACGCGAAAGCCCGCCCCGGAAGCGGTGGGGCGGGCTTGGCGCGGAGCCCGTCGTTGGACTCGACTGACCGACGGGGAAGCGGTCAGTACGTCGTCAGGCCGTGCGCGCGGAACTGCGCGCGCACGCGCTCGACGAGCTCGGGGGAGGGCGGCTGGGTGTCCTCGAGGGCGTAGCTGCGTCCGAGCGCGTCCCACTTGTCGCGCCCCATCTGGTGGAAGGGCAGCACCTCGACGCGGGTGACGGTGCCGGAACGGATCTCCTCCAGGGATGCCGCGTAGGCGGCGACCCGTTCGACGTTGTCCTCGTCGTCGGTGAGGCCGGGCACCAGAACGAAGCGGATCCACACCTCGGGGCCGTCGGGACGCTCCGCCAGTCGCCGCCCGAAGGCGAGGGTCGGCGCGAGTTCGCGTCCGGTGACGCGCTGGTAGGTGTCCGGGTCGCCGCTCTTGACGTCCAGCAGCACGAGGTCGACGTCGTCGAGCATCTCGTCGCTCGCGTTGGCGCCGAGGTAGCCCGACGTGTCGATCGCGGTGTGCACGCCGAGCTCCTTCGCGCCGCGCAGGATGCGTCCGGCGAACGCCGGCTGCATGAGCACCTCGCCACCGGACAGCGTCAGCCCGCCGCCGGTGGCGCGGAACACGCCGGTGTAGCGCGCGATGCGGGCGAGCAGCTCGTCGCTGGTGACCGGCTGCCCGTCCTTCATGGCGAACGTGTCGGGGTTGTGGCAGTACAGGCAGCGCAGCGGGCAGCCGTTGAGGAAGACCGTCAGGCGGGTTCCCGGGCCGTCCACGGCGGTGACCAGCTCCCAGGAGTGCACCGACCCCAGCCGTCCCTCGCGCATGGCGACCATGCGCTCGTGGTGGTCGAGCTCTTCGACGTGCAGACCGTCGAGGCCGCCGCCGGTGCGCCGTCCGCCGGCCGCGGGCGCCTGGACGGGGAGGTCCAGACGCACCGCGTCGTCGGGGAGCGTGCCGGCAGACCCGGAGTACGGGCTGCACGGGTGCGGAGCAACCGGGCGACGGAGCATCGTCGCGGCCATGTCTCTCGCCTCTTCTCGGGAGTGGTTTCCGACCGGGATGCCGGTCAGATCGAACCGTGGAACGTACGCGACAGCACGTCGAGCTGCTGCTCGCGGGTCAGCCGCACGAAGTTCACGGCGTAGCCGGACACTCGGATCGTCAGCTGCGGGTACAGCTCCGGGTGCTCCATGGCGTCCAGGAGCGTCTCGCGGTTCAGCACGTTGACGTTCATGTGGTAGCCCTCGGAGCCGATGTAGGCGTCCAGCAGGCCGGCCAGGTTGCGCACCTGCTCGTCCTTCGTGCGGCCCAGACCCGTCGGCACCACGGTGTTGGTCAGCGAGATGCCATCCTGCGCCTCGGTGTACGGGATCTTCGCGACCGACAGGGCGGAGGCGAGCATGCCGTGCGTGTCTCGGCCGTTCATCGGGTTGGCGCCCGGGGCGAACGGCTCACCGGCACGGCGTCCGTCGGGGGTGTTGCCGGTGGCCTTGCCGTACACGACGTTCGAGGTGATTGTCAGCACCGACTGGGTCGGCAGCGCGTCACGGTACATCGGGTGGCGGCGGATCTTGGCCATGAACCGCTCGACGAGGTCGATGGCGATGGCATCCGCACGGTCGTCGTCGTTGCCGTATGCCGGGAAGTCGCCCTCGGTGACATAGTCGACGACGAGACCGCGCTCGTCGCGGACCGGGGTGACGGTGGCGTACTTGATCGCGGACAGCGAGTCGGCAGCGACCGACAGTCCGGCGATGCCGCAGGCCATCGTGCGCAGCACGTCCTTGTCGTGCAGCGCCATCTCGAGCCGCTCGTAGGCGTACTTGTCGTGCGACCAGTGGATGCAGTTCAGTGCCTCGACATACGTCTCGGCCAGCCAGTCCATCGTCTTGTCGAACTTCGCCATGACGTCGTCGAACTCGAGCGGGCCCTCGCCGACGGCGGGCGCCAGCGGCGAGACCTGCTTGCCGCTGACCTCGTCACGACCGCCGTTGATGGCGTAGAGGAGCGTCTTGGCCAGGTTCACGCGTGCTCCGAAGAACTGCATCTGCTTGCCGACGCGCATCGGCGAGACGCAGCAGGCGATCGCCGCGTCGTCGCCCCACGCCGGCCGGATGATCTCGTCGGACTCGTACTGCACGGCGGAGGTGTCGATCGACACCTGCGAGCAGAACTCCTTGAAGCCCTGCGGCAGGTCGGGGCTCCAGAACACCGTCATGTTCGGCTCGGGGGCCGGGCCCAGGTTGTACAGCGTCTGCAGGTAGCGGAACGAGTTCTTCGTGACGAGCGTGCGGCCGTCCTCGCCCATGCCTCCGATGGTCTCGGTGACCCAGGTCGGGTCGCCGGAGAACAGCGAGTCGTACTCGGGGGTGCGCAGGAACCGGACGATGCGCAGCTTGATCACGAAGTCGTCGATGATCTCCTGGGCCTCGCTCTCCGTGATGAGCCCGGCCTCGAGGTCGCGCTCGATGAAGATGTCCAGGAACGTCGAGGTGCGGCCGAGCGACATCGCCGCGCCGTTCTGCTCCTTGACGGCGGCGAGGTACGCGAAGTACAGCCACTGCACGGCCTCGCGCGCCGACGTCGCGGGGCCGGAGATGTCGAAGCCGTACGAGGCGGCCATCTGCTTGAGCTCGCCGAGCGCACGGATCTGCTCGGCGTGCTCCTCGCGCTCCCGGGCGATCGTCTCGGTGAACGGGGTGGTGTCCAGGCCCAGCTTGTCGACCTTCTTCGCGGCGATGAGCGCGTCGACGCCGTAGAGGGCGACACGGCGGTAGTCGCCGATGATGCGACCGCGACCGTAGGCGTCGGGCAGACCGGTGATGATGTGCGAGCTGCGTGCGGCGCGGACGTTCGGCGAATACACGTCGAACACGCCCTGGTTGTGCGTCTTGCGGTACTCGGTGAACACCGTCTTCAGGGTCTGGTCGACCTCGTAGCCGTAGGTCTCCAGGGCGCCCTCGACCATGCGCCAGCCCCCGTTGGGCATGATCGCGCGCTTCAGGGGCGCGTCGGTCTGCAGACCGACGATGACCTCGTCATCCTTCGAGATGTAGCCGGGAGCGTGGGCGGTGATGCCCGCCGGAGTGTGCGGGTCGACGTCGTAGATGCCCTTCTCGCGCTCCTCGGGGAACATCGCTGCCAGCGTGTTCCACACCTTCTCCGTGCGGTCGGTGGCGGTGGCGAGGAAGGATGCGTCGCCGGTGTAGGGCGTGTAGTTGCACTGGATGAAGTCGCGCACGTCGATGGCGTCCTGCCACGGTCCGGCGGTGAATCCGGTCCAGGCGGCGGGCTGAGCGTCCTGCGCGGCGGGGGTGACGATGGTCATGTCGCTTCCTTAGTCCTTGTGGGATCGGTCGCGCCGGGTGGACCCGTCATGATGGCGGTGCTGCGCCCGGCGTGCCGGTTGACTTCACCATAGACCGGGTGGTCAGACCACATGGGAAACGTTGACGGAAGCTCTGAGAGGCACCCCCTTGGGGAATATTCCCTTGTGGTCAGTCCACAATGGGAGCGGGGAGCGTTCAGGAGTTCCAGCCGGCCGCGCGCAGCGCCCCGCGGGCGAGTGCCGCAGCGTCGAAGGGATGCCGCACGCCCTGGATCTCGCGGTAGTGCTGGTGACCGGGACCCGCCCACAGGATCGTGTCGCCGGGACCGGCCAATGACACTGCGAGTTCGATGGCGCGCTCGGGCTCGGCGACCTCGTGGAGCTCGACGTCGGGGCGGGCCGCGCGGGCGCCCGCGATGACCGCGGAGCGGATCGTGGCCGGGTCCTCGGAACGCGGATGCTGGTCGGTGATGATGACGATGTCGCTGCCCGCGGCTGCGGCGGCGCCCATCTCGGCACGCTTGGTGACGTCGCGGTCGCCGTTGGCTGCGGTGAGCATCAGCACGCGTCCGGGCGTGACGCGCCGCACGGCGGCGAGCGTCCGCACGAACGCGTCGGGGGAGTGCGCGAAGTCGATGTAGACGGCAGGGCCCTCATCGCCCGAGACGCGCTGGATGCGCCCGGGCAGCTCGCCCGGCATCCGTCGCCCGTCGAGGAGGGCGACGAGTCGCTCCCAGTGGTACCCGGCCTCGACCAGCATGACGATCGCGAGGCCGGCATTGGCCGCCATGTGCGCGCCGATGAGGGGCATGGTGGTCTGCAGCGCACGGCCGTCGCGATGGACGAGGCGCAGCAGAGTCCCGTCCTGACGCTCGTCGAGCAGTTCCACCCGCCACTCCGCGTCGATGTCGGCGTCGTCGGCGTTGGCCGGCGTGAGCACGGTGGTCACCGGCACGGTGGACCGGCGGGCGACCTGGCGACCCTCGACGGAGTCGACGCAGACGACCGCGCGGCGGCTGCGGTCGTGGTGGAACAGGGCGAGCTTGGCCTCGAGATAGGTCTGCATGTCGCCGTAGTCGTCGAGGTGATCGTGCGTGAGATTCGTGAAGGCGGCGACGTCGAACACCAGCCCGTCGACGCGATGGCGCGTCAGCGCCTGGGCGCTGACTTCGACCATGACCGCCTCGACGCCGCGCTCACGCATGAGGGCGAGCAGGGCGTGCAGCTCGGAGGACTCCGGAGTCGTCAGACGCGACGGGATCACCTGGCCGGCGATGTGTCGCTCCGCAGTGGAGGACAGTCCGGTCACGAGGCCCAGCCCGCCGAGCATCGCCTCCACGAGGTGCGACACGCTGGTCTTTCCGTTGGTGCCGGTGATGGCGAACAGGCGTGGCATGACGTCGTCCGGTCCTGTGCCGTACACCCACGCCGACAGCGCGCCCAATCGAGCCCGCGGGTCGTCGACGACGACCACGGGGACGTCCGTGGCGGCAGCGATGTCGGCACCGGCCTCGTCGGTGACGATCGCGACGGCGCCGTGCTCGACGGCGGCCTGCGCATAGTGTGCGCCGTGACGCTGAGCGCCCGGTACCGCGACGAAGACCTCGCCCGGTCGCAGGTCGGCCGTGGCCAGGGTGATTCCCCGCAGGATCGTTCCGTCGGGGTCGCCGATCACCCGCTGCGCGAACCGCTCCGCGAGGTCGGTGAGGCGCCGCTGCGGCGGGTTGTCCGGGCGCAGGACGGGCGGGGTCGGGGCGATGTCGGCCATGGCCCGTCCATCATCTCATTCGGGCGCATCGCAGTCCGTTTCGTCTCGCTGCGACCGCTCAACGACCGGAGGGATCCCCACCCCGGTCGTTGAGCGAGCGCGAAGCGCAGACGACACGCCTCGGCAGGCCGTCGTCAGGCCCGGCGGCGGCGCCCCAGCGCGATCAGCAGCGCCGCGACGGCGGCGACCAGCGCCCCACCGCTGAGCCAGCGCGCGACCGGATCGGCCTCCGTACCGACGGCATCGGCATGACCGGCATCCGCCTCGTCCGCCTCATCCGCCTCGTCTGTCGCGTCCGCCGAGCCGTGCCCGTGCCCGCTCGAGGCCTCGGCGACATCGCCGACGGCGACGACCGGGGCGGGCGACTCGAGCTCGTCCGCGCTCTGCCCCTCGGCTGCCACCTCGGCCCAGTCCGTCTCGCCCTCGGCGCAGCGCTGCAGGACGGGGAAGGCGATGTCGCTGTTCGCGACCGACGAGCCGAAGATCACGTCCATCGCGACGCTCGCGCTGATGCCCGACTCGATCGGGTTCACGGCCGTGTAGACGACCCGGTCCGGGATGCCGTCGTCTCCGAGCTCGCGGGTGATCGTCCAGGCGCCGTCGAGCACCGGTGTGACGCCGTCGACGCCCTCCGGGATCGTGACCTCGAGCGCGGTCGTGGGCGAGTCATCGCAGCCGTGCGAGAACGAGAACGCCAGCCGCGTCGACGCATTCGCCTCGGCGCCGTCGGGCGTGACGTGCACGTGCGCCGACGCGGCCAGCGGGGCCGCCAGGATCAGCGCGGCCGCGCCGAGGATGCCGGCGCTGACGCGGGTGGGGCGGCTCAGACGGGTGCGGGGCGGGTGGGCAGGGGTGGTGAGGGACATGTTCGCTTCCGATCGTGTGACGGCGCTGCCGTCGAGGTGTGGGTGCGACGGGACGCCGCAGATGCGCGCGCCGAGGGGCGCCGCGCGAGGGTCACACGGCCGGAAGCGGCGGGCCGCGACGCGAGATCGCGGAGAACAGCGGATCGGTGCCGGGCAGCCGTGGCGCATACGCGCGCATCGGCAGCGACACCGTCGGCAGCGGGCGCAGCGACACCCGCGGCAGCAGGCGGCGCACGCCGCGCGCGAGCGCGCGCAGGAGCGCCTCCCCGCGTACCAGCAGTGCGATCGTCGCGGCGGCGGCGACGAGGTGGGCGAGCAGCATGCCGGCATCCACGTGAAGGTGCGCGGTCGCTGCGATCGGCGCAACCGCGCCGCCTGTCGTGCTCCCGACGATGCTGTGCACGTGCGCGGCGACGGTCGGAGCCGCGTCGCCCACGGCGGCGTATGCCGTGTGCAGGAGGGCCTGGGCCGCGCTCGCCGCCAGCGCGGTGCGCACGGCGGACGGGCGACGACCGATGAGGGCGACGCTGACCGGCGTCGCCAGCAGGGTCACAGCCAGCACGAGCCACCAGGCCGGCGGCGTGCCGCCGCCGATCGTGTGCGCGGTCGCGGCGAGGGTGGTGGCGATGGATGCCGCGGTGAATCCGCGCACCGCGCGCACCTGGCGCGCTGTCATCCGCTCTGGCTCCACACGGCGAGCCTACCCGGACGGGCACGGGCAGGAGATCGGCCCGTCACGGCGCTTTCAAAGCCGGCACCGGTAGCGTGAACCCTCGTGACCGTCCTCGCTTTCGTCATCGGTGTCGTCCTGCTCGTCGTGGGGCTGGCCGTGTCGATCGCGCTGCACGAACTGGGTCATCTGCTGCCTGCGAAGGGTTTCGGGGTCCGCGTCGGTCAGTACATGATCGGGTTCGGGCCGACGCTCTGGTCACGTCGTATCGGTGAGACCGAGTACGGGTTCAAGGCGATCCCGCTCGGCGGCTACATCTCGATGGCGGGCATGTACCCGCCGTCGCCTGCCGAAGCGGCCGGCGACGGCCGTGCCGGCGGCGGCTTCTTCGCCACGATGGTGCAGGACGCCCGCCTGGCCAATGACGAGACGCTCGAGGGAGCGGGACGCCGCCGCGCGTTCTACGAGCTGCCGGTCCTCAAACGCATCGTCGTCATGCTCGGCGGGCCGGTGATGAACCTGCTGCTGGCGATCGTGCTGCTCATGATCGCGTACTCCGGCATCGGCGTGCAGACGGCGACCACGACGGTCGCGGAGGTCAGTGAGTGCGTGCTGGACGCGGCATCCACGCAGACCGCGTGCACGGCGGACGATCCGGCCTCGCCGGCCGCGGCGGCCGGCATCCTGCCCGGTGACGTCCTCGTCTCGGTCAACGGCATCGACGTCGACACGTTCGCCGCGGCCTCCACCATCATCCAGAACTCGCCGAACCGCACGATCGACGTCGTCGTCGAGCGCAACGGCGAGGAGCAGACGCTCCGAGTGACCCCGATGCTCGCCGAGCGCGAGGTGCTCACCGCCGACGGCGAGGTCGCCACCGCCGAGGTGGGCTTCGTCGGCATGACCGCCGCTGTCGCCTACGTCGCCCAGCCGATCTGGGCCGGTCCGCAGGCGGCGATCGACCAGACCGGACAGGTCGCCGGGATCATCTGGCAACTGCCGGCGAAGATCTATCAGACCGCGGCCGACATGATCACCGGGCAGGAGCGCGACCCCAACGGGCCGCTGTCGATCGTCGGCGCGGGGCGTCTGGCGGGCGAGGTCGCCGCCGTCGACGCGCCGATCCTGAACCGGGTGTCGGGACTGCTCGGCCTGCTCGCGTCGCTGAACATCGCGTTGTTCGTGTTCAACCTGATCCCGCTGCTGCCGCTGGACGGTGGCCACGTGGTCGTCGCGCTGTGGGACGGCCTCAAGCGCGCGTGGGCGAAGCTGTTCCGCCGGCCGCCGCCGAAGCCCGTCGACGCCACCAAGCTCGTGCCGGTGACCTTCGTCGTCGTCATCGCGCTGATCGTGATGGGTGGCGTGCTCATCCTCGCCGACGTGGTGAACCCGGTCTCGCTGTTCGGATAGCCGTCGCGGGCTGTCTCAGTCGACCGGCGTGAGCGCGTGCGCGATGAGTCGCTCGAGCGTCTCCAGGCCGTCGCGCGACAGGATCGACTCCAGGTGGCCCTGCACCGACGCGAAGCCCGGTCCACGCAGGGCGTACACGTCCCCGGCGGCATCAGCGGCGATCTCCGCCTGGCCGATATGCGAGGTGCCGACCGGAACGCGCGCCGTGAAGGTGTTGTAGAAGCCGATGGATGCCGGCTTCCCGAACACATCGACGGTCTTCTGCAGCCCCTGGTGCGGCGCCGCGAGGGGAGCAAGCTCCATGCCGAGGCGGTGCGCGAGCACCTGGTGGCTCAGGCACACCGCCAGCAGCGGACGTCGCTCGGCCAGGCGTGCGTCGACGACGGCGCGCATCGCGGCGATGCGGGCATTGTCGTCGTCGCGCGGGTCGCCGGGGCCCGGCCCCGCCACGACGAGGTCGGCGATATCGAGGGATGCCGGGTCGGCCTGGCTCCAGTGGACGATCGTGACGTCGAAGCCCAGGTGGCGCAGC
>Ga0182744_1002410_pt1 | contig 15371 bp, 10 predicted proteins | sample eDN3rd30CKraftMG_FD_128525 | JGI IMG/M metagenome (GOLD analysis project Ga0182744, IMG submission 128525) | Enriched Miracle-Growth compost microbial communities from Emeryville, California, USA - eDNA 3rd pass 30_C Kraft MG (version 2) (version 2) ...
ATCATCGCAGGGTATTACTGTTAGACAGGAATGGTTACAATACCTGAAAAAAGTAGCCGGACCCGTTATGGAGAATCTAGCAGCTGATCAGTTGAAACAACGGATGACCGTTGCTCTTTCTCCCAGTATTGATAATGCTGCACATCGTAGCAAAGTGGCTTACCTAGAGGCTTTTGGCCGAACCTTAAGCGGTATTGCCCCTTGGTTAAACGCCGAAGGTGGATCAGCAGAAGAGGTAGCACTTCGTAATCAATATCGACAATGGACACTTTCTGCCATTGCAAATGCCGTTAACCCCCGAGCGAACGACTATTTGGTGTGGGAGGGCGGCCAGCCCCTGGTAGATGCTTCTTTTTTTGCATTGGGACTGGTACGGGCACCCTGGATTTGGAACCATCTGAAGCAGGAAGTAAAAGATCAAGTAGTAGAAGCGCTTTTAAAAACGAGAAATACAGTGCCCGGTTACAGCAATTGGATTTTATTTTCAAGTATGATAGAAGCGTTTTTCTGTAAATACGATTTGCCTTATGACGCTGTGCGGATTGAATACGGTATTCGGGAGTTTTCAGAACATTGGTATACCGGCGATGGGATGTTTTCCGATGGAATGAGCTTCAATCAAGATTACTACAATAGCTTTGTGATACAACCTTATTTGCAGGCTATTTTAGAGATTATGCATGAGAGAGGTAAACGTTATGAGGGATTTCGCAGTAAATTTAACAAAATCAGTAAACGCTATGCCGAATTGCAAGAACGGAATATCAATGTCGATGGTACCTATCCGATTATTGGAAGGTCGATTGTTTATCGGGGCGGTGCTTTTCAGCATTTAGCTGATATGGCCTTGCGCAAGCAACTGCCAGCCAGCTTAAAGCCAGCGCAGGTTCGTTGTGCATTAACAGCTGTCATGAAAAAGACAACCGAAGCGAAATCAACATTCAATGAACAGGGCTGGCTAAATATAGGGGTATATGGGAAACAGGAAACTATAGCGGATGTTTATATTACCACAGGAAGCCTTTACCTTTGTGCCAATATTTTACTTCCTTTAGGTTTACCCGCAGATGATCCTTTTTGGAAAGATGCCGATGAACCGTGGACGGCCGTTAAGGTATGGAAAGGTATGGAAGTGCCTGCAGATCATGCTATGCATTTATAGACAGTGTACCATAAAATGAACAAAAAAGCGGAACCATTCTACAAAATGGCTCCGCTTTTTTGTGTTTGTTTGGTTTGAACCAATTGTTAATTAAAAGCATATTTAAAGCCAATGCTAAAACGTCCGGCTTCAAAATTAGAATCATTTGTTAGGTTCCACCAAGGTTTCCAATCAAAATGAAAGGCAATAGGTGCCGTAGGAATTTTGTATTCCAGACCCAATGCTGGGCGGATAGCAACATACGTTTTATCTTCCGGACCATAATCAACAAAGTTCAATTGAGGTCCTACACCTACGTACCAGTTCAAACCATTCGCTCCTTGAATGGGGGAGTTGTAAGAGTAGTCTGCGCCTAATAATACATTATTGTCGGCAAATAACACTTGTACATTTCCGGCGTCTCTGCTGGTAAAAAAGTGTTTCAATTGTGGCCCCACAAAGGTTGCTCCGTCGCCTAAGTCAATTCCCAGACCCAAAGCATTGCGGTACTGTGCATGTGCTTGTTGACCCACAACAGATAATAGTAAAGCGGTTACAGCGTAGAGAAATAATTTTTTCATATCAGTAAAATAAAATGATAAAATGAGTTTTATGCACCTTGAAGCAAATATCCTGCCAAGAAATACGTACTTTTTGCCTGCTCTTGGTCGCTGTTGTCCAAAAAATCAATGCGACTCAGGAGGTAATTATACCGAAATTCATCCAACTATAATTGCCGTAATTGTTTACCGTTTTGTCCCCCAATATTTCCGATTTTCCCCCCGAAAAGGACTGTTAAATCGTCGTAATCTTGCAAACGATGCGTAGTTGAAAACGTGATTTTACAAACGTTTGTAAGTGCATGACCAATAATTTATAGACAGTAGTCGACACTATTACAGGTAGTTAAGATAATGTTCATTCTTTCATGATATGGCTTCCTGCAATGCATTAGAATAAGTGTTTGATTGACTTTTAAGGAAGGAGGGACTATCTAACAAATCATTACAAAAACCGAGCAATAAGAACCAACTGAACAACAAGAGAACCTTTTACAACTAAAAAATGATATACTATGATTTTACAAAAGATTTTTTCTAGCAAATGGAGCATCATGGTGCTCTTGATGCTATATGTATTCAACACCCTAGCACAAGAGCAGCCAATTACCTTAGAAGGAACGGTAGCCGATGCTCAAGGGCCTTTGCCTGGGGCTACTGTGATGGTAGAGCGGGGTACAACCCAAGTGCAGACCGATCAAAATGGTCATTTTCGCATCCGAGTACCGCGCGGAGCAATCGTGCTGATCCGTTTTCTTGGTTACGATGAACAACGTATTGCACTTAGTAGCCTAACACCTCAGGCTGATGGTACCTATCGTACCCAAGTGGTAATGAAAACAGCGGCCGAATCGCAATTAGATGAAGTTGTTGTAGTGGGGTATGGTACACAGAAACGTTCTGATATTACCGGTTCGGTAGCGTCTGTGCCCAAAGAGCGGTTGTCAAAATTACCTGTTAACAACGTGATGCAGGCCATACAAGGTGCCGTAGCCAATGTAACCGTTTCGCAGGCTTCGTCCATTCCGGGCGATGCACCATCGGTTCAGGTGCGTGGCCGGAATTCCATCAGCGCAACATCAGAGCCTTATATCGTTGTAGATGGTATCCCCCTATCAAAAACAGACGGCTCCATCAATGATATCAATCCCAACGATATCGAATCGGTCGAAATATTGAAAGACCCTTCGGCTGTAGCCATATATGGGGTAAATGGTTCTAATGGTGTCATCTTAATTACAACCAAAAGGGGTACATCGGGTAAACCCATTATTCGCTACAGCGGATACGGTGGAGTAGAAGAGACTGCTCATATCTTAGAACCTGTTTCGGGCGAAGAACTGCTGAATCGTTACGCCGAATACGCCCGCATGACCAACACCAGCTTGTATAATGGCGGACCGGTGCGTAACCAATATGAATTTGATAATTACCAGAATGGTGTGACTACTGATTGGCTGGATGCAGTTATGCAAACAGGCGTTATTCAAGACCATAATATTGGCTTATCAGGCGGTAGCGAAAACGCTAAATACTTTGTTTCGGCCGACTATCTAAAGCAAAAAGGTATTTTGTTAGGTTATGATTATAAACGATACTCGTTTCGTACCAATACCGATTTTAAGGCTACCAAATATCTTTCTGTAGGTACCTCTGCCTTTGTCGTAGCACATAACCGTGATGGTGGTCGGGCCAACTTACTACAAGCCTCGGCTATGAGCCCTTACGCCAAGATGTACAACGATGACGGTACACTAACCCAATACCCCATGTATTCTGAGCAGTTGTGGGCAAACCCCCTGCTCCCTACTACCCTAGATCCGGAGCGTCGTCAGTTCAATGTATCGCTCAATGGTTATGCAGAAGCAAACTTTGGCGAAATATGGAAACCACTGACCGGATTAAAATATAAGCTCAATACCGGATTTACTTACGTACCCAAACGTACCAATGAGTATGAAGGAAAGACGGTCTATAACGTCAATGGCTTAGGGCGGATTACCAATAGCGAATCGCAGACCTATACGGTAGAGAATATCCTGACCTATGCCAAGGATATAAACAAGCACCACTTTGATTTTACGGGCTTATACGCCGCTAAGAGTAAATATTGGCAAGAGGCCATTGCTACCGGACAAGTATTTCCGAATGATGATCTGGAATGGGGAAATCTAGAATCGGCGTCTACCCAGAACGTATCATCGCAGGCAGATTTGTATCGTTCCATTTCCCAAATGGGCCGTATCAATTATACCTATGATAGCCGATATCTGTTTACTTTCACGGTACGTCGGGATGGAGCCTCTGTTTTTGGTAAAAACAACAAATATGGTACATTTCCTTCGGCAGCGGTGGCATGGAATATACACAATGAGGCATTCATGAAGCCCTATAGCGATATCATCGATCATCTAAAATGGCGCGTGTCTTACGGTTTATCAGGTAATGAGGCTATAGGTGTATACCAAACCCTGTCGTTGATGAATTCTGGTGCGCTTGCCATGAACGGTAAGTCCAATACCACTTTGAAAGTACAACCATTAATGGGGAACGATGACCTGCAATGGGAAAAAACCAAAGGTTTCAATACAGGGCTCGACTTTGGTCTTTGGAACAGTCGCCTCAACGGAAGCATCGATTTTTATAAGACAAATACTTATGATATGTTGCTGAAGCAAAACCTGCCACGCATAACGGGATATGAAAATGTTTGGACTAATATTGGGAAGGTGGCCAATACCGGTATTGATATTACCCTGAATTCGAGAAACATTGTGCGCGATAATTTCACTTGGTCTACTACGGTTGTTTTCTCGCATAACAAAAATAAAATTGTTGACGTTTATGGCGATGGTAAAGACGACTTAGGCAACCGATGGTTTATTGGTCAGCCCGTAGGTGTGATCTATGATTATACCAAAGTAGGCATCTGGCAAGAAGATGAAATTACCTCAGGTGCCAATGTGGGTTGGGATGATGCCGCCCAAGCTGGCGATTTAAAATTGGCTGATATAAGTGGCCCCAATGGTGTTTCCGATGGTAAAATAGATGATAACGATCGCTCCATTCTCGGTCAGACAACGCCTAAATGGACAGGTGGACTCACCAATACTTTTACGTATAAAGATTTCTCTCTGAGCATTTTTATCAATACGGTACAAGGCTTATTGCGTAATAACCCGCAGATAGGTGGGGCTTCTGATGAGATGGGAAGACGCAGTACTCCGGCTGATTTAGGCTATTGGACACCTGAAAATAAGAGCAATGAATGGCGCTCATTGGGTAACCACTCCAATAGCCACGGGTATGGCTTCCCCTCAAATGCAAGTTTTACCCGTTTAAAAGACATTACATTGAGCTATAGTCTACCCACAACTGCGGTGAATAAGATAGGTGTAGGAGGTGTGCAAGTGTACGTAAGTGGGCGTAACCTGTATACTTGGACCAATTGGTTTGGATGGGATCCGGAAGCACGTGATATTACTCGTGGTTCTACCGATGATAATATCAATTACCCCTTGGTGCGCAGTTTTATTTTTGGTTTGAACTTAACATTTTAATGAGTCATGAAGTACAATAAATGCATATATATCCTATTCGCCACGTTGGCTTTGATCGCCACTTCTTGTAGCGACCGTTTTTTGGATGAAAAGCCTTATTCCAGTTACAGCACAGGGCATACCGATGATGCGACTATCGAGGCAGAAGTGCTGGGTTTACACCTCACTTTTGCAGAATTGTGGGGTTATAGTGGAAGACAAGGGTTTCTCTCTTGCTGGCAAATTGGGATGGACATTACCAGTGCTGGAGCTACGGAAGGAGTAGAAAATCCTTTTTATCAATATGCCGACTTGAATTCAGAAAACGGCGGTGTATCTTACTTGTGGCAGAAATGCTATGATTTTATCAACAATGCGAATCTGATCATTGCTGCTGTGGGCGATAATAATCAACCTGCGAATGCCGAAGCCCGGTTTTTTCGCGCCTATGCTTATCATACCTTGGTAACCCTATGGGGTGATGTGCCCTTACTGAAAGAACCCGTTACGATACCTACATTTAATTACAGTAGACAGTCCGTGGCCGATGTAGATCAGTTGATAGAAGAAGATTTAAATTATGCCATCGATCATCTTCCGGCGGTAGGCGAAGCCGCCAACGAAAGCCGTATAAATCAGGATATTGCTCGGCAATTGGCAGCAGAGGTCTACTTGCGCATAGGTATGCGTGATGCCAGCTACTTTGCCAAGGCAGAACAGATGGCAACTGATATCATCGATGGTGGCAAATATCAGCTTGTTCAGGCTCGCTATGGTAAGTTTTTAAGCGAAGGGGGCGATTACTATCGAGATATGTTCCGTATGGGGAATCAGCGTCGCTCGGAAGGTAACACGGAAGCCATATGGACTTTTGAGATGGAATTTAACCGCGAAATAGCAGGTGGTACCATTGATAACCCCCAGCACCGCCGGGTTTGGCAGCCGGCTTACCATAAATGGGATGGCATGGTTAATGCCGATTCGTTGGGCGGTCGCGGTAATGGCCGTTTACGGCTGAGTAACTTTATGAAATACACTGTTTGGAAAGGGCTCGATGGCGATATTCGCAACAGTTACTACAACATTCGCCGTTCCACGCATTATAATAGACCTGGTTTTGAAGCCAAAATCGGAGTAGATGCAGACGGTTATCGAGTAGATGAAAAGGCCGCGGAAGCAGTGAAAGTCATCACCATCAAAACGGGCGACCAAGTTATTCCATTCCGAACAGATAGCTTGGAAGTGTGGTACCCTTATCCAACAAAATGGGGTGGTTATGACCCTGCCGATGATTTTGGTTATGCTGTGGTGAAAGATTGGCCAGTAATGCGTTTAGGTGAGACCTACTTGTTGCGTGCTGAAGCACGGTTCCGCCAGAATAACAACCAAGGTGCTGCCGATGATATTAACAAATTGCGCGATCGGGCTTTCAAAACTGTACGCACAGCCAATAATGATCAAAATTTAGGGAAAGTAAGTGCTGCAGATATCGATATTGATTTCATTTTGGATGAGCGGGCGCGCGAGCTTATCGCGGAAGAAAATCGGCGCATGACACTTGTCCGTACCGGTAAACTTCAAGATCGTATTCAGCTGAATGGCGACAAGGGGCCGGCTAGTAAATTAACTACCGGTTTTAAAGACTTCAACGTCTTGTTGCCCATTCCATTAACGGAGATTCGGTTAAATAATAAGGAGGGGGAACCCTTAGTACAAAATACCGGGTATTAATCCAAATCTCGTTCAATTTTCGGCTGTATTTTTAGTGCAGCCGAAAATTGAATCACTAACTTTGTTCGAAGATGTTGAACAGAAACTCCTGTACCATGAGCTATAAAAAAATAGGACTGCTTTGCGGATGGATCATTTTTAATTTGTTACCCGCCTTCGCACAAAACCGGACCGTTCAGAAGGATGTCCCATTAGATTCCATCCACCTCAGCGACCCGTTTATTTTGGCTGATAAAAAGACCAATCAGTATTATATGACGGGTACCGGAGGGCTATTATGGAAAAGTAAGGATTTAAAAAAATGGACGGGACCTTTCCATGTCGCTGCTACAGATTCTACTTCATGGATGGGAAAGAACCCCATGATTTGGGCGGCAGAGCTGCATACTTATCAGAACAAATATTATTATTTTGCGACTTTTACCAATCGTGCTGTGAAAATCGATACAGTGCGGGGCAATGTTATTGAACGTCGTGCTTCCCACGTGTTGGTGAGCGATCGACCTGAGGGGCCCTATGTACCGATGAAAGATGCCATATACTTGCCTGCAAACAAACCCACTTTAGATGGTACCTTTTGGATAGATACCGATGGAAAACCTTACATGGTGTATTGCTATGAATGGCTGCAAAATTGGAATGGAACCATTGAAAAAATTGCCTTGAAACCTGATCTAAGCGGTACCATCGGTGAAGGAGAAGTATTGTTCCGTGCCAGCGATTCGCCCTGGAGCCGTGAAAAAGCAGCGGATGGACAAATCGTACCAAATAAGGTGACCGACGGACCGTTTTTGTTTCGTACCGAAACTGGTCGATTGGGGATGTTATGGACCAGTTGGATATTTGATGTATATACCCAAGGCGTTGCCTACTCCCAAAGTGGCACGTTGGATGGCCCTTGGATACAGGAGAAGAACCCAATCACACCACCCAATTATGGTCATGGTATGTTGTTCCGTACGTTCAAAGGCAAATGGCTCATGGCTGTACATAGCCACCAAAATATCAACGATCATTATCTCCGTATCCCCCATTTATTTGAAGTGGATTTATCAGGTGATAAATTGGTGGTAGGTAAAGTCAAAAGATAGGTTCCAAAGGCTTGCCATTTGCCTCTACACTATCTTCGATGATGATATTTCTATTGCCTCCTCCATTCATGATGCTCTGCCCCGCAGTTTCCACATACAGTTGTTGGATGTAAACATTGAGGCAACTGGCCAGTACGATACCCTTATTTTGATTGTTTTCTGCGCTTTTAACCGTTAATTGGTTAAGCTGTACATTGCGGCAGTGGGTATAAACTTGTACAGCGCCAGCAGCTTTCCATAATTGTACCGAATCTATTTGTACATTACTACATGCATTCAAATCTATCAATGGAGGGTAAGGCGGGTTCGTTACAAAGTTTTTCTGCTGCTGTTCCTGTATGTTCTGAATCAGTGTAGCACCATTACCTTCAATAACACCCTTACCAGAAATACCCAACCGATCTTGCTGATTTGCCCAGATAAGGGCTTTTGGCTTGCCTTCAACCATATAATCATAGATGGAAGTGCTTCCTACTAAAATGGCCCCTTCTTCCAATTTGATGCTGACGTTTGATTTTAATTGGATGCTCCCAGTGAGGTAGCGCCCTACATAGAAAATCAAGCGTCCACCACCATGATCACTGATATAATCAATAGCCTTTTGTATAGCTTTCGTATTTAATGTGGTTCCATTGGATTTAATACCAAACATAGAGGCTTTATAATCAGTAGCCAAAGCGATGAAAGGTAAGCAGAGGCTCATCAAGAGAAGTGCTATCTGACGGTTGAAAAAAGATTTCATGGCTGCGAAATATTTTCTGATTGGTAAATAAAGAGTTGTTTTTTTTCTTGGCTATTGGGCTCATGGTAATCTACAGCCTTAAACGTCCCGCCTTTAACATGGTCGAGCACAACGGCTGGTCGATAGTCGGCTTCCTGTGCATAAAGATGTACATTTTCGAAATGAATGCCCTGCGCATAACGGATGTAAAAACCCCAAGCAGGAAGTTCTTTAAACTGCGAGAATTCTGGATATTTTTCTGCCATTAAAGGAATGCTATCCAGCTCGGCGCCGGTCAGTCCGCGCTGGGCATAATTTGGATTACCCCCACCGGGATAACGAATGGTTATATTTTTTAAATACACCTCCTGTATGGGGTATTCAGGCAGACCAACGATGCTAGCAGGCGAAATATTGCGAGGTAAATCTTCAACAGGCCCCTCATAGTTATAACCTGCGTCAGGCTTGGTTGCTGGTACCTCTGCCTCCACATTGGATATACGTATGTTTTTCATGCTTGGCTGTTTACCGCCACTCCATCGATTGCCAATACGTAGGTAAATGACATTACCTGTATGCTTGGCTTTTACGCCATCTACTTCAATATTTTCAATGAGTGCTCCATCTACTGCCGCAAAAGTAATCGCCGACCGGTAGGTGTCAAAAATCTGCAGATTTGTTACTTTAAAGTTACGGAATCCACCACGAGATACCGTTCCAAACTTGAGCCCATTGGCGCTAGAGCGCGCCGTACAGTTATCTACTACTACATTTTGGCAAATTTTATTTGGATCGTGCGATTTAAAGCAAATCGCGTCGTCAGCGGCATCAAAATAAGAATCCCGAATCCAGACACTATCACAATCCACCACATCAATGCCGTCATTATTCCAGTATGACTTGCTATCTACTCGTATCCCCGTTACTTCCAGCTGCTTGCATTGATCATAGGTCTGATTCCAACTGCCCGGATCCTTCAGCGTGATTCCGTTGATACGCACATGGTTGCATTCACGGAAATAAATATTCTGCGGGCGCATCGTTTCATTCGGTCGATCATATTTCAGGGGATCTTGGATGAGACCACTGTGGATATAGTCGATTACTTGATTGGCTACTGTAAAACCTCTGCCGTTGATCATCCCTTCGCCGGTAATGCCAATATGATCTTGTTTATAAGCAAAAATTAATGCATTCCAGCCGATAATCGGATCTTTCACGTAATCAAATGGCTGTGTAGAACCCAATAATGTGGCTCCTTTCTCGAGGTGTAAGGTTACATTTGATTTGAGGTAAATGCTGCCACTTACGTAGCTCCCCTTATTAAATACCAAGCGGCCACCACCTTGCTCATGAATAAAATCAATGGCATACTGAATGATCGCCGTATTGACATATACGCCATCCGGTCGGGCGCCAAAATCCGTTGCTTTGTAGTCGGTTGCCAAGCTCTTTGACCCATACAGCAACATGCAAAAAAAACAGATATAATATTTGATCATGGTTTTTAGATTAAAATAGCATAACTGGACCGATGAGCCCCATGGAAATATTGGGTTGTGGCACGCGTTTTCCATTTGTCCAGTATTGTGCTATCGGATTATCTTTCAGTGCTTTCATGTAGTTGCCCATGGTCGTTGTGACATGTATTGCTAAGGTGTTTTCGCCTTGCTTGATGAGTTGATCGATGCGATAAGCATGCCGTCCATACCATCGAAACCCGGCATCTTTGCCGTTAATAAATACCTGTGAAATACCGTATACCTTACCTAGATCCATATAAGTAGGGGAAGTGCTATCTACAGAAAAGCTATTTTTATAAATAACTGTACCAGCAAAGGCAACAAAATCGGGTAAATCCTTGAGGTCTTTTAGGTTGTCTAATTGGGCTTCGCGTGTGCTGCCATCTATCTGCTGGAAGGTAGCGTGCCAAGGGGTATTCAACGATAGGCCTCTATTGGCTTCAGGTAGTTCTTTGAATAAGGGTGCTTGCTTGTGTTTTGTTTTTTCATAAACTAAAATGCGAAGATCCGCAGGGGCTAAGTTCAATGGAATTTCTTGATCGTTTTCCAAACGATAAAGCGCTCCTGACGTGGCGTCCCAATCATATCCTGTTTTGTTACGGCGAATATCTTCTCCCACATGCAATGTAATGTCATAACTGTTCTCATAACTCGAATTGATAACCAATAGCACCTCCATATCTTTATTATGATAGCGTACCTGTGTCACATGCGGGTTGCCACCAATTATTTCTACGTAGGGTTTAAGCTGGTGGGTAGTCTGTAGGTGTTTGTACCAGTTGCCGAAATCGTTTTCCGGCTTTTTTTCGAATATATATCGGTCGGTGTGTTGACGTATCTTATCCATGGTCCATGCTACCAATCGATCATTTTCTTGGGCTCCCGTGAGACCCAGCGACTGGTGTGGTTCGGTTTCAATGCAAAAGAGTTTTCCACCATTTTCAACAAACTTCAACAATTGCCGGGCTGTCTTGGGTGAAAGGCGTTCTACCTGGACTAATAACAAGCTGTGGTACTTACGTGGCCCGTATTGCAGGTAGCCGTCTTGCATGTTGGCCTGATCGATAATATGGTCTGAAACATAATCACAGGCATTACCATGTTGGTTCATGGCTTCCCAGATAAGTGATAAATAGGTAGGGTAAGTGAGCGAAGGAAAGGGTTCGTTTTGAGCACCAAACTGCGTCCACATGTCATATACAGGCGGTAAAATGGCTATATCAGCAAAACAATCTACCTGTTGTAACAAGGCCGAAATCCGACCTTTATATGCATTCAAATATTTAAACCAGGGCCAATAGGTATTCTGTTCGTTCATGTAATTGCCATAGCGTATCCATCCCGGGAAAGGCGCCTCTGGAGGCGAATAATTAAAGCCATGATAAATCGAATGGGTAATGCCTGATATGATACTTTGATCAGAACACAATTTGATCATTTGTAGCGTAGCATTGAATACCATGTCTGTATTGGTACATTCTTCACAACTAATCCAGCGCTTTCCCTGTAAGTGAGCCGCAGAGGCTACAAATTTGTTTGTCATGGTGTATCCCCGGCCAATCCGGTAATCGCTTTCGGGCATATCCTGCCCTACACCGTATTTGATCCAGGTTTCGCCTTCCGGTATATCCATGTTCAAGCTACCTTCTAAGGGATGATATCCCCGGCCATATGATTGTACCCGAGAAAGCATGCCCTTGCGTTTGCACCAGGCTTGGAACGTTTCTATAAAACGCTCGCGCATGAGTTCGGTCTTGGTCAGGTCAAAATCGAAGCGTACTCGGTTAACAGTATCTTGAAAGTTGGGTTCGAAGGTTACGCCATAGGCGTAATCAAAAACATTACCCATCCCGCCAATTTTGAAAAGAATCAAAGGTAGATAAGGCATCAAGTCATAACCACGTCGCTTTTTAAATTCACTGGCCATATCCATACACCAATTGGCCCCTTCCAGTTCCATGCTATCTGTAAATAGGGCGCGCACGCGGCCCTTTAATGGGCCAATGCGCTGTTCAATGGTATCTGTCATCCGGTTCAGGTATTTTTCTACGGCTGCTTTATTAAAATGATTTAATACCTGTCCATTAGCCCCGGGTGCGCCGTTAATGACTTGTAAAAAAGCATCGACTTTCACTAGTGCATAGAGGGCGTATTTTCCTTTCGGGATTGCTGTTTTGATGAAACCCGTTGGGATCTGTTCTGAGAGGTCGACTATTTCTGTTAGGCTTTTCATCTGGTCGGGCACTAAGTATACTTGGTGCACCTCCAATTTACGATGTGCAAACGGACTGGTAGTTGCCGGATCGGCCTCTTTCAGAAAATCGAATAGCGGCGCTTCAAAAGTCATGGCTCCTTCTACCTTCTTTACAGCAACGGTCATGATCTGGGCAATTTCTTCTCCTTCTAGGTATTCGGCACCGAATGGCCAACCCGAACCCACAATTAGATCGCAAGTTAAATCCAGCTTTTTTGCTTCAGTTAAAGTAAAATCGAGCATATCTATCCATTCATTGCTGAGCCATTGTAAAGATGGAATGCCTAGGTCGTCTGTCCGTTGAGGGAATTTAATAGGGTTAATCTCTACACCACCTATGCCCGCGTCTTTCAACACCTGTAATTCACGAGCCAATTCTTTTTTCTCTACTTTATCGCCATTCCACCACCAACGTACATAGGGATGATACAGGAGGGGAGGTTGTTGAAATAAGCGATATGCTGTCGTATCGGCAGCACTGGCTTGTGCCAACCAGGGGTAGTTGCTTAAAGCGAATGTTCCGAGCGAAAATAAGGTGCTTTGTTCAAGAAAGGATCGTCTATTCATGGTTATATCGGTTTTGTAAAAGGTTTTTCATCCATAAATTCAATCGCCACTGTTCTGCCACGGGGTCGAGTTGGCGGCCGGCCAAAGTGAGGTATGGCGGCGGGCCGAATTCGGGGGTGAAGGTGCAATAATTTTTGTGAAGACTTTTCATATGAGCTATCCATTGATCCCACACACGCAGATGTGCCTGTAAGGCCTCCTGGTACTCGTCAAAGGCAGGATCGGCTACTTGTGGCCCCTCCGTGTGTCCCACGCGTGCATGGATATGCCGCGTTCGTTCAATGGCAGACGTTACTGCATCGGCTTGATCATGCAAATAGCTCTCAGACACACAATACCAATGAGAGATGTCTAGTGTTAACCTCAGTTGCTTATGTTGTTGCAATACTGGTGCCGTTACATGTGCTGCATAGTTCCATTTGTTGCGATGGGTTTCATGGTACACAGCTATCCCACTGGCTTCTTGTACTTGCTGGCAAATGGCCACACAGGCATCAATTTGCTCCGTTGTAAAGAACTCACGACCCACTTGTGCACTCAAAAATAGGGGCTTTTTCAAATCTTTAGAAGTGAGCAGGAGATTGCGTAGGTCGTGTTCTAACAGATCGATATAAGGCCCGCCTCTTTGGTTGGCTTGTGCTACTTCCATAACAAGGGCATAATCCAGATGATGGGCGTTCAGCATGGGAACTACACGTTCCAATTCGGCTGCACCTCCTTGCGGAAACCATTCAATACCGGTGTAACCAGCATTTTTGACCCGTGCCAGAAAATCATGCCAATCGATATGTTCAAAACCCCATCGGGGACATAAGAATTTTACTTCCAAAGTACAGCCAATTAACGGTGATAAATTAACGGGTTCTGTTCATCATTTTGTAATAAATCACCCACTTGAAGCGTATCTAAATACGCTTTCGGCAGAATATTAGGTTCGCCATTAAATGTATTGCCATCAGGCATATAAGCACAGGTCATGGCTCTGCGGTATCCATTTGTCATGTTTGCGCCAGCACCGTGGATGGTCAGTCCGTTATGAAACGAACAGCCACCAGCTTTCAGTTTAGAAGGAACCGATTTACTATGGTAAAACTGCGGATATGCATCAAAGATGCCATCCATGTTTTTACCGATACCTTTATTTTCAAAAGTGGTTTCTTTAAATGAGCCGGGAATGAAATAGAGGCAACCATTCTCAAAAGTAGCATCATCTAATGCTACCCAAATGGATAGCGCCCGGCGATCTGAAAATGACCAAAAAGGGGTGTCTAAATGCCAAGAAGTGGGGTTGGCCCAGGGCTTTTTAAACAGGGCTTGGTCATGCCAGATGCGGATGCCATCTGCACCGGAAAGTTGTGCGGCCATTTTACCAATACGTTCGTCGAGCATGATTTTTTTTACTTTTTCATTGGTTTGCCACAAGTTAAGCAATTGGTCAAATACTTTAGAAAAATATTCAGCATCTTCGTTTATACCATCGTCCATACCCAACCGAATGTCCTGTCCAGGAATTTTAATACCGTTCCGTTCGGCAATGGCTTCGGTAACGGCTACGCGCCATTCTTCCAGTTCCTCCTGATTTAGAAAATCTTCAATAATCAGAAAACCGTCTTGTTGGTAGGCTTCCATTTGTGCTTGCGAAAGTTCTGTATTCATAACGTTACTATTTGTTTCTATATTGACTAATATCCTGGGTTTTGCGTAAGTGCTGTATTGAGATCGCGCTCGCGTTGCGGAATGGGGTACAGCAACCGCTCGGCCGTTACATTGTATGTTTGTGGAAGCAGGTAAGGATGGCGTGCCTTTGCTTCAGTACCAAAGGTTTTCATCACTGAAATGGCTTGATCTGTACGGATTAAATCTTGCCACCGTTTATTTTCAAAAGCCAGTTCCCGACGGCGTTCGTTGGCAATAATGGTGCGTAATTCATCGGGATTGGTCGTTGTGATTTGACCTTTTCCAGTACCAAACGCTCGGGTACGCACGCGATTAAGTGGTGCCAGCGCACTGGCTGATTGACCGGTTTCGTTCAAGCATTCGGCTAAAGAAAGCAGCGCATCGCTGAAACGGTATAACGGCCAATTCTGATCGGTATTTTGATTGATGTTGGGATAAGGTGGGTAATAGTATTTCTTACAGAACCAACGGATCTCTGTATCCGCTGGCGGTGTGTAATTGACTACCGTTGACACCACCTTGCTGGGTACAAAATCGCTGCTCTCATCTAAGGTGCCTTCAATCACA
>Ga0182744_1002415_pt1 | contig 15346 bp, 11 predicted proteins | sample eDN3rd30CKraftMG_FD_128525 | JGI IMG/M metagenome (GOLD analysis project Ga0182744, IMG submission 128525) | Enriched Miracle-Growth compost microbial communities from Emeryville, California, USA - eDNA 3rd pass 30_C Kraft MG (version 2) (version 2) ...
GCCCTCGATCACTTCGGAAATGCGCTCCAGATCGTCGGGGAACAGTTCCTGGCCGAAACCCATCGGCAGCTTGCCGTTGCCGTTGACGGCATGCGTTTCCTTCTCCCAGCCGCCGATGGCCAGCGCGCCCGGCTCCGGCTTGGCGTAGAAATTGGCATCCGGGTCGCGCAGCGTCGGCAGGTTGTCCGGCACCAGCGGTGACTTTTCGGTAACGAAATACTGGTGCTCGACAACGGCGACCGGCAGGTCGATGCCGGCCATCTCTCCGCACTGGCGCGCCCACAGGCCGGCGGCGTTGACCACGATCTCGCAGCCGATCTCGCCTTCTGCGGTCCTGACACCGACGATGCGGCGGTCCTTGATGGTGAAGCCGGTAACGGCGACGCCTTCCACGATGCGCACGCCGCCGGTGCGCGCACCCTTGGCGTAGGCCTGCGTCAGCGAATAGGGATCGACATGCCCGTCGGAGGCGATCCAGGTCGCGCCGCGCAAATCCTTGACGTCGGCGAGCGGATAGAGCCGCCTGACCTCGTCCGGCCCGACAAGTTCCATGTCGAAGCCATAGCTCTTGGCGGCGGTCGCGGCGCGCTTCAGTTCTTCCCAACACGCGTCGGAAGCGGCCAGCCGAAGGCTGCCGACGTTCTTCCAGCCGACGTCCTGCCCCGTCTCGGCGCCAATCCTGACGCACAGATCGGCGCTATACTGCATCAGCCGGGTCAAATTCACCTTGCTGCGCAACTGCCCCATCAGGCCCGCAGCATGCCAGGTGGAACCGGCGGTCAGCACGTTCTTTTCAAGCAGCAGGACGTCCTTCTCGCCGGCTTTGGCCAGATGGTAGGCGATGCTGGTGCCGAGCGCGCCGCCGCCGACGATGACGATGCGGGCATGCGAAGGGATTTTCGTGCTCGACATCAATTCAGGCTTTCATCTGCCGGGCATACCAGCGCACATAGCGGTCGACATTCTGCTCCTTCAGCGGCGAATAGGGCCCCGGTTGGAAACCGGGCGAAGTCACCCCCCTCCACTGCCTGCGGCAGATTTCCCAGTCCTCCCCCATCACGCCGTCATGGAACGCCGCGACTTTTTCCGGGTCGTAGTCCTCGCCCTCGACAGCCTTTTCATCGACCAGCCAGTAGCCCCGAACGATGGTTCTTGTCGGCGACACCGGCGTGATCCGCACGGTGTGGGCGTAGTCCGAATTGGCGTGGCACCAGAAATTGATGTTGGTGTTGGCGCGCGCGGTACCCATGTCGGGATCGGTGAAATCCCCCATCAGCACCTTGCACACCGCCTGGCCATCGGGGCTTTCGGTCACCATGCCCTTGCGCACCGGCGTGCGGTTGGCGCGAAACCATTCGGACGTATAGTCCGATGAGGTGTTGACGCGGGCAACGTCGAGGCCGGCCCAGTCCCAGCGGATGGTGCACTCGGCCAGTCGCTCGCCGATCTCGCCCTGCATGGCCGGATTGTCGTTTTCGGTGTCGTACTGCACCGAGACATAGCCGTGATGATTGGCCTCGCAGTGGTAGCATTCGCGATTGTTCTCGATCACCAGCTTCCAGTTGACGTCGAGGACGTAGTCGCGAATGAGGGCGATCTTGCCGCGGCCCATGCCCTGCGATTTCAGGATCGGCGAAAGATGCTCGCGCAGTTCGTGGAAGGGCGATGGCGTGTCGGAAAGATTGACGAAGATCAGCCCGTCGAATTCCCCGGCATGGGCAGGCTTGAGGCCATGGCTGGCCTTGTCGAATTCCTCGCCCATCATGGGCGCGCCGATCAGTGTGCCGTCATGGGCATAGGTCCATGAGTGATAAGGGCAGACCAGGCGGGTCGCCTTGCCCCGTTCCCTGGTGCAGATGACCGAGCCACGATGGCGGCAAACATTGTGATGGGCATGGACCTTGCCGTCGCGGTCGCGCACCACCACCACCGGCGCCCCGCCGACATCTAGCGTCATGTAGTCGCCGGGGTTGGCCAGTTCGACCGAGTGGCCGGCGAAGAACCAGTTGTTGCGGAAGATCTTTTCCTGCTCGGCGGTGAAAATCGCCTCGTCGGTGTAGAAATGGCTCGGCAGGCCATAGCCGGGCCGGTAGGTATCGAGGACATGGACGTTCATTGCAGCGTCTCCACGGTTCGGTCGGCTGAAGGTAAGGCGTTCTTGTCTTGCGCTGCAAACGCGATTAGCTTGCGGCTACCCTAAGGAAAACTAAGCGTGCAATGCCGGCGCCCCTTCCCCTGACCTCGCTTCGCGCCTTCGAGGCGGCGGTCCGTCTCGGTAGCTTTGCGGCTTCGGCTGCGGAGTTGAACGTAACTCCCTCGGCGGTCAGCCAGCATATTCGCGCGCTTGAATTGCGGCTGTCGAAAAGCCTGTTCGACCGTCATGCCAACGGCGTGACGCCGACGGCGGCCGGCAAGCGCTATGCGGAAGAGCTTGGCCGGGGCTTCGCGCTGATCGACGAGGCGACGGCGCACATCGTGGGACGGAGCACGCGCGAATTGCTGGTCGTGCATGTGGCAACGTCGTTCGCCAGCCAGTGGATAGCGCCCCGGCTCGACCTGTTTCGCGCCTCGTATCCAGGCATCGAACTCCGGCTGACCGCGCTCGGCCACGGCGTGGAGGCAGGCCGCGGCAAGGCCGACGCGGAAATACGCTACGGCTGGGGGGACTGGCCGAGGCTCGAGGCGACCGCGCTGATGCGGGAGGAAATATTCCCGGTATGCGCCCCCTCGCTTGCGGCCTCGCTTCGCACACTGGCAGATCTCAAGGGGAGCGATCTACTACACGTGCCGGGCTATGCGGAGGACTGGGACGCCTGGCTCGCCTCTGCCGGCATAGACAGCATCGATCCGAGCGACGGCACGTCCTTCGATCAGTCGATCATGGCAATCCGCGCCGCCGTCGAAGGCAAGGGCATCATGCTTGGCCGCTCGGCCCTGATCGAGCGCGAGCTCGCAAGCGGCCTGCTCGTCGCCCCGTTCGGTCACAAACTGCAAAGTTCCGGCGCCTACTGGTTCCTGGCCACGCCGCAAAACGCCCTCATGCCCAAGGTCCGTGCCTTCCGGGAATGGCTGGTGGCAATGTCGCGGTAACGGCTCATAAGCGCCGGACTCACGCTGCTTTCGCCTGTCTCTCCGCCGTCTATTTTCTGCGCTGGGGCGCGGCATCCTTGGTACGCCTACGGTGCCAAGGACCGTGATGTCCGCCTCATGCCATTAGGCCGCTATCGCAGCGCCGGCTCTCCCGCTTGATCGCAATTATCGAGACATCGCCTCGCCGGCATGATGTGCCGGCGCTCAGCCCTGATGCGGCCTTTCCCAGAGGTTGAGCGATTGGCCGATTCCCCTGGCCCTGGCATTCTGGAGCAGCTCGAAGCCCCAGCTTATGTCGAAGACCGCCATGCCGCAGGCGATGAAGATCACGCGTTCCTTCGCGTCTGCGCGGCCGGGCTTGTCGCCGTTGACGACGTCGCCGAGGCTCGTCGACTCCTTGAGCGCCGGCAGCTTGCCTGCATCGATGAGGCGGAAGAACGGACCGCCGATGACGCCGCTGTAATAGGCTTCCTTGTTGCCCGAGGCGATCGCGTCCTCGACATAGGCCTCCTGCAAGGCGGCGTGGTCATAGACGATCCTGGCGCTGGTCAGGAAGGACTCGTCCGTGTTGAACGGGCCGGATACGAGGATCGTCGCCCCCTGCTTGATCCATTCGTCCTTGAAGTAGAGCGGCTTGAGGCGCGAGGCGGCGACGGTAATCACGTCCGCATCGCGGAAGCCGGCTTCGGTATCGTCCACGCCGACGGCCCCGACGCCGTATTCTCCCTGCACCCATCGTGCGAATTCGTTGGCCTTGTCGAGGAAGAGGTCGAAGCACACCACCTTCTCGACGCCTTCGAGTTGCGTCATGATCGCGGTGAAGCAGGCCTTGTTGATCGGACCGCAACCGACGACCGAGACGACCTTCGCACCCTTGTTGACGAGGCGCCTCGCCGCAGCGCCCGGCACGCCGCCCGTGCGCGCCGCGCTCAAAAGGTTGGCCGACATCAGCGCCAGCGGCGCGCCGGTCCCCTTGTCGTTGAGCATCATGGTCAGGATCGAGCGCGGCAGGCCCTTCTCGATATTGGCGTGATTGGAGCCGTACCACTTGTTGCCGCAGACGTCGAAGCGGCCGCCGAGATAGCCGGGCATGGCGGCGAAGCGGCGATCCGGCCCGGCCACCGGCATGTTGGGGAACTTCGTTTCCTTGGGGAAGACGATGTTCATGCCGTGGTTGTTGTGATTGGCGCCGCCCATCAGGTAGTCGCCCTTGCCGAGCAGGGCGAAGGTCTCTTCGCAGACCTCGACGCAGCGCTTGGCATCCAGAACGCCGGCAGCGATCATGTCGGGTTCGGAAAGGTAGAGGAAATCGATCCTGGGATCCATGAAAGCAACCTTTGCTGGTTAGAAGCGTAGAAGGGGCCTGATGTCGTAGAGGCGGCAACCGGGGCTGGCGGCGTTGGCGCGCATCAGGAAGTTCAGCTTTTCGATGCGCTCGCCCGAACGCGGCGCGCCGTTCTTCTGGAAGGGCACCTCCAGGCCGACGGAAAAATCCATCACCACGTCGTCGACGACGCCGCCGGAGCGGCCGGAGGGAACCGAGATCATGCCGTGTTCGCTGGCGAAGCGATGGGCGTCCATCGCCTCGGTGATGGTGCCGACCTGATTCGGCTTGAGGATGAAGCCGTCGACGGCGTGCGTCTCATGAGCCCGTTGCAGCAGGGCCGGGCTGGTCACGGTGAGGTCGTCACCGAGCACGATGGTGCGGGTCAGTTCCCGCACCGCCTTGGCATAGCCATCCCAATCGTTCTCATCGAGCAGGTCCTCGATGAAGATGAAATCGAATTTCTCGGTAAGCCCCTTGGCGTAGGCGATCAGATCGTCGGTCGAGACCCGGCTGCCCTTCAGCAGATAGGTGCGTGTCTTGCTGTCGTACATTTCGCTGGAGGCGCAATCGAGCGCGAAGGCGATGCGGCCGCCATAGCCACAGGCGTCGACCGCCTCCCGCATCAACGACAGGATCACCTCCGGATCGTCCGAAGGCGCGGCGTAGCCGTAGGAACTGGCGACCTGCGGCTTGCGACCGAGATGTTTTGCCAGGACCTCGCCGAGCTTCTGGAACACCTTCACCGCCATCTCGACGGCGAAGTCGATGCTGTCGGTGCCGTAGGGCACGATCAGGAATTCGTTGAAGGCCTGGGTCAGCGTCTCGTAGCGGCCGCCGTTGACGACGTTGAAGCACGGCTGGAGGAACTGACCCGCACCGCGGAAATGGCGCGCGTCTTCGGCGTCGAGGTCGAAGTCGTCGGCCCGCGGACTCTGGGAGAGCTCTACCCCGGCATCGACACCAGCGACCTGGTGGGCGGACTGCATCTTCCCAAGGACGGCCAGACGAACCCGATCGACACCACCATGGCGCTCATCAAGGGCGCCCGCATGAACGGGGCGACGGTGCGCGAGGGAGTGACCGTCACGAAGATCCTGACCGACGGTGACAAGATCACCGGCGTCGAGACCAGCCAGGGCACGGTCCGGGCGCGGAAAGTCGTGCTGACCGGCGGCATGTGGTCGAGGGACCTCGCCCGGCAGGTCGGCGTCGTGCTGCCGCTGTTCGCCTGCGAGCACTATTACGTGGTGAGCGAGCCTGTCCCGGGCCTGCCTTCCAGCCTGCCGATCATGCGCGACCTCGACCATGGCGTCTACTTCAAGGAAGACGCCGGCAAGCTCCTGATCGGCTTCTTCGAGGACAATGCGAATCCGCTGCCGATGTCGAAGGTGCCGGCAGATTTCAGTTTCGGCGAACTGCCCTATGAACTCGAGCATTTCGAAAAATACCTCGAGCGGGCGATGATGCGCTATCCGGCGCTGGAGAACATCGGCATCCCCACTTTCTTCAACGGACCGGAAAGCTTCACCACCGACAACCAGCACCTGATGGGCGAAGCACCCCTCTTGAAGAACTTCTTCGTCGCCTGCGGCTTCAACAGCCGGGGCATCGGCGGTGGTGGCGGCATCGGCAAGGTCATGGCCGAATGGATCGACCTCGGCTATCCGCCGATGGACGTCTGGGAAAGCGACTGCCGCCGGGCGATGCCCTTCCAGGGCGACGAAACCTATCTCCAGAGTCGCGTGGCCGAAGCGCTGGAGCGCTCCTATGCGATGCACTGGCCCTACTACCAGTATCGTTCGGGCCGCGGCATCCGCAAATCTCCCTTCCACGACCGGCTTGTCGAAATGGGGGCGGTGCATGGCGAGGTCGCCGGCTGGGAGCGGCCGAACTGGTACGCGCCCCAGGACGTCGAGCCGGAATACGTGTACAGCTACGGCCGCCAGAACTGGTTCCCATACGCCGCCGAGGAGCACAAATGCGTGCGCGGGAACGTAGGCTTCTACGACCTGACCTCACTGGCGAAATTCCGCGTGTCGGGCCCGGATGCCGAAAACCTGCTCCAACGGCTCTGCTGCGCCGACGTCGCCGTGCCGGTCGGCAGGCTGGTCTATACGCAATGGCTGAACGAGCGCGGCGGGATCGAGGCCGACCTGACCGTCGTCAGGATGGGCGACGAAGAATTCATGGTCGCCACCCCATGCGGCAGCCACGTCAAGGACTGGTCCTGGCTGATGAAGCATGTCGGGAAGGAAGACCGCGTCGAAGTGACCGACATCACGGACGAGTTCGGCGTGCTGGCGTTGCAGGGTCCGAATTCACGCGCGCTGTTGCGGAAACTGACGCAAGCCGACCTGTCGGCGGAGCACTTCGCCTTCGGCACCGGCCGCTGGCTGGAGGCGGCGGGCGTGCGCCTGTGGGCGCAGCGCGTTTCCTATGTCGGCGAACTTGGCTGGGAAATCTACATTCCCGCAGCCGATTGCGTCACCTTCCTCGACGCCCTCGTGGAGGCGGGAACGGAGTTCGGACTTCGCCCCGTCGGCATGCATGCCGTCGATGCCCTGCGCATGGAAAAGGGCTTCCGGCACTGGGGCCACGACATCGTCTATGAGGACAACCTCGTCGACGCAGGCCTGGCATTCACCGCAAGGCCGAACAAGAGCGTCCCCTTCATTGGCCGCGATGCCTTCCTCGCACAGAAACAAGCCGGCGTTGGCAACAAGCGGATGGTCTGCTTCCTCCTGAAGGAATCGGAGCCCCTCCTCTTCCACAACGAGCCCATTTTGATGAACGGCAAGCCCGTCGGCTACCTGACCTCGGGAAACTATGCCCACCACCTGGGTGCGGCGATCGGCATGGGCTATGTCGCCGCCGACGAACCGGTAACGACCGAGTTCATAGCCCGAGGCGAGTTCGCGATACAGGTCAACGGCAGGGCGATCCCCGCCAGCGCCAGCCTGAGCCCGTTCTACGACCGGACATCGGAGCGCATGCACTCCTGACGATAGTTGGCGGGCCTTGTCGCGATGACCACGGCCAAGGATGCCGCCTACTCGCGCAGATAGGGCACGCCGAGCATGGCGGGGGCACTGGCGCGGGAGCGGCGCACCATCAGCGCAACGATGGCCGCTACATAAGGCATCATCAACAGCAACTGGTAAGGGATGGCGATGCCGATGCCCTGTATCTGCAGTTGCAGCGCGTCGAGGAACGAGAACAAGAGCGCGGCGACGAGGATCGACCACGGTCTCCACAGGCCGGCGATGACGATGATGATGGCGAGCCAGCCGCGCCCGTTGGTCATCTCCGGCACGAAGCGCGCCGCCGAGCCGACCGACAGGAACGCGCCGCCGAGGCCTGCCATCAAGCCACCGAACACCACCGCCGCATATTGCACGGGGGCCACCGCAATGCCCTTGACATCAAGCGCCTTGGGATTGTCGCCGGCGCAGCGCAGGATCAGCCCGTAGCGCGTGCGGTAGAGGAAGAACCAGACCGCCGGCACCATGAGGAAGGCGAGATAGGTGATCAGTTTCTGGTCGAACAGCACCGGCCCGACATAGGGCAGTTCGCTGAGATAGGGGATCGGCGCGTTGGCGAAGAACGGAATGGTCGGCGTCTGCCCGTCGCCGGCAAAGGCCGCCCGCAGCCAGTAGGTGGAAAGCCCGGCGCCCAGCAGGTTGACGGCAAGGCCGGTGACGATCTGCTCCACCTTGAGCGTGATGACCATGACGGCGAAGACGAACGCCATCAGCGCCCCGGTGAACCCCGCCGCCGCGACGCCGACCCACAGCGAGCCGCTTTCATAGGCGGCGAGGTAGCCGGTGAAGGCGCCCATCAGCATCATGCCCTCGAGGCCCATGTTGTAGACGCCGCCGCGCTCGGCCACCAATTCGCCGAGGGCGGCAAGCAGAAGCGGCGTGGCGATGCGGACCGTGGCGGCGGCGATGCTGACGAGGATCGACGCCTGGAACAGGGTATCAAGCATCGGCAATCCTCCGCAGGCGGAAATTGCAGGCGGCCCAGCCGGCAAGGAAGAACAGGAGCAGGATCGCCTGCACGGCATAGATCAGCGCCGAGGGAACGCCCGTCGTGATCTGCATCAGGATCGCGCCGTTGAGCAGCGCGCCGAACAGGATGGCGGCGACGACCACGCCCGCCGGATGCAATTGCCCGAGGATGGCGACGATGATGCCGCTATAGCCATAGCCGGCAATCGCGCCCGCCTTCAACCGGTACTGGACGCCATAGACTTCGGTAACACCGGCAAGACCGGCCAGCGCTCCGGAGACGAGGAACACCACCAGGATCAGCCGCCGCGTATTGGTTCCCTGCACGTCGAGCGCCCGCAGGTTCGAGCCCGCCGCCTTGATTTCGTAGCCGAGCGGCGTGCGCTTCAACAGGAAATAGACCAGCACCGCAGCCACGATCGCCAGGAGGAAGCCGGCATGGAGCCGCGTGCCGGCCAGCACGATCGGCAGCACCGCGCCGCGGTCGATGCGTGCCGACTGCTCGAAAAAGCCGCCCGCCTCGCTCCATGGGCCGCGCAGCAGGAGCATCGAAAGCACATAGACGATGATGTAGTTGAGCATCACCGTCGAGATGACCTCGTCGACCGAAAAGCGCGTTTTCAGCACCGCCGCCAGCCCGGCGTAGAGCGCGCCGCCGGCTATGCCCCCCGCGACCACGATAGGTATCTGCACCAGCGCCGGATAGCCGCCGAGATTGTGCTGCATCCAGAAGGCGAACATGGCGCCCGCGAACACCTGCCCCTCGGCGCCGATGTTCCAAAGCCGCGCCCGGAAGGCGACGCAGGCGGCAAGCCCGGTGAAGATGAGCGGCGTCGCCTTCACCAGCGTCTCGCCCGTCACCCGAAGCGAGCCGAAGCTGCCTTTGGCCAGCGTGGCGAACGCGGTCAGCGGATTGGCGCCGGCAGAGACGAACAGCACGCTACAGACCAGGATCGCCCCGACCAGTGCCACCGCCAGCCCGATCGGCCGGGAAAAGCGGCTCTGCTCGATGCGGCGCTCCAGCCGCCATCCGGCCAGGGAAAATTCGCTCATGCGGCACCCGCGCTTTCCTGTCCGGCCATCAGCCGCCCGACCTCCTCATGCGTGGCCGAGCGCGCGTCGAGGATTGCCAGAAGCCGGCCCCGGAACATGACGCCGATGCGGTTGCACAGCGCGAACAGGTCCTCCAGTTCCTCGCTGGCGAGCAGGACCGCGCAGCCTTCGTCGCGCTTGCGCACCAGTTCGCGGTGCACGAATTCGATGGCGCCGACATCCAGGCCGCGCGTCGGCTGGTTGCACAGCAGAAGCTTGCTCGCCTTGGTGAATTCGCGCGCCAGGATCACCTTTTGCGCATTGCCGCCGGACAGCTTGCGGCAGGCGGAATCGGGGCCGCCGGCCGCGATCGAATAGGTCTCGATCGCCCGTCTGGCATTGGCATCAAGCGCCCCCCGGTCGAGAAACGGGCCCCTGCGCCAGCGCCCCTGCCAGTGCTGGCCGAGGACGAGATTCTCGCTGACGGTCAGGTCGGCGACCAGCCCGTCCCGGAAGCGGTCGCTCGGCACATAGCCGACTCCCTCGGCGGCGACCTCGGCCACCGACAAGCCGTGCAAGGGCTTGTCGGCCAGGGTGACGCTGCCCTCGTCCGGCGCGACCAGGCCGCACAGGCATTCAAACAATTCGTCCTGCCCATTGCCGGAAACGCCGGCCAGACCGAGGATCTCGCCTTTCGCGACATCGAAGGAGATTCCGTCCAGGACCCGCCTCGTGTCGCGCAGGCGCACCAGGTCGCGAACCGCCAGCATCCTCTCCTGCCCCGCCGCCTCGCCGTCCACGCGCACCGGGGCGGAAACCCGCCGCCCGACCATCATCGAGGTGAGTTCGTCGCGGGTGGTGTCGGCGGTGCGCACCGTGCCGACCAGCCTGCCCTTGCGCAGCACGCTGACGGCATCCGAGCGCATCACTTCCGCCATCTTGTGGCTTATGAGCAGCACGGAAATGCCGTCGGCCAGGAGGCGCTCGATCACCGTGAACAGTTTCTTCGATTCGTCGGGCGTCAACACGGCCGTCGGCTCGTCGAGGATGAGCAGGCGCGCGCCCATGTAGAGCACCTTGACGATCTCCACCCATTGCTGTTCGCCGACCGACAGCTCGCCGATCGGCTGGGAAGGGTCGAGTTCGATGGCATAGGCATCGCAGATCGAGCGGATGCGGTCGAGCACCCCGGCATAGTCCAGCCGCCAGCCCGATCCGGCGCCGACGGCGATGTTTTCCATGACGGTGAAACTCGGCACCAGCACGAAATGCTGGTGCACCATGCCCATGCCGGCCGCGATGGCGTCGCTCGGCGAATTGAGATGGACAGGCCTGCCGTCCACCCATATCTCGCCGCCGTCCGGGCGATAGAGCCCGTAGAGGCAGGACGACAGCGTCGACTTGCCCGCCCCGTTCTCGCCGAGCAGGCAATGCAGTTCGCCCGGCATCACGTCGAGCGAGATATCGTCATTGGCGACCAGCGGGCCGAACCGCTTGGTCAGGTGCCTGACCGAAAGTCGAGGGGTCTCGTTGGGCGTCATCGGCTTTCGGCCACGGCTCCTGCCTTGTCTTTAAGCGAGCGCCACGGGCTCAGTCGGACTTCGGCTCGGCAAGGTCGAGTTCGACCTTCTTCTTGCCGCTCTTGATCGCCTCGACGCTGTCGGCCACGAGTTTCTTCACGTCCTCCGGCATCTTGGCTTCCCAGGCCGGGTTGAGCACGAGATCGCCCGAGCCTTCGGCCCAGGTGAACCATTTCGGCTCGGTCGGCGCATCGAAAGCGGCGCTTGTGGTCTTGGCCTTCCACCATTCGTCGATCAGCCAGTTGATATGCGGGTCCCATTTGACGATGGCCGAGGCGACGATCGACTTCGGCGCCACCTTGGACATGTCGACATAGTTGCCGAAACAGCCGATGCCACGCTCCTCGCACACCTCGAACGCGCCCGACATCTGGTAGATCATGTCGGCACCGGCGGCTATCTGCGCCGAGGTCGCCTCGTTCGACTTGGTCGGATCGAACCACGACTGGATGAAGGTGATCTTCTGCTTCACCGCCGGGTTGACGTCCTTGGCGCCGGCGAAGAAGGCGTTGATCTGGTCGTTGGTGTCGTCGGCCGGGAAGGTCGAAACCGCCCCGACGACGTTCGACTTGGTCATCTTGCCGGCGATCTCGCCCATTACATAGGCCGGCTCATGCGCATGGATGAAGATCCAGTATGCATTGCCGCCAAGACCCTGGTTGCCCGACCCGCTCATCACGAACATGATGTTCGGGAACTCGTCCTTCAGCTTCTCGATGGCGTCGACATAGGCGGTGTCGCCGAACAGGATGTCGTACTGGCCGGTCTCGGCATAGGTGCGGAACACCTGCTCGGCATTGTCGGAGACGTTCTCGGTATAGTTGACCTCGATGTCGAGGCCGTGCGGCTTGGCAGCGATCACCCGGTCCATCGAATTGACGAAGGAGGTTTCCCACGGCGCTTCCTTGCCGGCCGAAAGGATGCCGGCGATCTTCAGCGTGGTGGGGTCTTCGGCCTGGGCGGCGGAGCCCACCACAAGCATGGCGGCCAGCGCCGAAAGCGCGACGGCAAGTTTCCTCAGCATGGTTCCTCCCTCTTATCGTTGTTCAAAGTGCCATTTTAAGCGGGTCGACGACCTCGAGCTTCACGCAATCGATAGCACCTAGATCGGTCATGGCGAAATCGGGAATGGCGGTGATCTGCAGCACGAACATATACATGAAGGGCCACGGCAGCGTACAGCCCAGGGCGCGCGCCGCCTCGTCCAGTTCCTCTTCCTTGGCGGCCATTTCCTCCGGCTCGATGTCGGAGACGATGCCGCCGATCGGCAGCGGCAGGAAGGCCTTGACCTCGCCGCCGTCGACCACGGCCTGACCGCCGTTGTTCTCGATGATGGTATTGATGGCGACCGTCATGTCGTCGAGGTTGGTGCCGACACAGACGATATTGTTGTCGTCCGGCGCCGTCGACGTCGCCAGCGCGCCCGAGCGCAGGCCGAAGCCGGAAGCGAACGCCACCGGCCTGTTCTTTGTCTTGCCGTAGCGCTCGACCACGGTGAGATACTGCACGTCCTGGGCGACGTCGGCCTCGACCAGCCCGTCGCGCACGGGCAGCGTCACGTCGCGGCGCTTGCGCACGAAAATCTGCTCCGGCGTCACCGCCATGGTGAAAACCCGGGCGGTGCTCTTCTTGTCCAGCGCTTGAACGACCAGGTCGTCGCGGCTGACCTTGCCGACCTTGAAGGTGTCGGTGACAAGCCGGCTGCGCGGCGGCGCGGCAAGGTCGGAAACGAGCTTGCCGTCGCGTGCCGCGACCTTGCCCTTGGCGATGACCGCCGAAACGCGGAAATCGGCAATGTCCTTGACCAGGAGGATATCGGCGGCGAGGCCGGGCGAAATGGAACCGACCTTCTGCCCGATCTTCAGCGCCTCGGCGCCGTTGATCGTCGCCATCTGGATCGCCGTCAGCGGCTCGATGCCCATCTCGATGGCCATGCGCACCATATTGTCGAGGTGGCCGCGCTTGAGGATATCGCTCGCCACCACGTCGTCGGTGCAAAAGGAGATGCGGCTCGTCGCCTTGATCCCCATCTCGGTGACGATGCGCAGGTTTTCCGTCAGGAAATGCGAGATCGAGGATTCGCGGATGACGACATGGACGCCGTTGCGCAGCTTTTCCAGCATCTCGTCGGCGGTATAGCTCTCATGGTCCGAGCGCACGCCCGATTGCAGATAGCTGTTCAGCTTGTGCCCCCGGCACATGGGCGAGCAACCGAGGATCGGCAGCCGGCTCTTTTCGGCGATTTCGATCGCCTGCATGACGTGATCGTCCATCGTGTCGACGAATTCGCGCACTGTTTCCCAGATACCGACGCATTCGGGCCATGAATGGGTGGCGCGGTGATCGTCCGGGCCGAAATAATAGCCGACATTGGAGCGCGGCAGCGTGTAGGGCGTCTTGCAGGGCGCACCCCAGAAAATCTTCAGCGGCGTGCCCTTGGCCTCGTCGAGGAATTCGCGCGCGCCTTCCAGTCCTGAGACGACGAGAATCTGGTCCAGCCCCGAGACGATCGAGGTCGTTCCGAGCGGCACCACCGCCTTGGCGAAGCTGGTGACCGACATTTTCGAGCATTCGACATGCAGATGTCCGTCGATCATGCCGGGGCACAGATAGTAGCCGGTGGCATCGACGATCTCGGTTTCCGGTCCGCGATAGTCCGAAACGTCGCCCACCGCCACGATGCGGTCCTTGTAGACGGCAATGTCGGCCGGGTAGATTTCCGACGACGCCACGTTCACCAGCGTACCGCCGCTGACGATCAGCGTCGCCTTCAATTCGGCGCGCCCGGCGCGGATGAATTCACGGATATCGGACAAGTCTATCGCTCCACGCTGCAATTTCCGTACGCGGCTTCGCCGGCGGCGCGCCTTTCTGGGCCGCCATGCAAAATCCGCCCTTGCGTCCGTTAATCCTGTCGTATTAACTCCGTCCATGCAAATGCCGCTTGCCTCTCATCTTTGGACAATTCGTTCAGGAATTTGGACGATCCATGGATCTTGAAGCCGTCGATTTCTTCCTGAAAGTCGCGGAGGCGCAGTCGCTGTCGCACGCCTCCAAGCTTTACGGCCTGCCGAAGTCGACGCTCAGCCACAAGATACGCAAGCTGGAGGATTCGCTCGGAACAGCCCTATTCGTGCGCGAGGGCCGCGAAATGCTGCTCTCCGACGCCGGCGCCGAATTCCTCGACCACGCCCAGCGCATCAAGGAAAGCTGCGAGGGCGCCAAGTCGGCCATCGCCGAGGCGCACAGCGAAATCGCCGGCACGCTGACGATCGCCTCGACCGGCGAATTCGGCACCTCGTTCACCTCCGAGCTTCTGTTCGCCTTCCGCCAGCAGTACCCCCAGGTGCATGTCGACGTCGTGTTCCTGTCGCTCGGCTATTTTCTCGCGCCGGAAAAGAACCATCCCTTCGACGGCATCTTCCATTGGGGCGATCCGGACAATCCCGACTACATCGCCCGCAAGCTGGGCGAGGCTTCCTTCGGCCTTTACGCCAGCCCCCGCTACCTGGAGAGGCACGGAATTCCGGAAACGCCGGCCGATCTTTCCGCGCACAGCCAGATCGCCTTCCGGCTGGCGAGCGGCGTGCAGGCCTGGCGGTTGCAATCCGGCGGCGAGGCGTTCGAGACGACGCCCGAGGCGCAGTGCATAGCCAATGACTACTGGATGCTGAAATATTTCGCCGTCGCCGGCGAGGGCATCGTCTACCTTCCGGCCTTCTTCACCGAGATCGAATGCATGAACGGCGACCTTGTGCCGGTGCTGCCCGAGTGGCGTTCCGAAATGGTGTCGATCAACCTGCTGTACATGCGCCGCCGCTACGTCTCGCGCAAATTTGCGGCTTTCCTGGAATTCTGCCTGAACTACTACCACGAACGGAACAACTACGTCACACCGCGCTATTGCGTCGAGGTCGTCCGCCCCTATGCGGAGGCCCGCAGCCAAGGAGAAAAAGCACCATGATGAAGCCCTGGTTCGAGAGTGCGCCGCGACTGGTGGACGTCGCCATGGGCCGCACGCCGGCCGATACCGTCATCCGCGACGTGCGCTGGGTGAACGTGCATTCGGGCGAGATCATCCCGGCAACCGACATCGCCATTGCCGCCGGCCGCTTCGCCTATGTCGGGCCTGACGCCAGCCACACCATCGGCGACAAGACCAGGGTCATCGACGGCAACGGCCGTTACGCGGTGCCCGGCCTGTGCGACGCCCACATGCATGTCGAAAGCGGCATGGTCACCGTCACCGAATTCGTGCGCGCCGTCATTCCGCACGGCACCACCTCGATGTTCATCGACCCGCACGA
>Ga0182744_1002416_pt1 | contig 15346 bp, 10 predicted proteins | sample eDN3rd30CKraftMG_FD_128525 | JGI IMG/M metagenome (GOLD analysis project Ga0182744, IMG submission 128525) | Enriched Miracle-Growth compost microbial communities from Emeryville, California, USA - eDNA 3rd pass 30_C Kraft MG (version 2) (version 2) ...
AAGGCCGGCCCTAAGATACGCGTCAGATTGGCCATCGATGAATTGATGGCAATGGCGTTGGGCAGGTCTTCCTTATTATCGATCATATTGACCAATAAGGCTTGCCTGGCCGTCGTATCAAAAGCATTGATCAGCCCCTGCATCAGCGATAAAGCCAGGATAATGGCAATACTATCTACGCTGAAGTAAATAACTACCGTAAATAAGCCGGCCTGCACCATGAGAAGGATCTGTGTAATCAATAAAATTTTATAGCGATTATGCCTGTCCGCATAACTACCTGCATAAGGGGAAAGAAAAAATGAGGGAATCAGATTGGCAAACATGGTGAGGCCAAGAAAAAAAGCTGAATGCGTTAATTGATAAACAATCCAGCTGACAGCCACTTTCTGCATCCATGTCCCCATCATGGAGACAGATTGACCGCTGATAAAATACCTGAAATTTCTGGAACCAAGGGAGCGAAAAACTTGCATATAACGATTTAAAACACCTTGCTTCTGTTTTAATTTTCTGCCAGTCGGCCTAAAATATCAACAGCTTTATTTAATATATTTTTTTCTTCGGGACTTAACTTGTCACTTACTGTGCCGGCCAACCATTTACTTCGGGAAATGCGGATATTTAGTAATTCCTCCTGACCCTTTTTAGTTAACGAAAGATACACCTTACGCTTATCGGATTGATCGGGGTGTTTATCAATCACTCCCTGTTCAAACAAGCGGTTCACAATCTGAGAAACCCCCTGCGCAGAAATATGATGCGCTTCTGCCAGCTCAGAGGGTAAAAGCTTTCCGTTACTATCCAATAAGGCCATCGTTGCCTGTTCAGTAGTAGAGTAAGGCTGTCTGCCGGATTGTTTTCTTAGCTTTCTTAAGATTTTACCGAGCACATTATAAAGCTTGACCGATAAGTTAAAATCAGATTCATTAAGTTCAATAGTGGGGTCCATAATCAGGGATAATAATAAATTTAATTAATTAACTTACTTTGCAAAGTTACTTTACTATTATGATTAATCGCCATTAAAATTATAAATAATTGATTTTTATTAAATTTTAGCGATCCGGTTGTTTTGAAAAGCCTATACGGGTGGGAATGCCGATAGGGTTGTGCGGTCAGATAATGAGAGCCACATTAATAACAATGGCGCTCAAATTTAAAAGCAGTATAATGGCAGGGGCAGCGGATTAAAAGTTGTTTCAATTAGAAACCTCCCATTCAATTTCTCAAGATCCAAAATCCGACAACGAGTACAAAAATAATCCATATAGCTTTTACGCCAAACAACGCTTTGCGCCATTTAAGCAGCCTTGGAGTGTGGTGGCGCAGGCAATCAAATACAAAGCCGGTAATTATATAGGGAATGGAGATCACTAATAGCGCATTTTCTTTGAAGGCACTTTGAATATCCAGATTCAATAAATAATGAATGGCCCTTTGAGAACCGCATCCCGGGCATTTTAACCCGGTCAGCGCCCTGAAAGGGCATTTTGGAAACCAGACGCTGTCCACTGGATTGAATCTCTTATAAATAAATATAAAAATACCCAGCAGCAGGACAACTGCGCTCCATTTAAGATATGGTTTAATGGCGGTTAACAACTGCTGCAAAAATTACCACAACTAAATAAATAATGCCGACGACAAGTCCCAACCAAAAGCCCAGGGTTGTCCATTTTTTGGCTTCTTCAGAGGCTTTAAAAGCACCGTCATAATCCCTGGCATAAAACCTGGATTCAACCTTGGCCGCATGAACAATTCCGACTATTCCAAAGGGCAGGCAGCAAAATAAAGTTACCAAAATAGATTCCGTCAGCCAGCTTTTGGGCGGCGCTCCATTAAATGGTTCAGCGGTGACGGGTTCAGTAGTTGAAGCCGGCGGGTTCGCTGTATAGGTATAGGGTGGAGGCGTATCTTTAAATAAAACACTCAATTCAGGGACATTTCCTGCCGGTTGCCATTCACTTAACTCCTGGAACCAGACCTTGGTGTCCCTGGAAATATGCTCTTTGATCAGTTCCTCCAGCGTAAAGGGGCCGAAAGTGGTTACCCCGTTGGTGTAATAATACTTTTGCATTCAGTTATACAGTTTTTTTATTTTGATTTAAGTTCAACCTGCTCGACTTGCTTCTGGCTATACGTGAACTGGCTTTTCAATATTTTGGTTGTGTTCGTTCCAAATAAAGTTAAAACCGCCAGATCGCAAAAAATACTTACTGATTAACATTGCTATGGCAGATTATGTAAGATGATGATCATTTTGTTTTTCTCACATTTGCTGTTAAGCCCTAAAAATCAAGGCGTCTTTAACAAAGATAAGTTAATCCGACATTAACATTTATATTTTTTTGAATTTTAATTACTTGCGATAAAAATAAAAAAGTTCTGATGCATAGTAAGGTTTTCATGAATGGTTGTTTTAATCGTTCGGGGCCCCAATGATAGCTTATATAAAAGATAAACCTGATCCCAGTATAAACCATGGTAAAAGTCTCACATAAACGCCGGTAAATCCCTTATTTTTGACGTACTTTTGCGTAATTGGTGCCTATGGGTCTCCTGCAGAAAATACTGCAGAGCAAAACCCCGGGGCTTAATGGAAAAAAATCTATCATGCTAAAAAAAGGCATTTTTATCATTCTGGCACTGATTATATGCGTAGCCGCTTATTTGTTTTTTGCAAATAAGGGAAAAAAGGGAATTCAAAACGATAAAGAGATCCCTTTGAAAATCAGTAAGAATTCAGAAAAACTGAATCAGCGTCTGGACCTGACCCTGCAAGCATATTACCAACTCCATGACGGTTTAGTACGCTGGGCTCCTGTTGATTCGATTGGCCGTATGGCAGATTCTCTGAGCCGAGTGGCTGCTACGATTCCCTTTACGGAAATAAAGGCCGATTCCATCCTGATTCAAACAGCCGAGGACTTTTCCGAAAATTTACAGGACGCCTGCGCTGGTATTGTCAAAGATACCGCCATTGCCGGTCAGCGCCGGGACTTTTATACGGCGACCGAGGCCTTGTATAACCTGTTGCGAACGGTGCAATATGATAACAAAACCATTTACCACATTAAATGCCCGATGGCATTCAACGGAGATGAGGAAGCTTTCTGGCTGAGCGATTCCACCGAGGTTATCAATCCGTATTTTGGGATCAACGATCCGGTCCATCACAGCGCTATGCTGCATTGCGGTTCTGTGGAAGATTCCATTTCCTTTGCCCGTTTATAGTCCTATTAGAGCCTGTTTTATCCTGATCGAATATTAGTTGGGACTTCAGGCTTGGTTTTCGGGGTATAATTGTATTTTTGAACACTTTTTTAAAACAATAGATGGTCTGGAAGTATTGCCAATAAGGCGTATGATCAGAATGCTTCGGCCGTAGATTTTTATATTTAACAGATGATGATTCATATTACTTTTCCTGATGGTGCTGTACGTGAATACGAGGCAGGGATTTCAGGACTGGATATTGCCAAATCCATCAGCGAGGGGCTGATGCGAAAAGTACTGGCCGTTGAGCTGGATGGTAAAGTTGTGGACGCCTTTGGGCCCATTAACCAGGACGGACATATAAAATTTCTGACCTGGGAAGACAAAGGAGGCAAATCGACTTTCTGGCATTCCTCTGCCCACCTGATGGCGGAAGCCTTACAGGAAATCTATCCAGATACCAAATTTGCGATCGGCCCGCCCATTGAGAATGGTTTTTATTACGATATTGACTTGGGTGACCAGAAAATCACCGACGCAGATCTGGAATTGATCGAAAAGAAAATGAAGGAACATGCATCCCAAAAAGAACGTTTTACCCGAAAAGCAGTTCCCAAGCAGGAGGCTATCAAATATTTTACGGAAAAACAGGACCCTTATAAATTAGAATTGATTGACGGTCTTGAAGACGGTCATATCACTTTCTATACCCAAGGAGATTTTACAGACCTATGCCGCGGTCCGCATATACCTAATACAGGGTTTATCAAAGCCATAAAGCTCACCAACATCGCGGGTGCTTATTGGAGAGGCGATGTTAAAAACAAAATGCTCACCAGGATTTACGGGATTACTTTTCCGGCCAAAAAAGATTTGGACGATTACCTGGTCTTTATGGAGGAAGCCAGAAAGCGTGACCACCGCAAACTGGGTAAGGAACTTGAACTTTTTGCTTTCTCAGAAAAGGTGGGCGCAGGCCTTCCTTTATGGCTGCCAAATGGCGCTATGCTCCGCGAAAGACTGCAACAGTTCCTGCAAAAGGCGCAGATAGAAAGTGGCTACCTACCCGTCATTACTCCGCATATTGGTAATATCAACCTATATAAGACCTCGGGGCACTATGAAAAATATGGCCAGGACAGCTTCCAGCCCATCAAGACGCCCCATGAAGGAGAGGAGTTCCTGTTAAAACCCATGAACTGTCCTCATCATTGTGAGATTTATAAAACTTCCCCTAAATCTTATAAGGATCTTCCAGTGCGTTTCGCCGAATTTGGCACGGTTTATCGGTACGAACAGGCGGGCGAGTTACACGGGCTGACCCGGGTACGCGGCTTCACGCAGGATGATGCCCATTTATTCTGCCGGCCTGATCAGGTTAAAGATGAGTTTAAAAAGGTCATAGATCTGGTATTATATGTATTTAAATCATTAGGTTTCAACGATTTTACGGCACAGGTTTCACTAAGGGATCAAAAGGACCGCAGCAAATACATTGGCAGTGAATCCAACTGGGATATCGCCGAAGAAGCCATCAAAGAAGCCGCTGCTGAAAAAGGATTACCTACTATTGTTGAATATGGCGAAGCTGCATTCTATGGTCCTAAGCTGGATTTTATGGTAAAAGATGCACTTGGCAGATCCTGGCAGTTGGGTACCATCCAGGTGGATTATAATTTACCAGAGCGTTTCGAACTGGAGTATATTGACAGTGACAATACACGTAAACGTCCGGTAATGATCCATAGGGCACCCTTTGGTTCCATGGAACGCTTCGTTGCTGTATTACTGGAAAACTGCGCAGGCAAACTTCCTTTATGGCTGGTTCCGACCCAGGTAAAAATCCTGCCCATTTCTGATAGGTTTAATGATTATGCCAAGCAGGTGGAAAAGACCTTAAAGGCGAACAATATCCGGGTTTCCATTGACGAGCGAAGTGAAAAGGTAGGCAGAAAGATCCGGGATACGGAACTGGCTAAAATTCCTTATATGCTCATTGTAGGCGAAAAAGAGATGGAAAGCCATACAGTGGGTGTGCGCAAGCAATCTGCCGGTGAATTGGGCGCAATGGCATTAACTGATTTTATCGAACTTATTGAAAAGGAAGTTCGTGAAAAAACTTCTTAAAGTTTTTCTTTAAAATGAGAAGGTTATTCAATTTTAAAAGAGTGGGCAACGATTTATCATAACGTTGCCCGCTTTAATTTTTTTATAAGCAGTTGTCAAATGCCGGATCGGTTTTCTGAGCATCTTATTTCAGAAGGCCTAACTGGTCCTTCAGCTTTTTCAACTTTTTTTTCTGCTCTCTGATAAAACTATTGTCTGCGAGTTTGCCCACAACAGCTTCCATTTCCTGCTGATTTTCATACATCATCTTCCGATAAGGATTAGAGTAATCCTTTTTGCGGGAAACGATAATCTGATCTACCATCCAGCTTTGAAGATCAAGATAATCTTTGACCAGCACGGTGGTTTGCTCCTTAGATAAGCCTCTTAACGGACTTCCCAGTTCTTCGCTCAGGGCTGCAAGGGCATCCTCTTTTTTGAACTGAGCGTATTTTCTGCCCTGATCGCTATAGAATCCATGGAGCTGTTCCCAGGACTGAATCTTACCTTGCCGCACTTTGTCTTTTAAATTTTCTACATTTTTCTCCGGAATTAACTGGCCTCCCACATTGAGCCAGGCCTGTCTTTTAAAGGTAGCGGGCAACGCCTGAAACAAGGTCTTCAGGCTTTTGGCTTCCTGTAGCTTTTCCGAAGCAAATAAATGTTGGTACCCATAAAGGCGGATCATGTTTTTATAGCACTGGTACGCACGCCGAACTTTAATGATCTCTACATTTCTTTTGCTGTTTTCAATCCCATCAGCCAGAATTGTCAGGGCTTCTACATTTGAATCTGCATCATTTAATAAGGCTTTTCCTTTTTCAACCAGGGACGCTTCATCAGGTTCTTTAATGCCTGCTGCTTTAAAATGAGCTTTTCCGGTGTATTTTTCAAGTAACCGGATGGCTTCTATCATCTCGCCAGCGGTATCAGGAGCAAGGAAATCAAATTCCAGACGCTGTACTTTCTCCTTTCGCTGGTCCCGGTCTTCATATTTCCAGGCATTTCTTTTCAGGGCATACATATTATACATAAACCAATATCCAGGCATAATGATCAGTGCATCTGTAACCGGATGGATGCTGACAAGAGAAAAAGGGAGCGGGATATTGAGTTCATAATTATAATCTCCTTTGGCCAGCATAGTAAAGCTGGCAAATTTGCAATTGTGCTTGAGTGAAACACAAAGGGCCGGCCAAAATCCCCGACCTGCCACGATCTCACCGTCCGCTCCCCTTGAATTGTGATTTGATCCAATAGTAGCTCCAGCGGGGATGTTGCTTTGTCCCATAATGGTGGAAGCACATAAAAAAGAATTATTATGGTGCTGTTCGTGCCCAGGGAATATCAGTGAATTTAACACTTCGCAGCAGGAAATAGTGGCATTGCTGCCCATATATGAATTGATCAGACGTGCCCCGTACTTTAACTGGGTATGCGATGCAGTCACAAAGCGTACGGCTTTGACCCCATAGAAAATACGGCTGCCAAATCCTACGCTGCCATTGACCAGTTCACAGCCTTCTCCGATTTGCGTACGTCCTTCTTCTCCAGAATTAATGGTCAGGTTTTTCAGTTTATTGGCGCCTTTGATATACGCATCTGAACCAATCCATACGTCTTTAATAATATTGGAGTTTTTGATAACGGTGCGGTCCCCAATCTTACCATAAAAACCTCGGGCTGTTTTAAATTCTGCCTCCGTGAGTTGTTTGAAACGCTCTAAAAGCTTTTCGTCATTTCGGTATTTGCTCCAAAGCCAGGCATCGCCAGGCAACATGCCATTAAAAGGCAGGATCTTTCGGCCACCATTTTCATTGCAGAGCTCCAGCCAGATCCTGAGCGATTCCTGTTCTCCTTCTTTGATAATTCCATTACCAAATTTACAGGTCTCCGTTGTCTGGATCTCATTGATATTGGTTAGGATTACTTCCTGGCCGATAATGTAATGAGAGAGATAATGGACATTATTGATCACACTATTATCTCCTATATCACTACTAATTATGGTAGAATCATAGAGCCCGACAGCCACTTTCAGGTCGCTGAAGCCTAAAAAATAGGGCTCTAACTTCCCAATCCGCACTAAACCGTAAAACTTACAATTTTTTACCAGTTCCGGGTTGAAATGGTCTGAGACAAGGATGTTATTCCAGTTATCGCTTGTATTTCTGTTCCTGACCAGTACCTCTATCTCAAAGGCCGAGAGTTGACGATAAGTAGTTCCATTTCTATTTTGAAGATTTCTGAGGTAATATTCGTCTTTGCCTTTGGGCAAGTATTGTTTTTTTATAAAATCATACCCCAAAGCATTCAAGGGCAATTTGGTAATATTATTCATCGGGTAGGTATATTTTTATTAAAAGTTAAATGGGGGAAAGAAATATCAACCGTTTCAACGCATGGACTTAATAAATTTTAACCATTCAAAAAATGCTTTCCTGTCCACAAATTCGGCAGACAGGAAAGCTGGTTTTATTTTAATTTTTAATTACACGGAAAGGCACCAATGGCAAAGAAATATATTCAGTTTCTCTTTTTAACCGGCACTTTGTCTACGGCGGGGTTGGATAATGCGCGGCCCTCTCTTATCATGGTGCTTAATTATTCAACCGTAACGGACTTAGCCAGATTTCTTGGCATATCAACATTGCAGCCTCTGGCAATCCCGATATGATAGGAGAGGAGTTGTAACGGCACTACATTCAGGATGGGCGCAATAATTTCATCTGCTTCTGGAATCATAATGACGCCATCTGCAATGGCCGGCGTAATATCATCTCCTTCATTGATGACTGCAATTACTTTTCCTTTCCTGGCTTTGATTTCTTGCATATTACTGACGATCTTCTCATGGTAAATATCCTTGGTGGCAATAAAGATGACTGGCAGATGCTCATCCACCAGCGCAATTGGTCCATGCTTCATTTCTGCAGCAGGATAGCCTTCCGCGTGGATATAAGAGATTTCTTTTAGTTTGAGCGCTCCCTCCAGGGCGATGGGGAAGTTATAACCCCTGCCTAAAAAGAGTGCATCCGAGCAGTCTTTCAGCGTTTGCGCTATCTCCTTGATCCTATCGTTCTGTTCCAGAATTTTTTCTACTTTACCAGGTACGAGCGCCAGTTCAGCACAAAGTTCCCGGTAACGTTCATTACTAATGGTTTGCTTATGATGGGCAATTTTAAAAGCAACCAGCATTAAAGCAGCCAGCTGTCCGGTAAATGCCTTGGTACTGGCAACACCGATTTCCGGCCCCGCATGCGTGTAGGCGCCTGTCTGGGAAATTCTTGCAATGGAAGACCCCACCACGTTTACGATCCCCATGATGATGGCCCCTTGTTCCTTTGCTTTTTCTATAGCTACGATGGTGTCGGCCGTTTCTCCACTTTGAGAGATCGCGATAATCATATCGCCCGGATGTATAATCGGATTTCTATACCTGAACTCAGAAGCATATTCTACTTCTACTGGTATCCTGCAGGTCTCTTCAATAATATATTCAGCTACCAGGCCGGCATGCCAGCTGGTACCACAGGCAATGATTATAATCCTGTTCGCTTTGGAGATTTCATCCAGGTAATTTTCAATGCCACTCACCTGAATAGTACCGTTTTCGGCATTCAGTCTGCCTCTTAGACAATCCAGGATCGTTTTGGGCTGCTCAAATATTTCTTTGAGCATAAAATGATCATATCCACCTTTTTCAATGGTATCCAGTTCCAGATCCAGCTTTGTGATAAAAGGCGTCTGCTTCTCGTTACCTAAATTCTTTAAGATCAGTTCATCTGGTTTAACGATGGCAATCTCATAATCATTTACGTAAACCACTTCTTTGGTATATTCTACAATTGGCGTTGCGTCGGAAGCCAGGAAATGTTCATTTTTCCCGATGCCTATTACCAGGGGGCTTCCTTTTCTGGCCGCAATAATGGTATCCGGGTTGCCGGTCTCGATTAAAAGTATACAATAAGCGCCAACCACTCTTTTGAGCGCAATTCTCAGGGCCTCTTCCAGATTACCCCCATTATTTTTATAGATATCCTCGATAAAGTTTAATAGTACTTCTGTATCCGTATCACTTTTAAAACGATACCCTTTCTTTAGCAGATCTGCTTTTAAAGAAGCGTAATTTTCAATGATGCCGTTATGGATCATGGCTAATTCGCCGCTTCCTGACAGGTGAGGGTGGGCATTGGCATCACTGGGCTCTCCATGGGTCGCCCATCGCGTATGGCCAATCGCCGTATTGCCATCCAGGGCTTTACCGATTGTATAATTTTCCAAATCCGCAACCTTGCCTTGCTTTTTATACAGTTTGATGCCGCCGTTTAACAGTGCGATACCCGCGCTGTCATAACCGCGATACTCCAATCGTTTCAATCCTTTTATAACGACCGGATAGGCCTGCCTTGATCCTACGTATCCTACGATTCCACACATAAATAATATCTTTTAGTTGTTTAACGGACTGCAAATGTAACTGAAATCAATCGTTTGCGTGAAAAATTCTCTATTTAATATCAAGCTTTTTTGGATAACGATTATTTGTTATTTGAGTCGTATTAATACGACAAGCGCAGGACAAATAGGCCCTGAACAATTCCAAAGAGGTACTTTTTAACTGCCTATTATTTAACTGTCTGACAATTAAATTTTTCTACTTAAGCAAAAAGCAGGCTGACGGCTGGGAGGAGTTATTAAATAAATTCCTGTTTTTTTGCAATCTGAATTGCCGGTTTAGCAACATAACATTTTGATTTCCAATTGTAAATGGGCCCCAATTTATATGATCAACCATTCCCGGACGACCGGTGCGGATAAATTGTAACCAGTATTGATGGATTTTCCGGGCAAAGTCAGCATCTTCAGGCTTTAAATGGCCGGTATCCGGATTATACCAGATATATCCTAATTCTGCCCCGTGAGTGGCAGGGGGATATTGATACCGGTAAAACCAGACGGATCTTCCGGCATTGGAAAGTGACATTGCCATCCGGCTTGCATGCATCTGATACATATATTCGGATAAGATACTTGCGACCGCCAGGCTGTCAGCGTGTTTACCTGGTCCCATTCTTTGCCGCGCTTTTTCTATATCAGCAAGGCAATAGGGATAATTGATGCCAAACCAGTCATAAATCACTTTTGCATCTGGATGGTACAATCTTTTGTCCATGTCCATAAAGATCTTACTCTCATCCTGGTTAGCGCCGATCAGGTAATGGACCAGATCTCGCCCTGCTTGTTTTACATAGGTATAAGGATTACCATTTATGACAATACCATCCATCACCGGGCCAAAATAATTGGTACCCTTTGCACCGCCTAAAACCGCTGCTTCAGCCGCGATGAGTTTTTCCGTCGTCTGTTCCAGCAGATCACGGGGATCGGAGAGGCCCAAGTGGACCATCACTCTTTTACGAATCAGTTTGGCGGTAATTGTATCTCTTATGCACTGAAAGCCGCCGCTCTCCAGGATGATGCCAGAAAACAGGCCTTTAGCCGCAGGAGACACGATCAATGCGCTGGAAAGCTTAGCGCCGGCTGACTCTCCCATAACCGTTATCCTGGACGGGTCACCGCCAAAGTGGCGTGCATTGCTCCGGACCCATTTTAATGCCTGGATCAGGTCCAGCAGCCCATTATTACCGGAAGTCCTGTACTTTGATCCCAAGTCTCCCAAATACATAAAGCCAAAGACCCCTAAACGGTAATTGATTGTAATGGTGACAACTGAATCCCTGTCCGCAAATGCGTGGCCATCCATACCGTCACCTGAACCTGATACCATCGACCCGCCATGGACCCAGACAACAACAGGTAGCTTTGCCGTGGAAGATAACGTTGGCGTGTAAACATTTAAATAAAGTCCGTCTTCACTTCCTTTGAGCGGATGCTTAACAGAACCCGGTTGAGCAGACTCAGACCCAAAAGCCTGACAACTAAGTGTATCTTTCCAATCTGCATGTGGGGTAGGGGCCAAAAACCGTGCGGATCCAGTTCTAGGCGATGCGTAAGGTATTCCTTTAAATACCATGCAGTGCTGTTCATTCAGGCCTTCAATAAAACCGTTTGTTGTCCGGACGACTGGATTGATTGAATGGTGGTCTTGGCTTTTTTGCCCGAATAGACAAACCGTGCCACATACAAAGAGCAGGAAAATACCATAAAGCCGTCGGCAGCACCAGAAGGGAGATTGCAATTTATTATGTATAGTAACCAGAAAAAGAGTTTTCCGAGACATGGTAGGACTTTTTGAATTTTAAATTATCTGAAAGAACGTAATTAATCAGACCGGAACGCTAAGCCGATTTAAAGATAAAAAACAATTGGAAAATGTCTTCGCTGTTAACAAACCCGTAAATATCAGGACCTTCTTAATGGACATTTATGGTTTATGGACATATGGATAAAGCCCGTGCATAGTCGATGGCACAAAACTTAAAAATCATTGGAAAAACCCGCATTATGCGTAGGATTCGCTTTCTTTGTATAGATGCTTTTATCTGGATAAGGCACCTCACAACCGGCGGTAAGCCGAAGCAATGGATCAAAGAGCATTCAAAAAAACAAATGAATTATGGCATTAAATGACCCCTCAATTAATATAACAATCGTCAAGGAACTGGCCTCCAATGGGCCTGACTACTCAGCCGACAAGGAAAGTCAGTTGTCTGCTACTGCCTTTTATCAAAAGCAGTTGTCTGAGAGCTCAGCGCTACTCAAAGATTTGCAGCGCAAAATATCAACCATTGCCATGGGGCGGCTTGCGACAGGCATTGCTGTTATTCTTTGCATTTATCGTTTGTTTAGAACCTATGGCGCAACCTTTTGGTGGATAGCCTTTCTCTTACTGACCGGCCTGTTTATCTTCTTGCTTCGCAAATCCGGTGATCTGCAGGAAAGGGAAGGTTATCAGGCAAAACGAAAAAAGATAAATGAAGCTGAGCTTTCAGGTTTAAAGGGCCAGTTTGAACAATTTGATAAGGGGGAGGGGATAGCTGGCCCCGACCATCCCTTTGCATTTGACCTCGACTTATTTGGTCCGTCCTCTTTATTTCAACGAATCAATCGCACGGTAACTATAGCCGGTAAAATGACACTCGGGAGTTATTTATCCAGGCCGGAGCAAAATGCCCAGGCGATAAGGGCAAGACAATCTATGGTAGCTGCCCTTCAGAAGGCACCTGAATGGTGCCAAAAATTTCTGATTACCGGTTCTCTGAATCAAGAGGATCCTGGGGACCGGAAAAATATTGAAGATTGGCTGCAGATAAAACCCGTTTACTTTCCAAACAAATTTTGGAAGGCCATCTTAACCCTGCTTCCGATCCTTACTGTGCTGGCCTGGCTCACCTATATCTTCGGACCGGTTCCCGCATGGCCAGCCATTGTCCTTTCTTTGATACAACTTGGTATTACCGGAAAGCACAGCGGCAAGGTCAGTGAAAGCCATATGCTGATAAGCAAAAGAGCCGGCACTTTAAAAAAATACTATCACCTGATTGATTTATTTACCATTCAAAACTTTAACGAAGCAGGCCTTAATCTTCTGCAGTCAACTGTCAAAAGAGAGCAAACAGGGAGTGCATCCTTTGAAAAGTTTATTAAGCTGATTAACGCCCTGGACAACCGGTTAAACATTATTATGAATGTTGTTCTAAATGGATTACTACTTTGGGATTTAAATTGTCTATTCAGGATAGAGAGATGGAAGCAGTTATTTAGGGACCAGTTTCCAGATTGGATAAGGATCAGTAGCGAACTGGATGCACTGATTAGTCTGGCTGTTTATAATTTTAACCATCCGGATTACCATACCCCTATTATTAAGGACAGAAATAATAAGCATGATTTTATCTTAAGTATACAAGGCGGCAAACATCCGCTTTTATATCCGGCTCCCTCCATTCCCAATAGTATCCATCAGGGCGCCGATTTAAACCTGTTTCTAATCACGGGGGCCAATATGGCTGGTAAAAGCACTTTTCTTAGAATGGTCGGGCTCAATATGGTGCTCGCCATGGCGGGGGCAAATGTGGCTGCTCAGGCTATGACGATCACGCCTGTTATTTTATATACCAGCATGCGTACCAATGATTCATTATTCACTCATACCTCATTTTTCTATGCAGAACTTAAAAAACTGCAATTGATCATGGAACAGATCCGCTCTGGCGAACCGGTATATATTATGTTGGATGAGATTCTGAAAGGGACTAATTCACGGGACCAACACTTAGGTTCAGCCGCACTGATTAAAAATATCATCGAACAGGGTGGGAGGGGCTTAATCGCCACCCATGATATTGAATTGACTACGCTGGCAGATAATTATCCCGGCGCCATTAAAAACATTGCTTTTGAGATCGATATGGAAGGGGATAAAATGATTTTTAGTTACCAATACAAAGATGGCGTCTGCCGTAATATGAATGCTTCCACACTCATGCGCCAAATGGGGATTACCTGATGAATGGTCAGGCATCTTTTTAATTCTTCTGGGTTTTTATTACAGGCTGTTTGTAAATTAATAAGTGATTCTTTGTTTACCACCGGTTATGATATCTGAGAAGGGAAGGAGGTCTTACTTAAGGTTGAACACACCTTATGTTTTGTTTTATTAGCACCTTGACACAAAGCTGATTTCTGACGTTCAAAAGCGTAGATAATTGTATACCAGATGCAATGTAATCATTTACAAAAACCTTACTAACGTGCTCATTTTAAACGTGCAAAGGTTTGCACTTAATACAAATATAATATTGCCTCTTATCTTAACTTCTTTTGCTATCCAATTAATTTTAGTAAGTTTGTTGTTACCTAAATCAGTCTTGAATTTTTATCTAAATAAACCATGCCATGCGGAATTACACGCATTATACGAATCAGGATTTGCTGACTGGATTACAGCTGGGTGATCGTATGGCTTTTACGGAGATTTATAACCGGTATTGGAAAAAAATTTATATTATTGCTTATAACCGTATGAACGATGGCGCCCAGGCGGAGGATATTGCTCAGGAAGTATTTGCCAGTCTCTGGGCAAATAGAAGTTGTGTCCACATTGAAACGCTGGAAAACTACCTGGCCACTGCAGCCAAGTACCTGGTTTTAACAGCTATGCGAAAAAAGGTGCTTAGCAGGCATTACGGTGAAACGCAGAAAAATATTTCGCTTTCGCTGCGCACACCTGAAACCAGCTTTCAAAACAAGCAGATATTACAACTTCTGGAACTAGAGATTGAAAAACTTCCTGAAAAATGCCGGCTTATCTTTAAATATAGCAGAAATGAGGGAATGGCCGTGAAGCAAATTGCTGCTAAAATGCAAATTTCACCTAAAACTGTTGAAAACCAGATATATAAGGCTTTAAAGATCTTAAAGATCGCTAGCCGGTCATTTATGCAACTTATCTGTCTGCTTTTTATCTAATTTCATTTTCCAAGTATTTTTTTGAAATGGATAGGTGATATCGCTGCCAAGTGATACTTATCCATATGGAAATACCCCCACACATCCTTGATTTAATAGAAAAATACCTGGCTGCCACAATTAGTCAGGAGGAGTTGAGTACCTTAAATAACTGGTACCACATGCATGATGACAGCCATGCTACACTTGAGGCAATGGCCTCAGATTTAAACAGTGACGGCGGTTCGCCAGAAGAAGTTATTTCCAATAGGATTTATGATAAATTACTTAAAAGCAAAGATATTCAGGTACGCAGAAAAAAAATCAGTACATGGAAAAACTATGCCGCAGCGGTGGCCCTGCTTATTTCTATTTGTGGTTTGGGATATTTTTATTTACACCAGCAATCCGGCGCAAAAAACAAAGCGAAACTGGCCGATCTGGTTACCTTGAAGCATCAAGACCTGGAACCGGGAGGCAATAAGGCCAGGTTAACCTTGGCGGATGGGTCCGTGGTTATTTTAGATAGCCTTCAAAATGGATCAATTGCCAAACAAGGCGGAATTGAAATCCAAAAGTTAGCAAATGGCCGACTGGCTTACAACGG
>Ga0182744_1002418_pt1 | contig 15340 bp, 8 predicted proteins | sample eDN3rd30CKraftMG_FD_128525 | JGI IMG/M metagenome (GOLD analysis project Ga0182744, IMG submission 128525) | Enriched Miracle-Growth compost microbial communities from Emeryville, California, USA - eDNA 3rd pass 30_C Kraft MG (version 2) (version 2) ...
ACCGGAACCTTCAACGTCGGCAGGAAGCCGGGACTGATGATGCGGATGTCACCCCACGGTCCGTTCGCGTCCGGCGGCGGCTGATATCCTTCGACGTTGAAGCCACCGGTGGTCCAGCCGCCGCCGAACGGCATCACGCTCGTGGCGCCTGCCGAACGCACCCCCGGAATCCTCTCGATCGCGGGGATGACTGCATCGAAGAAGGCGTTGACCGCCGTGTCCGACGGGTACTTCGCGCTGGGGAGCGAAAGGCTGAACGTCAGCACGTCGTTCGGATCGAAGCCGGGATCCACGCCCGACAGCCTGGCGGAGCTCTTCACGAGCAGCCCCGCTCCCACCAGCAGAGTCAGCGCGAGCGCCACCTCGGCGACCACGAGCACGCGTCTCACGCGCTGGCCGCTTCGATCGCCGCTGCCGCTTCGTCCGCCCTCGCGCAGCGTCGTCTGCAGATCGCTGCGCGAGATCTGCAGTGCGGGCATCAATCCGAAGAGCAGCCCCGTCGCGACGGAAACGGCCGCCGTGAACAGCAGCACGTTGCCGTCGATCCCCAGCTCATCCACGCGCGGGAGGTTGCCCGGGTTCACCGCCACGAGCGCGCGCACACCGCCGTACGCGATCACGAGCCCCAGCGCGCCACCGAACAGCGAGAGCACCACGCTCTCGGTGAGGAGCTGCCGGATGATGTGCCACCGTTCCGCTCCCAGCGCCGAGCGTATCGCCACTTCCTTCGTGCGGCCCGCAGCGCGCGCCAGTAGGAGGTTCGCCACGTTCGCGCAGGCGATCAGCAGAACGAATCCCACCGCTCCGAGCAGCACGAGCAGCGCCGGCCGGATGTCGCCGGTGGCGATCTCGTCGAGCGTCTTCACCCGCAGCGACCACTGCTCCGGAAAGGAACCCGGGTTGTCGCGCTTCAACTTCTCCGCGAACGCGCGCATCTCGCGCGCGGCCTGATCGGTCGTCACACCGGGCGCGAGACGCGCGGTGAGGTCGAGCCATTCGTTCGTGAAGTTCGCCGCGACGAAATAGTCGGGCGTGAGCGCGAGCGGAGTCCACAGCTCCACGTCACGCGTCGAGAAATCACGGAACGATGGCGGCATGACCCCGACGACCGTGTAGTTCTCGCCGTTGAGCGACACGGAGCTCCCGACCACGGAGCGCTGCGAGCCGAAGAGTCGCTTCCAGAGCCCATCGCTCAGCACGACTTCGTGATCGCGGCCCGGCGCATCCTCCTCGGGGAGGAGCGCGCGCCCCAGCGCTGCGGGCACTCCGAGCGTGTGGAAGTAGTCGCCCGAGACGCGGGCGCCGCGCAGTCGCACCGGATCACCCTCTCCGGTGAGGTTCGCCGACCACGAGGCCTCCACCGACACACTGCTGAAGATTCGTGTGAGCTCGTGATACGCCGCGAAGCCCGGCGCGGAGACCGGCGCATCGAGCTTCAGCGTCGGATAGTGATGATTGATCGTCACCAGCCGCCCCGGATCGCGGTACGGCAGCGGCCGGAGCAGCACCGTATTCACCACCGAAAAGATCGCCGTGTTCGCGCCGATTCCGAGCGCGAGCGTCAACAGCACGACCGTGGTGAATCCGGGCTGCTTCCTCAGCTTGCGGAAGCTCTGACGAATGTCGTGGATGAGTTTGTCCATTGACGATCCCGGCAGATGGAAGAAGCTTGGCGGACTCGCGGAACCGTACGGGATAGCTGCCGGGCGGGTTACACCGCGCGAGTCCGCCCCACCGGGAGTTGGACCATCCAGGGGCGCGGAGGGTTGGATCGGCCGTGGATCATCCCTGCGCCGACGCCCCCTGCTGCCACAGGTGCAGTGTCGCGTAGCTGCGCCACGGTCTCCACGGCTGCGAGCGCTCCTCTGCAAGCGCGGGCGACATTCCGCCCAGTCGCTTGCGCACGATGGCATCCTCCTTCGGAAACGCATCGGGCCAGCGCAGTGCACGCATAGCCACGTAATTCGCGGTCCACCGGCCGATGCCATGTATGGCGACGAGCTGCTCCATGGTAGCGGCGGCATCGTCGCCTGCCTCGAGGCGCAGTTTCCCTGCGACTACGGCACGCGCGAGCTCGACGATGCAGCGCGCACGCGATCCGGGCATTCCGAGCGCGGCGATCGCGTTCGCATCCGCGTTCGCGACACGCTCCGCGCGTGGCGTGAGGTGCGTGAGCACGGCGTACGGCGTATCCGTCGCTTCGCCGAACATCGCCGCGAAGCGGCCGGCGAGCGTGGTCGCACCCTTCACGGTGATCTGCTGGCCGAGGATGGCGCGCACCGCGAGCTCGAAACCGTCGAATGCGCCAGGCACGCGGAGACCCGGGTTCCGTTCCACCGCCGGGGCGAGGAGCGCATCCTGCGCGAGCCGGTCGTTGATCACGTCGGGGCGCGCACCGAGGTCGAAGAGATGGCGCAGCCGCGCGAGCAGAGCGGGAAGCACGGCCGTGAGCGTTCGTGGAAACTCCACGAGCAGCGTGCGCCTCGCCGGTTCGTTGCGTACGCGGACCCAGCCGGTGAGCTCGCCGAGTCGCACGGTGCGAAGGTACGTATCGTCTTCCACCGCTTCCACACCCAGCATCGCGCGCGCGCCGATGAAGCCGAGCACGCCGCGCCAGTCGAATGGTGCGCGGTAGCCGAGCTGCAGCGTGACGGTGTCCCGCGCCGCTGGATCGTGCCCGTGCGCACGAGACTCGCCACTTCCGTTCGCCGAACGGCCCGCGGCACCGCGCAAACGGGTCGGCGGCATCGTGTAGCGCGAGACGAATGCATCGTTGAAGCGACGTACGCTCGAGAAGCCGCTCGCGAACGCGATCTCTCCCACCGACAGTTCGGTCTCGGTGAGAAGCTGCTTCGCGAGCAGCAGCCGCCGCGTGAGCACGAGCTCCATGGGCGACACACCGAGCTCGCGGCGCAGGATGCGGCGGATCTGTCGCGAGCTCCATCCGAAGTGGAGAGCGATCTTCTCGAGGCTGGAGCCGTCATCGAGCAGTCCCGCTTCGATGCGATCGACGACGAGCGCCGCGATCCGCTGCGCGTCGTCCACCGGCGCGGAGCCGGGCGCGAGCTCGGGTCGGCAGCGCAGACACGGCCGGAAGGAAGCTTTCTCCGCGGCCGCGGCGCTCGCGAAGAAGCGGCAGTTCGAGGCACGCGGAGTGCGAGCGGTGCAGACGGGTCTGCAGTAGATCCCCGTGGAGGTGACTCCCACGAAGAACACGCCGTCGAAGCGGGGGTCGCGCGAGGCGAGGGCGTTGTACAGGGCTGCGTGGTCGCTGGTCATGGTCGGATGATAGCGCCGCTTCGGAGTAGCCACCAGCCATTTTCGGACAGTCGAGCAAACATCCCAAAAGACTGTACCATAACAGTTTAGCTCGACAGCCGCCCCATGATATCCATGTCCGAAAACGGCGATATCATGGCCGGTCGCGACGCGAGCTTCCGCCGCTGGAGATCCTTCACCCTTTCCGGAGTCCGTGATGAAAACCGAGCAGCTTCTGCAGCGTCTCGACGATGCGTGGAAGGATTTCGAGGAATCGTACGCCGGCCTCGCCGAGGCCGAGCTCCTGGAGCCCGACGTCACGGGGCGGTGGTCCGTGCGCGACATCATCGCGCACGTGACGTGGTGGGAGGAGGAGGCGCTGAAGCATCTCCCGCACATTCTCGAGGGCGGGCGGCCGCCGCGCTACTCGGTGAAGTACGGCGGCATCGACGCGTTCAACGCGCTGATGACGAAGCAGCGCAGCGGTCTCTCGCTCGCGCAAGTGCTGCGCATGCACGATGAAGTGCACGACCGTCTCGTTGCGTACGTGCGCGACGCTCCCGAGGAATTGTTCGCGCGGGAAACGCGATTCCGCCGTCGGCTGCGGCTCGACACGTACGCTCACTATCCCATCCACGCGAGAGCGATCCGCGCGTGGCGCGCGAGGGCGAAGCAACGGCGCCCGCGAGCCGATTCCCGAGACGACGTGGCTTCGTAGCGTCCCTCCAGCCTGCCCGCCTCAGGAACCCGGTCCGCTCTTCCCCGAGACCACCATCGACCATGGATCGCTCGCGGCGATGAATCGCACGGGAACCGAGGTGACGAATCCGCGGAGCCAGCGCGTGCATTCCTCCATCCCGCCCTGCTCCGATGGAGTGTGTCCCACCACGATGAGCGCCTTCCGCTCGCCCTCGCTCACGGCGTCGGCCGCATACGCGATAGTCTCCCATTCGTGCGCCTCGCCGATCACGAGCGCATCGACGTCCGGCCGCCGCAGCAGCGCGCGCTGCGTCTCCGCCGAGAGAAAGCCGCCGGCGAAGGCGACTCCGCGCACCGGCAGCTTCGGATCTCCCACCATCCGCACCGCGTGTGCATCGAGCTTCCCGGCGAGCTCGCGCGCGAGCCCGCCAGCAGTGGTGGCGGGGATGCGAAACAGGAAGTCGGTGGCCGGCCGATCGCTCGACAGCGTATCGTTCGCAGCCGTGCGATAACGCGTCCAGCCGAGCTTCCGCTCCATCCCCTCCTGGATCCCATCCGGCCTCCGCGCGTGCCAGTTGTCGTGGAAGCGCCAGACCACCATGTGATGCTCGCGGATGAAGTCGCGCTTCGCGGCGAACACCGGATCGCCCTCGCGCTCGAGCGCGCCGGTCGTGTCCCTGTGCGAGTAGAAGACGGGCTCGTGCGTTATGACGAAGTTCGCGCCCGACGCTGCCGCGCTCCGGAGTACGTCGAACGTGGCCATCATCGTCACGGCCACGCCGGTCACCGGCGTATCGGGATCGCCTTCCTTGAAAGTGTCCACGCCGCGCGTATTCCATTGCACGTCCGTGTGCCGCTGAATCTGCTCCACGATCTCGCGCGCGGTGGGAGCGGACTGTGCCGTCGCCGGCCGGGCTCCAACGCACGGAGAAAGTGCCGATATTACCACGAGCCACACAGCGCGCATCCCCGGTCTCCTCCGGTAATCGGGCAGACGATATTATCGCACGACACGCGAAGTTGCGAGCGAATCGGGGAGCACCGCTGTCAGTGGCAAGCGTCATCGTACTGCTCCCAGCGTTCCGCGCCGCCCCACGCATCTCGATCGATTCGCGTCCTGCTCTGGCGGCGAGCCGCTTCATGAAGCACAATTCGCATGCGCGGCCCAACCAAGGCTCGCACTGCTCACTCCCGCAAGGCAGGCAAAATGGACGAATCCGCCGATCCTTCCTCGACTCCCTGGGCGACGCCGCCCACAGCCAAGGAGCGGAACGCGGTGCAGCACGCGGTTACCGCTCTCCTCGACGAGCTTGCGCCGGAGAAGGCGGCATCCCGCTCCGAGCAGGGGGGGGGGGCGTCCACGATCGAACGACATCGCATGCCGACCGGATGCATCCTGCAGGGTCCGACCGCGGCGATCAGCGTGTCATGGTATCCGGATGGGGGCGATGAATCCTCATTCGGTGAGCTCGATGTGGTCGTATGGCGCGGCGTGGTGTCGCGCCGCGGTGCACCGCCGCGCCGTGAAGGCGCGTCCATAGTCGGCGAGCTGGCGCTGCATCCGGTGGAAGATTCTCCCGGCGCGTTCGTGTGGCGCTCGGGAGACGGCCAATCCTACGATACCGACGCTCTCGCCGCGAAGTGTCTCGCACTGCTCGAAGAGCAACTGGAAGCGAGCTGACCCCGCCGCGCACGCGGCTGCCGGCGCGCGCGCCGGCTCCCCCTCAAACGTATTGCGCGAGCCGTGTGCGCACGGCATCGAGAAGTTCGGTGACTTCGAACGGCTTCTTGAGAAAGCCATCGGCGTGTCTCATCACCCCGCGGTTCACCAGCTCCTCCTCGGCGTAGCCGCTCATCAGGACGATGGGTGCCTCCAGCCCCTTCGCTCGCAACTCGCGCGCTGCGGTCGGGCCGTCCATCGCGGGCATCGTCACATCCATCAGTACGAGATCGATCGGTCGCGCGTCGCTCCGCCCCGCCACGCACTCGACCGCGGCTACCGCCGCCGCACCGTCCGCCGCGACCACCGCCTCGTAGCCGAACTTCTCCAGGATGCGAGCCACGGAGTGGCGCACCATCTCCTCGTCGTCGACCACCAGCACACGCGCTGACGACGCCAGCACAGGTTCGGCGCCGGCTCCGCGCTCGACCGGCTCCGGTTCCGCCATGGAAGCGGCGAGCGGCAGGTACACCGTGAAGCAGGTGCCGAGCGCGGGCATCGACTTCACGCTCACGCCGCCGTGATGCGCCCTCACGATCCCCGCCAGCGCCGCGAGACCGAGCCCGCGGCCGGTGAACTTCGTGCTGTAGAACGGATCGAAGATTCGCTCGAGGAGAGCAGCGTCCATCCCGCAGCCGTCGTCCGTCACCTGCAGCGCCACGTACGGGCCGGTCGACGGCATGTCGCTGGCCGCCTGCTGCAATGCCAACGCGCGCTGCGGACTCTCCTCCACTCCGATGCGCACCATCACCCTGCCCGGTCCATCGCCGATCGCCTCGCTCGCGTTCGTGACGAGATTCATCACGACCTGCCGGAGCTGCGTGGCGTCCGCCTCGACCGTCGATGGACCTTCGCTCACGTCGAAGTCGAACTCGATCGTGCGCGGTACGGTGCTTCGAACCAGTGTGAGCATCTCGCGCACCACCGCCGCCACTTCCACCTTCTCCACGACCAGCCTCCCCTTGCCCGTGTAGGCGAGGAGCTGCTTCGTGAGCTCGGCCGCGCGGAGCGCCGACGTCCGGATGTGACCGATCGTCTGCTCGGCGTGCTCGTCCAGCACCATGTCGTAGCGAAGCAGATCGGCGCTGGCGAGGATGCCGACCAGCAGGTTGTTGAAGTCGTGCGCGACACCGCCGGCCATGACGCCGAGGCTCTCGGACTTCTGCGCCTGCAGCATCTTCGACTCCAGCTCGGCCCTGTCGGCCTCCGCGCGGCGCTCGGCCGTCGCATCGGTCACCACGCCGGTCCACACCGTGGCGCCGTCATCGTGCCGCGATGGGTGCGCCCGCACCGAGAGCCAGTGCACATCGCCGTCACTCTCGGGATACCAGCGGAGCTGCGCACGCCACGGTTCGAGCGAGGGGCCCAGGGTTGCCAGTGCACGCTCGGCCGCCGCGCGATCTTCGGGGTGGATCCGGTCGATGATCAGACGCGCCATCCTCCGCGCATCGCGACCGTCGCGGAAAACCGGAGCGCTGGCACCGTCGTGGTCGTGCAGGACGGCGACTCCTTCGCTCACGAAGGGGAGTGAGAGACCGCCATCGGGCGCACGGCGGAACCTGAACACCGCGCCCGGCACCGTAGCCGTGATCTCGAGAAGCTCTCGAGTGGACTCGCGCTCACGCTCGAGCGCCGCGTGCAGTCGCTTCTGCGCGTCGGTGAGGTCGCGCGTCTGCTCTTCCACGCGCCGTTCCAGCAAGGCGCTGCGCCGGCGAACGGAGCGTAGCCGTATCCGCACCGCGGCGACCGGCAAACCCAGAGCGACGATCGCCACGAGGAAGCGCGCCCACCAGGTACCCCACCAGGGACGCTCCACCACGATCGCCACCGAAGCAGCGTCGCGATTCCACACGCCCGCCACGTTCGTGGCGGCCACGTGAAGCACGTAGTGTCCCGGAGGGAGACTCGTGTAACTGGCCTCGCCGCGATTTCCCGTGCCGATCCACTCTTCGTCCAGCCCCTCCAGCCTGTGAGCGTAGTTGATCTTCTCCGGCGCCGTGAAATCGAGCGCGACGAAGGTGAGCGTGAACGCGTTCCGGTCGTGGGCGAGGCGGATCACGGAGTCCGCGTTCAACCGGATATCGTAGCGAGCAGAGTCGCCGCCGACCTTCATCGTGATGAACGTCGCTCGCGGCGGTGGCGGTGGCGGCGCCACCGCATCGGGGCGGAACACGTTCACGCCGTTCACGCCGCCGAAGTACATCGTGCCGTCGGCTGCGCGGAAGTGCGCGCGTCGATTGAATTCACGCGCCTGCAGCCCGTCACCCAGTCCGTAGCGCGTGACCATTCGGGTGGCCGGGTCGAGAACCGCGATCCCATCGTCGGTGCTCAACCAGAGTCGGCCGCGCGCATCTTCGAGTATCCCGTAAACGAACCCGTGCGGGAGACCGTCCCGCACGCCCGCCGTCTCGAAGCGGCCCGTGGCCGCGTCGAAGCTGCTCACCCCTCCGCCCTTCGTCGCGACCCAGATCCTCCCGTGTCTGTCCTCGAAAAGGTTAGTGACGAAGTCGGCGCCCAGCGCATCGCGCCGGCCGGGCACCGCGGTGAAGTATGTGGCAGCGCCCGTGCGCCGATCGAGACGCGTGAGACCGCGCACGCCTCCCACCCATAGCAGCCCCTCGCGGTCCTCGACGATGGCCTGCACATCGTTGTCGATGAGCACCCGCACGTCGCCGAGCGTCTTGCCGTACGTGCGCACGCGGCGGCGGTCGGGAGAGATCTCCACCATGCCGCGCCCTTCGAGTCCGACCAGCAGCGCGCCGGACCTGTCCTCGTACAGGAGATTCACGCTCGCGTCGAACGGCACGCCGGTGAAGCGCGTGAAGCGGCCGCTGGCCGGGTCGAACGTCCCGAGTCCCTGTTCGTGCAGGCCGACCCACATCACGCCCGCATGATCCTCGAGCGTCGCCCACACGTTGTCGCCCGGGAGGGAATGCGGGTCGCCGGAGCGATGCCGGTACACGGTGATCCGCCCCGATTCATTGTCGAGCCGATCCAGCCCGCCGAACTGTGTCGCGATCCAGATATTGCCGGCTCTGTCCTGCGAGATGCCGCGCACGTAGCCATCGCTCAGCGAGCGCGGTGCGGACGGATCGTTCTGGATGAGCTCGAAGTGGATGGCGGCCGGCGCGTGCTTGCTCACGCCGTACGTCTCGAGTCCCACCCAGAGCACACCGCCGCGATCCACCAGGGTGGAACGCACGATGTTGCCGCCGAGTGAGAGCGGATCATCCCTGTCGTAGCGGTAGCGCACGAAGGAGCCGCTGCGGGCGTCGAGCGAGGCGAGGCCGCCGTCGCTTCCGACCCAGATCTTCCGGTCCGGCGCCTGGTACAGCGAGAGCACTCTTCCGATGAACGGCGAAGGATGCGCAGCGGTCGGCTGCCCGTAGCGTCGCAGCACGGAGCGTGTGCGAGGATCGACCGCAAGCAGTTCGTCTTCCGTGCCGACCCACATCACTCCGGAGCTGTCGCGGAGGAGCGCGAGAACCAGCTTCGTTCCGAGCTCGCCGGAGATGCGAGTGAACGTGGCGCTCGCGGTGTCGAATGCGAAGAGACCGTTGCGCGCACTCACCCAGATCACGCCATTTCCACACCCTTCGATGGTGACCACGTCGTTGTCGAGCGTCGACGCGTCGCTGGTCACGGGGCGGAAGCGACGCACGTGTCCGGTGGCGGGATCGAAGCGATCGAGACCTCGAGCGGTGCCGAGCCAGATCGCACCGTCGGCCGTCTCGTAGAGTGCGTTCACCTGGTCGCTGCTCAGCGTCGTCGAGTCGCCCTCCACGCTACGATAGCGGCGAAAGCTCTGAGTCCGCGGCATGTAGCGATTCAGGCCGCCGTGCAGGGTGCCGAACCAGCGGGTGCCGTCGCGGGCGATGAGGATCCTGGTCACCCACCCATCGGAGAGCGTAGTGGTGTCGCCCGGAACCGGTCGATAGAGCGTGAAGTGTGATCCGTCGTAGAGATTGAGCCCGTCTTCGGTGCCGAACCAGAGGAGGCCCGTCCGCCCCTGCGCGATCGCCGTCACGGTGCCGTTCGACAGTCCGCGCTCCTGCGCAATCCGCTCGAAGCCGGGCCCGGAGCGCTGCGCCGCCGCGCGCCCCGGCCAGATAAGGGGAAGCGATACGGCGAGCGCTCCCACGAGCGTCGCGACGACTGTCGCGGCGAACATCGCGGCGCGCTGCACCGGGCGTCCGGCCCTGGACGTTCGCTGTGGCAGATGCATTGTGGTGGGGTCAGCGGGTGACGAGCGGACAACGACTCGACGACTATCCGGCGCGAAGGGCACGACCGCCCGCCGGATGCCGGAGCTCCACCACGACGGGTCTATTCCAGGATTGTGTGTCCGCCGCCCCCCCCCTCACCGCTGGTCCGGCGCACCAGGAGGAGCAGCGGTATCAGAATGAGGATGATCGCCGCACTGAGGACATACACGCGGCCATAGGCCATGACACTTGCCTGACCCATGACCTGCGCGTCGATCACCGCCAGCGCGCGGCGCTGCGCCGTCCAGTAGTCGACGCTCCGGCTCATGAAGCCGTGCGTGAGCATCTGCAGCCGCTCGAGCGTTGCCGGATCCGAGAGCGAGACGTGCTGCACGAGGTTCGCCCTGTTCTCCGCCGTGAAGCGGATGATGAGCGTGGAGATCCCCGCGATGCCGAACGATCCGCCGAGCTGCCTGAAAAAGTTGTACAGGCCCGTGCCCTGTGGCAACTCCCTCGAGGAGAGCTCGGCGAGGGTGATGGTGGTCAGGGGCACGAACATGAGACCGAGTCCCACGCCGCGCAGGATGAGCGGCCAGAAGAAGTCCGCTTCCCCGCTCTGCCCCGTGATCAGCGAGAGCTGCCATGCCGCGGCGGCGAAGATCAGCACCCCTATCGTTATGAGCAGGCGCGCGTCGACGCGATTGCCGAGCCTCCCGGCCACGAGCATGGATAGCGCGGTGGCGATCGCTCCCGGAAGGAGCACGATGCCGGTCTGCTCGGCGGTCATGTGCAGATTCCCCTGCAGGAACACCGGCAGCGTGAAGGACATCGCGTACAGCCCTATGCCCATCACCACGCCGAGCAGGGTGCCGACCCACATCTGCCGGTGCCTCAGCACGCGGAAGTCGATGGCTGGATGGTCGGTGGTCAGCTCGCGCCAGATGAGCGCCGCCAGCCCCACCACTCCGATGACGGTGAGCGTGGCTATGAAGTGCGACGCGAACCAGTCGTCCCGCTCGCCGTGCTCGAGCACGAACTGCAGCGCACCGACGCTCACGATCAGCAGCGCGATTCCCATGTAGTCGATCCGGCTCGGCCGCTTCTGGTGGATCGGGTCGTGCACGTACGCCGCGATCATCGTGGCCGCGAGGACTCCGAACGGGATGTTGATGTAGAAGATCCACGGCCATCCGTGGTTGTCGGTCAGCCATCCTCCGAGCGTCGGGCCCACCGTGGGCCCGACCATCACGCCGAGTCCGAAGAGCGCCATCGCCATTCCGGCTTCCTCCACCGGAAACGACTCGAAGAGCACCGCCTGCGACACCGTCATCAGCGCGCCGCCGCCCACGCCCTGGATAATGCGCCACATGATGAGCGCACCGAGCGAATGGGACGCGCCGCAGAAGAAGCTCGACATCGTGAACAGGATGATCGAACCCACGAAGTAGCGCTTTCGTCCGAACAGATCGCCCAGGAATCCGGTGAGCGGGATGACGATGACGCTCGCCAGGATGTAGCCGGTGGACACCCACGCGATCTCGTCGAGGCTGGCGCCCAAGTTCCCCATCATGTCGGGGAGCGCGACGTTGACGATCGAGCTGTCGATCACCTGCATGAGAGCCGCGAGCACCACGGCAAACGCGATGATGTACTTGTGCTCCGCTCCGCGGCGTTCGACGGCGCTGGTTCGTATCAGTACTGCTGTCGGTTCCTCATCGGCGGGGAGTTCGAGAACTGCCGTGCTTTCACTCATTCGGTGCGGCTACCTCATCCTGTTCGATACCGGCGCGAAGCGCGTCGAATACGCGGAGACATACTTCCAGATCCTCGTCGGACACCGTGGCAAGTAGACGAGCGCGCGTCGCGTGGAGCACGGGCTGCACGCGCGCGGCGAGCGCCTTCCCGGCGGGCGTGAGGTGGAGGGTCCTGGCACGCTGGTCGGCCGGGTCGATACGCCGGTCCACGAGGCCGAGCGCGCCGAGCTGGTCGAGGGTGCGCACGAGCGTCGGTCCTTCGATGTCCAGACGATCGGCGAGCTCGCCGTGGCGGATGCCGTCGTTCCCGGCGATGATGACGAGCGGGTAGGCCTGCGCGGTCGAGATACCGAGCGGCGCGAGGGCGCGTCCGTTGATCCGTCGGAGCGCCTGCCGGATGGGACCGAGCGCCGTCAGAAAGCTGCGTTCGTTGTTGGCGCGTGCGGCGGCGCGCGATCTGGAGGACATGCGCCGCAATTTAGATAGGTAGCTATCTAATTGCCAGCCGTCCCCTGCATTTCCAGCGTCGCGAGCTCCTCCCAGCGCTCCATGGCCGCCGTCAGCTCGGCGTCCAGCTCCTCCAGCCGCGCTTTCAGCCCCGCGGCCGCGGCACCGTCGCGCAGCAGCTCCGGGTCGGCAAATGATGCGTACGCGCTGTCACGCTCGCGCTCCAGCTCAGCGATCCGGTCCGGCAACGCCTCCAGCTCCTTCGCCTCCCGGTAGCTGAGCCGACGCTCCTTCCGATCCCGCGATTCTCCGGCTGGCGACGACCGCGGCTTCGCTGCGAGGGGTCCTGGCGACGACCGCGGCTTCGCTGCGGGGGGTGCAGGCGCGTCCGCTGCTTCGGGCATCGGCCGCTGCCGCTGCCAGTCGCTGTAACCGCCGACGTATTCACCCACGCGGCCATCGCCCTCCAGCACGAGCGTGCTCGTCACGACGTCGTCGAGAAATGCGCGGTCGTGGCTCACCAGGAGCAGCGTCCCCGAAAATTCCAGCAGGAGATTCTCGAGCAGCTCCAGCGTCTCGATGTCGAGATCGTTCGTGGGCTCGTCGAGCACGAGCAGGTTGAAGCGCCGCGTGAAGAGCCGGGCGAGGAGAAGCCGATTGCGTTCACCGCCCGAGAGCGCGCGCACGGGCGTCCGGGCGCGATCGGGTGTGAAGAGGAAGTCCTGCAGGTAGCCGTGCACGTGCTTCCGCTCTCCGCCGATCGCGACGAAGTCCGCGCCATCGGCGATGCTGTCGAACACCGTGTGCTCCGGGTCGAGCTGTTCGCGCAACTGGTCGAAGTACGCCAGCTCGATCCCGCTCCCGCCGCGCACCGAGCCCGTGTTCGGAGCGAGCTCGCCGAGCAGTAGACGGATGAGCGTCGTCTTTCCCGAGCCGTTGGGACCGATGATCCCGACGCGGTCGCCGCGCATGATGGTGGTGTCGAGATCGCGTACTATGGTGCGCGCTCCGGCACCTTCGCCACGCACGAAGCTCACGTTCTTCGCCTCGATCACCAGCCGTCCCGACCGCTCCGCCTCCTGGGCGCGGAGTCTGACGGTCCCGGCGCGCTCCCGCCGCGCGGCGCGTTCGCGACGCATCGCCTCGAGCGCACGCACGCGTCCTTCGTTGCGGGTTCGCCGCGCCTGGATCCCCGTGCGGATCCACACCTCCTCCTTTGCGAGTCGCTTGTCGAACTCCTCCCGCTCGCGCGCTTCGGCGGCGAGCGCCGCTTCCTTGCGCTCGAGGTACGTATCGTAGTCGCCGCCCCAGCTCGCGAGCCGGCCGCGATCGAGTTCCACGATACGCGTCGCAACGTGCCGCAGGAACGCGCGGTCGTGCGTGACGAAGAGCAGAGTCGTTCCGCTCTCGAGGAGAAACGTCTCCAGCCACTCGATCGCGTTCACGTCGAGATGGTTCGTGGGCTCGTCGAGGAGAAGCACATCGGGCTCGCGCACCAGAGCGCGCGCCAGGAGCGTCTGGCGCTTGCGGCCGCCTGAAGCGTTCGCGAACGGCAGGTCGGGATCGAGTCCGAGGCGGTCCATCACCGTCTCGACCCGCGTGTGTGCGCGCCACGCGCCAGCCGCCTCGAGCTTCTGGTGCAGACGGTCGAGCTCCCGCAGCGCAGCTTCGCCCGGATCAGCGGCCACCCGCTGGCTCGCCTGATGGTAGCGCGCGAGGAGCCCCCCCGTTTCACCCAGACCAGCGGCCACCACGTCGAATGCGCTGCCATCGACGTCGACCGGCAGCTCCTGCTCCAGGCGCGCGACGCTCACGCCGCTCTGCCGCACGATCTCGCCCGAATCGGGGAGGAGCGTGCCATCCAGGAGCTTCATGAGCGTGCTCTTCCCGGCGCCGTTGCGTCCGAGGAGTGCCACGCGCTCGCCGCGTTCTATCTGCAGGTCAGCATGGTCGAGCACGGGCGGTCCGCCGAACGCCACACTGACATCCATCATTCCGAGAAGTGCCATCGCTGTGAGATAGCCGCCGGGCAGCGCTCCGCACCAGTCGGTCAGTGCGCGTGGTCGTATCCGGCGAGGGGAGGGGGAAGCGAGTGCCGAGCCATCCCATCACTTCCAGGCACGCGCGGTCCGCGCTTCCTCGTGCTCGAACGCGCTTTCCATCTCATCGATGGCTCGCCGGTCGAGCCCGACGCGCGCCGCCGCGCCGCGCCAGCCGGCTATGCCGTCCGCCACTTCTGCGGCAATCGATTTTGCTGCATCCCGCTCGAGGAGAAACTCCTCCGCCGCTTCGACGGCAAGCTCTATCGACGCGCCGGTGTCCTCATCGAGGTTTATGGCCGTCGACAACTGCCGCGGTTTCACGTGAGCCGGCACGGGGTTCAGGTCGTAGGCCGGCGAGAGGCGCCACCCGGCACCGTCGTACATGACGGCGTGATTGCGCAGGTGATCGTCGAAGTTGGAGGCCAGGATGTTGAAGGCCAGGCGTCGCCACAGTCGCGGAAGCTCCAGCGATGCATGGCTCGCCACCCGGCGCAGCGCATCCGCGATCTCGACGTAGCTCCGTTGTTCGCCGTCTTTCGCGTCGAGCAGGCTCATCGCGGAAATGAAAGGAATGCGTGCCTCTCCCACTCTATCGAAGCGGCGCACCACCAGCACCGCGCTCTCACCAGCCAGCTCTACCCGCCCCTCCGCCACGGACACGCCGGCACGCTCGGCAAGCGTGAGCATCACCGCTTCCCATCTCACCACATCGACTTCGTCGTCGCCCTTGGGGAATTTCGCGATGGCGAGCGCGCCATCGCGATCACGAACCGACGCCTTGGGACGGGCGCCTCCAAGCGAGGAGCCAGGTGCGAGAAGCAGCCGTACCGCATGCTCGGCTTCGACGGAATCCGGATCATCGTCGAGCGCCCGAGCTGCGGCGAGAAGCTCACGAATGCCGAGGAGTGGTGGAACCCGATCGGCGTTTCCCTCGGCGACGTATGGGCCCCCTTCCGTCAGACTGAAGCGGAGTGCTCCCTGTCGAACGAAGTCCGTGACACCAAGGAGAAAGTCGATTTCGCGCAGAGCCCGCGGCGTTTCTCCCGCATCCCGTGCGCGTCGCGCCGCGTTCCGCGCCATGAGTCGCCGCCCCCATCGATCGGGTGCCGAGTCGCCGAGCGCTCCGAAGATCGCGCGTCCTTCACCAGTGTGAAACGCGCCGCGGGTGGGAGGCAGAACGGGCCCCAACGCGTGGTGCAGCGGGTCCGCCAGCCA
>Ga0182744_1002420_pt1 | contig 15338 bp, 10 predicted proteins | sample eDN3rd30CKraftMG_FD_128525 | JGI IMG/M metagenome (GOLD analysis project Ga0182744, IMG submission 128525) | Enriched Miracle-Growth compost microbial communities from Emeryville, California, USA - eDNA 3rd pass 30_C Kraft MG (version 2) (version 2) ...
CGACGCGGCGCTCGCGCGCGGCGGGCTCGTCCATCTCGTCGTCGCCGCCGGCGAGCCGTCGATGCAGTTCCTCGACGACCGGCCGGCCCCGTTCGCGGTCAATCCGCATTTCAAGCACTGGCTGCCGGTGACGAAGGCGCCAGGCTCGTGGCTCGTCTACACGCCCGGGAAACGTCCGAAACTCGTCTATCTGCAGCCGCGCGACTACTGGCACGTCGTGCCGGAAGCGCCGGCCGGTTACTGGGTCGAACATTTCGACATCGCCATCATCCGCGAACCGGGCGAGGCGCGCGCGCACCTGCCGAAGGACACGGCACGCTGCGCGGTCATCGGCGAGCCGAACGTCGCCGCGCACGGACTCGTGCCGAACAATCCGCAAGCCGTGCTCGACTACCTGCACTGGCAGCGCTCGATCAAGACGCCGTACGAACTGGCGATGCTGCGCGTGGCGAGCAGGATCGGCACACGTGCGCATCGCGCCGCCGAGCGCGCGTTCCGCGAAGGCAAGTCGGAGTTCGACATCCACGTCGCCTACCTCGCCGCCACGCGGCAGACCGACAACGACCTGCCGTACACGAACATCATCGGCCTCAACGAGCACGCCGCGATCCTGCACTACATGGACCTCGCGCACGCGCCGCCGGCGCACCTGCATTCGTTCCTCATCGACGCCGGCGCGAGTTTCCATGGTTACGCGAGCGACATCACGCGCACGTACGCGGCGCAAGGTGCAGAGGAATTCCAGGCGCTCATCGACGCGCTCGACGACGCGCAGCAGGCTTTCGCCGCGAAGGTGCGCGCGGGCCAGAGCTATCCCGAGCTGCACGTCCACGCGCATCTCGTGATCGCGGGCATCCTGCGCGAGCACGGCTTCATCCGCATGTCGGCCGAAAGCGCGGTCGAAAGCGGCCTGTCGTCGACGTTCTTCCCGCACGGCCTCGGCCATCCGATCGGCTTGCAGGTGCACGACGTCGCGGGTTTCCAGGCCAGCGACGCGGGCGGCACGATTCCGCGCCCGGCCGGCCACCCCTACCTGCGCATGACGCGCACGCTCGAACCCGGCATGGTCGTCACCATCGAGCCGGGCCTGTATTTCATCGACCTGCTGCTCGCCGAACTGCGCGACAAGCCGCTCGCCGCCGAGGTCGACTGGGGCAAGGTCGACGCGTTCCGCAAATACGGCGGCATCCGCATCGAGGATGACGTAGCCTGCACCGACGGCGATCCGGAAAACCTCACGCGCGAGGCGTTTGCGCAAAGCAGCTGACGCAGCAACGCCATGCGCCGTGGCGGACGCACTGCGCCGATGAACGGGGCGCGCTTGTCGGCGACTTCCATCAACGCGACCCCGAATGGTCCGGCGACCGATTCGAAGACCCTGCAAGCCGCAGATCCGTTCGAGGCCAGCTCGATCCGCTGCCCCGGCGCGCTCGACCTCGGCGGCGTGCGGTCGCCGACCTCGGCGATACGCGGCGCATCCGCCTCATCTTCGAGCACCGCGAAGCCGCCGGCGGATTCGAAGACCACGACGCCGCCGGCTGGGCGGCGGGCGTCCGCGCGGACGCGGAAGCGCTGCGGCCGGACTGCTACTCTCACGCGATGACTTCGCGCGTCTACCGCTTCGCCGACTACCGCCTCGCGCCTGCCGCGCGCGAGCTCTGGCAGGGCGATGCGCTGGTCGCGCTGCCGCCGAAGTCGTTCGACTGCCTGGCCTACCTGATCGAGCACCACGAACGCGCCGTCGGTCGCGACGAACTGATCAGCGCGGTATGGGGGCGCGTCGACGTCAGCGACGACCTGCTCGCGCAGACGCTGCGCCGCGCGCGCCTTGCGGTCGGCGACACCGGCAATGCGCAGCGCGCGATCCGCACGGTGCCGCGCTTCGGTTATCGCTGGGTGTGGCCGATCGACGCCGTCGAAGTGCTGCCCGCCGCGCTGGACGAGACGCCGCCGACGCCGACGCCGACCCCGCAACCGCCGCCCGCGACGCGACGCTGGCGCTGGCGCTGGCTCGCCCTCGCCGCCATGCTGCTCGCCGTGCTCGGCATCGCGCTGGCTGCGCTGCTGTGGCATCGCGGCGAATCGCCCGCGGCCGCCATCGCCAGCGATGCCGGCGTGCTGGTGCTGCCGATGCGCGCCGAAGGCGGCGACGCCGACAGCACCTGGCTGCGACTCGGCGCGATGGATGCGATCGCCACGCGCCTGCGCGACCGCGGCCGTCTCAAAGTGTTGCCCAGCGAGCAAACGCTGCTGGTTGCCCCGCGCGATTTCGATCCGGCCGATCCGGGTGCGCTGCACCGCATCGAGCTGGCCACGGGAACGCATACCGTGATCGCGCCGACGGCGACGTTCGATCGCGACGAATGGAAGGTCCTGCTCGACGTCTACGACGGCGCCAGCCTGCGCAGCTTCGTCGCGCACGCGCCCAATCCGCTGCACGCGACGGCGATCGCGGCGGATCGCTACCTCGCCAGCCGCGGCGTGGAGACGCCGGCGCCGGGCCGGCTCGCACTGGCCGACATGCAGGTCGAGCGGCTCTCCGCGGCGCTGCTCGCCGGCGATCTCGACGAGGCATGGCGGCTGATCGCGGCGATGCCCGCCGATTTGAAGAGCACGCCGCAAATCGCCATGCGCATCGGCCAGGTCGCGTTTCGCGCCGGACGCCTGGACGAAGCCGAAACTGCCTTCGCCAAGCTCGTCGACAACGGCGCCGCGGTGCCCGCCGACGTGCGCGTGCACGCCCTCATGGGGCTGGGCAGCGTCGCCGTGCGGCGCGGCGATTTCGACGAGGCCGACCGACGCTACTCCGCGGCGATTGCCGCGCTCGAAGCCGCATCGGCTTCGCCCGACCCAGCGCTGCTCGGCATCGCCTATTCGGGCCGCGCGGTGGCGCACTCGGCGCGACGCAACGTCAACCAGGCACTGGCCGACTTCGGCCGTGCGCGCGTCGAGCTCGAACGCGCCGGCGACCGCACCGGCGCGGCGATGGTCGACGCCAACCTCGGCGTGCTCGATGCCGATCGCGGCCACTACGCCGACGCCACGCGCGCCTTCGACCGCGCCGTCGCCACCTTCACGCGCTTCGACGTGCACGACGACCTCGCCGCCACCCTGCTCGGCCGCTGCAAGGCCCAGCTCGCCCTGCTCGACCAAGCGGCCGCGCTCGACGACTGCCGCCGCGCGCAGGCGCTCGTCGATGCGCTGGAAAACCCGTTGCTGCGCCAGCGCGTGACCGCCGCCCACGTCGCCGTGCTGCTCGCCGGCGGCGCGCTGTCGACCGCGCAGGACGTCCTCGACCGCCACGCCGGCGATGCCGCCCGCCCGCGCGATTTCGGCATCCTGCGCGCGATGCTGGAGCTCGAACGCGGCGACGTCGCCGCAGCCGCGCGCACGGCGCAGCCGGCACTTGATGGCGCGGTCGGCGACGGCGACGACGATGCCGACGGCGCGATCGCGGTGCGGTTCGCGGTGACCGCGACACGCCGCGGCGCACCGGCCGAACTGCTCGACAAGGCGCTGCATGCGCTGCCGGCCGACACCGGCGGCGCAGCGGAGGGATGGCACCCGCTCGAATTCGCACGCCTGCTCGGCGAAGCGCAACACAAGGCCCTGGCCAATGACGCGGCAGCGCTCGGCGATTTCCAGGCGGTGCTCGCGCGGGCCGACCGCAACGGCGCGCCCGAGGACGTGGTGACCGCCGGCGTCGCCTACGCCGCCTACCTGCTCGGGCATCACCTGCTCGAACCGGCACCGGCGCTGGCCGGTCGCCTCGACGCCTACGCGAGCCGCGACTACCGCGCCGCGCGCGCGCTCGCCGCGCTCTATCTCGCGCTCGGCAACACCGAGCTCGCCGATACCGCCCAGGCACAGGCACGGCGCCTGGCCGGCGAACGCGATCCGCGCCTGCCGCTGTAGGCAGCAGGTCGCGCACGGTCGCAACGCCTTGAAACGACGCCGGTTTCGGCATCGTGTCAGCGTTCTTTCAGGGCGGTTTCAAGCCGGGTTGCGTACCAGTACATGCGCCAACCGCGGCGGCCCGCGCATGCTGCGGCCATGTTCACCGCCGCCCTCATCGTCTTCGCCTCGCTGGCTGCTGCCGACGCCCGCTTCGTGGCGCTGGATCTGCCCGGCAGCCAGTTGACTGCGCTCAGTGCCGACGGTCGTGCCGCCGCCGGCAGCCTGAGCGGCGACCGCAACGGCGGCTTCCTCTGGCAGGCCGGGCGCGGCGCGCAGCCGCTGCCGAATGCGATCTCGGTCCGCGCGATCTCGCCCGACGGGCGCTATGTGGCCGGCTCCTCGCTCGACGGCGATCAGATCGAGGCGGCGAGCTGGTGGGAGCGCGGCAGCGCCGCGCACCGCATCGACGGCGTCGCCAGGACGCTGCAGCTGGGCCGCGCGCCGACGACCGCCCTCGCCGTCGACGACGACCTGCATGTCTCCGGCGCGACGATCGACGGCGCCGCGCATTTCCGCTGGAAACCGGGCAACGAGCCGCTGCGCGACGAACACGCGCCGGACGCGCGCCCGCTCCCGGCCTGCGCCGGACGCCGTGCGCCGGTCGAACCGCCGCCGGGCCTGTCCGCGCCGCTGCGCTTCGTCGCCGCCAGCGCCGACGGCGGCCTGTGGATCGGCCACGCCGGCAGCGGCGCGCAACGCCGCGCCGTGGTCTGGCCCGGCGCCGGTCCGGCGCAGGCGCTCGACACCTGGCTGCGCGCGCACGGCGTCGCCGTGCCCGACGACTGGACGCTGGTCGCCGCGACTGCCGTCGATCCCTCTGCGCACCACATCGGCGGCTTCGGCCTGCACGACGGCCATTTCGATTCCTTCATCGCCGCGCTGCCGGCGAACGACGACGCGGTCGCCTGCACCGCTCGCACAGCCTCCGGTCCGCGCAGCACGGCCCGCCCATCCCAGTAGGAACCTGAAGCCATGAATCCACTCGCACTCCACCGCTTCACCTGCTCGCTTCTCGCCGCAGGCACGCTCGCCTTCGCCGCGGCGCCCGCGCATGCCCAGTGGTCGAACTCTGCCGACGCACCGCTCGTGGTCGCCGACGCCGCCGACGGCCAGGTTCAGCCCAAGATCGCGACCGCGCCGGACGGCACGTACTACGTGAGCTGGTTCGACGGCCATGTCGGCAGCTTCAGCATCTACCTGCAGCACCTGGACGCGCAGGGCAACGAGCTGTGGCCGCACGGCGGCGTGCTCGTGGCGACGCGCGCCTATTCGTCGACGACCGACTACGGCCTCGGCGTCGACGCCGACGGCAACGCCTACCTCGCCTACAACTGCTGCGCCAACAACGTTGACGACGAGCACATCCAGGTCAATCGCGTCGACGCCAACGGCACGCTGCCATGGGGCGCCGAAGGCGTCACCGTGTCGGCCCCCGCTTCGACCGAGCCGGTCTACAACGCCTACGTGACGGCGACCGGCGACGGCAACATCGCTGTGATCTGGAGCACGGAATCGGTTGCGCGCGTGCAGAAGCTCACGCCCGACGGCACGCCGCTGTGGGCCACGAACGGCGTCGCCGTGAGCACGACCACGGCCGGCACCTTCCTCGCCGGCGACGTGCATTCCAATGCCGCGGGCGACGTCATCGCCTCGTGGGTGTACCAGGCCGGCCCGTTCCTGCGCGCGCTCTACACGCAAAAACTCGCCGCCGACGACGGCGCCGCGCTGTGGGATCCGGCCGGCGTGCGCGTGTTCGGCGTCGGTGCCGTGCAATTGGGCTACTACCCGCCGTTCATCGACGACGGCGCCGGCGGCGGCGTCTTCTACGACTACGACACGACCGCGCTCATGTTCGTGCCGCGCGTGCAGCACGTCGCCGCCGACGGCTCGCTGCTGCTCGGCGCCAACGGCGTCGTCGCCACCACCGACACGAGCATCAATCACACCAATACCGCGGCCGCCTACGACGCCGCGAGCGGCGACATCTACGTGGTCTGGCGCGACAGCTACACCACTGCCGGCGGCGCCGACTTCGACGGCCTGAGCGCGCAGCGCGTCGACTCGACCGGCGCCCTGCAGTGGGGCGATACCGGCAAGGTGCTCGTGGCGCCGGCCGATTCGACCGACTCCACGCTGGCGCTGTCGCAGATCACCGCGATGCCGGCGCCCGGCGGCTTCGTCGCCGGCTGGATCACGGGCGCCTATCCCGCCGCGAACAATCCGATCAGCGTCGCCCGCGTCAACGCGGACGGCAGCTACGCGTGGCCCTCGCAGAACGTCGTCGTCAAGTCCGACCACGGCACCTCGCGCACCGGCGTGACCGCCGGCGCCGACGGCGAACTCGTGTACGTCTGGACCGACATCACCGACGGCAGCGGCGCCGGCCAGATCCAGGCGCAACGCCTGAACCTCGACGGCAGCCTCGGCGGCAGCAGCGACGACCACATCTTCGTCGACGGCTTCGACGGCAACTGAACGCCTGCGCGGCGGTAGCCGGAAGGCTGCCGCCGCGCACGGCCGGCGTGGGAGAATGGCGCGCCGGCATCCACGGATCCGCGTTCCACGCAACAGCGAACGCCCTGTGTCGGCGCAACACGCAGACCATGGATCGCACCGCTTGAACATTCGCGCTCTCGCTTTTTCGCTGCTGCTCGCCGTCCCGTTCATCCGCATCGACGCCGCCGCTGCCGCGGCGCCTCCCGCGCGTGCCGCCACAAAGACCCATGCGCACAAGCCCGCGCCGCGCGATCCGCAGGTCTACCGCTGGCTCGACGTCGCCGGTTTCGGCGAAGTCGCGCTGTACAAGCCGCAAGGCGCGGCGCGCGGACTCGCACTGTTCGCCTCGGGCGACGGCGGCTGGAACCGCGGCGTCACCGACATGGCGCATGAAGCCGCCGCGCAGGGCTTGTGGGTCGCCGGTTTCAGCACGCCGCAATTCCTCAAGGCGCTCGACGCGAGCGGCGCGCCGTGCAGCGATGCCGACGGCGCGCTCGCCAAGCTCGCCGCGAATCTCGCGCGCGACGTGTCGCTGCCGCCTGAGCAGAAGCCTTTCATCATCGGCTACTCATCCGGCGCGACGGTCGTCTACACGACGCTCGCCGCCGACGCGGGCGAGCGCTTCGCCGGCGGCATCAGCCTCGGCTTCTGCCCCGACCTGCTCATCCACAAGGCGTTCTGTCCGTCCAGGGGCGGCATCACGCGGCATTGGCAACCGAAGCCGCCGACCTGGGTATTCGACAAGCGCACCACCGTCGACGCGCCATGGATCATCCTGCAAGGCGAACAGGACCAGGTCTGCGATCCGAAGTTCGCGCCTGAATTCGCCGACGGCCAGAAGGCTTCGCGCGCGGTCATGCTGCCGAAAGTCGGCCACGGTTTCGGCGCGCCGAAGAACTGGATGCCGCAGTACGTGGACAGCGTGAAGGCGTTGCTCGACGCGGCGCGTTGAGCACTACAGTCCGGCGAAACCTTCGTCGACGAATCTCCACGTACAATCCGCGTCCGTCATTTCACGGACGAATTTCCCCGCCGATGAGCACGACCGAACTGCCTGCGGAATCGCCGCGCACGCACCGCTGGCGCGCACACCTGCGCTGGCTCGTTCCGCTCGCGTTCCTCGGCGTCGTCGGCTGGCTGGTCTGGCGCGGCGTCGACGAATTCGACCTGCCCGAACTGCAACGCACGCTGCTCGAGGTGCCGACGCTGCCGGCGCTCGGCGTGGCGTTGCTCGCGCTGGTCTCGGTGGCGTTCACGGGACTCATCGACATCGTCATCGCGCGCTGGCTGGCGCTGTCGATCTCGGCGCGCGAGATGCTGCGGCTGTCCTTCGTCGCCAACGCGCTCGCCAACGCGCTCAACCTCTACGGCACGATGGGTTCGGGCGTGCGCCTGCTCGGTTTCGCTTCGCGCGGCGTCGAGCTCGGCCGCGGCGCGGCGCTGATCGGTTTGCAGGTGCTCTCGCTCCCGCTCGGGCTGTCGGTGCTCATCATCATCACCGTCGCGCTCGGCTCGCGGCCGATCACGCCGACGGAAACGACGCACTGGCTGGCGATGGCCGTGCTTGTTGCGGCGGCGTGCTACCTGCCCGCGTTCTTCGTGCTCACGCGCAATCGCCGGCTCATGCGCTGGCTGCCGCACGGCAGCGACCTGCCGCCGCTGCGGCTGAAGATCGCGCTCGCCGCGCTGTCGTTCGTCGACTGGGTGCTCAGCGCGGCGGTGCTCTACGGTTGCCTCTACATCTCCGGCGCGCACGTGCGGCCGGGGTCGCTGCTCGGCAGTTTCGCGGCGGCGCAGACGCTCGGCCTGCTCAGCCTCATCCCCGGCGGTTTCGGCGTGTTCGACGGGCTCATGCTGCTCGCGCTGACCACGGGCGGCTACGACAACGCGTCGGTGCTCTCGGGCCTGTTCCTGTTCCGCATCGCCTACTACCTGTTGCCGCTGCTGTCGGGTTTGTACGTCGGCTCGGGCATGCTCGTCGGACAGTTGCCGGGCCTGGCGCGCGCGACGGCGCGGCTGCGCGCGCATCCGCTGTTCGGCGTGCTCGGCCTGCCCGGCGACCTGCTCGCCGGCTTCGGCATCCGCGCGCTGGCGATCCTCACCTTCGGCGCCGGCGTGCTGCTGCTCGGCTCGGCGGCGATTCCGGCGGTGCACGAGCACGTCGTCGTCGTGCGCCAGTTCCTGCCGCTGGCGGCGGTGGAAAGTTCGTACTGGCTGTCGATCGTCACCGGCGTATTGCTGCTCGGCCTCGGCCGCGGCATCGACGGCCGCCTGCGCGTGGCCTACAACCTCGCCCAGCCGGTGCTCGTGCTCGGCGCGATCCTCGCCGTGACCAAGGGCCTGCATTTCGGCGAGGCGCTGTTCCTGCTGGCGATCGCCGCGCTGCTGCGCCTGCGCAAGCGCGAATTCACGCAGCGCGCGATGAGCCTGACTTCGGTGACGACGTTCGCGTGGCTGTCCGGGCTCATCGCCGTCGTGCTCGCGTTTTTCGCGATCGGCATCTGGGCCGTGCTCGGCGACGACAGTTTCGACTTCTGGTATTTCGGGCACGGCGAGCATTCCTCGCGCATCGCACGCGGCCTGTTCGCGGCGGCGACCGGCGTGTTCGCGTACCTCACCTGGCAATCGTTCGCGGTGCGCCGGCCGCCACTGAAACTGCCCGACCACGCCGAGCTCGAACGCGCGCGCGAGGTCTATGAGAAACACGGCGGCGGCGAATTCGCGCACCTGTCCTTCATGGGCGACAAGTCCCTGTTCTGGTCGGGCGACCACGGCGCCGTGGTCGGCTACGGCGCGGTGCGCGACCGCCTCGTCGCGCTCGGCTCGCCGTGCGGGCCGGAGAGCGCGATCAAGCGCGCGATCCTCGACTTCCGCCAGTTCGCCGACGCGCAGGACCGCGTGCCGGTGTTCTACGAGGTGCTCGAGCCGGAGCTTTCGCTTTACCACGACCTCGGCTTCGACCTGTTCAAGCTCGGCGAGCTGGCGACGATCCGGCTCGAAGAATTCACGCTCGCCGGCAAGCGCTGGGAGGATCTGCGCCAGGCGGTCAACCGCTCGACGAAAGAGCAGCTCGAATTCGAACTCGTCGAACCGCCGTTCGACACCGTGCTCATGACCCAGATCGAGCGCGTCTCCGACGCGTGGCTCGCCGACAAGGGCGCGCACGAGAAGGGCTTCTCGCTCGGCCGCTTCGATGCGGACTATTTCTCGTGGAGCCCGCTCGCGCTGGTGCGCCGCGCCGGCGAAGTGATCGCCTTCGCCAACGTGCTGCCGCCGTACGGCCCGAACGGCACGGCCAGCGTCGACCTCATGCGCCATCTCGACGACGCGCCGCGCGGCACGATGGATTTCCTGTTCGCGCGGGTCATGCAATGGGCCAAGGAGCGCGGCCACGAAAGTTTCAGCCTCGGCATGGCACCACTGTCGGCGGTCGGCGACAACCCGTACGCACGCATCAACGAACGCCTCGCCGCGCTCGCGTTCCAGTACGGCGGCCGCTTCTACAACTACCAGGGCCTGCGCCGCTACAAGGAGAAATTCCAGCCCGAATGGACGGGTGCCTATCTCGCTTATCCGCGCGGGCTTTGGGTGCCGGGTCTTCTTGTCGACATTGCGGCGCTTGTGTCGGGTGGGTATCGACGTTTCCTGTTCGGCGGCCGCTGATCTTTTTGCGTTGTTGCGAAAACCGACTCGCGTCCATGCGGGTTCGTCCCGCATCCCTGCGGGCCGGTTCCTTCTCTTTGCTTGCCCAAAGAGAAGGAACCAAGAGAAAGGGCAGCCCAGCATCGTCGCCTTCCGCGCATCCTGCGCGGAAGGTCCGCGTGCGGCGGCCGGTTGCGCCGACAGCGCATCCCTGCGCTGTCGGCGCAAGGAGCGCGATCCATCGCGCTCCCCCTTCGGGCCGTTTCGGCCACCGCCCGCCGCCGCTGAAGGGGCCCGGAAAAGCCAAGAGCAGCGCGCTCCTGCGCGCAGAAGCCAAAGCGGAAACCGGCGTCGACAGCCTCGTAGGCCGGACGATCGCAGATCGACCGGCACCTGCACCAAGCCGGCCGCGCATGCGCGCGTCCGGCCTACCTGCTTCTGCGGCCAGGAAGGCCGCGCTTCGGCTTCTCCAAGTTCCCTCTTGGCCGCGGCGAGTGCGCGGAGATCAGGCCCGCAGGGTGGCCCGCACGATGCGGGCCAGTTTGCCGTCAGCGCAGGGATGCGCTGTCGGCAAACCCCGGAGCGCGATCGCGAAGTCGCGCGCGCAGGATGCGCGTGCGACCGCGGGCGTGAGGGTGTCCTTCTCTTTGGTTTCTTTCTCTTGGACAAGCAAGAGAAAGAAACCGGCCCGCAGGGATGCGGGACGAACCCGCATGGATGCGAGTCGGTTTTCGCGAAAGCGGAGCGAACCAAAGCAAAAGCCAAAGCTGGATTCCAGCTTGCGCTGGAATGACGGCGAGAAAACAACACCATCCTGCGCTCGCGAGCAGCGCCTCCCACCAGACAAATACCCACTCAACGATCCTCGAGATAAGCCCCCGCAACGAGATCCGCCAACACATACGGCGCATTGCGGTCGAGCGTGCGCGAATGGTCGGCGTAGGTCTGTCCCGGCCCGAAATGCGCGTGCGCGGCGAGCATGCGCACGCTGCGCAAGCACAATTCCTGGCGCGTGGCGTCGGCGCCGGCGATCGAAAACAGCACCGCGCCCTTGCGACCGAGCTGGACTGCGTGGCAGGCGAGCATCGGTGAAGCACGACCGGGCAGCGACAGTTCCTCGACCCAGTTCACGCGCGCGGCGGCGGGGTCGAAGGTCGGCGCTTCCGCGAAGCGCTGCAATTGCGCGCCGTCCTCGCCGTCGGCGAGCTTGCGCGCGGCGTCCTGCGAGCGCGCGAGCAGCGCATCGCCGCCGGTCGCGGCAAAATCGTTGCTGGCGACGTAGCCGTCGCCGAGATAGCCGACTTCGACATGCCATGCCTGATCCGATGACAGGTCGACGCGTTCGTGCACGAGCCAGCCGACCGTGTTGTCGCCGGGTTCGTCGTCGCCGCCGGCGAACGCGTTGAGCAGGGCCGCACGGTCGATGAAGCGGAAATGCACGGGCACGTCGATCGACACCGGCACGTCGGGAATGTCGACGCTGCCGGTCCTGCGGCGCAGTTTCGCGATCGCCATGGCGCGCTTGGCGCGACCGGCAACCGCATCGCTGTCGACCACGTCGGTCGGCACGTCGAGGCCATCCATGTCGGCCGACACGGGCTGCGGCACGTGCGCAAGGTTCCAGCCCAGCAGCGCGCCACACGCCGCGAACGCGGCGAATGCGGACAGCAGCAACGCGCGCGGACCGCCCTTCCTTTCTCCCCAATACTTGAACAGCGCGTACACGCCGATGGGCCACAGCACGACCATGAGCGCCGCGACGGCGCGGTTGAGCCGCCACACGCGCGCGGCGCCGAACAGATAGATCAGGCCACCGATCGTCGGCAGTGCGAACAGCAGGCTGGTCATCGCGGGCATCGGCGGCGCTTCACAACGAATCGATGCGGCGGATCTGTTCGCGACGCAACGTGTAGGTCGCGGTGCCGCCGGAGCGGCGTACCGACAGCGTCACCTGGCGGGCATTGGCGGCGATGACCGTGCCGCGGTGTTCGCGCTGGTTGGTCGTGACGATGGCGACGCGACGGCCGATGCGGCCGCCGAGATCGGCGAAGGCAAGGCCCTCTTCCTTCGCATGCGTCACCAGCCAGTCTTCGTTGCCGCTCGACGGCGGTGGCGCCACCGCGGCGATCACCGGTGCATCCGACGAGGGCGGCGCCGCGGCCGCCGTCTTCGTCGCCGGTGACGACGCGGTCGACTCGGCAAGCATGAGTTCCTCGATGCGCGCCTCGTCCTGCTGAGGCGTGGGCGGTGCGGCGTGCGCCGCAGCGCCGACGAGCGCGCAGATGCAGACCGCAAGCGATCGGTTGGTCATCGAATCTTCCCCCTGTGCCGACGCCGCAAGAATCGCCCGCATGGCGAGGCTTGGGCAAGCGAACGGACGCATCCGGTCGCGACATGCGAATTCTGGGACAAGGCGCCGCGCCGGACTGCGCAGTGCACCACGCTATCGCCGCGCCGGCGCGAGCGAATGCGCGATGAGCGAACCAAGCGCGGCGTAGTCGCCGTCGTAGTGATGCCCGCCGGGCAGGTCGACGACATGCACGTTCGCCGGCTGCGGTTTCAGGCAAAAACTGTCGTCCTCGTCGGCGCCGTGCACGCACACGAGCGGCGTCGTGCTCCTTGCGATCTCCGGACCGAGCGGCAGCGCGCCGTCGTGATGCGTGGAACCGAACCAGTCGCCGACGTGGATCTCGAACACGGCCTCGTCGTCGGGCGAGATCATGACGCCGGCATCGGTGCGCTTGCGCAGTTCATCCGGCAAGCGGTTGAGGATGACCGGCACGAGGCTCGCGCCGAACGAATAGCCGACGAGTACGAAACGCGCAGCTGCGTCGTCCTTGCCGTAATGCGCCATGACGCGCGCGATCGCGTCGGCAGAGGCCTGCGGCGTCTGCGTGTGCCAGAAGAACTTGAGCGTCGAGAAACCGATCACGCGCATGCCCTGCGCGGCGAGCGCGTCGGCGACGCCGCGGTCGAGTCCGGCCCAGCCGCCGTCGCCGGTGACGAGGATCGCGATGCGGTGCGTATCGGCTGCGGTCGGCGCGAGTTCGTTGAGCGGCAAGTCGGCGACGTCGTCGGGCAGCGCGGGCGCGCTGGCGTCCTGGCGCGCGCGCCATTGCGCGTAGGCGAGGCCGATGTCGTTCGCGGCATCGCGCGCGGCGAACGGCGGCCAGAGCAGCTCGGCGACATGCCACGCCATCGCGAGCTTCGCGCCGAGGCCGTCGATGCGCGCGCCGGGCGCGAACGGACGCGGCCACCACACGAGCGGCATCTTCGCCGCGGGAACCACGCGGAACGCGGCGCCATCGGCGGCCGTCATCGCGCCCGCATCGCCGGGGCAGATCGCTTTCGGAAAACGCAGCGCCGCGTTCCAGCCGAGCGTGACGAGGCCTTCGAACGTGCCAGCCGGCGCCTGCACGGTCATCGCGTAGGCGAACGTCGCGCCCGCACCGTCGGCGACGACGAGCGGCGCGCTGTAGTCGGCAATGCCTTCGTGGCGCGCGATCCAGTGCGCGACTTCCTCGACGTGGCCGGCCGGATACGAGCACTTGTCCGTCTTGATCGCCTCCATGCGCGCGAGGTAGGCGCGCGTGTCGATGCCGACGACGAGCGCGCCGCGCTTGGCGAGCGCCGCGCCGAGCGCGGCGTCGCGCGCGCTCCAGCCGTCGGTGTCGGAGAACAGCAACGCCATGTGCGTGGCCGGCGCGGCCGGGCGCGACAGGTGCAGCGTGCCGAACAGGCCGTAGTCGACCGTCGGTGATGGGTGATTGGTGATTGGTGATTCGGCAACGGCGGTTGCGGCGAAAACCGGCAGCGACGCGAAAACGAACGTGGCGAACAGCGCACGGACGGGAAACTTCATCGCGCCGCCGCCATCAGCGCCTCGATCGCGTCGGCGTCCTTCGGCACGCCGTCGGAAATGACGAGCGGTTCGCCATCGGTGACGACGACATCGTCCTCGATGCGGATGCCGATGCCGCGGTATTTCGCCGGCACGCGCTTCGCGTCGGGCGCGATGTACAGGCCGGGCTCGACGGTGACGACCATGCCCGGTTCGAGCAGGCGGTACTCACCGTCGACGCGGTAGTCGCCGGCATCGTGCACGTCGAGGCCGAGCCAGTGACCGGTCTTGTGCATGTAGAACGCGCGGTAGCTGTGTTCGCGCAGGTTCTTCTCGAGCGATCCGGACAACAGGCCGAGCTTGATGAGCCCGCGCGTGATCACGCGCACGGCGGCGTCGTGGTACGCGTCGAACGGACGGCCCGCGCGCACTTCGTCGATGCCGGCGCGCTGCGCATCGAGCACGATGTCGTAGAGCGCGCGCTGCTCGGGCGACCAGCGACCGTTGACCGGGAAGGTGCGCGTGATGTCCGACGCATAGCACTCGTATTCGGCGCCCGCATCGATGAGCAGCAGGTCGCCGTCGCGCAAAGGCGCATTGTTGGCGCGGTAGTGCAGCACGCAGCCGTTGGCGCCGCCGCCGACGATCGGCTCGTAGCTCGGCACCGCACCGTGCTTGCGGAACACGTGCAGGAGTTCGGCTTCGACCTCGTGCTCGTTCATGCCCGGACGCGTCGCCTGCATCGCGCGCACGTGCGCGGCGGCGGCGATCTGCGCCGACTTCTTCATGAGACGCACTTCGCTGCGCGACTTGTACAGGCGCAGGTCGTGCAGCAGGTGCGACAGCGCGACGAATTCGTGCGGCGGCCGCGCGCCCTGGCGCATCTGCGCGCGCACGCGGTTGACCCAGGCGATCAGGCGCAGGTCGAAATCGACGTCGCGGCCGAAGTGGTAGTAGACGCGCTCGCGGCCTTCGATGAGGCCGGGCAGGATGTCGTCGATGTCGTCGATCGGGAATGCATCGTCCATGCCGAAGGTTCCGACCGCGCCGTCGGTGCCGGCGCGCGGGCCGTCCCAGCGTTCGCGCTCGGCATCGCGCTCGCGGCAGAACAGGATCACCTCGCCCGCGGCGCGGCCGGGCACGAGCGCGAGCACGGCGTCGGGCTCGGGAAAGCCGGTGAGGTAGTGGAAGTCGCTGTCCTGGCGGTACGGATAGTGCGCGTCGTTGTTGCGCACCCGTTCGGGCGCGGCGGCGACGATGACGATGGCGTCGTTCCCCGCCATGCGCATGAGCTGTTTGCGGCGTCGCGCGTATTCGCGGGGTTCGATCATCGATTCGGTGCGTGGCGGTGGCGGGCGAATCGCCCGCGTCAATTTACCACCTTGCGCGCATCGCCAGTTCA
>Ga0182744_1002422_pt1 | contig 15335 bp, 16 predicted proteins | sample eDN3rd30CKraftMG_FD_128525 | JGI IMG/M metagenome (GOLD analysis project Ga0182744, IMG submission 128525) | Enriched Miracle-Growth compost microbial communities from Emeryville, California, USA - eDNA 3rd pass 30_C Kraft MG (version 2) (version 2) ...
ATGGTGGATGAAGTCATCGCCGCCCTCGGTGCGAAAGATCTCAAGCAAATGGGCGCGGTCATCAAAGAGGTTCAAGCCAAAGCGGCGGGAGCTGCGGACGGAAAGACGATCAGCGAAGTCGTAAAAAGCCGTTTGCAGGCTTAGTTTCATTTATGAAATTCAACGACGAATTCATTGATCGGGTCCGGGACGACTAGAATATGGACGACATCGTTTCCCAGCACGTGACGTTGAAGCGTTCGGGCTCCGGCTATCAGGGGCTTTGCCCTTTTCACGGGGAAAAAACGCCTTCTTTTTCCGTCTCCGAGGTCAAGCAGGTTTACCACTGCTTCGGCTGCAAAGCTTCGGGCAACGTTTTTAAATTCGTCCAAGACTATCAGGGACTGACTTTTCCGGAAGCGGTCGAATACCTGGCCAACCGGGCCGGGATCGCTCTTCCCGTGCAGGAGTCCGCGTGGAGCGGCTCCGAAGAAAAGCAGCAGGAAAAGAAATTCTTTTACCGCATCAACATCTTCACTTCCGAATTTTACCATCAAAGATTGATGAAACTTTCCCGTGAAGAAGAGGTCTGGAAATATCTGAAAAAGCGGGGCCTCAGCGAAGAGGACGTCAAGACCTACAAGCTGGGGTGGGCGTCGGCGCAGTGGTCGGATTTAAGCGAGGCTCTTCACCGCAAAAGCGCGCCCTTGGAATTGGCCGAAAAGGTGGGGCTCTTGAAGGCCCGCGCTCAGAAATCCGGCTTTTATGATCTCTTTCGCTCGCGCCTGATGTTTCCCATCTTCTCGCCCACGGAAAAGTGTTTGGGCTTTGGAGGACGGGTCATTGGCGACGATATGCCGAAGTACCTCAACAGTCCCGATTCGGAGATCTTCCATAAGGGCCAAGTGTTTTACGGGTTGAACTGGTCGGCCAAACACGTGCGCAGCCAGGATCAGGTGATCATTGTGGAAGGCTATATGGATTGGATCGCCTTGGATAAAAACGGTTTTCAAAACGCCGTGGCCACGCTGGGAACGGCCTTGACGGACCGGCACGCCAAGCTGATCAAGCGCTACACTTCCAACGTGGTGGTGCTGTTTGACGGGGATCAGGCGGGCCGTTCGGCGGGGGAGCGCAGTCTTCCGATTTTGTTAAAGGCCGGTTTGTATGTGAAGGGACTCTTTCTTCCTCAGGGAATGGATCCCGATGACTTTCTGAAGTCCGAGGGCAAAGAGGCCCTGAAAGAGCGCATTGAAAAAGCGCCGGACCTTTTGCCCTTGTTGATTGAAGAAGAGGTGCGCGGCGGGGGAGTGACGTCTCCCTCGGACAAATCCAAACTCATTCAAAAAATGGTGCCCGTGCTCGAAAGCGTGGAGAACCCCAGTCTGCGCGCCCTTTACATCGAAAATTTCGCGCACATATTGAATGTGGATAAAGCCGTGATTCCTGTGGACACAGCGGCAGCGAGAGGTGCTTCCCGCAAACCGTCGGCTTCTTTCCCGAGACCTTCCGGGGGAGCGGAAGAGTCCGTCGGCAATGCAAATATGCGGCCAAGTGGCGGGGATGAGCGGGCGGTGATTCGTGTAGGGAAAGCGGCGCGCGCGGAAATAGAATTATTAAACGTTTCCCTGCTGAAGAGTGTCTATTTGGAGGAGGTCCTGGACTCCCCGGTGCGGGAGTACATGGAGTCCGAAGGAGTGAAAATGATCTTTGGGGAGATGGAGAGCCTCTATAGACAAAACCCAAGCCGGTTTGATAGTCTTCCTTCTTTGCTTTCTTCAAAAGTGGAGCCGGGAGAAATCGTGACCCTTCATTTAACTCCGCCCTTTCAGTCGTTGACAGGCGAAGCGGCCGGGAAGCTAATACAAGACTGTATAAAAAGAATACATGAGAAATTTTTGAAATCTCAGTCTCGCGCGCTCTTGAACAATCTAAAGGGTTCTCAAGGCCTCAACCAAAAAGAGAAGCTGGAACAATTAATGAATATTCAGCGCAACAGACAAGAGATCAGACAAGACAAACACAAAGAAGAACAAACACCTTCCATGCGGGAGCCCGACGCGAATGAGTAAAAAGAATCCATCCCAAGACGGCGATCAAGAAAAAGTATTGAGTGTGAAAGAGCAGCAGGAGCTGATCAAGGAAGAGATCCAGCGCTTTTTAAAGATGGCGAAGGAACAGCCGAGCCTGTCCATCGAAGAAATCAACGAATTGTTGCCTCCCCAGATTTTGGATCCGGGCGTTTTGGATTCCTTCATGCAGGCTCTCGAAGTGGCCGGCGTGACTCTGACCGATGAGTCCGAAAATCAAAAAGATGAAGAAGACGGCGATCGTTTCTTTTTGGCCGATCCCGATTCGGAAGACGAAGAAAAAGACGAAGACGCCACCGAGACCGACTCCAAAAGCAACGATCCCGTGCGCCTTTATCTGCGCAAGATGGGAAGCGTTTCCCTTTTGACCCGTGAAGGGGAAGTGGAAATCGCCCGCCGGATCGAAGCCGGGGAAAGAGAAATCGTACGCGCGATCCTTTTGTCGCCCATCGGAACCAATGAAATCATTGAGCTGGGAAAACGTCTGGATGAGGGCCGCGTGAAGGTGAAAGCGATCTTTCGCGGACTCGAAGACGAAGAGACCCAATATGACGAACAGGAATACATCGAAAAAATTCATGAGCTGATCGGTCACGTTCAGAACTACCGCAAGAAGGCGCAAAAATATTTTGAGGCGATGAAAAAGGCGCCCCATGCCTCTCCGGAAGAAAAAGCCGCGGCGGAAAAAATCCGTGAGTTGAACTCCGAGCTGATGCACACGTTTGAAACCATCAACTTCAACCGTAAGACCATCAACCGCATCGTGATCAAGTTCAAAAACCTCGTGGGCCGCAGCACCACCTTGAGAAAGCGCGTGCGCACCGGCGTGGAAAAAACCTTTTCCAAGGAATTGCAGTTGCTCGCGCAAAGAGCGAAGGTTCTTGAAAACAGTGATGACGAAGTGAAAAAGATGACCCGCGAAACCGGTTTGACCTACAATCAGTTTCGCAGTCATTACCTGAACGCCGTCGATGCCCAAACCCGTTTGGATCGTTTGGAAAAAGAAACTCAAATGAACTTCGAATGGATCCGCGACACCTATACCGCCATCTGGAAGGGTGAAAGGGAAGCGGACAAAGCCAAATCGGAATTGGTGGAAGCCAACTTGCGTTTGGTGGTGTCGATCGCCAAGAAATACACCAACCGCGGTCTTCAGTTCCTGGATCTGATTCAGGAAGGAAACATCGGTTTGATGAAAGCCGTGGATAAATTCGAATACCGTCGCGGTTATAAATTTTCGACCTATGCGACCTGGTGGATCCGTCAGGCGATCACCCGCGCGATCGCGGATCAAGCGCGCACCATCCGTATTCCGGTGCACATGATCGAAACCATCAACAAGCTGGTGCGGACTTCGCGCTATCTGGTGCAGGAGCTGGGACGTGAGCCCAATCCGGAAGAAATCGCGGCCAAGATGGACATGCCCGTGGATAAAGTGCGTAAAGTTTTGAAAATCGCCAAAGAACCGATCTCCCTGGAAACTCCGGTGGGTGAGGAAGAAGATTCGCATCTTGGGGATTTTATCGAGGACAAAAAGGTCATCAATCCCGGCGAAGCCATCGTGAATTTGAACTTGGCGGAACAGACCCGTCGCGTGCTGTCCACATTGACCGCACGGGAGGAAAAAGTTCTGCGGATGCGTTTTGGAATCGGGGAAGAAAGCGATCACACTTTGGAAGAAGTGGGACAAGACTTCAACGTGACCCGCGAACGGATCCGTCAAATCGAAGCCAAGGCGCTCCGTAAGTTGCGTCACCCCAGCCGTTCCGGCAAGCTTAAAGCCTTCATCGACAGCTAGTCGTTACTTGCGGGGGCTTAGCTTAGTTGGTTAAAGCAGCCGGCTCATAACCGGCGGATCGGGGGTTCGAGTCCCTCAGCCCCTACTCAAAAAAAAGCCACCGTAAGGTGGTTTTTTTTTGAGGAGGGAAGAAGCCCGAAAGCGTGAGGACCGAGTCCCTCAGCCCCTGATATTCTCTTGTTTTTCATCACGGGGACCGAAGATCTTCGACTTTTACGGGGATTGCATGATCTGCTTCAGCCTTATTCCTTGAGCGGTGAGAGCAAAGGGTAAAAGCGTTCCGGGTGGAGCTTCTCTGTTATTCGCTAATTCTTTAGTTTCATAAAGAATGATTCCTTCGAGGCGGGGTTCGGCCAGGGCATTTTGTATAAAGGCGTAAAAGCTTGTGGCACTGGTCTCATTGGACATATTGAAGAGGAGTAAATGGCGCGGGTTGGAGGAGTCTCCCACCACACTGAAATCCGCCTCCAGTTCATCCTCCCAAGAGCTGCTCCATGTGGGCTCTATTTCATGTCCGCCACTGTCTTTCCCGGTGGAAATGTCGTCCGGGCCCCAAATGATGAAGCGATCGATAATGCCCTGATCAATCAGGGATTTCATGTTGGCATCATTCCCTTCGGTGAAGCCCATTTCTGAATAGTAAGAAACCTTTGGCGCAACTTGAAGCGCGGGCACAAGGACATCTTGATTTTTCGGCGGCACGACCAATTGCAAAGATTTTTTGCCCACGAGACGGCGGATGTCCTCAAGAAATTGTTTGAAGAACTGAAAGCGAATCACGCTCAATCGAAAGCGTGTGCCCGCCGAATCCTCAAAGGCGGAGGTGCCGTAAGTCGTTTCATAGTTTTCGACGATGGGATCCGAGAAATCCGCGGAGTCTTCAGGATTGATGATGTAGGTGTGGGTGTTCAGATCTAAAGCCACTCCATCGATGTCATATTTTTGGACCACTTCATTGATGATATCGAGTTCATGTTTTTTTGACTCTGGATAAGTGTAGCTGGGCATACCCAAAGCGTAATCCTGATGGGTGTAAGCAAAAAGACGGCGCGGTTTTCCGTCTTCGCCATAATCAAGTGCCGTGTTCAAGCCGGACCAGGAAGAGGGAGCCGTGCAATTAAAGTTTTGAGTGATCCCCACATATTTTGTGGAAAGGCAGATGTGACTGGGAGTGATTTCTTCGCTTCCGGAGTAAAGGCGAATCATTTTATCCGGAGTGTTCAGGAAACTCGCTGCACCCCCGTTGTCGGTGTAGGGATGATCGATCACAATAAATCCATGCTTTAAGGGAGAAGAAAAAGTGAACTCATATTCAAGGCCGCCGGCCACGGCCGTCACTTCGCGCTGGCTGATGGTCGCCCATTCCGGTGCGGCCACGTCTCCTGAAGAGGTGGTGTCATATTGAGAGGCGTCTCTGTAAGAACCAATGCGAATGTCCTCCGGTACCATGCGGGGAGTGGCATTGGTCGTTTGTAAAACCACTTTGGTGATTCCAAAAGTTTTCCCTTCTTTTTCCGCTTGTGCCGCCGCTTTGGACTTCCACTGTAAGGAGGGATTTTGAAGATAATAGGGATCCGCCAAAGGAAACAGCCCGTACTGGTTGATATTATTTGGGTCCAAGTAAAAGCAACTGGAACAGGTAAAGTCATAAAGGCGAAACCAGGCGAAGACCTGAATTCCCTCCGCGTGAGCAAGACGCACCAACTCGTCAAGAGGATCATAATGGTCGAGAGTGGCTTTGAGTTGGTTGGAATAGGCGGCATGGGTGCCCAAAAGATAAGGACGAAGAGCGCTTCTATAAGAAGGCGGACCGCCGGCATCGGTGCGATAATAAATCCTGGTGACGCCCAATTCTTTATAGGCAAGAACACGTTCTTTGAGTCTCTCCGGGCTCAAATATCCTTCCGGAAAAGGAGAGAGAGTCTCATCATAAAAATCCATGACGGCGGAAACAGGGGCGGCGGAAAGAGCTTTTTCAGAGCTCTTGCTGTCGTTGTTTACGGAGAAATTGGACATCTGGCAATTTTGAAAGGAGAGAATAAGAGGCAGGCAAAGCAGGGCAATGCGCCAATGGTGGGCCCGCCGGTCAAAAAAATTCGTCTCTCCCATATAATAAATGAATCGGCTTTTTCAGGGGATGTCTTAAGAGGAGTCACTCCCCGTGTCTCAAGATGAAACGTTAAAAAAGGCTTATTCCCCGGAGGAAGGACATTTTCGTTCGACCTCGCGGTAAAACACTTTCCCTGAAATCTGAAACGGAACCCCAACAATCTTTGCATTTTCCCATTTAGGAGAACTAAGACCCTTGATGGAAAAAGGATATTGAGGAAGAGGGTGAATACGTTGATTGGAGCCGAAGCGAAACGGGGGATTGATTTCTTGTTCCAGGCGCGCCAAGCGGGAGAGGCGAAGGCTGAGGGACGGTGTGGGCTTTTCCGGCCAGCGCTCAAGAAGAGGATTTCCAGGAGCTCCCTGTAAGCCGTTAAATCTTTTTTTACTGTTTTTAAAAACCTTGCCGTTCTCAAGCTTCAAGAAAGCCTCACTCCCTTCCTCCAGCAGGATCGGTGTTTTCAAATGATAATCCAGATAGTCATCATCCGCGGCGTTGGCGCCGACGGCCTTCACGCGCACAATCTCCAAACCTTCGGGTAGAGCCGCTTTTTCGAGGTCGTAGGATTCAATATACAAAAAACGCATACAAGGGGGCCGGACGGATTCCGCATATAAGTTCCCGCCGAACCCGTAAAGGAAAACACAAAGAAACATCATCGCGATGTTCTTAGCTGAAAGACTTTGATTCACGCACAGTCCTTATTTTTTCTTAGGACGACAGCCCTTTTTAATCAAAAGACGCTTCTTCTTGGAAAGTCTACGGGCGTGGTGTCTGTTCTTTTTACGTTTGCGAGCGGCCATGGTCGACTCCTTTGGGTGAGTGAGAACAGCCATCTTATCCTTGAATTCTTTGGTCTGTAAAATCCAAAGAAAGTGAAGGCTAAAACTTCGCCAACTTTAAAATTTTAAAGGCTCGTTGGATTGGCCGGCCATTTCAATCAACCGGAGTAAAAAAGCAATTAAACCTGGCGGTCACGTCGTCAGAGACTTTGGTCTGAATATCGATGGAATCTGTGGGGCCGTTGATTTTCGTTTTGGCTTTAAGCGCTCCTCTTTGGGCTTTTGGATCATCCGGAATAATTTGAAGATTCAGGTCGTTGGTGCCGCTCATCTCCATGGTGAAAGTGTATCCACCCACTTCGCGAAGGTAGGCATAGGCTCCTCGCTGGCGGGGAATGTCCTCTTCTTCCAGAAGTTCAATTTGATCTTTAGTGCCGTCCACGAGGAGACTTCCGTAGCAGACGAATTTCTTTGAGGACTTGGCAAGGGCACTGATGCTGACACTCGAGCCCGCCACACACGACAAAGCAAGAAGCATTTTTAACCCGTTCATGGGGGTCTCCTTCAATCATTTTGATGAATTCTTTTTAGGTTGGTGACGTAAAAGGGCCCATCCTTGAGCCTCAAAACCCTTTGGGGCTTCGTTCTTTAACGCCGACTTGTTGAAAGGCAAAATGCGCGCCGACGGACCGCGCTCTCAGTAACACCCCAAAGGTTCGCCGAAGGCGTAGGCCATCCATCCGACCACCGTGCCGTCTTTTCCAAAGAGCTTCCACAGTTCCACGTCATAGCGGTCCGTGCCGTCGATCAGAATGTTTTGAAACGAAGAAACCTCCAAAGGATCAATGCCGGTGTCTTCGAACCGATTGACCCTTTTGACCAATTCCGCAAAGGCCGCAGGCGGCGTCATGATTTCGGAAAAGTTCACCCGCTCGGGGTTGAACCAGGGATCCTTCCCCAAGGCGTAACGTCCGACCAAATGACCCTTTTCATCCACCAGTAACTGAATGGAGAGTTTGTGAAATCGCTCCGAGCGGGCCTGGCAAAAGAAAATTTCCAGCTCTTTGGCGGAAGAAAAGAGAGGGAAAAACGCGACCGAGAAAAGAAAAAACGCGGAGAAAAATGAAATCAAAGATTTTTTCATGCACTCATCCTATCAAATCTTGTCAGGGGCACAACCGCTGTCTATTCTGTGGGCCATGAAATGGATTTTTTCTCTCGGACTTTCGCTGCTTGCGTTGAGTGCATGGGCTCAGGAGCCGGCGGCTCAAAATGAAAACGCGCGCTTGAACGTTGTTTTGGCCGCTCCGACGAAGTCCCCTTGGGACCGCGCGCAGATGAGCGCCCTGATCGAGCGCACCAATAAAATCCTCTCCCAATGCCAAATCGAAATCCACGTGGTCAAAATCCAAGAAGGTCTTCCGGAGGATATGTCCGTGGACCGTCGTTGGATTTCTTATGCGAATGCGGCGACCCGCGGAATGAAAGTTCCCATGATTTTCCTGGTCAATCATTCGGAAAGAAAGACCGGTGCCGGTTTGACGCCGAATTCGAAATTCATTTTGCTCTCCGCGGAGTCCCTGACTCCGGCGTACAAAAAGGCGCGTCCCAAAGGCTATGAATCTCTGGCCCATGAACTGGGGCATTTGCTCGGGCTTGAAGGACATACCTCAAAAGAGGATGGAAAAAATCTGATGGCGGCGTCAAAGACGCTTCTGAACACCGAACTCACCCGCGATCAATGCCGTAAGATGAAGGCAAGCTCTTACCTTCTTTAATTTCCGTAGGTCATAAAAAGTCTTTGAACGTTTCCATCACCACCGGATCTTTCCAAACGCACCACAAAGTGGCCGTCGGAAGACCTGAAAATTTCGTCGGAAGACGAAGACAGGAAAAAGACTTTCGCCAGATTCACGGCGTCCGCGCCCTCCACGACAAGCTGAATGTTTTGAGTGGAAGCGTTCAGCACCACGCCGGGAACGTTGTGAAAGACCACAAAACAGGATCCCGTTCCGGCGACGATCTTGGAAAAAGCACAGGCCAAATCCATCGGCTTGTTGCCTTGGGCATCGACGAAGCTGGTTTTCTTGGTGAGTTTACCGCTGGTTTCCTCCACGGGGAGGTTCAGCACTTGGTTGAAAGCCACGGCATCGGGGTTGGAAGACATGGCCAGCATCAGCACGGTGGCTTTCTTTCCGTCTTTGGAGAACATGGTTTGCGTTTGAGCGAAGACCATTTGTGAAAAGAAAAATAAGGGGAGGAAAAAAATTTGAATCCGCATGCGGTGATCCCTTTCGTGAGTGTCGAATCCTTAGACGTCTCTGTTATTTTTATACCCCCTCTATCAGCCTCTCAGAAAATATAATACATTGTGTCATCTTTTAAGAGGTGCTTATGAGAACGTTTCTTTGTGCATTGACGGCTCTTTTTGTCGTTCAACTTCATGCTCAATCGTTAAGTGTTTTAACCTGTGTGGGAGAGGGCTCCGCTTCGGACCTGCGTTTATCCCTGGATCAGTTGGGAGGAGGTCACTTTCTTTTGCGCTCGTCGTTGACGAAAGAACCTTTGGAGATGAAGCGCACTTCGCTCAGCACTTTTCAAGGTCAGTCTGAAGACATCATGATCACGTTGAACCATCTTAAAGGTTCCTCTTTCAGCTTGAATATCTTTGATGCCGCCCAACCGGCGGGTCAGGCCGTTTTGCTTCAATGTCAGACAAGGAAATAAGGCGATGAAATTCTTTCGGCATTTCCTCTGGGTGGTGGTGCTTGCTTTCCCTCTGCAAAGTTTCGCGCAGAAATGGCAATTGCGTCAGGAAAAATCCGATCCCTATTTGGGAGTGCCCAGTTGCCGCGCGCTGACCGTTTTGTCCGCGCCCGAAGGATTCGTGCAGCTGTCCCTGAGTTTTCCCAAAGACCGTCTGCAAGCGCCGGTGGCGATGATCTCCCTGGATCAGGCTTCCAGCGGGGAGCGGGTGGAAATTCATCTGTCCAAAGATCAAAAATCCCAGTGGGCGCTTCCCTTGGAAAAGGCCTCTTCCCGGGGGGAATCCTATTGGTACATCCCCTTGGACATGGACCAACTGATGGCTGAAATCAGCAAGGCCTACTCGTTGAATATCGACATTGAAAAGGACGGACAAAAGAAATCCGTCGCGCTTTCCCTGGATGGATCGTCTTACACGCTGATGATGGTGAAAAAGTGTCTTAAGGATGACGCGATTTACGATCATGATTTTTTCCGGGACCTGAAAGACGAAAACGTCGCGGCCCTTCCGGTCAACGGTCAAGCTTCCGTCGAGCGCCTTCAGGAACTTTTCCAAATGTCCTATTCTTTCTTCAAGGAAAGAAAAGAGCTGGAAAAATCCCTGCAATCTCTGAAGGAAAAAAACAAAGACGCTCTCTCGAAAGAAGCCCAGGCGCAAAAAGATCTTGAGCAACTGAACGGAGATATTCAGGCCGCGACCGTGGCTTTGCAACAGGAGCAAACGCGGGTGCAAGAGGCCCGGCAGGATTTGGCCACCGCTCAAAAAGAAAGCGAGCGCTTGGAAGACGCCCGCCAGCAGGCCCAGGCCGAATTCACCCGTCAAAAGACGGAGCTTTCTCCGCTGACGCAAAAAGATGAAAGCCTTAAAAATCAGATCACTGCGGAAGAAAACCGCCAGGCTCTCTTCAAGACGGAGATCTCCCAAGCTCAAGAGAAAAGCGCGCAGGCGGAAGCGACCCTGCAAAAATTAACGGCGGAAAAAAAGAGCCTTCAGGACGAAATCTCCCGCACCAGCCCGCAAAACGAAGCGTTTAAAAAACAAAGAGCGGATCTGGAAGCGCGCATCCAGGCCTTGGATATGAACAAAGAAATCGCTGCGCGGATGGAAAAGGAACAAAGTTTTCACGCCTCCGTCGGCGCGATTGAATCCTTCAGAAAAGTTTTGGTCGAGCGTCAGGAACAAGCGCATACGACTCAAGTGGCAAGACAAGAAGCTCAGGTGCAATTTGAAAAATGCCGACAAGCCCATCTGTCCCAGGAAACCATCGCCTGTGACGGCGAAATCAGCCGCCTGCGTGAGGCGCAAACTCAAAACACCGCGCAGATGGGACTTTTGCGGGAAGTGAACGAAAAAATCTTCGGCGAACAAAATAAAATTCAAACGCTCAGGGATGGGATCGCCAAACAAGTTCTGAAGGAAAGAGACGATCTGCAGTTTCAATATGACGTGGTTCAGGCGCAGGTCACGGATCTCAGCGGTTTGATCGATCGGGATCAAACGCGCGCCTCTCAAATCGAGGGGACGGAGATGCCCGGCGTTCAGAAGGAAATGGCCCAGGCGGCGGCTCTCATCAAGGACCGCCAGGATAAAACCGTGGCCTCCGTGAATCTGCAAAACTCCTTACAAAAAGAAGTGGGAGATTTTCTGGCGGCCACCGATTTTACGCGATTAAATGCCGAGCTGACCTCCGCGCAAAACCGGTTGAAGTCCGTCGAGGACCGGATCGCGCAAAGAAAAGAGCGCACGCAACAAGCGCAAATTCTTTTGCAGGATTCGGTGACCACGCTTCCGAAGCTTCAAAAAAATCTGGAAGAGGGGACGATGAAGCTTCCGGCCACCACGGACGCTCTCCAGCGGATTGAAACAGGGTTGGCGGAATATCATAAACAAGTGGATGCTTTCACCCAGCGGTTAACGGAAGTGACGGCCCAGTATTCTCAAACGCTCGGCTATTACAAATCCGTCCTGAATCAACTTTTCGAAAAAGAGCGGACTTTAGAAGTCGCTAATCAGTGAAGACAACTCCGCATCGTCAATAAAGGGATTGCGGTTGCCCTGGATTTCGAAGATGCGCTCATTGCGGGCGCGTTCGAAAGCATCCACGGGATCAAGGCGGTCCCATTGCCTTAAGACAGCTTCTTGTTCGGCATCGATGGGCATTTTGTAGCGCACGGAAAAGTAAAACATGGCGCGGGCGACGTTGCCCTTGTGCTCATCGGCGGGTTCGAAGATCGCGTGTCCGGATTGTCCTGAATAACCTCTTTTGGCTTCAGGGCAGGGCGTTTGAGTGGGCGTTCCCACGTTGCCGAAGGGGTCGTTGCTTCTGATGGAATTCACGTTGGATTGAACGGGATAAAGGATGTGCAGATCGCCTTTTTGAAGCCCTTTGGGAAAATTGCGTGAGAACTTACTTTGCGGCCAGGTGTGTTCGGTGTTCAAAACCTGCACGGAGGGGATTCTTCCGGGAGCCGGCCCCTGTCCTCTGGGGAAGGCGGTGTCTTCTAGATCTCTCGCGCAGTAAACGTCCCGAATGGCGTAATGGTTGCCGCCCCGCTGGATCAAGTGCAGTTCACCGAACATTTTGATGCGAGCTTCTTTGTAGCTGAGAGCGCGCTGCTGATAGCAGACGGAGGTGTTTTTGGAACAATCGGTCTGCAGTTCGTCCGGGCCCTGAGGGGACTTCACATGGGCCATATTAAGGACGTTGAAGAGGATCTTTTTCATTTCCTGATTGCTTAAGGGGTGTTCCAAAGCCTGCCTTAAAACGGTGGGGTAGTAGGTGGAGAGGTCGGCAGGAACGGCGGCATAAGCCTGCGTGCAGAAGCCAACGACCAACGTCAGGGCGGACACGTAAAATGAAATTATTTTTGTCATGGGCTCATCAGATCAGAGCCTTTGTGTTGCTGAGAAGCATTTAAGGCCGTGTTTTCCAAATCTTGATGGGAAAAAGGACTTTGGTCGGGGTCTTCCTGAAGGGATTGTGGAGAATGAAATCTTTTCTATACACAGAGCGTCAGCAAATTGATACATAAAGCCATCAATCAAAGGAGTTTTCTATGCGTACACTCAGCATGCTTTCGTTTCTCGGATTGATGGCCTTTATCGGCTTTTCATCCGTGAGCCGGGGAGATGTTTACGAAGATCCCCAACAGCCCACTCAGCAGTGCAGTCCCTGCGAAACCTACGGTCAATATGACGAAACCGTGGATCCCCAAGTGATCGTGAACGACATGAATGTGCAAAATTACGTTTCCGTGGACGTGAACGTCAACGTGGACACTCAAGGAACTGCTTGGAGAAGAGGCGACCGCCGTCATCATCGTCCCGGTTATCCTCCCGGTCGTCCGATGCCTGCACCGGGCATGGCCATCTGCCGCGTGTTCCAAGTGGGCTACGCCGGTTGGAATCAGGTCGCGGATCTTTGGATCGGAAATCAGTGGTATCAGCGCGGTCCTATCGGGGTGATCTTGAATTCTTACCGTTACTTCGTCAGTACCGGTCAGTGTTATCCCGGTAACGGTTATTTATAACTTTAAACCAGAGTTTGTCCGAGGTGCCCCAAAGGATCATCAGTAGGGGCACCCAAAAAAGAAGCATTCCCACCGTCAGCATCCAATAAGGTCTTTGAGCTTCGTCCATGGGGATGAGCTGAAAAAAAGCATAAAGACTTAAAGCCAAGCCGCACACCAAAACCTGAGACAGCACGAACAAAAGCAGAGCCAGCCGCAATCCTTTTCTTAAGTGGCTCAAGGCCTTTAAGTAAGCCAGCTCGCCCTGTCTTTTCAGGGCTTTTAAGGCGGCGATTCTAAGAATGAATTTAACGAGCCAGGAAAACATCAGCGCCGCCCGCCGCGTCCCAGAAGAAATCCCAAGACCAGCCCGATCAGCGCCGCGATGCCGACGGCGGCGAAGGGTTTTTCCTCAATGGCTTGGGTGGAGGACTTGATCTTTTCCGAGGTGCTTTGAAAGGCTTCGTCGAGTTGGGGTTTCAACTCTTCGAGCAGATGTTTGAGCTCCTCCAATTGGGAGGAAAAGCCCGATTGGGAGGCTTTTTCCAGCTGTTCGATGGCTTCGGAGAGAGTTTTTGGATGGGAATGTCGAGACATGATGGCGTTCCTCCCGGTGAAGTCCTTGATTCTTGATCGGCACTTCGTTAGCTATTGTTTATGGCCAGAACCCTCGACCTCTTTCAACTTCTCAGTCAGCCGGAATCTTATCGCAATGAAGAATGGGAAAGAGCCTTGATGGTGGCCTTCGCCGAGGCCAAAGTCGAGTTGAGTTCCCAGGATGCCAAAAGCGGTCCCGACGGCTGGCCCTATCTTTACGTCAAAGTTTCCCCGCAGGCGGGGGAGCCGGTGACTCGGGTGGTGGACTGGCTTTCCACACGGGGCATCGGGTTGGTTTTGAACGCTTATAAAATGATGCCTGATTACATTTTCACCTACGGCATGATTTGGAATTTCAAAGAGACCGGACAGTTTCAACAATTTGATGTGGCTCCTAAAACGGGCCCCGTTCATTACGATCCCTCGGAGCCGATGATTTTTGGTCCTCCGTCCGAAGCCTTTTTGCCAAAATATGTGCGTCAGGTGTTGCGGCAGTTCCTGCATGCTCAAGGCGTGAAGTATCCGAAGGTTTTGGTGATGACCAACAAGGATTACAGCCAGACGGATTTGATCGTTTCTTTGGACTCTTTGGGAAATCCCCCCGAGAGGGAACACAAGGCATTGGCGGAAGCTCTGTCCTGGTTCATGCCCAACCATTATCCGCTGGTGCTGGCACCGGAAACCGGCCTGCCGAAGTTCGTGGATCTCTAATCGTCGTAAGAGAATTCGCCGGGGGCTGGAAGCAACTCCACCAAGCAATCGCGCCAGTACTCGGGAATGTCTTTTGAAAAAGAAACGGCGATTTCGAAAGTTCCTCGTCCCGTGTGCATTGCCCGGGTGACGGTGCCGTCCAAATCCAAATTCATCTGCGGTAAAAACATCACCACTTGATCGCCGATCAATTCGTGCAAATTCAAATTCTGTTTGTATTTTTCGGGGATCAAATCCAGACGGTCCACTTTCAAAAGAAAGCCCGAAGGCGAGGCGTCGATGATGGTTCCTTCTTTGGCGATCACGCTGTAATTGGAGAGGGAGGTCAACTCGGCGACGCGCACCGGGTCCAGCTGTTTTCGATCTGCAATTCTTCTTTCCGCTGACATAACACCACTTCTTTCATGAGGTTTAAGAATGCTTCTGTAAAACTCATCGGAGTTGCTGGACCAAAGTTTAAGAGAAAATTTTTCGGATTCTCAAAATGAGATGGCTTCAGGCCTGAAAGCGCTGCGGCCAAGTGACGGCTTCGCCGCGGGTGATCTTCATCATGCGGTCCAGGGAAACCCGCGCGGTTTCCATGAGTTGCGAAGGCAAAGTGATTTCCGGAGTCAGGTTTTGAAGCGCCGCTTCGATTTTTTCCAGGGTGTTGAGTTTCATGTAAGGGCAGTCGTTGCAGGCGCAACTTCCCTGGGCCGGCGCTTGAATCAAAGTGGCCTCGGGCCGGGATTTTTTCATCTGATGAAAAATGCCGGTTTCCGTGGCGACGATGAAGGTTTTTTCCGGACGCTCCTTCACGGCGTTCAGGAGGACGGAGGTGGAACCTACGATATCGGCGTAGGCCAAGACGGCCTCGTCACACTCTGGATGGGCCAGCACCAGGGCGTCGGGATATTCCGTCTTCAGTTCGAAAAGTTTGCGGCTGGAAAAAAGAATGTGCACCTCGCAGGCGCCCGGCCACAGAATCATTTCGCGGTTTAATTTTTTGGAAA
>Ga0182744_1002423_pt1 | contig 15334 bp, 14 predicted proteins | sample eDN3rd30CKraftMG_FD_128525 | JGI IMG/M metagenome (GOLD analysis project Ga0182744, IMG submission 128525) | Enriched Miracle-Growth compost microbial communities from Emeryville, California, USA - eDNA 3rd pass 30_C Kraft MG (version 2) (version 2) ...
CACCGACAAGGTGCTGGCGCAACTGCGCAGCGGCCCGATCAAGGCGCCATTCATCAAGAATGGCGAACTGCGCGCCGACGGCAAGCTGGTCCGCGATATCTGGCTGATGAAAGTGAAAGCCCCTGAAGCCTCGAAGAAGCCCTGGGACTACATGGAAATCACCGGCACGATCGCCGGCAAGGACGCCTTCCGGCCGGCATCGGAGTCGGAGTGCAAGCTGCTAAACAAGTAATACAACCGACAACATAACAACTGAAAGAAAAACATATGTCCACCGACAATTCAGCACAAATATTAAACGACGTTCTCGATCAACAAAGAGAAGAATTATTTCCAGAAAAATCAAAACCAGATTATTTTGAAATATTTTGCGCCGAGCAAATTTTAAAAAATCACAACCTATCTTACGAAGAAATCGAGGAGGGCATTGTCGACGGCGAACACGATGGGGGCATCGATTCCGTATACACATTTATCAACGAAATACTCATAACCGAAGAAGTAGATAAAACATTATTTAAAAAAGATGCCCTTATTGAACTGCACATCATTCAAAGCAAGACATCTGGGGGATTTAGTGAAATAGCATTAAATAAATTAATGTCTGCCACATATCATTTGCTAAACTTGAGCACAGATTATAACAATTTAACGCAGTACAATGAAAAATTAAAAGAACGATTTGACATATTTCGACAATCATATCGGGCCCTCGCATCAAAATTCCCCAAACTACATATATATTATTATTACGCATCCCAAAAATCTGACAACAAGATTCACGATAACTTACGAAAGAAGGCCGCGGAATTAAAAGATCGGGCCGAATCTTTTTTCCAAGATTCCGAAGCTTATGTCGAGTTCCTCGGCGCCAATGAACTCTTAAGGCTGGCGCGCCGCCGCCCTACAAACACGTTTGTAGTTCCAGTCTACAAAAGTATAAATGCGAATAATTCGCACATTGCTTTGATATCACTCAAGGATTATAATTTATTTTTGAGGGATGATAACAACAATATTCGACAGGAGTTATTTGAGTCTAATGTTCGAGATTTTCAGGGAAATACGGCAGTTAATGACGAAATAAGCAAAACACTTCGGGAAGATCAGGAAATTGAATTTTGGTGGATGAATAACGGTGTTACGATTCTTGCTCGACGAGCCACCCTCAACGGGGATTTTGTAACATTAGAAAACCCTCAAATTGTGAATGGGCTACAAACTTCAACACAGGTTGCCCGTTTCTGTGATACAGCTTCGTCCAACGAATCGCGACATATTCTTGTAAAAATCATCTCATCCGAGGATGATGAATCAAGAGACAAAATCATCAAAGCAACCAACACTCAGAATCCTGTACAATCCGCGACCTTGCGCGCGACTGATAAAATACAAAGAGATATAGAATCCACGCTACTATCAGCCGATTTATTTTATGACAGGAGAAAAAATTTCTATAAAAATGAAGGAAAGTCAGCAACCAAAATAATAAGCATCCCTTTAATGGCGCAATCTATAATTTCAATTATACTCGGTCAACCGAACTCGGCCAGAGCCAGGCCGTCTTCGTTGATAAAAGATGATGACGTTTATGGAAAAGTTTTCTCCGAACGGCATCCTGTTGGCATGTACACGACTGCTGCCAGGCTCATTCAGCGCGTTGATCGAGTTTTAAAATCACACACTGAGCTTACGGGTCGTGATCGGGCTAATATTCGATTCTATGTACTTTTTTGGGTTTGCTGCCAAGCAGCCGGAAGATGCCCCCCATCGCCTACTGATCTTGCATGCACAAATGTATCCGAAATAACGGATGGGCATATTGAAAATGCAATTGACGCCGTCTGGCAGGAATTTTCCTCTCTCGGATCAACTGATAAGGCCGCAAAAGGACAAGATTTAGTTAAAAATTTGACAGTTAAACTAAAAATAACCCCAGTAACACAAGAGAAAATTCCTGCTGAAGAGAAAAAAATCGCCGTAGCACATTAATGTACGGATATTATGCATTGCGTCACGTGACGTTCATTCTTCATGCGACAAAATTAGAAGGGATATTGAATGTAATTGAAGCATTAAGTCCACAAGTGTGTTTTTCAGATGTCCCATTGCACCCTTTCCCCACTTCCGCCATGATCCCTCCGGAACCAGAACAAACGGTCCGGAGGAAACATGACAACTATCCGCAAGGCGTTTGCCGCCGCGCTGTTCGGCGCGACGGCTGTTGGGGCAATGGCTATTGGGGCAACGACGCTTGGGGCGGCGTTCGCCGCGCCGGCGGCGGCGCAGGGCGCTGACAGGCCGGTGAAGATCGGCATGATGGGCGATCTGGCGTCGGTGTATTCAGACATTGGCGGCAAGGGCGGCATCGAGGCCATCAAGATGGCCATCGAGGACTTCGGCGGCGAGGTGCTTGGCAAGAAGATCGCGTTCGTCGCGGCCGACAGCCTCAACAAGCCGGACCAGGCCTCCGCCATCGCCCGCCAGTGGTATGACAATGACGGCGTCGACGTCATTCTCGATCTGCCGACATCGGCCACGGCGCTGGCGACCATGCAGATCGCCAATGATCGCAAGAAGATCGTGATGGTGACGGGCGCCGGCAGCTCCGACATCACCGGCAAGCACTGCTCGCCCTACACCGCCCACTGGACCTGGGACACCTACGCCAACGGCAAGACCGTCGGCCAGGCCATTGTGAAAGAGGGCGGCGACACCTGGTTCTTCATCACCGCCGACTATGTGTTTGGCCACTCGCTGGAGCGCGACACCAGCGAATTCGTCAAGGCGGCCGGCGGCAAGGTGCTGGGCAGCGCCAGGCACCCGCTCAACAACCAGGACTTCTCCTCCTTCCTGCTCCAGGCCCAGAGTTCGAAGGCAAAGATCGTCGGCCTGGCCAATGGCGGCGGCGACACCATCAATTCCATCAAACAGGCGGCTGAGTTTGGCCTGGGGCAGAGCGGCCAGAAGCTTGCCGGCCTGGTGATGTTCATCTCCGACATCCACAGCCTGGGCCTGAAGACCGCCCAGGGCCTGGTGATCACCGAGGCGTGGTACTGGGACAAGGACGAGAAGACCCGCGAGTTCGCCAACCGCTTCTTCAAGCGCACCGGCCGCATGCCGACCATGAACCAGGCGGCGAACTGGAGCGCTGTCACCCATTACCTCAAGGCGGTGAAGGCCGTAGGCTCCACCGACGCCGACAAGGTCATGGCGAAGATGCGCGAAACCCCGGTGAAGGACATGTTCACCGACAATGGCGTGCTGCGCCAGGACGGCCGCATGGTGCACTCCATGCTGCTGCTGGAAGTGAAGAAGCCGGAAGAATCGAAGAAGCCCTGGGACTATTACAAGATCATCGCTGAAGTGCCTGGCGACCAGGCGTTCCGCCCCCTCAAGGACGGCGGCTGTCCGCTGGTGAAGTAAACTCGCCCCTACAGCTCCGGCGCCCTGGCGCGCTTCAGGAATGCTCGCTCATGGGATGCGCGGTCTGCTGGCCCTGTCCCGTTGCCCCCACGAAACGTGAAGCCGGCCTTTCTGGAAAACGCCCCAAGGCGAAGTCTGGCGGACCCAAACCCGGCGCGCGCCCGATTCACGGGCGCGTATCTTTTTTGCCACGCGTCCGGCAGCCAGAATCCCGTCGGGCTCCGCCTCCGGTAACCGCGCGCTCACGCAACGCGCGCACACGCCCCCATACCTGCGCCCCGGCGGGCAAGTATTGGGGTGACGCGCGCCTGCAAATTCTTCCAGGCGCCAAACGCCTGACCAGGAGCGCGTTCCGGATCAAGAAGAGCGCCGCAGGCTGGCCGCCCCGCCCCAACGTCAGGCGGCGCGCCCGCGCGCGAGTCATGACAGGAACACAATCCTATTGAATTTATGATAATGCCTGTACGGCATACAGGAAAATCTGATAATATTCTCATATATATTCATATATATCACTGGATAAACAATGCATAACAACCAACAGTTGCTTGCGACACAATTCGTGACACTGTTCACGGTCCTTGATCCACTGAGCCATGTGGCGCTTTTCCTTGCGCTGACAGGTCATTTCAGCCCCAGGCAGAAGCAGACCGCCGCGATTACCGGCGTCGCCACGGCGTTCCTCGTGCTCGCGGCCTTTGGGCTGGGCGGCCAGGCCCTGCTGAAAACCATGGGCGTATCCTTGCGATCGTTCCAGATAGCCGGGGGCGTCATCATGTTGGTGTTCGCCATGACCATGGTTCTGGGTTCCGGCGAGATCGCCCACGAAAGCGGGGCGGGTAAATCAGGCTCGCCGTTTGACACCGCCATCTACCCCCTGGCGGTCCCTGTGATCGCTGGTCCGGCGGCGCTTCTCTGCATGGTTCTGATGATGGACGGCGTGAACAACACGGCCAACGCCAGCCGCATGCAGGTTCTGGGCGTGCTGGTCGCCGTGCTGGCGTTGCTGCTGCTCGCGTTACTGCTTGGCGATCGTATCTCCCGCGCTATCGGAAACGGCGGCGCCAATCTGCTGCGGCGCATTCTGGGCATGGTGCTGGCAGCAGTCGCGGTCAATACGACCCTTGCGGCCGTGGGCAGCTGGCTCGAACTGCCGCCAATCTGAGCATGGACCGGCCATTTCCTAAAATACCGCCCCCCCGCCATACTGGAACACGACGGTTCGCAAACATGACGAAATCAGCAAGAGCCCCGCCGGCGCGTGCAAAACAGGACAACGGGCCGGAACAAAATCCGCGAAAATGCTCCGCCATCGCATAAGCCTGCCCTGCCATCGGTCAGGCTCATCCAGCCATATCATCACGCCCTGGCGCAATGGGCGCTGTCCATGTGAATGGCTTCGGCTTCGCGCGAAATCAGACAGCTCCCATCCGGGAACCAGCCTTCAAATACGGATGCAGCTGAATGGAAAATGGTGGGCGGTACTGGGATTGAACCAGTGACCCCACGCGTGTGAAGCGTGTGCTCTCCCGCTGAGCTAACCGCCCTAACCGGCTGCGACGCGTTACCGTCGCCGGGAATGCGCCACTCATAGGCGCCGCCGCGGATGCCGTCAAGCGGCCGCCGCGCCGTCATGCACAGTTTCCCCAATGGCTGCTTCTGGCGCCCCATCGTGGCCGCCGGCAACTGTTGCCCATGCGTCACGCGCGTCTGGCAATCGCCCCCCTGGAGGCCGCGCCGGATTGCCTGTTAACCCCACCTTGAGCATTTTGTCGCAAACAAGGGAACATTGCGCCCCTTCGGCGTATTTCCCGATATGAACGCCACATTTCACCCCGGACGAGGCAATGATGCGTCGCTTGACTTTCGGTATGGTCGGTCTGTTGGCTGGACTGGCGTCGTTCGCGCCGTCTGCATTTGCCTATCCCGAGATCGATCCGCTCACCCGCCAGCCTCTCGTCTATGATGCTCCCAACTTCAGGGCGAAGGCGACGAATATCCCGCGCGCGGTCGTGGAGTTTCCCGGCAAGTACGCGCCGGGCACCATCGTGATTTCCACCTCGGAGCGCCGGCTGTACTTCGTGCTGCCGGACGGCAAGGCCATCCGTTATGGCATCGGCGTTGGACGCGAAGGCTTCTCGTGGGCCGGCACCGAGCGCGTCACCATGAAGCGCGAGTGGCCGACCTGGACGCCGCCCGCCTCGATGCTGAAGCGTCGCCCCGACCTGCCCCGCTTCATGCCCGGCGGCGAGGACAATCCAATGGGCGCGCGCGCCCTCTATCTCGGCAACACCCTCTATCGCATCCACGGCTCCAACGAGCCGGAGACGATTGGCCAGGCGGTTTCCTCCGGCTGCATCCGCATGATGAACGAGGATGTGATTGACCTCTACGCCCGCGTGCCCGTTGGCACCCGCGTGGTGGTGATGCGCTGAGCCGGCTTCCGGCAGCCGCAACAGAAGCAGAAAGGGCCGGAATTTCCGGCCCTTTTTTTTCGTGGGCGAACGACCGCAGGCGGCGGCTGTCCCGGCAATCCATTCCCGCCCAACATTCGCCGGCCCAACCGGCGCGCGTCGCGGCAAGGCGATGACGGCAAACCGGCGGTCCGGACGGGCGGGTTAGCGGCCCATGCCCTTGTGGGCGAGTTCGGCCAGGTACTCCGCCCACATGGCGTCCTGCTCCACAACCATGCGACGCAACAGGCGCCAGCCATACAGGCCGGTGTCGTGGCCATCGTCGAAAACGATGCGGACCGCATAATTGCCTATGGGCTCCAGCGCCGCTATCCGCACGTCGCGTTTGCCGCCAACGGTCTTGCGGTCGGCTGCGCCATGGCCCCGCACCTCGGCGGAGGGGCTCCAGACGCGCAGGAACTCGGCCGACAACACGCCGCTGACCCCATCGTCAAACGTAACGGCCAGCCCATCCCTGGCGGAAAGCAGCCGCAGCTCTTCCGGCCATGCTCCATCATCACCCGCGCCGCGCCCAGTCATGCCCGCTCTCCAACCCGAACCAGGGCGGTGAGGATAGCGACGCGCCCGCCGCCTGCAAAGCGCCCGCCAATGGACGCCTCATAACGCGCGACGCTGACGTCAGGCCAACGCCCTTTCCACCGGGGCGCCGTGCAAGACATCCGGCGCATCCGGCGCCAGCGCTCCGGGCCCCCGCGGCCCCAAAAAGCAAAACGCCAGCCCGAGGAAGCTGGCGTTTTCCCTGCTCTGGCCGGCGCCATGGCCTGGCCATCATCAATCAGCCCTACCCTCCCCTTGCGCGGGCGCGGATCATGAAATTGTCGAAGGTGTATTCAGCCACCTGCCACCACAGATAGGAGTCGTTGCGGAAGGTGCGAACGGCGTCGTACACCTTCTTGAACTCGGGGTTCTTGGCCGAAATCTCATCATAAAGCTGGTTTGAAACCTTGTAACAGGCCTCCATGACGTCCTGTGGGAACGCCCGGAGCTGGGCGCCGCCGGCGACCAGGCGCTTGATGGCGCCCGGGTTCTTGGCGTCGTAATTCGCCTGCATCTGCTGGTTGGCCATCAGCGCCGCCGTGCGCACCACCGCCTGGTAGGTTTTCGGCAGTTCGTTGAATTTGGCCTGATTGAAGAAGAAGTTCAGGGCGGCGCAGCCCTCCCACCAGCCGGGATAGTAGTAATATTTGGCGACGCGCGCGAAGCCGAGCTTTTCGTCGTCATAGGGGCCGACCCATTCGGCGGCGTCAATGGTGCCCTTTTCCAGCGCCGGATAGATGTCGCCGCCGGCGATCTGCTGCGGCACGCCGCCAAGACGCTGCAAAATCTGGCCCGCAATGCCGGCGATGCGCATCTTCAACCCGTTCAGGTCCTGAACCGAATTGATTTCCTTGCGAAACCAGCCGCCCATCTGGGTGCCGGTGTTGCCGCCAGGAAGCATGGTCACGTTATATTTCTTGTAGAACTCATTCATCATGTCCAGACCGCCGCCGGTAAGAAACCAGGCGTTGATCATGCGGGCGTTGAGGCCAAAGGGTATCGCCGAGCCAAAGGCAAAAGTAGGATCCTTGCCGACGTAATAATAGGAAGCCGTGTGGCACATCTCCACGGTGCTGGCCTGTACGGCGTCCAGCGCCTGAAGACCAGGGACGATTTCATTCGACGCAAAAACGTGGATCTGGAACTTGCCGTCGGTCATATCCGAAACGGCCCTGGCGAAATCTTCCGCCGCGCCGAAAATAGTATCCAGCGACTTGGGAAAACTCGACGTACAACGCCAGCGCACTTCTGGCGCAGACTGGGCGATGGCTGGAGAAGCAACCGCAGCGCCCACAACGCCTGTGCTGGCGGCCTGCAAAAACTGACGACGCTTCATCGCGTTTTCCTCCCGTGGATCGGCGCAGAACCATTCACGTGGAAAAGAAAACCAGCGCGCCCAGCATCACGCAACAGAAATTACCATTCCCGGCATCATACATTGGTTGGAATGTACAGGATTAAGCTGCCGCCCGCCGCGCCGGCGCTCCCTCATCCGCACGCCATGTCGCGGCCCGTGAACCAGAAGCTGGCTCTCACCGGTTTTGAACGGGGGACCACGCGGCGTCATGGCGCGCGACCGCCAGAATGCGCCCGCCCCGCTCCTGGAACACGACCGGCGTGCGCCGCGGCTCCCGGAGAACGCCCACGGCGTCGGGATGCGGAGCGAGCCCCTCGCGCGCCGGGTCGCCCGGCGATTCGCCGGTGAAAACGCCATAGCCGCCGGCAAGCGTCAGAAGAACGGCTCCGACGACGGGCGAACGCCGCCGCCCGGCGCGCCGGAGGGCCCAGACGCGGCGAGGTTTCACGCCAGGGACAGGCGGGGTGAAACCGGAAACTGGAATATCGTGGCGGCCTGGCATGTGCGCCTCCTCTTCCACGCGAATCTGACGCTGGCGGCCACGCTCCCCACAGCCGCGAGGCCCCGTGTATCCACAAGACCAGGGCGTTCGCGCCCGGGCCACCTGCTTTCACATGCTATGAAAACCATCCCGGCCAGTAAAGCCGCCAACTATCGCGCGCGCCGCGACATCTGCGCGCGCCAAATCATAATTATTCTGAAAAGAAATTTACTGTCACAGGTTGGTCATTCAGAAAATAACCTGCGACAATACGGTGTAATACGCATGTATCATTCAGGGCGCGGCCATCGAGCGATACGCTGAAGGGAAGCGCGGACAGGGCTCCCGCCAACGCGCCCGGGAGCGCCCCGTCAGTCCGGCGTCCGCCGCCAGTGTTCATGGGCGGGGGTGGCTGCGCGAAGCGGGCGCCAGGGCGTCCTGGATAATCACCGGTTCACGGAAAACGCGCCAGGGTTGGCGCATTTCGCGCCCGCGCTTCACTCTACGAAACCAGGATCCGGATTTCCCCGATCATGCCATGGGCTCCAGGCGCCCGGCGGCGAATGCCGGCAGGGTTTGGGGCGAATGCTGGCGGGTCTGGCGGGCTTTGCGATCAGGGAAGCGCGGCGCACCGGGGCGACCCACGCCTGCCCTGACTGGCGCGCTTTAGCTCCGGTCCCTGCCTCCCCCGCCCCTCGCCCCTCGCCCCGGCGCGACAGACCCGGTGACTTGCGGAGGAGCACCGATCCAGCACCGCCCTCCGTCCAGCCCCGGTCCCGGCGCGGCAAATGGGGGCAGACGCGTCTCCTCAGTCGATGACGATGCGCGGCGCCTGGCGGGCCGATGCTCCCGCAGCCAAGCGACTGGCGATCGCTTTGGCGATCGAAAGGTAAGCCGCGGCGTGCGGTCCTTCCGGCTCCGAGATCACCACGGGGCGGCCGGCGTCCGAGGTTTCGCGGATGGTCATGTGTAGCGGAATCTCGCCAAGGAACGGCGCGCCGATACGCTCCGCCTCATGGCGGGCGCCGCCATGGCCGAAAATGTCCGAGCGGGTTCCGCAGGCGGGGCAGATGAAGGTGGACATGTTTTCCACCACCCCCAGCACCGGCACGTCGACCTTGTCGAACATGGCGACGCCGCGCCGGGCGTCGATCAGGGCCAGGTCCTGCGGCGTGGAGACGATGACCGCGCCTGCCAGCGGCACGTTCTGCGCCATGGTCAGCTGGGCGTCGCCCGTGCCGGGCGGCATATCGACCACCAGCACGTCCAGATCGCCCCAGACCACCTCGCGCAGCAGCTGTTGCAGGGCCGACATCACCATGGGGCCGCGCCAGATGATGGCCGCCTCCGGGTCGACCAGAAAACCAATGGACATCACCTTCACGCCCCACCGCACCGGCGGCTTCAGCATGCGGTTTTCAAGCATCTCCGGCTTTTCTGAAATGCCGAACAGGCGCGGCGCCGAGGGGCCGTAGATGTCGGCGTCGAGCAGGCCGACGCTGAGGCCGAGACCTGCGAGCGCCAGGGCCAGGTTGCAGGCGGTGGTGGACTTGCCGACGCCGCCCTTGCCGCTGGCGACCGCCACGATATGGCGCACGCCGGGAACGGCGGCGCGATTGCGCCCGGCCGCGGCGCGCGAGGCGCCTGGCCCATGGCCGGCCGCGCGCGCGGGCGCCGGGCGTCCGCCAGCGCCCGGCGACGCCTCGGCGGTGAGCGCCACCAGGGCGCCGGCGACGCCCGGCAACGCGGCGATGGCCTGCTCGGCCGCCCGGCACAATGGCTCCATGGCGGCGGCCCGCGCCGGCTCCGTGCGGATCGCCACATAAACGCGGTCGCCATTGATGGCGACATCCGACATGAGGCCCGTTTCCGGCAACGGCGTCACGCCGTCCGGTCCGGGCACGCGGGCGAGCGCCGCCAGCACCTGGTCCCTGGTGATCATGGCGCTGGTATGAGGCGCCGTCCCCGGGGCGGTCAATGCGTCCGTGGCGCGCGGCTGATGCGTGCTGTCCGGGCGTCGCCGGCGTCCGTCTCAGGGGCGCACGCCCCTTTGAAGGGGCAGGCGCACGAGGCCCCCAGGCCCCGGCCAGGGAACACGTTTTGATTCTGGTGGATGCGTGTTCTTCGCCCACGGCCGGCGGACCCGCCGGGATTGGCACGGCGTTGGCCACAAGGCGCGTCGGTGGCGGGGCGGATATCACCTGCGCGCGGAAAATGCGCTAAACCAAACGCGTTGAATCAATGGGCAGGGCAGGAATCCGGCGCCACGCGAACGGGTTTTGCTCCGGCGGACAAACAAGGAGGCCGGCATGGCGAAGGCAGCGTTTCTGGGTCTGGGCGTGATGGGCTTTCCCATGGCCGGGCATCTGCAGGCCAGCGGGCATGCGGTGACGGTTTACAATCGCACCGCCGCCAAAGCGGACGCGTGGATCGCCCGTCATGGCGGACGCGCCGCCGCGACGCCGCGCGAGGCCGCCGCCGGGTGCGATTTCGTGTTCGCCTGCGTCGGCAACGACGATGACCTGCGCCAGGTCACCATCGGAGCGGACGGAGCCTTTCATGGCATGACGCCGGGCGCGATTTTCGTTGACCACACCACCGCCTCCGCCGATGTGGCGCGGGAGCTGGCGACAGAGGCCACGGCCCGTGGACTTGGCTTCATTGATGCGCCGGTGTCGGGCGGCCAGGCCGGGGCGGAGAATGGCGCCCTCACCGTCATGTGCGGCGGCGACGCCGGGCAATACGCCCGGGTGGAGCCTGTCATCGCCAGCTTCGCGCGGGCCTGCCGGCTGATGGGGCCGGCCGGCGCCGGGCAGTTGACCAAGATGGTCAACCAGATCTGCATCGCCGGTCTTGTGCAGGCCCTGGCCGAGGGCGTCAGCTTCGCCCGGCACGCCGGGCTGGACGTGGAAGCCGTGGTGGATGTGATCTCAAAGGGCGCGGCGCAGTCCTGGCAGATGGAGAACCGCCACAAGACCATGAACGCCGGCCAGTTCGATTTCGGCTTCGCCGTCGACTGGATGCGCAAGGACCTGTCGATCTGCCTGGCCGAGGCCCGCCGTAACGGCGCCAGCCTGCCGGTGACGGCGCTGGTGGACCAGTTCTACGGCGAGGTGCAGGCGCTCGGCGGGGCGCGCTGGGACACCTCAAGCCTCATCGCCCGCCTGCCGAAGGCCGGCGGGGCCTGAGCAACCTGGCCTGCCTGGCGAACCGGGGACCGCCCAGGTTGACCCGGTGGCGGTCAGGTCGCATGGGCTCACATCTCGACGACCAGCCCGTCCCGCGCCAGCATGTAGCCGCGCGCGCGGCCATGGGCGGCCGCCTCTTCCGTCAGCATGCCCGGCCCCATGTGGGTCAGCATGATGCGCCGCGCCCGCAGGCTGCTCCGTTTCGCCTCAATGGTTTCCATATCGAGGTGCGAAGGCACGACGCCGTACCGGCCCTTGCCGCGGCCCATGCATTCGAGGATCAGCAGGTCGGCGCCATCGGCGACGTCAACCAGCGCGTCGGTCCAGGCGGTGTCGCCGGAGAAGGCAAGCAGCCGCTCGCCATGGCGCACCCGCAATGCGGTGGCCGGCGCGCCAGAGGGATGTATCACCTCGAAGCTTTCCACGGTGAAGCCGGCGATCTCCGTCGGCGTCCGCAACGGCAGGTCATCCAGCGACATGGGGAAGCGCCACGCTGTCCGCCATGTGCCGGTGAACATGGCTTCCATCAGCACCGGCAGGCGGGCGCCCATGCCCGGCGGACCGAGCAGTTTCAGCGGCCGGCGCCGGCGCGCCTCATACTGGCTGTCCAGCAGCAGGAACGGCAGCCCGCCATAATGGTCGCCGTGCAGATGCGACACCACCACGGCGTCGACATCGGTCGACGCCAGACCCAGCTTCTTGAGGGCGATGAGCGAGGACGCGCCAAAATCCAGCGCCAGCGTCCGGCCGCCCGCGTGGACCAGGAAGCAGGTGTTGAACCTGCCCCCGGCGCCAAAGGCGTCGCCACATCCGGCGACCGTCACGCGCATGTTCAGGTCGCGCTGGCGCTTGGCCGGGCCGAAACCTCCGCCCGCCAGCGGTTGAAGTTCGCCAGATCGTCGGGAACGGTGATTTTCGCCACCTTGCCGAAATCAACCACGCAAATGGCGGTGATGTCGGCGATGGAAAACGCATCGCCGGCGATGAAGGCGCGGGTCGCCAGTTCCTGATCCAGCACGCGCATGAAATCCACGGCCTTGAGCTTGTTGGCCTCGCCCCATTCGGCGATCTGCGGCTGCTCCATGCTCGCCATGGCCGGGTTGATGTGGCGGAAGGCGGCGAAGATCGGCTGGGCCAGGTAGAACTCCACGTGGCGGTTCCACATTTCGACCAGCGCCCGCTCCCTGGCGTCGCGGCCAAACAGGGCGGGCTCGGGGTGAAGCTCCTCGAGATAACGGCAGATCGCCACCGACTCGGCGATCACGGTTCCATCGTCCAGCTCCAGCGCCGGCACCCGCTGCACCGCGGTCACCTTGCGAAAAGCGTCGCCCTTGTGCTCCCCGGTCGCCAGATTGACGGCCACGCGCGGGATGTCGATGTTCTTCTCAGCCATGAAAATGTGCACACGGCGTGGATTCGGCGTGCGCGGCGTTTCGTAAAGCTTCATCCCTGGCTCCCAATACGGTTCTGGCGTCAGGGGAGCATCACGCCCACGTGAGGTCAACAGGCCAGCAAAGCCCGGGACCCCGCCTGCCCCTTTACCCACATGGGCGCGACGCGCCGCGCGCCTGCCGGCCCCGTTCGGCCCTGGAAGCAAAGAAAAAGGGCATGCACCGCGAGGCGACAGGTCGCCATGCCGTGACATGCCCCGAAGTCAGGGGGGTCTCAAGATCGGGGTCGGGACCAGAATGATCCCTGCGATCCCATGCTTAACGCCGACAGCGCCATGAGGTTCCCCAAACCGGAAAACTTCCATGGCCCGAAATGCAAAATTTTGCGTTTCTGGCAGGGGCATTCCCTGGCGCGCATGCAGCTGGGGCATACGTGCTTCCAGCGGCGCGGGCCGGGTCTTCGTACATCACGCCGGCGAGCGCCGCCGAACGCGGCCCCAGGCAAAAGAAAAGGCGCCGCGTGGGGGGAACGCGACGCCTTCAGGGGGGCTGTGTCAAATCTCTACGGAGGTCGTCGGGATTTGATGGACCCACCATACGGCGCCCATGACCTGACGTACGTGCGCCAGCGCACATGACCTTGGGTAAGCAGCGCCTCGATGCAGAGGTCAAATTCAGGCCATGCATCGGACGCATACCGATCTGGCAACGGCCATCGCACGCGGTGGCGCTGGCGACTGGCCCTAACGTTTGCGGTCGTTGCGCGGATGCAGCCGCCGCCATTCCTGCGGCGTCATGAACTGCCCGGCCCATATGCCGCGCCGGGCGGCGCGCGCCTCCGCCTCTTCGCGCCCGTAGGCGCCATAGGACACGGCCATGCCGTCGCGGACCAACGCGGCGTTGACCTCCTCTCCGACGACAGAGCAGACGGCCAGGGTGCGGCCGTAGCGATCCAGCCCCTGACTTTGGCAACTCGCATCGGCGCGGCCAAGCCGCGCGGCCAGAAAGCTGCGGGCGGCCTCGCCACAGTTCCAGCTCTGGCCATTACGTTCGCAGGTCTGGCGCAGTTCGGGCGCATCCAGCCCGGCAAGCCGGATCTCGACGCCATTGAGGCGCACGGAATCGCCATCAACGGCGCGCGCCCGCCCCTGCAGCAGTTCGCCCTTCTCTTTTTCGGGCAGCATGGTGACGACAGCGGCGCACGCGGCCAGCAGCGACGCCGCAAGCAGCAGATCAGCGGCGCTGAAACGCCTGGGGGAGAAAATCGCCCCCCGGCGCATCCGGCGGCTCATCCGGCGTCGCCCTTGCCGGAGACGCCGGCCGTCGCAAAGGTCGCCATGTCGTTGTGACAGGCGACGGCGGCGCGGATGACGCCGGCGGCCAGGGCCGCGCCGGTGCCTTCGCCGAGGCGCATGCCCAGATCGAGGATCGGCTTTTTTCCAAGCCGCTCGAGAACGTCGGCGTGCGCGCCCTCGGCGGAGCAGTGGCCGGCGACGCAATGATCGATCAGCGTCGGCTCCAGCGCGTGCAGGATGGCGGCGGCGGCGGTGATGACGTAACCGTCGATCACCACCGGAATACGCTGGGCCCGCGCCGCCAGGATGGCGCCGGCGGTAGCCGCGATCTCCCTGCCGCCGATGCGGCGCAGAATTTCCAGCGGGTCCTTCAGATTGGCGCCATGATGCGCCAGGGCCGCCTCGACAGCGGCGACCTTGCGCGCCATGCCGGCGTTATCGAGGCCGCTGCCGCGCCCGACCCAATGGGCGGCCTCGCCGCCATAGAGCGCGGCGAAGATGGCGGCGGCGACGGTGGTGTTGCCGATGCCCAGTTCGCCCAGACACAGCAGATCGGTTCCACCGGCGATGGCCTCCATGCCGAAGGCCATGGTGGCGACGCAGGACTTCTCGTCCAGCGCATCCTCACAGGTTATGTCGCCGGTCGGCACGTCCAGCGCCAGATCGAACACCTTGAAGCCAAGATCATACGCGGCGCAAATCTGGTTGATCGCCGCGCCGCCGGCGGCGAAGTTCTCCAGCATCTGCCGGGTGACGCTCTGGGGATAGGCCGAGACGCCGCGCGCGGTCACGCCGTGATTGCCCGCGAACACACACACCACCGGGCGATTGACCGATGGCTTTGAGCGCCCCTGCCAGGCGGCCAGCCATTCCACCAGCGACTCAAGCCGCCCCAGCGATCCCGCCGGCTTGGTCAGCTCCGCATCACGTTCGCGCACGTTGGCCGCGGCGTCCACGTCCGGGCCTGGCAATTCGCGGATCATGTGGCGGATGTCGTCGAACGGAAGTCCGGTAAAGCTGGCGGCCATGGCGTTCCTGCGGAAAAACACGCCAGACAATCAGGCGCGGCGCGCCCGGGACGGGGCGCATGACAGTGGGGGCGCCAACTGGCGCCGGATGGGCGCAGCTATACCCGTGTGGGCCGGCGAGGTGAAGCCTCATGCTGGCGCACGACGTTTCCGCCGG
>Ga0182744_1002427_pt1 | contig 15320 bp, 16 predicted proteins | sample eDN3rd30CKraftMG_FD_128525 | JGI IMG/M metagenome (GOLD analysis project Ga0182744, IMG submission 128525) | Enriched Miracle-Growth compost microbial communities from Emeryville, California, USA - eDNA 3rd pass 30_C Kraft MG (version 2) (version 2) ...
CGGCGGACGCCGTCGCTGACCTGCGCGACGCCCTTGCAGAAGCGCCGCGGGATCGAGGCGTAGTGCCAGGGGCGGAATGCCGTTTCCTGGATATGGTCGATCGCCGCGATCTGCAGCGGCGAATTCCAGTACTGGCCTTCCTTCTGCGAGAACCGGCTCTGCACCAGATTGGTCACCCAGGAATCGTTGCAGAGCGGAACTTTCGCTTCGTAGCGTGGCCCCGAGAGGCCGAACGTCATCTCCAGCCAGTTGGCGGCGCGGCTCTGCGGCGCAAAGGCGCAAACGAAGGCGATGGCAAGCGCGGCGATGGAAACGCGGAAAGACATGGCGGCAATCCCAATGAGACCGGCACGGTGCCAAGCGGGTCCTCCATGGTCAAGGGTAGGAACGCAACATTGCCCTGAAAAGGAGAGCTTATCGCCAGTCTCCGAGCACCGCCTGCACGAGGGTCAGCGCGGCGACCGCCGCCGTATCGGCGCGCAGGATGCGCGGGCCGAGCGCGATGCGCACCGTATTGGCGCGCCGGGACAGGAGGGCGCGCTCGGCAGCGGAAAAGCCTCCCTCCGGACCGATCAGCACCGCGACGGGAACGCCCGCGGACGCCGCATCGGGCGAACTTTCCGCCGCCGCGGCGCCGGCGTTTTGCGCCGCGCGGGCGAGCGCCTGCATGCTGTCGGCCGTTTCCGCCGCCTCGTCGCAGAACACCAGCAACCGTGACGGCGCGAGCGCCGCAAGCGCTCTCTCCAGCGGCAGCGGCTCGTCGATTTCCGGCAGGGTAAGTATCCCGCATTGTTCCGCCGCCTCGATGGCGTTGGCGCGCATGCGAGCGACGTTCACGCGCTCCGCCTGCGTGTGCTGCGTGATGACGGGTACGAGCTTCGATACGCCCATCTCGACCGCCTTCTGCACCATGTAGTCAAGGCGCGCACGCTTGAGCGGGGCGAACAGATAATGGAGATCGCCGGGCGGCGTCTGCGCGCGCAGTTGCCGTTCCGGCACGAACGTCAGCATCTTTTTGGAGAAACGCTCGAGCGAGCCGCCCCATTCGCCGTCGCGGCCGTTGAAAGCGAGCACGCCGTCACCGGGCTTGAGCCGCAGGACGTCGGAAAGATAGTGCGCCTGCGCCGTCGCCAGCGGCACGCCCGCGCCGGCGGCGAGCGGATGATCGAGATAGAGACGCGGAGTCCGGAAATCGTAATGCGGCATGGCGCCACCAAAGCACACGCCGCCCCGCCAAAGGAAGCGCTACGCTCGGCGGATCGTCGCCGGCGCTCCCGCTCCCGCGGCGGCAATCCGGCGCTACGTCTCCCCACAAGCTTGCAACAGCGCGGCGACGTTCCCGCAGGCATGCCGTGCACCCGCCGCGCGCAGTTCGCGCGCGTCATAGCCGCCGGTCAGCATCGCGATCGCCACGGCGCCCAGCCCGTTCGCCGCCGTGACGTCGAACGGCGTGTCGCCCACCATGACGGCTTCATGGGGCTCTACGCCGAGGCGGTGAAGCGCGAGCGCCACGAGATCGCCGTGCGGCTTGCCGCGCGCGACCTCGTCGCCGCACGCCGCCGCATCCACCTGCCCGGCAATGCCGCAGATTTCGCTATAGCGCGCAAGCTCGTCGCCGCTGCAATCCGTCGCAAGATCGACCCGCCGTCCCGCGCGGCGCAGGGCTTGCAGCAGGGGCGCGACGGCGTCGAACGGCTTGACGCGAGAGAGATAATGCGTCCGGTAGCGCCGGCTGCATCCGCCCGTTCATCCCCGAAGGACCGAGAGCTTTCCGCTACGCTCAAGTCTTGCCTCCTTCACGGCTTTGAGATCGTCCACGCCCTTCGAGCGCAAGTCCTCCTCGAGATCGTCCATGGAAACATGGGCCGCGCGCAGCGCCTCCCGGTTCACCTTGCCGTCGAGAATGACGACGGTGCTGTGTCCCTTGATGAAGTCGCTGAGCGCGGGCGATGCCCAGGCAACGTAGGAAAACAGCCAGTGCGTGAAAACCAGAACGATCAGCGCGAGCATGCTGGGGAAATACGGCGCGCCGCCGGTGAGCGCGCGGGCGGCAATGGAGCCGAGAATGATGATGAGGATGACGTCGAAGGCCGTGGCGCCGCCGAGCGCGCGCTTCTTGCCCGCGCGGACGAGTGCGATCAGGAAGACATACGTGAGCGCGGCGCGCGCCGCCATGTGGCCGAAGCCGAGCTGCTCGGCCTTCAGCGAAAGGCCGAGCACGCTGTCGAGGATGTCGTAGAAGGTCTGATAGGTGGCTTGAACCATGGCCGTGGCGGCTGGTGTCGGCTGGCGCCTCTCAGCGCTTTCCCTTCCTGGCGGGGACCTTCTTGCCCTTCTTGCGCGCCTTCGAGAGGCCGATCGCGATTGCCTGCTTCCGGCTCTTCACCTTGCGCTTGCCGCCGCGCCCGCTCTTCGCCGTACCCCGCTTGTAGCGGCGCATCTCGCCGGCGACGGTGCCCGACGCACTCTTGGAATATTTCCGCTTTGCGCGTTTCTTCCGTTTCTTCGCGGCCATCGCTGTTCGCTCCGTAAGTCGGCGCCCGCTACCTTCGTCAATGGCCGAGCCGGCCCGGGGTTCCCGCGAAATGCGAAGCCGCCCGGGTGCCCGGCAATACGAGGATCGGACGGCGCGCTTTTCGCCACGCTCGCCGGCGGCACATCGCCGCAAATTTTTCGCCCGCCCGCGCCAAAAGCCCGCAGGTTCGGCGCCCCGTTGTTGCCGGAATTTACGGGCAATCAAGGCGTTGACGGGATATTATGACTTCCGGGCGCCTGTCGGCGGCGTGCGGATGCTATGCTTGCCGGGCGGGCCTTGCGCCGCCCCTCACCTCATGCAGTTTGCCTCGTGCAGAGAGATGGATCTGGGATGAACGCCGTCGCCATTTGCCGAACCGTCAGAGGATGCAACGTGCCGCGGAAAACCGCGGTCTTGCTGGCCGTCCTGGCTGGAGCCTGGCTTTCCGGCCTTCCGGCCCATGCCCAGGCTCCGGCGTGGCCCGGCGATTCGCCCGGCCAGCAGCCCACGGCGGCACCGGCGTGGCCGGGGGACAAGCCCGCCGGCGGCGCTCAGGCTTCCGTGGCGCCGGCCCCGACCATGGCGCCACCGATGGCGCCGATGACTCCGATGGCCCCGATGGGCGCTCCGCCCGCCGGCACCATGGGCGCGCCGAACGCACAGCAGCAGGCCTGCGCCGAGGAATTCATGCGCATGCGCAACGATGTCGAGAAGAAGGGCCGGCTCGTGAAGTCGGCGAACGAGCGCAAGGCCAGCCGGGAAGAGCTTTGCGCCGCCCTCACCGGCGTCCACGCCGCCATGGGCAAATGGTACAATTACGTGAAGAAGAACGCGACGGCCTGCGGCATCCCGGCCGAGGCCGGAAAGGACCTGGGCACGAACTACGCCAACCTCAGCAAGCTCAGGAAAAACGTCTGCGAGGGCGGCGCGCAGACCGCCGCGGCCGCACCGCGCACCCCGAGCCTTTCCGAGGCTCTCGGCACGATCGCCCCGGCGACGGAGGCGAACACCACGGTCCGGCGCGGCGGCACGCTCGACACGCTGATGGGCAATCCGATCCGATAGGCGCGGCGATGCGGCATCCGGCGCGAGCGCCATCGTGACGGCACGCCCCAACGCGCCAGTCGCCGATTCGACGGGCAATCTCACCGACACGCTGGCGCCGCTATGGACGCGGCCCTACCTGCGGCTCGCGCGGCTCGACCGGCCGATCGGCTCCTGGCTGCTGCTGATGCCGTGCTGGTGGTCGGCGGCGCTGGCGCATGTCGCCATGCGCGAGCCGTGGCCGCCGGTCTGGCATCTCGTACTGTTCCTCATCGGCGCTTTCGCCATGCGTGGCGCCGGCTGCACCTGGAACGACATCGTGGACCGCGACTTCGACGCCAGAGTCGAGCGCACGCGGTCGCGACCGATTCCCTCCGGGCAGGTCAGCGTCGCCCAGGCGGCCGCGTTCCTGGTTTTGCAGGCGCTGGTCGGACTTGCGGTGCTGGTGCAGTTCAACGGTTTCGCCATCGCCACCGGCATCGCCTCGCTCGCCGTCGTCGCGATCTACCCGTTCATGAAGCGCATCACCTACTGGCCCCAGATCGTGCTGGGGCTGGCGTTCTCATGGGGCGCGCTCATGGGATGGGCGGCGGCGTTCGGCCGGCTCGATATGCCGGCGTTCCTGCTTTACGCGGGCTCGATCGCCTGGGTGATCGGATACGACACCATCTACGCGCATCAGGACCGCGAGGACGACGCGTTGATCGGCGTGAAGTCGACGGCGCTGCTCTTCGGCGAGAAGACCAGGACGATGCTGAGCGTGTTCTACGGCATCGCCGTCGTCCTGCTCGGAGCGGCGGGCTTCGCCGCCGGCGGCGGGCCGATATTCGCGCTCGGCCTCGCTGCCTTCGCCGCACATCTGGGCTGGCAGGTGTGGCGGCTCGACATCGACGACCCCGCGCTCTGCTTGCGGATATTCAAGTCCGACCGGGACGCCGGGCTGATCCTGTTCGCGGGCTTGCTCCTCGACGCGGCGATCGCGCTGCCGTAACGAAGCAGGCGGTCGCCCCGCCTGCCCGCTATCCTCCCGTGTAGCCGCCGATGATCGGCAGGATCTCGCCGGTGATGTAGCTTGAACAGCTCGGAGCGGCGAGAAACACGAACGCGGGCGCGATCTCTTCCGGCTGCGCGGGACGGCCCATCGGCGTCTGGCTCCCGAACTTCTCCACCGCCTTCGCCGGCTTGTCCGCCGGATTGAGCGGCGTCCACACCGGACCGGGAGCGACGGCGTTGACGCGGATGCCCTTGCCGACGAGATGCGTCGCGAGCGAGCGCACGAAAGCGTGGATGCCGCCTTTCGTCATCGAATAATCCAGCAGCGAGGCGCTGCCCATCAGGCCGGTGACGGAACCGGTCATCACGATCGCGCTGCCCGGCTTCATGTGCGGCACCGCCGCCTTGGCCATATGGAAGTAGCCGTAAAGGTTGGTCTTGAGCGTCCGGTCGAAGTGCGCCTCGGAAATATCCTCGAATTCGACGGCGTGCTCCTGGAACGCAGCGTTGTTGACCAGCACATCGAGCCGGCCGAACTCGCGAACCGTGCGCGCGACCGCCGCCTTGCAGAACTCAGGATCGGCGACGTCGCCCGAAAGGACAATGCACCTGCGGCCTTCCTTCTCGACGGCCGCGCGCGTCTGGTCGGCGTCGTCGTGCTCGTTGAGATAGCAAACGGCGATGTCGGCCCCCTCGCGCGCCATCAGGATCGCCACCGAACGGCCGATGCCGGAATCGCCGCCCGTGATCAGCGCGACTTTTCCCTGCAGCTTCTCCGATCCCTTGTAGTGCGGGGCGTCGTACATCGGGGCAAGCAGCAGATCGGACTCATCACCCGGCTTCTCGAGATGCTGCGGCACGAGCGGCGGCGCCGGATAGACGCGCGCGCCGGCCTGCATCGCGCCGTTGGATTTCGATTTATGGCGCTGCTTCTCCTTGCGGTCGATCTCTTCCTGAATCGCGCGCTCGGCCTGCGCCGCCTTTTCCGCAGCCTGCGCGAAACGGTCGTCGTTGACGATTGCCATGAAACGCTCCTCGATAAACGCTCCTCGATGCGACGGGACCGGCGGCAGAGGCCGGCCTGCGCCGCTAACCGGCAACCGTCCGGCATGGTTCCTCGACCGCAGCGCCGGCTGCGATCATCGGCAGCCTGGGCCGCCAGCGACCGGCGGTAATAGCGCGATGCCGGCAAGGGCGTACGGGGATATTCGCGCACAACGCGGTTCCCTCATCCGCGTGAAAAATTTTGTAACCGGACGTTGCGGTTCCGGATCATGGAAAAAAGTTAAGGGCGTTCGTGCGCCGAACCCGCCGCCAAGCTTGCGCGTTGATTGGACATCCCCATCCTATCGCGAGGAACCTACCCATGTCCGAAAATGGACAGAGCGAGCCTATGCCTGCGAGCAAGCCGGATTTGCGAAGCGCCCTCGGGCCGCCATGCGAACATTGCGGCGCGGTCATGGTGCTGAAGACGCACACGCCGCACCCCACCATGGCGTGGCACGAGTGGAGAACCTACCGATGCCCGGCCTGCGCCCGCGAGCAAATTCTCGGTGCGCCCGTGCTGCGGTGAGCCGCAGTACCGCCCGAGCACGATAGCTGACGAAAGGCGGCGCCGCGCCATGCGGTGGCCGCCTTTCGTTTTTGCGCGGTCGCTATAACGCGGCGGCGGGCAGCGGCGGACGGCCGCGGATCATGTCGGCCGCTTTCTCCCCGATCATGATCGTCGGCGCGTTGATATGGCCGCCCGGGATCGTCGGCATGATCGAGGCATCGACGACCCGCAGGCCGGCGACGCCGCGCACGCGAAGCTCGTCGTCCACCACCGCCATCGGATCGCTCCCCATCTTGCACGTGCCGCAGGGATGCTGCGTCGTCGCACCGAAAGCGAGGATATATTCCGTGAGGGCTTCGTCCGACTGCACGTCCTTGCCGGGCAATACTTCGCCCTTGATCATGCTCCCGAGCGGCTCCTGCGCGAAAATCTCGCGCGCCAGCCGGATGCCCCGGATCGTGGTATCGATGTCGGCCTGCGCGCCGTAGAGGTTGAGCCGGATCCTGGGCTTGTCGGCCGGATCGGCCGAGCGCAGGGTGAGTTCGCCCAGCGCCTCGGGATGCTGCAGCGAAATCGAACACTGGATCACATACTTCTGATTCCCGATCCGTCCCGGCCACCACAGCCGGGCGTCGCGCGCCGCCGCGGAATAAAGAAGCTGGACGTCGTGGCGTTCGAGCTCCGGCCGCGTGCGGGTGAACAGGCCCGCGCTGTTGCCGTTGATGCCGAACAGGCCGGTGCCGGTGAAGAACCATTGCACGCCCTTCAGGACGGCGCGGTCGATGCGCAGGTGGCGAAGCAGCGCGATCGGCTCCTTCGTCTCGACCTGCACGGAGACGAGCGGATGCTCGGTAAGGTTCTTGCCGACGCCGGGGAGATCGACCTGCACGGCGATGCCGTGCTTGCGCAGCTCCTCCGCCGGGCCGATGCCCGAAAGCATCAGGAGCTGCGGCGAATTGTAGGCGCCGCCGGAAAGGATCACCTCGCGCGCGGCCGCGGCATAGGCCGGCCTTCCCTTGCGGGTATATTCGACCCCGACCGCCTTGCCGTTCTCGATGCGCACGCGGCGCGCCAGCGCATGCGTGACGACCGTGAGGTTCCTGCGCCGCATCGCCGGCTTGAGGAACGCCTTGGCAGTGGAGTGCCTGCGCCCGAACCGGTCCACCGTCATTTCGGCGGGCGCGATGCCCTCGGGATTGTCGCCGTGCATGTCCTCGGTTTCGGGAATGCCGACGTTCACGGCCGCATCCCGGATCGGCTCGTAGAGCAGCGACGGGCTGCGCGCGAGGCGGACGTTCAGAAGGCCGTCGCCGCCGTGATACTTGCCCTCGCCGCGATAGTTCTTCTCGGAGCGCTTGAAATAGGGAAGCACGTCGACAAAGCCCCAGCCCTTGTTGCCGAGCTGGCGCCACTGATCGTAGTCCCGGAAATGGCCGCGCGAATAGCGCATGCCGTTGATGGAGGTCGAGCCGCCCAGCATCTTGCCGCGCGCGAGCGGCAGCGTCCGTCCGCCCCGGTGTGCGTCGGGCTCGCTTTCGAAGCCCCAGTTGAACTGCGGCGTCATCATGCAGGTGGTCCAGGCGATCGGCAGCTTGAGCAGCGGATGCCAGTCGCGCCCGCCCGCCTCGAGCAGCAGTACGTTGCAGTCCGGGTCTTCGGTGAGGCGATAGGCCAGCACGCACCCCGCCGCGCCGGCGCCGACGATGATGTAGTCGTAGGAGGAGGTCATTGATTTATGATTTTCGCAGGATCAATCGATCGCGGATTTTGTCATCGCGGACGCGGCGAAACAACAACGCAAATTACTGCGGCGCGATCTTCGCGAGATCGACGAAATACTTCCAGTCCCTGCTGGTCTTTTCCATCGTCTTGCGGAATTCGGCGGCGTCGCCGGGAAACGGTTCGCCGGCATAGACTTTCAGGAATTTGCGCGTCTCGTCGCGGTTGGCGACTTCCAGCGTGATCGAGGCGACCTTGTCGACCGCCGCCTCCGGCGCGCCGGCCGGCATGCACAGGCCGAACCACGAGAACAGCGGCAGGAATTTCGGCAGGCCGGACTCCGTCATCGTCGGCACGTCGGGCAGCAGCTGCGAGCGCTTCTCCGCGGCGATGGCGAGCACGCGCAGGTTCGGCTTCGGGACGAGCGCATATTCGGCGCTGCTGAAGCTGAAGTCGAAATCGCCCGCCTCCAGTTCCGTCATCATCTGGCCGGGATTCTTGTAGGAGGCCGGCGAAGCCTCGATACCGATCATCGAGCGATACTGCTCGGCGAGCGCCTGCATGGAAGCGGAGAAGTAGCCGAACGAAACGCGGCCCTTTTTCTTTTTGAGGAAGTCCGTGAGCTCGGCGACGGTCTTCACCGGCGTCTTCTCCGGATTGACCATCAGCGCGAAGTCGAGCCGGAACAGTTGCGCCACCGGCGTGAAATCCTTCACCGGGTCGTAGGAGAGGTTCTTCTGGAGATACTGGTTGGCCGAGATCGCGCCCGAGGTGCACATGAACATCGTGTAGCCGTCGGGCTTGGCCGAGGCCGCCGCTTTCGCGGCGATCGAACCGCCGGCGCCCGGCTTGTTCTCGACCACCCACGGCTGGCCGGTCGCAGTCTTGAAACGGTCGCCGAAGAAGCGGGTCGTCAGATCGACGCTGGTGCCCGCGGGCGTCGTGCCGATCACGGTGACGGGACGATTGGGATAGTCCTGCGCCGGCGCCGCAAGGCAGCTTGCGGCCAGCACGCCCGCGGCACAGGCCGCCGCGCTCCATGCGTGTCTCATGTATTTCCTCCCGCCGGCAGCCCGCTTTTCCGCCGCCGTCCGCTGGTGGAGTGTGCAACTTTTCGCCGGCCGCGGCTAGATGCGGGCCGGACTAGCTGCGGGCGATGATCTCGCGTTCGTCGCGATGCACGGTCATGGCATCGAGCCGGCCGAGGCCGGTCTTGCGGCGCAGGCGGCGGGCGCTGCGGCGATACGTGAGCACGGCGCGCTTGCGCTTGCGCCAGGTCCTGACGTTGCCCTGCACCCGGCCGAGCGGCCCGAGCGGATCGCGCAGCGTGCCGTCGGCATCCATCACCAGCGCGGGAAGGCCGAGCACGCGCGACCACGTCTGCCACTCGACGCTGACCTCGGAGCCGTCGTGAGCGACATAGAGCGGCACCGACAGGCCGGGGTCGCGATGCTCCAGCATCACGGCGACCGCGCCTTCGAAGTTCTCGTCGGGAGGAACGATGCGGATGGAGACGCCGAGAAAATCGGACAGCAGCGTCGAGGTCTTCATCGCGATGCCGCGCACCGCGCGCTTCACCACGACACGCTCGCGGCCGACCTCGACCACGCGCTCGCGCTGGTCCGCGAAGGCGTCGCTAGCCTTGTAGCGGACTGGCAAGCTGAACGGGTCGAGCCGCGAGCTGCGGCCCGACCCGGCAGGAACGGCCCCGCCGGCACTCATGCTTGACGCCTCGAACTGTCCAAATCCCTGTCGGGCACGTTGGCCCCGGATGCGGCGGCTTGTGCCGCTCGCGTCCGTCGTATGCAGGAGAGACTAGCGCAGGAAAAACGAAATCCACTTAAGGAGGCTGGTTAAGCAAATGTTCTGCGGCTCTTTGCTTTTCGCATGATTGACGAGTGGTTTCTCGCGCGGCGAAAGTTTTTTGCGGCGCGTTTACGCGATTAACGGCGGGCGCGAACGAAAGCGGAATTCGCGCTTCCAGTCGCGGATTCCGCACCCTGCAAATGTTAAGGCGACATGCCGTGCGGCGCTTTCCCGCGCGATTTTGTCCGCGCTTCGTTCGCAAAATCGGAGGCGATGTTCTCCCCGGTGCCCGCGCCGGATTCATAAAACGGTAGCCCTGCGAACCACGCGCTTTAGCGATCGCGTTTATTTTTCCGGCCGCGGCCGTGGCCGGCCTCCGTTACCGCGACGCGAACTCCGGATTTTTCGCCGGGAGATCGGCCCTTCCGCAAGCCGCGCCGACGACATGCCGGCGGCCCACCCGCAAGCATGCCCCATCCCGATCTTGATCGCCGCGCCGCCGCGCCCCATCTGATGGTCTGCCCTTTCGCTTGACCTCCTCCTTGCCGTAGCGTCTTTGACATCCATGGATTCCCTTTTCGATCAGTCCGCCCTCGTCGCGCTGGCCGAACGGCTGGTCGCGGCCGCCCGGCGCGCGGGCGCCGACGCCGCCGACGCGATCGCGACCCGCGGCGTTTCCGTATCGGTCGAGGTGCGCGACGGCGCCGTCGAGGAATCCGAGCGTTCGGAAGGCGACAGCGCCGGTCTTCGCGTCCTGGTCGGACGCAAACAGGCGGTGGTGTCGACCAGCGACATCAAGGCCGACGCCGACCAGCTCGCGCAGCGCGCCGTGGCGATGGCGCGGGTCGCCCCCGAGGACAAGTATGCCGGGCTCGCCGATCCGGCCCAGCTCGCGAAGTCGATTCCCGATCTCGACCTGCTCGACCCGGCGATGCCCTCGGTCACGCAGCTCGAAGCGCTGGCGCGCGCGGCGGAGGATGCGGGGCGCGCGGTCAAGGGCGTCACGAAGTCCGGCGGCGCTTCGGCCTCGGCCGGGATCGGCGGCATGGTGCTCGTGACCTCGACCGGATTCTCGCAGGCGTATCTGGGTTCGCAGCACGGCGTGTCGATGCAGGCCATCGCCGGCGAAGGCACCAGGATGGAGCGCGATTACGACTATTCGGCCGCGATCCATGCTTCCGACCTCGCTTCGCCGGAAAGCATCGGCCGCAGCGCCGGCGAGCGTGCGGTGCGAAGGCTCAATCCGCGCAAGGTCGAGACCCGGAAAGTGCCGGTGGTGTACGACCCGCGCGTGGCCGGCTCGCTTCTCGGCTCGCTCACCGGAGCGATCAACGGCGCCGCCATCGCGCGCGGCACGAGCTTCCTCAAGGAAAAGCTCGGCGAGCGGATCTTCGCCGACGGCATTACCGTGATCGACGATCCGTTGCGCAGGCGTGGACTGCGCTCGCATCCCTTCGATGCCGAGGGCGTTGCCGGCGAGCGCCGCAAGCTGGTCGACGACGGCCGGCTGACGACGTGGATTCTCGACTGCGCCACCGCGCGCGAACTCGGGATGACCACGACCGGCCATGCGCAGCGGGGCGTGTCGTCCACCCCGTCTCCCGGCGCGACCAACGTCCATCTCGAGCCCGGAAAGCTGACGCCGGAGGAGCTCATGGCGGACATCGCGGACGGCTTCTACGTCACCGACCTGATCGGATCGGGCGCGAACATCGTCACCGGCGATTACAGCCGCGGCGCCGCCGGCTTCTGGATCGAGAACGGCGAGATCACCTATCCGGTCAGCGAAGTGACGATCGCCGGGCGGCTGCCGGACATGTTCCTCGCGCTGACGCCCGCAAGTGACCTCGTGTTCCGCTACGGCATCAACGCGCCGACCGTGCGCATCGAAGGGCTGACCGTTGCCGGCGTCTGACCTCGAAGCGCTCGCCGCCACGCTCACATCCGCCGTGCGCGAGGCCGGCGCGCTTGCCCTCAGGACCTTCCGCGGCGAGCTCAGGCACTGGACCAAGGCGGGCAATTCGCCGGTGTCGGAAGCCGACATGGCGGTCGATGCCCTGCTCAAATCGCAGCTTGCGTCGCCGGAGATCGGCTGGCTCTCCGAGGAAACCGAGGACAACACCGACCGGCTGTCGTGCCGCCGCGTCTGGATCGCCGATCCGATCGACGGGACCCGCGCCTATATCGCCGGCCTGCCGGACTGGACCATCGCCGTCGCGCTGGTGGAGGACGGGCGGCCGGTGCTCGGCTGCATCCACGCGCCGGTCACCGATGAACTGTTCTTCGCGTGCGCCGGCGGCGGCTCCACCCTGAACGGCAGGAAGATCGCGGTGAACGATTCCACCGATCTTTCCGGCGCGCGTCTCAATGGACCGCGCCGCGCCATGGACGACCTGCTCAGGATGCGGCCCGACCTGCGGATCGAGCCCCGGATCCACTCGCTCGCGCTGCGTTTCGCCCGGGTGGCGCAAGGCCAGCTCGACGGCGGCTATGCCGGCGGCAACAGCAAGGACTGGGACCTTGCGGCTGCCGATCTTTTGGTGCACGAAGCGGGGGGATTGCTTACGTCTCTGTCGGGCGAAGCCGTAATATACAATCGGCCGAGTCTCGAGCATGTACCGCTTGTCGCCGCGGGTCGCCGGCGCAGCCCGGTACTGCGCGAACTGCTGGCGGCACGGCCGGCCTGAACGCAAGAGAATTCCGCATCAACCAGACTGGAGAGATTCCAATGACCGATGCGCCGGCCAAGCAGCTTCTGCACCTGGTGTTCGGCGGAGAGCTCACGGACATCGAGGGCCTGGAATTCAAGGACCTGTCGAAGCTCGATCTGGTCGGCATCTATCCGAACTATGCGACGGCCTATACCGCCTGGAAGGCCAAGGCGCAGCAGACCGTCGATAACGCCCACATGCGCTACTTCATCGTCCACATGCACCGCCTGCTCGATCCGGACGAGGGGCAGCACAGCGCGAAGCGCTGATCCGGTTGCGCCGCATGGGACTTTTCCGCCGGCTGATGCGGTCGAGCGCGGTGCAGGCCGCCGTCGGCAGGACGGCGGCCGCCTATCTGCGGTTCGTGTGGAAGACCAACCGGCTCATCGTCGATCCGCCGGACCTCTACGACCAGGTCGAATCCCAGCTGCCGCTCATCATCGCCATGTGGCACGGCCAGCATTTCATGGTGCCCTTCCTCAAGCACGACCAGCCCAACCACCGCACCAAGGTGCTGATCTCCCGTCACCGCGACGGCGAGATCAACGCCATCGTCGCGGAGCGGCTCGGCATCGGCACCATCCGCGGCTCCGGCGACCACGGCGGCCGGTTCGACCGCAAAGGTGGGGTCGGCGCGTTCAAGGCGATGTTCGACGCGCTCAAGGACGGTTACAATGTCGCCTTGACCGCGGACGTGCCGAAAGTGTCCCGTATCGCGGGCAACGGCGTCGTTAAACTCGCCAGCATGTCGGGCCGCCCCGTGTACGCCATCGCCATCGCAACCAGTCGGCGCATCGAGCTCAACAACTGGGACCGCTCGGCGGTCAACCTGCCGTTCGGACGCATCGCGATCGTGGCCGACGGCCCGATCATGATCCCCGACGAGATCGATGGAGCGGAGGCCGAGCAGTACCGGCTGTTGGTCGAGCAGCGTCTCAACGCGGCGACGGCGCGCGCCTATGATCTCGCGGACCGCCGCCCATGAACCGACGGCTGCCGGCGAGCCTTGCTGCCTACCGGCTGCTGACCCGGGCGGCGACGCCGCTGGCCTCCTCCCTGCTTCGCCGCCGGCTGCGGCAGGGCAAGGAGCTCGAAGCCCGCATCGCCGAGCGGCGGGGCGAAGGCGGCGTCATCCGCCCGTCCGGGCCGCTGGTATGGATCCACGGCGCGAGCGTCGGCGAGATGCTGGCCGTGCTGCCGCTGATCGAGCGCATCAAGGCGCGCGGCCTGTCGGTGCTCGTGACCTCCGGCACCGTGACCTCCGCGGCGCTGGCGCGCCAGCGCCTGCCGCATGGCGCGATCCATCAGTTCATCCCGCTCGACACGCCGGGATTCGTGGAACGCTTCCTCGATCACTGGAAGCCGTCGCTCGCGCTGTTCGTCGAATCCGATCTCTGGCCTAACCTGATTCTCTCGGCCTCGCAGCGCGGCGTGCCGCTGATCCTGCTCAACGGCCGGCTGTCGGAGAAATCCTTCGCGCGCTGGAAGCGGATGCCGCGCACCATCGGCACGCTGCTGGCGAAGTTCGATCTCTGCCTCGTGCGCACGCCGAGCGACGCGCGGCGGTTCGGCGAGCTCGGCGCGCCGACGCTGTCGGTCGTCGGCAATCTCAAGCTCGACGTGCCGCAGTTGCCGGTGGACGAGCAGAAGCTCAACGAGCTCTCGGACGCCCTGATCCGCCGCACCGTGATCGCCGGCGCCTCGACCCATCCGGGCGAGGAAAAAGCGCTGATCGAGGTCCACGCCCGGCTGAAGCCGTCGTTTCCGAACCTGCTGACGATGCTGGTGCCGCGGCATCCGCAGCGCGGCGGAGAAATCGCCGCGCTCGCCGGCGCGCGCGGCTTCCGCGTCACCCTGCGCTCCGCCGGCCAGTTGCCGGACCGCATGACGGATATCTACGTCTGCGATACGCTCGGCGAGCTCGGTATCTTCTACCGGCTGGCCCCCGTCGTGTTCATGGGCGGCTCGCTCGTCACCCACGGCGGGCAGAACCCGATCGAGGCGATCAAGCTCGGCGCCGCCGTGCTGCACGGTCCGTTCATCTCGAACTTCGCGGAAATCTACGCGGCGCTCGACGGCGCGAAGGGCGCGGACCTCGTGGCCGACACTTCGCGGCTCGCCATGCGCGCGGCAAGCTGGCTCAAGAACCCGGACGAACGTCGCCGCGTCGTCGCCGCCGGCCAGAAGACCGTGGCCGCGCTCGGCGGCGCGCTGGAGCGCACGCTGAACGCGCTCGACCCCTATCTCATCCAGCTCCGGCTCGAGCATCAGCGCGATGCGTGAGCCGGCGTTCTGGCGCGACGGCGGCCTCGCGGCATGGTTGCTCGCACCGGCCGCCGCGCTCTACGCCGCGGTCGCCGACGCCCGCCTCGCCAGGCCCGGTACGCGGGTTTCCGTGCCGGTGCTGTGCGTCGGCAACTTCACCGCCGGCGGGGCAGGTAAGACGCCGACGGCGATCGCCCTTGCCGGCATGGCGATGGCGCGCGGATTCAGGCCGCATTTCCTCACGCGCGGGCACGGCGGACGCGCGCGCGGCCCGCTGGCACTACAGCCCGGTCACACCGCCCGCGAGGTCGGCGACGAGGCGCTGCTGCTGGGGCGGACGGCGCCGACGGTGATCGCGCGCGACCGCGCCGCCGGCGCCGCGCTCGCGATCCGCAACGGCGCCGACCTGATCGTGATGGACGACGGGTTCCAGAACCCGTCGCTGCACAAGGATGTCTCGCTGATCGTAATCGACGGCATGTATGGTATCGGCAACGGCCGCACGATCCCGGCCGGGCCGCTGCGCGCTTCGCTTGAGGCGCAGCTACGAAAGGCCGACGCGATTCTGATCGCGGGGCCGCTCTCGCCGGCGGCGCAGGATACGGTATCGCAAGCGCGGGCGCGCGGAATCCCGATCCTCACCGGCAGCCTGCGGCCGGATCCTGCAGCGATCGACAATCTGCGCGGACACGCCCTGCTCGCCTTCGCCGGC
>Ga0182744_1002429_pt1 | contig 15306 bp, 15 predicted proteins | sample eDN3rd30CKraftMG_FD_128525 | JGI IMG/M metagenome (GOLD analysis project Ga0182744, IMG submission 128525) | Enriched Miracle-Growth compost microbial communities from Emeryville, California, USA - eDNA 3rd pass 30_C Kraft MG (version 2) (version 2) ...
CGCCGCGCGTTTTCTCGAATCGTTCTCAACACCGTAATCAGCACCATCAAAAAGTGGCGCTGATCAGGGTTTTCTGGCGGTGACGGTGGGATTTGAACCCACGGTAGGGGGGTACCCTACACAACTTTTCGAGAGTTGCACCTTCGGCCGCTCGGACACGTCACCGTCCGCCAGTTTACGTCACGGACACGGAGTGCCGCGAATCCGCCGCGTTGACAGCGCCACCGCGCGTCCCGTATTGTCCTTTTATTGACAACAGCCTTTTCTATTTCGGCGCACCAGGACAAGGAGCACACGATGATCCACCTCGACCACGCGGCGATCGCCGTCGACAACCTCTTCGAGGGCTACATGGACTTCCGCCGGCAGACCGGCCTCGAGGTCATGGTCGGCGGCTACTACACCCACGGCAACGGCGTCGCGAACGTCCTCATCCCGACGAACGACTCGACGTTCCTCGAGATCGAGAGCGTCATCCAGTTCAACGCCCCCGACCCGTCGCCGATCTTCTCCAACGTCGGCCCGACCAAGTGGGTCGGCTGGTGCCTGCGCGTCGACACGCTCGAGGAGCTGGAGGAGGTGGCCGCGCGCATCGGGGGCGAGGTCTCCAGTGCCACCTCGACGTACGTTCGCTACAACGGCGAGCTCCACCCGCCGCAGCCCAGCACCCGCATCCCGAACGCGTGGGAGCTCGGCCATCCGTCGTACTACCTCATGGACATGGAGCACCACGTCGGCAACGTGAAGCTCAACCACAAGCGCACCCCCGCGGGCTTCCGGTGGTTCGAGATCGGCGGCACCGAGAAGCAGGCGCAGGAGATGCTCGGCGTGCACCCCGACGAGCTCAACATCCGCTGCAACGGCAAGGAGTGGCGGGGCCTGTGGGCCGTCTCGGTCGCCACCGAGGACGGCGCGGACATCGAGATCCGGTACGACTACGAGTGAGCTCCGGGGGAAGATTACTGGAAAGGGGTCTTCCAGCTCACCGTGACAACTGGGCGGTCGTCGTCGCCTCCGCGGTCGTCACTGCGATGGGCAGCTTCGACCTCTTCGGCGTCAACGTCGTCCTTCCCGTCATCGCGGACCAGTTCGGCATAGCACCGTCGCTCTCGCAGTGGATCGTGATCGCGTACATCCTCCCGATCACGGCGCTCTCGCTGCCCGCCGGTCGCTGGCTCGACGCCAGCGGCCGGCGCAGCGCGATCGTCTTCCTCGTCGGCGGGTTCTCGATCGCGAGCCTGCTCGTCGCGGTCGCGCCCTCGATCGGCCTCCTCCTGGCGGCGCGGGTCGTGCAGGGGATCTTCGGCGCCGGCGTCTTCGCCAGCACGATCGTCCTGACCTTCGAGGCCGTGCGCCCCGAGCACCGGAACCGGGCGATCGCCATCACGGGGGCGGTGAGCCCGCTGGGAGCGATCGCCGGCCCCTCGCTCGGCGCGCTCATGACGGCCGCCTTCGGCTGGCCGTCGGTCTTCCTCGTCAACCTCGTCGTCGGGGCGCTGGCGATCGCCGTCTTCCTGCGTGCCATGCCGCGGGACGCGCGCGTGCGCGCGCCCGGCGCCGACGTGCTCGCCGACGCGGCTCTCATCGGCACCGCGACGGCGGGCGTCCTCCTCGCCCTGAGCGCGGCGCCCGACCACGGGCCGCTCTGGCTCCTGTGCGCCGTCCCGTCCGCGCCACTCGGGTACCTGTGGTGGCGGCGGAACCGTGACTCCCCGGTCGTCCGGCTCGTCCGGGTGCCGGGTCAGCTCGGCGCGCTCCTCGCGCTCGGCGCCGTGTCGGCGGCCCAGATCTCCGCGCAATACCTCCTGGCCTTCTTCGCACAGGAGTCCGCCGGCCTCACCGTGGCGGAGGCGGGCCTCGCGCTGCTGCCCCTCGCGGCCGGCGCCGCGGTCGCGGCCCCCGTCGGCGGGTACCTCGCCGACCGCACGTCCGCCGGGCGGATGGTCGGGATCGGGCTCGCGCTCGCCGCCGTCGGCGTCGCGCTGTTCCTCCTCGCCGACCCGTCGTGGGGCGTCGCCGACATCGCCTGGCGCGCGGCCGTCGTCGGCGTCGGCCAGGGCCTCGCGAACGGCCCCATGGTCACGATCGCGATGGGCTTCGGCACGCGGCAGGTGCTCGGCTCCGCGAGCGCCGCGCAGCAGTTCGTCCGCAACTTCGGCTTCGTGGCCGGGCCCGTGATCGCGACGCTGGTGTGGGCGGCGTCCGGATACAGCGAGCCCGGCATGAAGGCGGCGCTGGCGCTCGGCATCCTCGCCTTCCTCACGGGCGCCCTGCTGCTCCTCCGCTCCGCCCGCCTCGTCCGGCGGTAAGCGGACGGGCTCAGGACGCCGCGCGACGTCGACGCGGCAGCCCTTCGAGGACGATCCACAGGATGCCCGCGAGGAGAGCCGTCGCGAGCGCGCCGATCGTGATGCCCTGCCAGCCATAGTGCGAGTAGATGTAGGCGGCCGCGAGCGACGCGCACGATCCGCCGAGGAAGTTGCTCGTCATGAACAGCGTGTTGAGCCGGCTCCGGCTGTCGGTGCTCGCGTTCAGCACGCGGCTCTGGTTGCCGATCTGGATCGCCTGCTGCCCGACGGCGAGCAGGATGATGCCGGCGACGACCGCGACGATCGTCTGCGCCGAGAACAGCATGACGATCGCCCCGCCCACGAGCACCGGCAGGCCGAGCGCCATGACGCGCATCGAGCCGAACCGCTCCAGCAGCCGCCCCGTGAACGGCGCGGCCACCACGGTCGAGAGGGAGAGGAGCCCGACGAGGCCCGCCGTCGCGACGGACAGACCGTACGGCGGCCCCGTGAGCAGGAACACGAGCGGCACCCAGACGAGGTTGAACGTCGCGAAGACCGGGATCTGCACGGAGACGGCACGGCGGATGGCGGGCTCAGTCCGCAGCAGGACCAGCATCGACCAGAGCAGGCGATGGTACGGGATGCCGCGGGGGCGGGTCTCCCTCGGCAGTGCCAGGGCGGTCGCGAGCCCGACGGCGAGCGTCGCGACGGCGCTCAGGAGGAACAGGGCGCGCCAGCCCCAGAGCTCCCCGATCCCGCCGCCGAGGACGCGGGACAGGACGATGCCCGTGGTCATCCCCGCCCCGATCGTGGCGAGCGACCGGCCCTGACGCGCGGGCGGGACGATCGTGACGATGTACGGGATGAGTACGTGCGGGGCCACCGTGACGAACGCGAAGCAGACCGTCGCCACCACGAACATCGCGACGCTCGCGGAGAGCGCCGCGACCGCGAGACCGACCGCCGTCAGGACGACGAGCGTCGCGAGCAGCCGGGGCCGGCGCATCGTGTCGCCCAACGGCGTGAGCAGGAAGAGACCCGCCGCGTAGCCGAGCTGCGCGCCGGTCACCACGAACTGCACGGCGCCGTCGCCGACGTCGAACTGCTCCGCGATGAGCGGCAGCACGGGATACGCGAGATAGATGTTCGCGACGGTGACGCCGGCGCACAGGGCCGCGAGGGGCACGAGCCACCGTGCCGTGGCGGTGTCGATGCCCGGATGGGTCACGGCATGCTCGGATTAATAGAAAGGACCTGTCTCATTTCATGGAGGTTAGATTTCTCATGTTTCTGTGTCAAACCGCAGACTCGGATTGACAATCGTCCGTTTCGTCGGTCATCATCTGGAAACACCTTTTCTAAAAGCTGGCGGACAGGAGCACATGTTGGACGTCGTTGTGGGTCTCGATCTCGGTGGCAGCACTCTCCGGGCGGTCGTCATGGACGCCTCGGACGGAGGCGTCCTCCGCGAGAGCGTCGACCGCTTCGACGCGCAGAGCGCAGAGGCCGTCGATCGGATCGCGCGCATCGCCCGCGAGCAGGTCGAGCGCATCGGCGCGAGCTGGCACGACGTGTCCCGAGTCGGAATCGGACTGGCCGGCTCCGTCGGCGACGACAGGGTCTCCATGGCGACCAACATCGGCGCTCTCGAGGGCGTCGACATCGAGAGCGCGCTGTCCGAGGCGCTCGAGCGCGAGGTCGTCGCGGACAACGACGCGAACATCGCGGCGCTGTCCGAGTGGCAGGCGCTCGGCCCGCTCGAGCTCCGCGACCTCGCCGTCATCTCGATCGGAACCGGCGTCGGCCTCGGCACGATCGCGGACGGCCGGCTCGTCCGAGGCCTCCAGGGCGAGGCGGGCGAGGTCGGATTCCTCCCGCTCTCGCCCGGCCCTGAGCTCGTGACGCTCGAGGACGTCGCGGGGGGCGCCGCGCTCGCCCGCGCCTACGCCCGGGAGGCCGGCGGCGAGGCGCTCAGCGGACGCGCCGTCCTCGACCTCGCCGTCTCCGGCGACGTGCCCGCACAGCGGATCGCCGGCCAGCAGGCACGCGCGATCGCCTGGCTCGCGGTCCTCGTCCGCGCGATCCTGGCCCCGGAGCTCATCGTGCTCGGCGGCGGGATCGGGATGCGCCCCGGCTTCGCGGAGGACGTCGCCCGTCACGCTCTCCGGCTGAACGACGGCGCCCGGATCGAGATCCGCCGCAGCATCCTCTCCGAGCACTCCGTCGCGATCGGCGCCGCTCACCTCGCGCGCCTGTCGTCCGCATCCTCGTCCTCCCTCCCAGCGCACCACCACCCGCTCCACCCCCAAACGCCTGCCCAGGCTTGAGAGAAAGTAGCGCGACATGTATCAGGCAGCACCCCCGTTCCGGCGCCGATCGACGCGGTTCGTCGCGATCGCCGCCACCCTCGCCGTCGGCGGGGCAGCACTCGCCGGATGCTCGCCGGCGTCATCCGACGGCAGCGGTGGCGGCGTCACCCTGACGGTGTGGCACAACACCCAGGACCCGCAGGCCGTCCTCGACATGTACTCGGCGTACGAGAAGGAGTCGGGCAACACGATCGAGCTCGTGCCGATCTCCTCCGACGGCTTCGAGGCCGCCGAGCTCACGAAGTGGGCCACCGGCGACCGTCCGGACATCATGGAGATGAACGGCGGCGCCTCGGTCATCGCCCAGTACAACCCCGCGGAGAACTTCACCCCGCTCACGGACGAGGACTTCGTGGCCCGGGGCGGCGACGTGTACACGACCGGCGGCTACGGTCCGGACGGCGAGATCTACACCGCGATCGTCAACTTCCCCGAGGTGTGGGGCCTCTACTACAACAAGGACGTCCTCGCCGAGCACGGTCTCCAGCCCGCGACGACCCAGGCCGAGCTCCTGCAGCAGTGCCAGGTGCTCAAGGGCGCCGGCGTCACGACGATCGCCGAGTCCGGCGGATCCCAGTGGCCGCTCTTCGCGATCCCGTTCACGGAGACGACGAGCATCATGGGGCCGGACTGGCAGACGGACGTCCTCGACCGCACGACGACGATCGACGCCCCGGACTCGCCGCTCCTGACGGGCCTGGAGAACTACAAGGCGCTCCTCGACGGCGGATGCGCCAACTCCGACATCACGACGGCGACGTTCGAGGACTCGGTCGCGAGCGTCTTCTCCGGCGAGGCCGCCTACCAGGCGATCCACTCGAACATCGAGCCGGTCTACCTCGACCAGGCCGGCGGCGACGCGGCGCTCCTCGGCGACACGATCGGCTTCACGGCCTTCGGCGCCGACGCACCGGGCGTCATGGTGCAGCCGGGCGTCATCGGCGTGTACGCGCTGCCGAAGACGGGAGACTCCGCGAAGGAGGCGGCCGCCCTCGACTTCCTGACCTTCGCGACGGGCGACTACTACCAGACGTACATCGACGAGTCGGGCACGTTCCCGATCCTCTCCGGCGCGACCGACCCGACCACCGCATCGCCCGTCATGAAGGAGATCAAGGCCGCCTACGACGCGGGCCCCATCGGCCCGCTCCCCGGCTCCGGCCTGACCCCCGGCGGCTTCGGCGACCTTCTGGGCGCCCTGTCGAAGCTCATCGTGAACGACATCACCCCGCAGCAGGTCGTCGAGCAGTTCCAGAGCCATGTCGCGTCGACCGCGAAGTCGGAAGGGCTTCCCGGCTGGTGACCCTCCTCCATCGTGCAGACTCCACGGAGCGCATCGTGACGCACGAGCAGCCGGCGGCGACGGATCCCGTCCGTCGCCGCCGGCGGCGCGCGTTCTGGGTGCTGTGGTTCGCCCTGCCCGCGACGTCCATGGTGGGGGTGTTCTTCCTCATCCCCCAGCTGCTGAACCTGCGGTTCGCGTTCTCCAACTGGCGCTCGACCAGCTCGAGCATCACGTTCAACGGCCTCGACAACCTCGTCTACCTCGACGAGTCCGGCGAGCTCTGGCACGGCATCGGGGTGACGCTCATGTACGCCGTCATCGCCATGGTCGTGCAGAACGTCGTCAGCCTCCTCCTCGCCTACGCCCTGCGGGAGACCACCCGGCTCAACTCGGCGTACCGCACGATCTTCTTCATCCCCGTGCTGCTCTCACCCGTGGCCGCCGGCTACGTATGGCGCGGGCTCCTGGCGCCGGACGGCCCGATCAACCAGTTGATCGGCGTCGTCGTCCCGGGCTTCGACTGGGCGTGGCTGGGCGAGCCGTCGACGGCGCTGTTCTGCGTGGCCTTCATCGACGCGTGGAAGTGGATCGGCCTGACGACGCTCATCTACATCGCCGGCATGAACCTGGTCTCGCCGGAGATGATCGAGGCGTCCACGCTCGACGGCGCGAACGCGTGGCAGCGGTTCCGCCACATGATCTTCCCGATGCTCGCGCCGGCCTTCACCTACAACACGGTCGTCAACCTCGTCGCGGCCTTCAGCGCCTACGACGTGATCCAGGCGACGACGGCCGGCGGCCCGGGCGACGCGACGCGCGCCATCAACATCTACCTGCGCCTCGAATGGGGCCAGGGCAACTTCGGCGCCGGCAGCGCGCTCAGCCTCGTCGTCACGGTGCTCGTCATCGCGGCGGCGATCCCCCTCATCTGGATCCTCCGCCGCCGGGAGGTCGCGCAATGATCCTGACCAGGCGCGACCGCGTCTTCGCGGTCGTCAAGTACGTCCTCCTGAGCCTCTTCGCGATCCCCTGGATCGTCATCCCGATCTGGACCGTCCTCGTCAACTCGGCGAAGACGCCCGCCGAGGCGGCGGCGCTCGGGATGGGCCTGCCGACGCAGTGGAACGTCCTGGAGAACTACGGGATCGTCTTCACGGACGGCGACTACCTCGTCTCGCTGTTCAACAGCATCGTCGTGACGGTGCCGACGATCGTCGCGGTCGTCCTCATCGGCGCCGCGGCCGCGTGGGCGTTCGGACGCAGCCGCGGATGGACGTCGAAGACCGTCTTCTACGTCATCTCGCTGTCGATGCTGATCCCGCCGACGCTGCTGCCGACGATCTTCCTGCTGCAGACGATCCAGCTCGACGGGTCGCTGCCCGGCTACATCCTCGTCATGATCGGCACGCGGCTCGGGATCGTCGTCTTCCTCGCGACGGGGTTCGTCCGGGCCCTGCCCGACGACCTGGAGGCGGCCGCCACGATCGACGGGGCGAATCGGTTCCAGATCTTCACGAGGATCGTCCTGCCCCTGCTGATGCCCGTCCTCTTCTCGGCGACGGTGATCCTCATCGTCTTCGTCTGGAGCGACTTCTTCTTCGCCCAGTTCCTCCTCACCGGATCGGCTCGCCAGACCCTGCCGCTCGCGCTGTACAACTTCGCGAACAGCTCAGGCCAGACGCTGCGGTGGAACCTCGTGTTCGCGCATGTCGTGCTCACCGCGCTGCCGCTCCTCGTCGCCTACGTGTTCCTGCAGCGCAGGGTCATGGGCGGTCTCACGGAGGGTGCGTTGCGATGATGACGGAACCGCTCCCTGAGCGGGATGGCCGGTTGATACTGTGGCCGCTATGACGCCGAGTGTGATGGGGGCTCGCGAAGGCGCCGAGCGCGAGGAGGCGTTCACGACGATCCAGCGCGAGCGCAACGTGCTGGCCGTGCTGGAGGCCGTCCGCCCGGGCGGCGCGCTGTCCCGGCTGGACATCGCGAGGGAGACCGGGCTGTCGAAGCCGACCGTGGCCGCGGCGCTGCAGCTGCTGGAGAGCGGCGGGGTCGTCAAGCCCGTCGGCTTCGCCTCCGGCGGGCGCGGGCCGAAGGCCTCCCTCTACACGGTCGAGGCGCGTTCGATCCTGGTGCTCGGCCTCGCGATCGGCTCGCGCTTCCTCCGCGCGACCGTCGCCGACCTGCAGGGCACGACGCGCTTCGAGGAGGACATCCCGCTCGCCGTGCCGGATCTGCCGAACCTGCTGGACGCGGTCGGGAGCGTCCGCGAGCGCATCCGCACGGTGAGCGGCACGCTCCGCCTCGCGGTCGCGGGCGTGCCCGGCGTCGTCGACGCGGAGAGCGGCATCGTCCGCAGCGTCCCCAACATCACCGGCCTCGAGGGACGGAACATCGCCCATCTCCTCAGCGAGCGGCTCGGGCTCCCCACGCTGGCGGAGAACGACGTCAACCTCGCCGCGATCGGCGAGCGCGAGTTCGGCCAGGGGCTCACGACCGACACGTACGCGTACGTCCTGCTCGGCACGGGCGTCGGTGCCGGCATCGTCCTCAACGGCGAGCTCTACCGCGGCTCCCGCGGGGCGGCGGGCGAGGTCGGCTTCCTGCCGATCGGCGCGGATCCGTTCGCGCTCGCGGCGGGCACCCACAGCGGCGCGCTCGAGCGGCGCCTGTCCGGCGACGCGATCGTCGCGCACGCGCGCGCCCTCGCGGCGACGGTCCCGACCGAGCTCGCGGAGCCCTACACGACGCCGCAGCTGTTCGACGCGGCCCGTCGCGGCGATCCTCTCGGCCGCGCCGTGACCGACTACGCGGCGCGGGAGATCGCGCTCGTCGTGGCCACCCTCGGTGTGGTGCTCGACGTCGGCCTCGTGATGCTGGGCGGCGGCATCGGCTCCCGCAGCGAGTTCCTCCTCGGCGCGGTCCGCGAGTTCCTCTCGCAGCTCATGCCGTGGCCGCCGACCGTGACGATCGCGTCGCTCGGGGACGGGTCCATCCGCCTCGGCGCCGTCGCGCGCGGACTGGACGCCGCCGTGCTGGGGGTCGTCCGCGAGCTCGTCGCGGCGGACGCCGAGTCGTCGCGCGAGAGCGCAGGGTGACGCGGCGTGCGGATCCTGCTCACCGCCGACCCCTCGGCGGCGGGTGATCTCGTCGCCCGCGAGATCGCCCGCGCCGTCGACCGTGATCCCGCGACCGTCCTCGGCGTCGCCACGGGCGGATCGCCCGAGCCCGTGTACCGCTCCCTCGCGCGGGCCGGTGTCCGGCTGCCGCACGCGACGGCGTTCGCGCTCGACGAGTACGTCGGGCTGCCCCCGGGGCACCCGGAGAGCTACCGTGCCGTGCTGCAGCGGCTCGTGCAGCTCCCGCTCGGCCTCGCGGCGGACCGCCTGCACGTGCCCGACGGCGCCGCGGCCGACCCCGACGCGGAGGCGGCCGCCTACGACGCTCGCATCGACGAGGCCGGCGGCGTCGGCCTCCAGCTGCTCGGGATCGGACGCAACGGCCACATCGCGTTCAACGAGCCCGGCTCCGCGCTCGACACGCCGACCCGGGTCGTGCGCCTGACGGAGGACACGCGCCGCGCGAACGCACGGTTCTTCACCGGCATCGACGACGTGCCGGAGCGCGCGATCACCCAGGGGCTCGGCACGATCGCCCGCGCCCGGCGCCTGATGCTCATCGCGACGACGGAGGACAAGGCGGACGCGGTGCGCGCGCTCGTCCGCGGGCCCGTCACGTCGGACCTGCCGGCGAGCATCCTCCGCATCCATCCGGACGCGACCGTCGTGCTCACGCCGGAGGCGGCGACCGGGCTCAGCGAGGAGGAGTTCGAGGCTGCATGACCGCCGGGCCTGCGGCGGACTCCAGCGCCTCGATCGCGAGCTCGAAGAGAAGGGACTGCGCGACCTCGACGGCGCGGTCGTAGCGCTCACCCGCGAGGGCGACGTGCACGCTTCCGACCACCTCGACGTAGCCGAGCAGCCGGTCGCCGCGACAGACCTCGTAGCGGTCCGCCTCGATGCGGATCCAGGTCGTCCGACGGGGGTCGGGGCGCTCGAGGTGCAACCGCGCCGGCTCCTCCGGGACGACCACCGGGATGCCGCGGCGACGAGTCTTCGTCGGGGAAATGTCGAGGACCATTGCACCCGCCCTCCTGTCTTTTCTGAGACAACCATCCGCCTCGATGCCTTTCCGGACCAGAGGGTTGACATCAGGCGAGGAGATCGTGAACGCGCGCGACCCACGGTGTCCCCGGGCCGCGATACCGTGGGCGGCATGGCCGCGCCGATGAGTCCCATCCAGCGGCGCGTCCTCGCCGTGGCGGTGCTCGCGTCGTTCGTCGCGTTCCTCGACGGCACGATCGTCAACGTGGCGCTGCCGGCCATCGAACGGGAGCTCGGCGGCGGGCTCGTGACGCAGCAGTGGGCCGTGGACGCCTACCTCATCACCCTCGGCTCCCTTATCCTCGTCGCGGGCTCCGTCAGCGACGCGTTCGGCCGCGTGCTCGTGCTGCGCATCGGGCTCGTGGGCTTCGGCATCGCGTCGGTGGGGGTCGCGCTCGCGTTCGACCCGGTCTTCCTCGTGGTCGCGCGGGCGGTGCAGGGTGCGGCGGGGGCGTTCCTCGTCCCGAGCTCCCTCGCGCTCATCACCTCGACGTTCGAGGGTCACGAGCGCGGCCGGGCGATCGGGATCTGGACGGGGCTCACGACCGTGGCGATGATCGCGGGGCCGCTGCTCGGGGGGCTGTTCGTCGATCTCGCGAGCTGGCGCCTCGCGTTCCTCATCAACGTCGTGCCGATCGTCGTGACCCTCTGGCTCGTGCATCCGCTCCGGAAGGACGACCACCGGCGGCCGGACGCCGCGATCGACTGGCCCGGGGCGATCCTCTGCACGCTGGGGCTCGCGCTGGCGGTGTTCGCGCTCATCGAGCAGCCGAGCCTCGGCTGGATGCATCCGGCCGTCTGGGCGGCCCTCGCCGGCGGCATCGTCCTGTTCGCGCTGTTCCTCGTGCGCCAGCACGTGGCGCGCGCGCCGATCCTGCCGCTCGGGCTCTTCCGGTCGCGCAACTTCTGGGCGGGCAACGTCGCGACCACGTTCGTCTACGCGGCGCTCTCGCTGAACGGCTTCGTCGTCGCCGTCTACCTGCAGCAGGGCGCAGGCCTCCACGCGACGATCGCGGGGCTCGCGAGCCTGCCGACGACGCTCATGATGATCCTCCTGAGCTCGCGCACGGGCGCCCTCTCCGACCGGTACGGTCCGCGCTTCTTCATGACCGTGGGGCCGATCGTGATGGCGATCGGCGCGCTCCTGCTCCTGACGGTGTCGGCGGAGTTCGTCTACTGGTGGCAGATGCTGCCCGGCCTCGTGCTCTTCGGCCTCGGCCTGGCGACGACGGTCTCGCCCCTGACCTCGGCGGTCCTCGGTGCGGTCGACCCGGAGCGCTCCGGCATCGCGTCGGCCGTCAACAACGCGGTCGCGCGCGTCGCGGGTCTCCTCGCGATCGCGATGCTCGCGGCGATCGCGGGCGGCAGCCTCGACCTGAACGGCTTCCACCGCTCGATGGTCGTGACCGCGATCCTGCTCGCCGCCGGCGGCGTGGCCGCCTTCCTCGGCATCCGGAATCCACCCCGCGATGACGTCCCCGCCACGCCCGACGCCCGCCTCGACCCCACCGCGGGATCAGGTGATTCGGCGTAGTCAGGCTCGCAGCCGCGGATATCCTCCTGACTCGGCCGAATCGCCTGATCCGGGCCGAGCGAGGCCTCGCGGAGGACACTCCCTCGACGTCGAGAGACCGCCCTCCCGCGGGCGACGAGCCCGTGCCAGACTGACCGCGTGAGCGTCATCGAGAACTCGAGAGTCACGATCGTCGGCGCCGGGAGCGTCGGCGCCAGCACGGCGTACGCGTGCCTCATCCGCGGGTCGGCGCGGCACATCGTCCTGTACGACATCGCGCAGGAGAAGGTCGAGGCGGAGGTGCTCGATCTCGCGCACGGCACCCAGTTCACGGGGTCGAGCGACATCACGGGCGGCAGCGACCTCTCCGTGGTGGCGGGGTCGCACGTCGTCGTCATCACGGCGGGCGCGAAGCAGAAGCCCGGGCAGACGCGCATCGAGCTGGCGGGCGTGAACGCCGGCATCCTCGACCGGATGATGCCGCGACTGCTCGAGGTCGCGCGGACGCGATCTACGTCATCGTCACGAACCCGTGCGACGTGCTCACGGTGCTCGCGCAGCGCGCCACGGGGCTGCCGCCGGAGCGGATCTTCGCCTCCGGCACCGTGCTCGACACGTCGCGCCTGCGCTGGCAGCTCGGGCAGCGCGCCGGCGTCTCCCCGTCGAGCGTGCACGCGCACATCATCGGCGAGCACGGCGACACGGAGTTCCCGCTGTGGTCGCAGACCCGCATCGGCACGGTCCCGATCCTCGACTGGCAGACGCCGGGCCATCCGCCCATGACCACGGCCGAGCTCGACGAGATCGCCGTCGACGTCCGGGACGCGGCGTACAAGATCATCCAGGGCAAGGGCGCGACGAACTACGCGATCGGCCTGTCGAGCGCCCGCATCGTCGAGGCGATCCTGCGCGACGAGCACGCCGTCATGCCCGTCAGCACCGTCCTGCACGACTTCCACGGGATCGACGGCGTGGCGCTGTCCGTCCCGTCGATCGTGAGCGCGTCGGGCGCGTTCCCGATCCGCGAGACCGTGTTCGACCCGGCCGAGCTCACGCTCCTCCGCCGGTCCGCCGACGCCCTGCGGGCCGCGGAGGAGTCCCTGCGCGGCGAATAGAAACGGCCCGGATGCCCGACACCGCCCACGCGGGCGACTTAGGCTTGCCTAAGTCCCACCCGGAAGGCGGTTCCCATGGCCGACCACGTCACCTCGCCCGCGCTCGCGGAGACCGGCTACGTCGTGCTCGACGCGTTCGACGGCCTCATCCCGTCGCGCGAGTGGCTCGAGCTCGAGTACGTGCAGTGGCGCTCCTCCGGCGTCACGCGCTTCGCGCCCCTCGCCTCGGCGAAGGGCCAGCTCGAGTGCAACGGGTTCTGGAACCACACCCCGCCCCGGCCCGACAAGGACGGCGTGTGGATCGACTCCCAGCTCGAGATCGCGCCCACCCTGGGGCGCCTCGCTCAGGAGACCGGCGCCTGCGTCGGCCGCTGCCGCGTCGTCGAGCTCCAGCCGAACGAGTACGCCGACGCCGTCTACAACCTCCATCTGGACGACAACAATCGCCTCAACCCGCCGGGGACGGGATGGATCGTGCGCGGCATGCTGAACCTCACGGACGATCCGGGCTCGATGCTCGTCCTCCGCGAGGACCGCTTCGACCCGTCGACCGAGACGCGCATCCCCCTGCCCTACGGCGCGCGCGTCGTCGTCGACACGGAGCGCCTCTGGCACGCCGTGTGGCACCGCGGGGACGCGCCCCGCTACGGCCTCGTCGCGTCGTGGGAGTCGGGCCCGGCGCTCGACGAGTGGATCGCCCGCCTCCACGGCACGAGCCGTGTCGAGAGCACCGCGCTCGACCCCGACCTCGTCGAAGACGCGCAGTGGGAGCTGCATCGCCGCATCGAGGAGCGCCGCCGCGCCCTGGAGGCGACGCAGACCTCCGTCGCCGGCTGAGCCGGCACGCCCAGCTCAGGGTGCGATCCGCTGGACGCACACGGATCCCGCCGTCCGGGTCAGCGGAGTCGGAAGCGCATCCCGCGGAGCTCGAGCTCGTCGTCCCCGATCGCGGCCCCGTGCACGCGTGCGCGCGCCAGCACGACCTCGGGGTCCGCGACGACCACGTCGATCCCGGTGATCCGCGGTGGCCCCGCCGCCGTCGGCACGACGTGGAGGAGACGGTCGCCGACCTCCGCGACCCGCTCCCCGCCGACGTCCGCGAACGCGAGCCCGAAGAGCTCGCTCCAGCGCGCGACGAGCGCGTCGGGGTCGGCCGTCGCGATCTCCGCGCCGGAGACGCCGATGACGCCGCCCGGCGGCGCCGCGCGCCACCCGGGGCCCGCCCACCGCCAGTCCTCGCGACGGGCCGGCATCGACACGGCCGTGAGCGGCCCGGCGATGTCCTTCGGATGGAGGTGCCTCTCCCGATGCTCCGACGTCTCGTACTCCCAGATGGAGCGGACGGAGAGTGCGCGGGCGCGATCCAGGACCGGCTCCAGGTCGGGCACCTGCAGGAGGAGCATGTAGCCGCCCTCCCCGTTGCGGGCGAGGAATCGGTCGACGGGCGACCCGGGCGAGTCGCCGCGGCAGACCTCGACGAACGTGTCGCCGAACAGCAGCACCGCGTTGCGCATCTCGAGGCCGAGGGTCGTCTCCTCCCGGAACACCTCCGGCACGCCGAAGACCGCGCTCAGCTCTGCCGCGGCGTCGTCGACATCGTCGACGACGAGCACGACCTGGCGCAGGCGCGGCACCTCAGCCGTCCGCGCGGCGCCACTCGGCGGGGACGGGGCGCGGCGGCGGTCCGTCGTAGACGACGTCGTCGCCCGACGCGGTCATCCGCCACCGGCGCTCTCGCTCGTTCTCCTCGGCGGCCATCGCGCCGAGCACGGCCGAGCGCGAGACGATGTTGAAGACCCGCATGAAGTGCGGCGGCACGCCGAGATCGCTCAGGATGACGCAGATCGCGCCGTTCACGTTCATCGCGATCGGCCGCGACTTCTGCTCGCTCAGCAGGCGCTCGACCTCCCGGCCGATCGCACAGTACCGGCCCGAGGTGCCGAGGCGGTCGGAGAGGCCGAGGAACATCGGCGCCCGCGGATCGCCGCCGCCGTGCATCGGATGCCCGAACCCGGGCACCCGCTCGCTCGCCGCGGTGAAGCGCTCCACGAGGGCGGCCGCCACGGTCCCGGGCTCGGCGTCCACGCCGAGCTCGGCGTCCAGCGCCTTCAGCGCCTCTCCCAGCTGCTCGCCCGCACCGCCGTGGTAGTCGCCGATCGAGAGCGCCGCGCCTCCCACGGAGACCTGGATCGGCACCCCGCACGCCGCGAGGATCCGCGAGAGCGCCCCCGACGGGCTGATGCCGTGCGCGGCGGAGACCACGAGCATCGCGTTGGCCATCCGGGACTCGTTGCGGGTCGGCATCCGCCCCGTGAAGGCGAGGAGCACGATCGCGGGGAAGTCGACGTCGGCATCCGCCGCCTCCAGGAGGTCGTAGCCGTACAGGAAGGGGACGTCGTCTCGGATCTCCGAGATGCCGGTGCGCCACTCCGGCTCGTCGGGGGTCGCGCTCACTTGCCCGCCCCGTCGACGATCAGCATCCGCTCCGCGAACAGCCAACGTCCGTCGACGCGGACGAGACGGTCGTGGTAGGTGCCGAACATCGCGGGGAGGAAGCCGTTCTCGCGGTCGAG
>Ga0182744_1002430_pt1 | contig 15305 bp, 11 predicted proteins | sample eDN3rd30CKraftMG_FD_128525 | JGI IMG/M metagenome (GOLD analysis project Ga0182744, IMG submission 128525) | Enriched Miracle-Growth compost microbial communities from Emeryville, California, USA - eDNA 3rd pass 30_C Kraft MG (version 2) (version 2) ...
GAAGCCCTCGCCATCGAGGCCGACATCCTCGCGGATCTGGATGCATCAGAGCGAAAGACGTTCCTGAAGTTGCTGGAACGCATCGAGGCGCGCATGCGCGAGGAAAGCGACCAGGACCGCGCTTCGTTGATGAAAGGCATCAAGCCCGGGTAAGGCGTGTCGTCACGGAAGACACCCTCATCCGATCCTTGCTACGCAATGGCCACCTTCTCCCGCAGAGCGGGCGAAGGAAGAACGCGGAATCCTTCTTCCGTTTCTTTAACGAGAGAAGGTGGCCCTCGCAGCGCGAGGGTCGGATGAGGGCAGGCCTTATGCGCCACGCAACACTACCAACGCATCCAGCGCCACAAGTCCGCCTGCGCCCGGCAAGGCCACCAGCGGATTGATGTCGATGGCCTCGATGCGCTCGCCGAGCGCATCGGCAAGGCGCGCGAGTGCGACGATGGCGGCGGCAACAGCCGCGCGGTCGCTTGCCGCCTGGCCGCGATAGCCGTCGAGCAGTTTGCTGGCATTGGTCGCCGCAATCATGTCGCTTGCTTCCGCAGGCGCCAATGGCACCGGGCCGAAGCTGACGTCCTTGGCGACTTCAAGCAGCACGCCCCCTGCCCCGAACATCACCACCGGTCCGACCTCCGGATCGCGCTGGATGCCGGCTACGAGTTCGACGCCGCCGGAAATCATTTCCGCGACCAGCACGCCATCGAGCTTCGCCTCCGGCTTGTGCTTGCCGGCGTTGGCGATGATGCGCTGGAACGCTTCGCGCACGGCCGTCTCACCTTCGATGCCAACGATGACGCCGCCGATGTCGGACTTGTGCAGGATATCGGCTGACACCACTTTCAGCACGACTTTGCCACCGATGTCCTTTGCTGTCCTCACGGCCTCGTCCGCTGTCCGTGCGATGACCTCGCGTGGGGAGCGGATGCCGACCAATGCCAGCAGCTCCTTCGACCTGCGTTCATCAAGCGCGGCCGCGCCTGATGGCACGTCCTTGAGACAGGCTGCGACTTTGGCTTTCAGGGCCTCGTCGGCGTGATCGCGCGAGGCGTCATCCTTGCGCGCCACCAGCGCGCCATAACGGCCGGCGGCGGCCGCCGCGCGGATGCCCTTGTCGACTTCATGCAGCACCGGCAGATGCGTCAGCTCCTTGCGGAAGCCGCGCGAGTAGTCGGTGAACATGTAGGAGACCATGGAGATGACGGCGACAGGCTTGCCACCTTGCTCGGCGATCTTCCTGTTCACCACTTTGAGGTTCTGCGCTTTCTTGTTGGTGCCTTCCACCTGCGGCAGTTCTTCCTGCACGAGCAAGGTGTCGATGTTCTCGTCCTCGAGCATAATGTCGATGCACTTGAAATAGGCCTCGGCGCTCGACAGAGCAGCGAAGCCCGCGTCGAGCGGATTGCCGAGCGAGGTGCCGACACCGACGATGGGCGCCAACTTCCCACGCGTAGCCTGCGAAACATCTGGAAATTCGACGCCATGCCGGGCGCCGGCTTCCAGCATCAACCCTTTCAGGCCACCAGAGAAGGTGAGTGCGCCGAGACGCGGGCCTTTCGGCGGCGGCGAATGGACGAGGAAATCCGTCAGCTCGACGACGTCGTCGATCGTATCGACCCTGATGACGCCGACAGACCGCGCGACCGCGTCGAAGCAATCCAATGCGCCGGCGAGCGATCCGGTATGCGCCAGTGCGGCAGCGCGGCTTGCCTCGGAGCCGCCGATCTTCATCGCCACAATGGGCTTGCCGGCGTCGCGGGCAACGCGGCAGGCATCACGGAAATCCTGCGCGTCCCTGATGCTCTCGATGAAGCAGACGATGACTTTCGTATCGGCATCGCCGGCGAGAAAGCGGATGTAATCGGGTGTCGTCAATCCAAGCTCGTTGCCCGTCGTCAGCGAGTAGCCGCAGCGGATGCCGCGCGCATAAAGCGACCGGAAGATCGCCATGACGATACCGCCACTCTGGCCGAGCACGGCGACGGGGCCGCGCGCGAGATCGGGCACACGGTCGTCGCGCAAGGTCTGGAAGCCGAACGGCGCCGCGATATTGCCCAGGCAGTTGGGGCCTGAGACCGCAAGGCCGGCTTCGCGAATGGCAGCAGCCAGCTTGACGCCGCGGGCGCGCCCTTCCGGATCGCCGCCCTCGCCGAAGCCGCTGGAGAAAACCGTGGCGCTGCGCGCGCCGCATCGGCCAGCCTCCTCGATGGTCGCGATCGCCGCTTCCCCCGGAACGACGACGACCACATGGTCAGGCGCCTCCGGCAGCGCCGAAAGCGAGGCATAGCAGGTCTGGCCACCCCACACTGTCTCATTGCGCGGATTGACCGGATAGACCTTGCCGCCATAGCCGCCCTTGTCGAGCGCCTGCCACACACCCATAGCCCAATTGCCCGGCCGGTCACTGGCGCCGACGATGGCGACATTCTTCGGGTTGACCAGATGTTGCACACTATCGACGCGGCGCTGGATATGTTCGGCGTTCATTCAGATCCTCTTTGAAAAATTCTCTACCCTCATCCGACCCTTGCTGCGCAAGGGCCACCTTCTCCCGTGGAACGGGAGAAGGGTTTGCGTTATTTAAGCAGCAATCCACTTGTCCATCTTCGGCTCGACGCCGTTCTTCTTCATTTCCTCGAGCCAGATCTTGTGGATGCGCGGATCCTGATCCTCATACTCGTACTGATCGCCGCCCTGCTTGATCGATGTCGAGACAGCGCCCTTCTCGCCCGGCTTCAGGCCGAGGATGGAACGGCGGTTCGCGGTTGTCAGCGGATAGCGCAGTCCGCCGGTGCCCGTCGCGAGATAGCGCGCAGGCTGCCGGCTGGCGTTGAAGTGCTGGTGGAACTGGCGGTCGGCCGGCGGAAACACCACGCCGTGCTTCCAGTCGATGCGCGTAAAATCCTTGTCCTTGTCGAACCACAGCAGCGAATAACCGTGGCCGGTGACGCACATCACATGGAAACCCGGTCCATGGCGGTGGCCCTTCTTGTAGGTGCCCACCGGCATTTCCGAAATATGCGCATGCATGGTGCCATCGGCGAGCACGAACATGATGTTGGTGCCGCCGGCGCCGCGATCACCCCATTCCTTCAGCTCGATAGCGGCAAGGTCGGGAACGAAATTCGTCTCCCACATGTGATTGCCAGGCCGCACGGTGATGAGATCGCCCTCGCCCGAAAAGTAGGATTGCTTGCCGGCGCGCTCGGTGAAATCGAATCTGGTATCGAAGATGAATTTCTCGTTGTGGAACGTGTTCATCACCAGCGGCAGGTCGGTGGTGGTGACGAGCAGGGCGCGCTCTCGGCCTGAGCCGTTGAAGTGCCGGTGTTTCGCATTCAGGGGAATGGCGAAAAGGCTCTTCGGCCCCCATTCGAACGAGCGCTTGGTGCCGTCCTCGAATTCGACCTGCGTCGAGCCGGTACCTTCCAGGCAGTAATAGACGTCTTCATAGAGGTGGCGCTGCGGTTCCGTCGAGCCGCCGGGCGGAATGTCGAGCAGGAACATGTTGGTGAATTCGCCGCGACCGATGAGATGCACAGCCGCACCCTTGACGCCGTAGCGCGGCCACATCGCCGTCTCGACCTTGAACAGGTCGATGCCGTAATCCTCGGTGACCTTCAGTCCTTCCTTGGCGACCCAGTCGAGATAGGGATCAAGACCGAGACGACGATCCAGTTGTTCGCTCATTGCCTTCCTCCATGTCAGCCGCCCGTTGATGGCGTGCGGTTTAAACGCTTTACGAGAACAGAAGCGATTTGATCACGACCGGCACGACGCCCGGCGGATCGATGAGATCGCCGACGTCGACGAAATCCAGCTCCTGCAACTGAATGCCGTCGATGGATATCGCTTCCATTTCGAGCTCCTGCGCCAGAATGCGGCCCATGGTCTTGCCGATGTCTCCGTCGATCATCAGCACCAGCAGTTCATCACGATGGCCTTCAGACGCTGCGACGGATTTGATCGCGCGCGCCATCGCGAAGAGGCGCGAATATTCGGGATCGCCCTCCCAGGTGAAGGCGAAGGCGAGGCGCTGCGAAGGCTCCATGTCCATGTTGGCAATCGCCGTGCGGAACGCTTCCGCGACCGCATGCTCGTCGATGACTGTCGCCAGTGATATCCGAGGCCGCACCACCGGGATATTGTGAACCGGCAGCGCCTTCGTCTCCGGCAGATAGATCGTCTTGCCGCTGACCTGAACCGTGAATTGCGAGGCGCCGATGACGGTGGCGCGGATGCGCTGGCCGGGATCGATGAGCAACAGGCGTGAACGGCTCGAGAGTTGTTTCGTCAATGCGTGGGCGAGATGTTTGGCGATGTCGCCGTATTCGCGCTCCTCATAGGTGAAGATATATTCGCCGACGCCGCCGGAGAAGGTGAAGGCCGTTGGCTTCGGCTGCGCCGGCAAGGGCTCGGTCAGCGCCAGCGCCTTACCGAGGTCGTCGAGTTCGGCACCGAGAATATAATCGGCAGCGATCTGCGCGAGACGTTCGGCGTAACGGATGCGCAGCGCTTCATCGGCAAGCGATGCGGCATCCGTCGGCCAGCCCTGCTCCCTGGCGACGAGCTGCACCGAATCATCGAAGCGCGTCCAGTTTCCCTTGTCGTCCTGGGCGATCAGGCGGCCGCCGACGGCGAAGGCCTGCAGGGCGACGATCTGGCCCTTGTCGATCAGCGCCAGTTTCGTCGTGCCGCCGCCGATGTCCACATGCAAAATGCAGGACTGCCGCTGCTTCGAGAGGGCGACCGCGCCGGAGCCATGCGCGGCAAGCGTGCATTCGAGCTTGTGGCCGGCCGTGGCGCAAACGAACTTGCCGGCATCGGCTGCAAAAATCTCGTCGATGGCGCGGGCATTGGTCTTCTTGATGGCTTCGCCGGTCAGAATCACGGCCCCGCTGTCGACATCCTGGCGGGTGACGCCGGCTTTGACATAGGCCTCGTCGATGAAGGTCGCCAGCCGGCTGGCATCGATCGTGCCATCGGGCAGAAACGGCGTCAGCATGATCGGCGAGCGCCAGATGACATGACGCTCGATCACGACGAAGCGGCTCGATAGCCCCTGCGTCTGGCGCTGCAGCAGCACACGCGCGAACAACAGATGCGAGGTCGATGAGCCGATGTCGATGCCGACCGTCGTCAGCTCGACGTTTTCCTGGTTCCAGATCGACTGGGCGATCGCCAGGCGTGCCTCTTCGGACAATTCGGCGTGTTCGTGATCGAACTCCACGTCGTGCATGCCTTCGTTTCCTCCTGCCCGGCCCGCCGCGTTTGCGCTGCATCGCCGGGATTTATTTGCATCATCCTCTTGTGGGACGATTGCCTTGTCGGCCGATCTTAGCGAGACCGGCCAAAAATTCTACACCTCTTCGCTGCGTCCCGCCGCCTCGCTCTCTTCGCGGGCGAGATTTTCGATAATCGACAGCAGCACCTTGCGCGTGGTCGCGACTTCCGCCGGCGTGACGTTGGCGACGGCGATCTGGTTGATATATTCGGCGAAAGGCACCAGCTTTTCCTTCAAGCCGCGGCCTTCCTCGGTGAGAAAGACATAGACGTTCTTGCGGCTGTGGGGGAGCTTGCGGCGTTCGATGTATCCGAGCTTTTCCATCGCAGTGAGCGCGGAAAAGGTCGTCGGCTCCATCAAACCCGCCTCTTCGCTCAGTTCGCGCTGGGTCAGGCCATCCTTTTCCCAAAGAATGCGCAGGAAGACCCAGTGCCCGAAAGAGACGTTGTAGCGGGCGAGACGAGCCTGCATGGCGCGCGAAAGACCACGCGTGGCATCCTTGATCAGATGGGCGAGCCGGTCATTGGGCACGGCGTCGCGCCAGCGGCGCAGCAGCACCTGATTATCGCCCGAATTGCCCTGCCGGTTCGACATTTCTTTAGCCTTTAAATGCGCCCAGCGGCGGCACCGGAACCTGATGCGATAAGGCGATTTCCCTGCCTTCGCGCGCGGATTGGAGAATTGCGAAACATACTTCCATCGTCGCCAGCCCCCAGGCCCCATCGTGCACGGGCGGCCGCCCCTGGGCGACGGCCGCATAAAGTTCGTCGATGACCTCCATGCGCGGCACCGGCGGGACGGGAACCTGTTCCAGCCGACGCTCGTCATCGGCGTAGATTAGCACACCCTTGGAGGTCGGCCGCAAATCCGCATGTTCGCAGGAAGCGATCAGCAGGCCGAAGTTCTGGTGCCAGCGCTGGGTGGGCTTGGCGGAAACGCGCGGATCGCTGCCGTAACGGGACCCGCCATAGTTCGCTGCCGCCTTGAGGGCCAGTTCGTCGGCCTCGCTCACCTTGCCCAGCGCCCGGCGGGCCGCGCCGTAATTCTCCGGATTTTTGGGCAGGCCACCCTCGTTGATCCAGTCGACCAGTTCGTCCGAATCGAAATGGGCGTAGCCGCTGTAGGTCAGGCTGGCGGACACCCCATTTTCGAAGGTCAGGAAGGCGGTATAGGCGCCCTCGGTGCGCCGCGCCGCATCGAGCACGCCGGTTGCGGCGCGGACCGTCTTCACCATGCCGCCGCCGATAAAGCGCAGGGTGTCGACCTGATGCGGCGCCTGGTTGAAGATGACGCCGCCGCCCCGGGCCGTATCGAGCTCTTCCGGCCGGCGCGGCCGGTAGATGAAGTCGGTGTAGTTGAGCGCACTCATCATGCGCAGATCGCCGACAGCGCCGCTTTCGACGATCTCGCGGGCGCGGCGAACCGGCGCATCGAAGGAATGGCTGTGGCCGACCACCAGCGCCACGCCGGCCCGTCGCGCGGCCTCGATCATGGCGCGGCAATCCTCGAGCGAAAGCGCCACCGGCTTTTCGCACAGGATGTGCTTGCCGGCCGCGGCAGCCGCCTCGACATTCTCGCGGTGATATTGATGCGGCGTCGAGACGTAGACGGCTTCGACCGCCGGATCGGCGCACATGTCGGCGACGCGTTCATAGGCGCGTCCGGCGAAATCCTGCGTGAAGCGATCTCGCGCCTCGCGCCGCGGGTCGGCGCCGGCGACAATTTCGATGCGCGCATCCTGCACCAAGGTCGGCAGCATCAGGCTGAAGGCCCGGCCGAGACCGGCGACGCCGAGGCGCAGTTTGCGCTCTGTCATGATGCGTCCTTCATCTGTCGATCACCACTTCGCCGCCGCGGCCACGCGACACGCAGATCATGATGTTCGTGGCATACTCGTCAGGCATCAGTACGAAATCGCGATGATCGACATCGCCAGACACGAGCCTGGTCCGGCACGTACCGCACGAGCCGCTCTCGCAGGAGGAAGAAACGGTATGGCCGGCATCACGCAAGGCTTCGAGGATTGAAACACCCACCGGCACGTCGAGCGTTTCGCCGGTTTTTTCGAGGCGCACCGTAAACGGCACATCGTCAGGCTGCGGCTGCGAGCCATCGACGAAGGCCTCGAAGTGGATATTGCTGCTCGACCAGTGGCCGGTCATGTCGCGCACGGCATCCATCAGCCCGCGCGGGCCGCAGCAATAGACATGGCCGCGCGATTTCTCGAGCACTGGCCAGAGATCGTAGCCGTCATCAGGATTGCCGCCATCGTGATGGATGATGACCTTGCCGGCGAATTCCGGCTGCTTGAGATCGTCGAGGAAGGCAGCGGAGGCCGCATCACGCGCGAGATAATAGAGCTTGAAATTGCCCTTCCCCTCGCTCAGTAGATGGCGTGCCATGGAAATGATCGGCGTGATGCCGATGCCGCCGGCGATCAGGATGTAGCCGGCGGACGACGGCACCAGCGGGAAATCGTTGTGAGGCTCGGACACGCTGAGCGTGTCACCTTCCTTGACGTTATCCACCAGGCTGATCGAGCCACCGCGGCCATTGGCCTCGCGCTTCACGGCGATCACATAACGATCGCGTTCGATCGGATCATTGCTGAGCGAATATTTGCGCTCCTCGCCGTTGGGCACGCGCACGACCAGGTGGCCGCCGCTGGTGAAGGGCGGCAGGTCAGCGCCATCGGGGGCACGCAGCTCGAACAGGTGGATGCCATCGGCGATCTGTTCAGCGCGGGTGACGCACAAGTCCGGCATGGGGTCCTAAGGCCTTTCCTCTCGGGCCGGGGCAGGTTTGGCGCCCTGCGGCTTCAGCAAGCATTTTGTTTAGACGCCTAATGATTTTTATTCAAGCGGTGCCGTGGCGGACAGAAACCATGCGGAACCGACGGGAATTCGGCAAGTTTTACAAGGCCGACCGACAGGCGGGGGAATTTTCGTCCGCCCTCTCGACAGATTCTAAGAAAGGATGTAAATTCTTAGATGCCTAATCAATTACTGATCTGCGTTTACCGGCTCCAAAGATCGGGAAACGCAGGCAGCATGAAGGAACGAGACGCGTCTTTCCGCTCCTGCGGATCGGAAAACGCTATGTGGAGGGATAGCCATGCTGACAAAAGAAGAAAATGACCTCCTGTGCCGTGTCGAGGGCGACGCGCCGATGGGTCAAATCATGCGCCGTCACTGGCTGCCGGCCTGCATGATCGAGGAAGTCGCCGAGCCGGACTGCGATCCGATCAAGGTGCGGCTGTGCGGCGAGGATTTCGTCGTCTTCCGTGACACCAACGGCCAGCTCGGCATGCTCGACGAGCAATGTCCGCACCGCCGCGCCTCGCTGGTTTACGGCCGCAACGAGGATTGCGGCCTGCGCTGTCTGTATCACGGCTGGAAATTCGACGTGAACGGCAATGCGCTGGAGCTGAATTCCGAACCGGTCGAGACCGGTCTCCTGAAGAAGATGAAGACCCGCTCCTATCCGGTGCGCGAGGCCGCCGGTTTCGTCTGGTGCTATATCGGCCCGGCCGAGCACATGCCGGAGTTCGAAGAGCCGGTCTTCAAGCCGGAGGCGAATACCCGCGTCTCGATCGCGAAATACAAGGTACCGGTGAACTGGGCGCAGATTCTCGAAGGCGGCATCGACTCCTCGCATTCCTCGACCCTGCACTCCTCCGATATGGTGCCGGCGAGAGTTGCCAGCGCGGAGGCGAACGAACAGGTCTGGCTGCGCCCTTCCACCGACAAGTCGCCGCGGCTCTATTCGCAGCGCACGCCCTTTGGCTTCCGCTATGCGGCGATCCGGCGGCCGATCCAGCATGCGCAGACGCATGATTATATACGCACCACCCTGTTCATCGCGCCCTACACGGTGCTGATCCCGCCGAACAACAATTACCGCGTCACCATCATGCATGTACCGGTCGACGATGAGAACACGGACTTCTACTTCCTGGCTTTCGGCGATGCGGCGACGACGCCGGGCACGGAAGAGTGGCGCAAGTTCCTGGGCGCTCAGGTCGGCATCGATGTGGACGAGGAATATCGCAGCTACCGGACCTTCGAGAACAAGTTCCAGCAGGACCGGCAGGCGATGAAACTCGGCAACTTCACCGGCATCAAAGGCATTCCCAACCAGGACTATGTGATGTGGCTCACCATGGGCAAGATCACAGACCGGACGAAGGAAGTGCTTGGCCAGAGCGATCTCGCCATTGTCGAATTCCGCCGCCAGATGGTCGAGGCGGCCCAGAACTACCAGAAGGACGGAACGGTCATCGGCCGCACCGAACCGCATATCCCCTTCAACAAGCTGCGCTCCTTCGAAGGCGTTGCACCGAAGACCACTGACTGGAAGATCGCCGGCCTGTCTCAGGAAGAGCTCGACCTGCGTGGACTGTCGGCGCCGACGACCACCGCCGCCGAATAGGCGCTAGCGCATCTGCAATACCAAGGCGCAGCCCCAGGCTGCGCCTTTTTTGTTGCGACTCTGGCCGACAGTTTGGTGATTGCCTATTTGCGCCGGCGAGCTAACATCTTCCCAACCGCACAGAAGAGTGGCGGGGAATGGGGGGCATGATGAGTTTCATGAAGCGGGCTGCCCAGGTCGCGACGGTTTTCGCGCTGATGACCTTGAACGCACAGGCGCAGCAAAGCGAGGCGGCGCTCGTCGAGGCGGCCAAAAAAGAAGGCCGCGTCGCCTATTACACGTCCTATGTCGCGCCCCAGCTGCATGAAGCGGTCAAGAAAGCCTTCGAACGCAAGTACGGCATCCCTGTCGATCTTCTGAACGTTCGCGCCAGCGAGCTGGAGGAACGCATCCGCACGGAACAGGCGGCGAACCGCTTCACCGGCGATGTCATCCAGCACGGACAGGCATCCATCACGCGGCTCTACCGCGCCGGCAATATCCAGCCCTATGGGGATGTGCCGAATGCTGCCAACATGATCGACGGGCAGCCGGCGGACGGCATCCAGACCGGCAGCCTGATCACCGCCTATGCGATCACGGTCAATGCCGATCTCGTCAAGCCGGACGAGGAGCCAAAGAGCTGGCGCGATCTGCTTAATCCGAAATGGAAGGACAAGATTCTTTCCGACGACATGCGCGCGCTGGGCGGCGGTTTCGCCCTGTTCTCGGCGATCATGCAGGAGCCGACGCTCGGCGAGGCCTTTCATCGGGAACTCGCCAAGCAGAACATCGTCTTCACGCGCGACGTCGGACAAAGCGAACGCCGGGTGGCGCGCGGCGAATATCCGATCTGGATGCCGCAGATATCCGTCAACGTGCTTGGTCTGAAAGGCCTGCCGGTGAGAGTCATCGTGCCGAAGGAGGGCGTCCCTTATGTGCGTCTAGACCAGGCCATGCTGAAAAACGCGCCCCACCCCAATGCCGCGCGTCTGTTCATGAATTACTATCTCAGCGAAGAGAACCAGATGCTGGTGGGCTCCACGGGACTCGTGCCGGTGGTCAAGAACGTCGCCGATAAAATCCCCAAGGAGCAGCGCGTCATGGAAGGCGCCAAGCTGATGGGCACGATCGTCGTCGAGACCCAGCCGCAATATCTCAAGCTGTCGGCGGAAATTTACAAGTAGAGGAACATCCCGCGTTCAAGGGAGGATATAATGAGTTCTGAGGTTTCGGCACACGCTCCGTTCAAGGCGGATGTGGTCGGCAGTCTGCTTCGTCCGGCCAAAATTCATGACGCGCGCGCCAGAATGGCCGCAGGCCAGGCTACGCGTGAAGATGTGTGGAAGGTCGAGAGCGACAGTATCGCCGAAGCGGTCACCCTGCAGAAGGAGGTCGGACTGCAGGTGTGCACCGACGGCGAGTATCATCGCCGCCACTGGTTCATTGATTTCATCGAACGGATCGATGGCGTCGGCTTTGCCGGCGGCTTGCCCACACGATTTCAGACGGAGGAAGGCTTCGTCGAGTTTTCGCCGCCCAAGGTCATCACCACCAGCAAATTGAAGCGCTCTAAATCGCTCGCGCTGGATGATTTCAGGGACCTGAAACCGTTCGCCGAAAAGGCAGGGCTCACCGCGAAGCAGGCGATCCCCTCGCCGACGCTGGTGCATTTCCGCAGCGGCGACCCAGGCGTGAACAAGCAGGCCTATCCGGATATCGCCGAATATTATCACGATCTGGCGCAGGTCTATCGCGACGAGATCAAGGCGCTCTACGACGCCGGCTGCCGTTATATCCAGATCGACGAAACCAACTTTCCGTTTCTCTGCGATCCCAACATGCACGACCACGTGCGCTCCATCGGCGAAGATCCCGTGAAGCTGCAGGTCAAATACAAGAACCTGCTCAACGCGGTAACAAAGGACCGCCCCGCTGATCTCACCATCGCCATGCACATGTGCCGCGGCAATCACGAGAGTGCCTGGGCAGCAGCCGGCGCCTACGATTTCATTGCGGAGGTGGCCTTCGGCGAACTCGACGTCGACGCCTTCTTTCTTGAATACGATACGGACCGCGCCGGCAGCTTCGCGCCGTTGAAGCACCTGTCCGGCAAGAAGATCGCGGTGCTCGGCCTCGTGACTTCCAAGAAGCCAGATCTTGAAAGCAAGAACCTGCTGAAGCGCCGCATCGACGAGGCGGCAAAATTCGTCCCGCTCGACCGCCTGGCACTGTCGCCGCAGTGCGGCTTTGCTTCGACCATTGGCGGCAACCATCTGACGGTCGAAGAAGAAAAAGCAAAACTGCGGCTGGTGGTGGAGACGGCACAAGAGGTATGGGGTTAAGGTCCCTCATCCGACCCTTGCTGCGCAAGGGCCACCTTCTCCCGTAAACAGGAGAAGGAAGACGTCGTTGAATGGAGTTCAGATGACAATCGAATTACACGCCTGGGACACGCCGAATGGCCGCAAGATCAGCGTCGCGCTGGAAGAAATGGGCCTGCCTTACGAGGTCACGCCGATCGACATCAGCAACAACGGCCAGTTCGATCCGGCGTTTCTGAAGATCAGCCCGAACAATCGCATCCCGGCCATCATTGATCCGGACGGGCCGGAGGGAAAGCCGGTGAGCGTGTTCGAATCCGGCGCGATCCTGATCTACCTCGGCGAGAAGACTGGCAAGTTTCTGGCAAAGAGCGGCGCGGCGCGTATCGCCGCGCTGGAATGGCTGATGTTCCAGATGGGCGGGTTCGGGCCCATGCCCGGCCAGGTGCATCACTTCCTCGGCCTCGAGAACGAGACCGACAGGCGCTATGGTCTCGAGCGCTACAGCAAGGAAACCGTGCGCCTCTATGGCGTGATGGACCGGCGGCTTGGTGTTGTCCCCTATTTCGCCGGCGCCGATGTGAGCATCGCCGACTTCGCCGTGCTCGGCTGGGCCTGGCGGCATGAACGTCACAAGGTCGATCTCGCCAGCTTCCCCAACGTCAAACGCTGGTACGAGGCGATGATGGCCAGGCCCGGCGTACAGCGCGGCTTTTCGGTCAACCTGAAAGGCTGACGAAAGACATGTCATGAACCTTCTGCGTCCTTGAGCGTTGCAATCCAGCGGCGAGATTCACTCTTCGGTGAGCGTCTCGCCGCGCGCAATGACTCGGATCGGAGGTTGCATGAAGACGCTTGTTATTCCCGCGATGATTTCCTGTGCACTTGCGACGGGCGCACTGGCGCAGACGCCAGCCGCACAGAACCCGGAAGATACGGCGGTATCCGCATGCCAATCGACCGGCCTCATCGCGCTCCAGCAAAGATCGAAAGACATCACCGATCTGATCATCGATCGCGACAGTCTGGCTGTGACGACGGCCAATACCAAAGTGGAAGATGTACCTATCAAAGCGGTCCTTCTCGGCGAAGCCTATATCAAGAGAGACAAGGAAACCGGGAAGCCGGACCGCTTTGTCTGCCTCATCGGCGAGAAGGGCAAAGTGCTGCTGACGTTCTTCACTGCAAAGTAGGGAGCCCTGGACGCTCCATCGATGAAACAGAAAACCCGGACGCGCCTATCGGCATGGCCCGGGTTTTTCTATGTCGGGAATGGTGGGCGGTGACGGTCTCGAACCGCCGACATCCTGCGTGTAAAGCAGGCGCTCTACCAACTGAGCTAACCGCCCCCTAGACGCTTTCTGCGCGGCCCTATGTACGGACAGCCGCCCGCGGACGCAAGTGTCATAAACGAACGGGCCGCCCAAAGGCGGCCCGTCTGAGTTTTCCAGGCGATCTGCGCTAAGTTAGTGCGCGACCACCGCGGTATCGTCACCCTTGCCGCTACGGGCGCGGGCAGCTTCGGCGGCCGCTTTTTCCTCGTCCCACTCGATCGGCTCGGGCATGCGCACCAGCGCATGCTTGAGCACTTCGTCCATGCGCGAGACCGGAACGATTTCCAGCGCGTTCTTCACGTTGTCCGGCAGATCCGCCAGGTCCTTGGCGTTTTCTTCCGGAATCAGCACCTTCGTCAGGCCGCCACGCAGAGCCGCCAGCAGCTTCTCCTTGAGGCCGCCGATCGGCAGCACCCGGCCGCGCAAGGTCACCTCACCGGTCATGGCGATGTTCGCACGGACGGGGATGCCCGTGAGGATCGACACGATGGTGGTCGCCATGGCGATACCAGCCGAAGGACCGTCCTTGGGCGTCGCGCCTTCCGGCACGTGCACGTGGATGTCGCGACGTTCGAAGGTCGGCGGCTCGATGCCGAAGTCGATCGCACGCGAGCGGACATAAGACGCCGCCGCAGAAATCGATTCCTTCATCACGTCCTTCAGGTTGCCGGTGACGGTCATGCGGCCCTTGCCGGGCATCATGACGCCTTCGATCGTCAGAAGCTCGCCGCCGACTTCCGTCCAAGCGAGGCCAGTCACGGCGCCGACCTGATCTTCCGTCTCGGCCTGACCGTAGCGGAACTTTGCGACGCCCAGATAATCCGCCAGGTTGGCTTCGGTGACGACGACCTTCTTCTTCTTGGTCGTGAGGATTTCCTTCACCGCCTTGCGGACGAGGTTGGAAATCTCACGCTCAAGATTACGAACGCCGGCTTCACGCGTGTAGCGCCGAACCAGAGTCGTCAGAGCTGCGTCCTCGATCGTCCATTCCTTTTCCGACAGGCCGTGCTTCTTCACAGCCGCCGGGATCAGGTGCTTGCGCGCGATCTCGAACTTCTCGTCTTCCGTGTAGCCGGCGATACGGATGATCTCCATACGGTCCATCAGCGGACCGGGGATGTTCAGCGTATTCGCCGTCGTCACGAACATCACGTTCGACAGGTCGTAATCGACCTCGAGGTAATGGTCGTTGAAGCTCGAGTTCTGCTCAGGGTCGAGCACTTCCAGGAGAGCCGATGACGGATCGCCGCGGAAGTCCTGGCCCATCTTGTCGATCTCGTCGAGCAGGAAGAGCGGGTTGGACGTCTTGGCCTTGCGCATCGACTGGATGATCTTGCCAGGCATCGAACCGATATAGGTCCGACGATGGCCGCGGATCTCCGCCTCGTCGCGAACGCCGCCAAGCGACATGCGCACGAACTCACGTCCCGTCGCCTTGGCGATGGACTTGCCGAGCGAGGTCTTGCCGACGCCCGGAGGGCCGACGAGGCACAGGATCGGGCCGGAGAGCTTGTTGGCGCGCTGCTGCACGGCAAGATATTCGATGATGCGTTCCTTGACCTTGTCGAGGCCGTAGTGATCGGACTCAAGCACAGTCTCGGCCAGCTTCAGGTCCTTCTTGACCTTCGACAGCTTCTTCCACGGGATCGACAGCAACCAGTCGAGATAGTTGCGGACGACCGTGGCTTCCGCCGACATCGGCGACATCTGACGCAGCTTCTTCATCTCAGCCTGCGCTTTGTCGCGGGCTTCCTTGCTCAGCTTGGTCTTCTTGATGCGCTCGTCGAGCTCAGCCAGTTCGTCGCGGCCATCTTCGCCGTCGCCGAGTTCCTTCTGGATCGCCTTCATCTGCTCGTTGAGATAGTACTCGCGCTGGGTCTTCTCCATCTGGCGCTTGACGCGCGAGCGGATGCGCTTCTCGACCTGAAGGACCGAGACTTCGCTTTCCATCAGACC
>Ga0182744_1002431_pt1 | contig 15303 bp, 14 predicted proteins | sample eDN3rd30CKraftMG_FD_128525 | JGI IMG/M metagenome (GOLD analysis project Ga0182744, IMG submission 128525) | Enriched Miracle-Growth compost microbial communities from Emeryville, California, USA - eDNA 3rd pass 30_C Kraft MG (version 2) (version 2) ...
GCCACCGCAACCGCAGGTGCCAACGGATCCGCCTCGCTCTACACCAACCCAGCAGCAGGCGCTGCACCCGCCAAAAACGAGCTCGACTCACAGGCATTCCTCAACCTGCTCGTAGCCCAACTGCGGTTCCAAGACCCAAGCTCACCCATGGACACCAACCAGATGATGGCCCAAACCACCCAACTGGCCTCCATGGAACAACTCACCGCACTCAACACCACCAGCCAAGAAAGCTTCGCACTATCCATGCGAAACAACGCGGCCAACCTCGTAGGCAAAACCGTCAGCTACACCGACGCAGACGGCAACGAAGCCCACGGACTCGTCACCTCCGTCAAATACGAAGGCGCAGTACCCACGGTGCTCGTTAACGGCATAGCAATCCCGCTCGACGCCGTAGCCTCCGTAACCACCGGCGCCCCAGATGCGCCGCCACCCACCGACCCAGACGCAGACGCCGGCCAACCAGACAGCAACCCAGCCGGCACCGACCCCACAGACGGCGCCGGATCCGGCGAATCCGCGCCAGACGTCAGCGGAACCCAAGCAATCTAAAACGTAAAACCAAACGATTCACCCCAAGTCTTCACCTCACCTTTGACAAACCCTTAGGAGTCACAATGCTTCGCTCTCTGTTCTCCGGCATCTCCGGTATGCGCGCCCACCAGACCATGCTTGACGTCACCGGCAACAACATCGCCAACGTCAACACCACCGGCTTCAAGTCCTCCCAAACCCAGTTCACCGACACCCTGAGCCAGGTCATCTCCGCAGCCGGCGCACCCGCCGCCGGACGCGGTGGCACCAACCCAGCCCAAGTGGGCCTCGGTGTGCAGGTCTCCGCCATCACCACCAACTTCTCCACCGGCGCCCGCCAAACCACCGGCCGCTCCACAGACATGATGCTCAACGGTGACGGCTTCTTTGTGGTCCAAAACGGCGGACAGCAGTACTACACCCGCGCCGGCGCGTTTGACTTTGAAGCCAACGGAAACATGGTTGCCGCAGACGGAAGCTACGTTATGGGCTGGCCTGCCACCAACGGAAAAGTCAACACCAACGGCGTAATCCAGCCACTCCAGCTACCCACCACCACGCTGTCCGGCGCCCGCGCCTCCACCTCCATCAACTTTGACGGAAACCTCCCAGAAGACGCCGAGGTGGGCACCCAGCTCGCCCGCGACGTAGAGGTCTACGACGCACTCGGAAACGCCCGCGTAGTCACCCTCACCTTCACCAAGTCCACCGCAGTTGGAGACGCCAACCCAAGCTGGACTGTGAGCGGCGTGGACCCCAACTCGGGCGCACCTGTGACCGGAAACATGACCTTTGACGCAGCCTCCGGCGCCCTGCAAACCGGCGGCACCATGGACCTCAACGGCCTGGCCATCGACCTGAGCGCAGTAACCGGATTTGCCGGCCTGAACTCCGTAGCCGTGGCAAACAAGGACGGCCAGCAGGCCGGCTCCCTGCAGTCCTTCTCCATCTCCGCAGACGGCACCATCGTGGGAGCCTTCTCCAACGGTGTTAAGGAAGAGATCGGCAAGATCGCACTCGCAAACTTTGACAACCCAGCAGGTTTGGAAAAGGCCGGCGGCTCCATGTTCACCGAGTCCGTAAACTCCGGTGGTGCGCAGATCGGTGAAGCCGGACAGGGCGGACGCGGAACCCTCGTGGGCGGCGCACTTGAAATGTCCAACGTGGACCTGGCCCAAGAATTCACCAACCTGATCGTGGCGCAGCGTGGCTTCCAAGCCAACTCGCGCATCATCACCACCTCTGACGAGGTGCTTCAGGAACTCGTGAACCTCAAGCGATAACCGTTAGAGGCGTCACAGGACCCGATATTCCTTAACTGGGCGTACTAAGCGCCGATGAGAAGTGTGAGCGGCCCACGGATGGGCCGTGACCCGATCCAAGGATGGAACATGATTGTAGTAAGCAAGCTCAGTCACGAGAGATTTGCTATCAATCCGGATCTCATCCAGCGCATCGATAGCGCTGGGGATACGATCCTCACGCTCGTTGATGGCACAAAGTACATTGTCAGCGAGTCGATGGCCGAGGTCATCGAACTCATTGACGCGCACCGCGCCTCGATCATCGCCCGCGCCCAGCAGGTCATGACCGAGGAGCCGGCCGCCCCCGGCCGGCTCTCCTTGGTCCTCGACGAAACGGACGAGAACTGATGGATCCCGCAAGCATTGTCGGGTTCGTCGTCGCTATCGGCGCGATCCTGTCCGCAATCTTCCTCGAAGGCTCCACGCCGATGTCGGTGGTGTTGCCTGCCCCGATGATCCTCGTGTTTGTGACGTCCTTTGGCGTTACGCTCGCAGGTGGCACCCTCAAAGACGGTATGGCCGCGCTCAAGGCCATCCCCTCGGTGTTCACCCGCAAGCCACGCAGCGCAGAAGAATCGGTGGACATCCTGGTGTCCCTCGCTGAGCAAGCACGACGAGACGGTCTGCTCGCGCTTGAAGAGCAAAGCCGCACCATTGAGAACGAGTTCCTCAAGAGCGGCCTGCGCGCCGCAATTGACGGCACCGACCCCGATGACCTGCGTGAGATGCTCGAGGACAACATTGCCACCAAGCGCATCGAAGACCGCGTGGCCGTGAAGTTCTTTGAAGACATGGGCGGCTATGCGCCCACCATCGGAATCATCGGAACCGTGATCTCGCTCGTGCACGTGCTTGAGAACCTGTCCGATCCTTCCACCCTCGGTCACATGATCGCGGCAGCCTTTGTGGCCACCCTGTGGGGTATTGCCTCGGCTAACGTGATGTGGTTCCCCATTGCAAACCGCCTCAAGCGCCTGTCCAACCTTGAGTGCGAAGAAATGGAAATCGTGCTTGAAGGACTGCTCGCCGTGCAGTCCGGCGCGAACCCACGCTCCGTGGGTGAACGCCTGCGCTCCTTGATCCCGCAAACCTCAAAGAAGGCGGCGGGCAAGCTCAAGGAAGCAGCATGAGCCCACGCAAACGCTCCCGCGGACGCAAGGGCGCACCAGAAGAAGAACACGGTAACTCCGAACGCTGGCTCGTCAGCTACTCAGACATGCTCACCGTGCTCGTGGGCCTGTTCATCGTGCTGTACGCCATGTCCCAGGTGGACCAAGCCAAGTTTGAACAGTTGGCTGCATCCCTTGCTGAGGGATTCGGCGGAAGCTCGCAGGCCATCTTGCACACCGGTTCCTCCATCCTCGAGGACAACTCGCCCATTGCGCCGCAGGTTAGGCCAGACGTCAACCAAGACCTGTCCACTGCGCTGCGCAATGAGAACCCCGGTGCCGTTTCCCCAGAAGCAAACGCTACGGCCCAAACTCACACGGACACCACGGTCAGCAAGGCAGACTACGACGCCGCAGTTAAGGAATACCAAGACCTGTCCAAGCTTGCCGAACAACTCGAAGCACGCCTTGTGGCACACGATCTCGGTGGAACCGTGAAGTACCGCATCAATGAACGCGGACTGGTGGTGGGACTTGTCTCGGACGAACTGTTCTTTGTGCCAGACGCTGCCGGACTGACCGATACATCACGCCGCGTCATTGACACGCTTGCGCCACCGCTTGGCAAACTACCCAACCTGATTGCCGTGGAAGGACACGCAAACACGCTGCCATCCACCAAATACGCGTCAAACTGGGAGCTGTCCGCAGACCGCGCCGTGCAGGTGACCAAACGCTTTGTTGACTCCAAGAAGATCTCCGCAGAACGAGTTTCAGCCACAGGCTTTGGAGATTCCCGCCCGCTCGAATCAAACAAGACCACGGCCGGGCTCAAAATCAACCGACGCGTTGACATTGTGGTGCTCTCCAATCAGCCAGAGCGCATCCGAGAACTCATCCCTGAGGTTATGAAGGACCTCAACTCCCAAGCAACCGCCGGCTAGGCAGTGCCCATACCCTCCAGGAGAATCACATGCCTATCGAACAACGCGTAGTATCCAACGCCAGGCCCACGGTGGCGCCTACCAAGATCGGTGCTCGCCCCCGCACGCCCGAGCCGGAACCAGCCCCGGCAGAAGAACCCAAAAAGAAGAGCAAACTGAAGCTCATCATCGCGATTGTGCTCGTGGTGGTCATCGCGGCAGGCGCCGGATACTGGTTCTTCCTACGGCCCTCGTCTGATACCACCGGCGAGCCACCAGCCCTCAAAGAAGGCGAGGTGCACCAGGTGGAATCGCTCAACGTGAACCTCGCAGACGGCCACTACCTGCGCCTCGGATTTGCTATCCAACTATCCACTAAGGCCAAGCCAGTGGACGAAGCCCGCATCCTAGATGTGGCCATTGCGGAATACTCGGGCAAGAAGTTCTCCGACATCTTGGACCCCAACGTACGCGAGGCCCTGAAACAGCAGTTGGCCGCAACCCTCGATGAACTCTACGAGGGCCAGGTGATGGACGTTTACCTCACGGACTACGTGGCCCAATAAGCCCCGCACCTACCGCAGCGCGCCGGAAGGAAACCGCGAACCCCTAGGGTCCCTTCCGGTGGCGCGTAAATTGGCGACCCCTTTTTCCGCCAGTTTTGCTCATGGCCGCGCGCGCCCGGCCGATGAGTTGTTACGTGAGCATCAAGGCATCCTCCCGTAAGGGGTCCGGGAGTAGGGGGCTAAACGCCGAACCCTACGATTTCCGCCGACCCATGACACTTGCGCGCGACCACGCGCGCGCCCTCGAGGTCTCCTTTGAAACCTACGCGCGCCAGTGGTCCATGCAATTGACCTCGCGCCTGCGCGTGCTGTGCTCCATCACAATGGACAGCCTCGAGCTGACCACGTATGACGAATACATCTCCGAGCTAGACCAGCAAACCGTCATGGCGCTTATGACCATGGACGACTCGCGCCCCAACTCGATCCTGCAGGTTAGTTCAAAAACTGCGATGCTGTGGATCGACTACCTGCTAGGTGGCCCCGGAATTGAACTAACCGGCCCCGCACGCGAGCTCACTGAAATCGAATACAACCTCATCGTCTCCCTGCTCGGCAACACGATGACGGACCTGAAATACGCGTTCGCTTCCGTACACACCTTTGCGCCTGCGATTCGGTCCATCCAGTACAGCCCACAGTTTGTGCAAGCCGTGCCCGCTAAGGAAGCCGTACTCGTAGCACACTTCACGGTCACCACCAACGGCACCGACTCCAGCTCCACCATCATGGTTCCCGCCGATACGCTCATCTCCCCACTGCGAGCCGGTGAAGGAAGTGACGCACGCTCAGCTGCCGAAGAAGAAGAAGCCCGAGACGCAGCAGAACGCCTCGGCCGTTCCCTCGAATTTGTGCCACTCGAAACCGCCGTGCGCTTCCGCCCACTCGCTGTTCACCCGCGTGACGTCTCCGCACTCAGCGTGGGCGAAATCGTGCGACTCAACCACCCAGTATCCAAGCCACTAGAAGTAGTAGCCGAAGACCTGCTCGTGGCCCGCGCCGTGCCGGGAAGCACAGGTAACCAACTGAGCTGCCGTATCGTCTCCAATGAGTTGCGAGGCCGCGCATGAGTACCGAACACACCCTGGCAGAAATCCAGCAGGTAGCAGGCGCAATCACCGCCCTAATACCCGCCACCCAGCCCCTCATCCCCACCGTTTCCGGCGCACAAGTAGCCCGCGAATTCCTTGCAGCCAACCCAGAACTGGTGACCGTCCAAGCCCGACGCACCGGCTCACTAGGCGCCCAAGTGATCCTGGCCGTACAGCCCGAAACACTCGAAGCGCTCGCCGCAAGCGAAGCAACGAGCACCCCAGACGAGGCCCTCTACCTCCTCGTAGAATCCGCGCTCGCAACCGTAGGTGAGGGCATCACCACCCGCACCACCGTGCGCACCGAGCACTTCCTAGACGCAACCACCATCACCTTCCTACTGCAAGGCGGCGGCGAACCCCGCGGCTGGCTTGCACTCAACTTCCACGAGGTAACTGAGATGTTTGACGAAAACCCAGCTCTGGGCGCCGACGAAGCCGAGAACTCGGACGCCGACACCACAGCAACGCCTGAAGCAGCTGCTGGTTTGGCTGCGGCCGGTCTGGCTGGGGCTGCTGGTGCTGCTGGCGCTGCCAACGTGCAGCCCGCACAGTTCACCAACGTATCCACCGCGCGCAGCGCCACCCGAGTAGACGCCATGCGCATGCTCTACGACGTAGAAATGACGCTCACCGCAGAAATCGGCCGAGCCAAAATGCCCGTCAAGCAGATTCTGGACCTCGTGCCCGGCACCATCGTGGAACTCGACCGCGTAGCCGGCAGCCCAGCAGACCTCATGGTCAACGGCCACCTCGTGGCCCGCGGCGAAGTTGTAGTAGTCGACGAAGAATACGGACTACGCATCACCGAAATCATCGACCCCGAGGGAATGATCTAGGACATGCTCGAACCCATCGTGCGCGCCATCTGCGCACTCATCGTGATCTGCGGGCTACTGCTGTGGCTCGCACAAAGCGCCGCCAAAGGCGGACGCGTCTCACGATTCCTTGCCCGATTCGATTCGAGCCTGCCCGCCCAAAAGGCGCCAAAGAACCGCACCGCCAAGCCAACCCGGATGGGTTTGGCGGGGTTCACGGCAGCCAGCCTGACAGCGTTACGGCCCGGATCGTCGAAAATCAAGAGCCCCAAAGCGGGCAAGGGCAAACAACGGCCCGCACCCGTGGTCAGCGTGGTTGCACGCCAGCCGCTGATGGGCCGCACCAGCCTGTCCGTGGTGGACCTCGACGGCAAACGGCTCGTACTTGGAGTCTCCGACTCCGGCGTATCCCTGCTCACCAGCTACGACTCCCCGGCACAGGACTTTGACCAGATCATCGCAAACCTGACCGCGCAGGCCGACGAGCACGAGAACGAAACAGTCACGCACACGGACTGAAAAACCAGCAGTAACGGGCCCAGCGGTAACGGGCCCAGCGGTAATAGGCCCAGCAGTAACGAGCCCAGCGGGCGCACCAAAACTACATAGCTTTACCGGCCAGATGGAACTGGCCGCACCGAGATACCGGCCCAGGCCAGGCACCCACGAAGGGTGACCGTATAGCGGAGAATTCTTCTTCAACACTGACCTTGCGGTGGTAACTCAGCATGCTTGCACGACCCCGTCCGGCCTTCACGGCGGACCCGGCCCCAGCCTTAGCTCGGGCATATGGCGCAGACCAGGCCTTTGGCAATGCCTCAGGTACTGGCACAGGCGCTGGCATTGCCAGTGCCAAGCGCACTGGCGCGCGCCTGCGCCCCGCAAAAACCGGCCTGCGCCCCGCAAAATCCGGCCTGCGCCCCGCCCACCTGCTCGCCATTGTGGTCCTCGCACTCCTGCTGCTGGCCGTAGCCGGCGCTGCCAACGCAGCCCCTGGCGATCCAGGCGAACCAGTCAGCCCAGTAGCACCCGTAGCGCCAGCGGACACCACCTTTGGCAACGACATCATTTCCGTGAATGTCAACGGCGGCCAACCCTCGCAGTCCATCGTGGTTCTGCTCGGCATCACGCTGCTCTCGGTGGCGCCTTCACTGCTACTCATGATGACGAGTTTCACCAAGATCCTCATCGTGCTGTCCATGACGCGTAACGCGCTCGGCGTGCAAAACATCCCGCCGAACCAGGTACTCGCAGGCATCGCCCTGATTCTGACGATCTTCATCATGGGACCCATACTGGGGGACATCAACACCGCCGCCGTCCAGCCGTACTTGCACGGCCAGATGGACTTCTCCGCGGCCCTAACCGCAGGTCAAGCCCCACTACATGACTTTATGATCGCGCACACGCGCGAGTCCGATATTGGCCTGCTGCTACGCGCAGCCGATGCGCCAAACCCCGCAACTCCAGACGACGTAGGCATGCTGACCCTCATCCCCGCGTTCCTGCTCTCTGAGATCCGCGCAGCCTTCATCATCGGCTTGGTCATCTTCTTGCCGTTCCTGATCATTGACCTAGTGGTCTCTGCCGCCCTGATGTCTATGGGCATGATGATGCTCCCGCCCGTGATGATCTCCCTGCCATTTAAGATCCTGCTGTTCGTGCTGGTGGATGGCTGGGCGCTTGTGCTGACCTCGCTTGTGGGGAGTTACCACTGATGGATACCTCAATGGTTTTGGAGATTGGCATGCAGGCGCTTTTGCTTGCCGCCAAGCTTGCCGCCCCAATCCTGCTAACCGCCCTCGCGGTGGGTTTTGTTATCTCCTTGCTGCAGTCGGTTACGCAGATTCAGGAGGTCACGCTGTCCTTTGTGCCAAAGATGATTGCCGTTGCGCTCGTACTGTTTTTGGCTGGTCACTGGATGATCAGCCAGTCGGTGGAGTTTGTGCACATGATCTTTGAAAAGATCCCGGAACTCATCGGGGGATAGGTCTGTGACGTTCAGTTTCTCGATCCCGGTTATCCAGTTGCTCATGCTTATTTCGGTGCGACTGGTGGCCTTTTTGACCCTTGCGCCACCATTTTCCTACCGTGCTTTTCCTGGCACGGTGCGGATGATGTTGGCGCTGGGGGTTGCGCTCGCGGTGTATTCGAGCGGCGGGTTTACCGCGGTGTCGTATGAGACTGGACCTTTTATTGCGGCCCTTGTGTTGGAGGTCGTGGTGGGGGCCGTTTTGGGCTTCCTCGTGTTTTTGGTGTTCACCGCGGTTACTGTGGCGGGTGCGTTTTTGGATCAGATGGGTGGGTTCGCTATGGCGTCCGCATTTGATCCGCTGAACCTCACGCAGAACACGCCGATGGGCCGGTTTTTCCAGATGACGGCGTTGGCGTTGCTGTTTGCTACAAACGGTCACCACGTGATTTTGGGTGGCATTATCAAAACTTTCCGTGCCATTCCGATTGCCACGGGTTTGCCGTTTGATGTGATTGGCAAGATGGCTACTACGCAGCTGAGCCAGATGTTTGTGGCGGCCGTGCAGATTGCTGGCCCTTTGTTGGTGGTGCTGCTGCTTGCCGATGTTGGTTTGGGTTTGCTTACGCGGGTGGCGCCGGCGCTGAACGCTTTTGCTATGGGCTTCCCACTCAAGATTTATTTGACACTTGCGCTTGGTGCGCTCACGTATTTGACCTTGCCTAACGTGGTGGACACGCTGCTGTCTAACACGATGCACTCCGTGTTTGGAGGGTTGTAGTGGCTGAGGGTGGTGAGGAGAGGACTGAGAAGGCGACCCCTAAGCGGCTCAAGGAGATCCGCAAGGAGGGTTCGCTGCAAAAGTCGCAGGATTTGAGTGCGTGGGCGGGTATTGGCGCGGCTATTGCGCTGTTGCCGTTGACCATCTCGCGCGCTACCAGCGTGCTTATGGATCATATGCATTCCATCTCGGACATTATTGCGCACCCTGATGCGCATAGTGCGCAATTGATTTTCGACGATGCCCTCGCCGCGCCGCTTACCGTACTGATGCCGCTTTTGGTTGTGGTGTGTGTGGTTGCGATTGCGTCAAGTGTTGTGGTGGGCGGTTTTAGAGTTACGCCAGCGCGTTTGAAGCCTAAGTTCAAGCAGTTCAACGTGTTCAAGGGCATTAAGAACATGTTTGGCAAAGAGGCCTTGTGGAACGGTTTGAAGGCTTTGATCAAGACTGTGGCTATTGGCTTGGTCTTGTACATGGTGATTCAGCAGATGGTTCCGGGTTTGGTGGGCTCGCACGGCTTGAGTTTGGGTGCGGTGCTTGAGACGGCCAAGGCTGGTTTGAATCGCTTGCTGTGGACTGCTGTTGCGGCGGGTGTTGTGCTTGCGGCGATTGACGTGTTTGTGGTGATCCGGCGCAACCGGAAGAAGACGCGCATGACCAAGAAGGAAGTGCGTGACGAGAACAAGAACACTGAGGGTGACCCGCTGGTGAAGGGGCAGATCCGTTCGCGTCAGATGGCGATGAGCCGTAACCGCATGATCTCTAATGTGGCGGACGCGGATGTGGTTTTGGTTAACCCCACCCAGGTGGCTGTGGCGCTTAAGTACACCCCGGGTCAGGGCGCACCGCGTTTGGTGGCTAAGGGTTCGGGTCTGATTGCTAAGCGGATCAGGGATAAGGCCACCGAATCCGGGGTCCCGATGGTCAGTGATATTCCGCTTGCACGTGCGCTGTATGGGGCGTGTGCGTTGGAGCAGGAGATCCCCGAGGTGCTGTTTACTGCGGTGGCTCAGGTGCTTGCGTTTGTGATGCTGCTCAAGAAGCGTGGTGCGTCTCTTGATCGGGTGCACACTATGGCTGCGGCCACGCCGGTGCCCGAGGATATGTACTCGCTTACCGACGATTTTGGTGACGAATTCGAGGACGAGGAGTTTGCGGATTCCTCGTCTGATTCGCGCACTGGTTCTGGCGCAAATCCTGGTTCTGGCGCAGGCACTGCGCGCCAAGACCTTGCTGATTTTGACGTGATGAGTTCTACGACCTCTACAACCTCTATGACCTCACGGACTGAAGAGAGTGAATGATATGAAGTTCGCAAACATCTCCAAGCTCGCTGTGCCAATCGGTGTTGTTGGCATCGTCATGCTCCTGATTGTGCCGTTGCCTTCGGTGCTGTTGGACATGCTTATCGTGGTCAACATCAGCCTTGGTCTGGTCATTTTGCTGACGTCTATGTACGTTAAGCGGCCACTGGACTTTGCTATATTCCCGTCCATCCTGCTTGTGCTTACGCTGTTCCGTTTGGGTTTGAACATTGCATCCACTCGCCTTGTGCTGCGGGACGGCTTTGCGGGAGAGGTTATCAACGCGTTCGGTCACTTTGTGGTGGGCGGCTCGCTGATCATCGGTTTGGTGATCTTCTTTATCCTCGTGGTCATTCAGTTTGTGGTTATCACTAACGGTGCAGGCCGTGTGGCTGAGGTGGGCGCGCGCTTCACCCTGGACGCTATGCCCGGTAAGCAGATGGCTATTGATGCAGACCTGAACGCTGGCATTATCTCGGAGTCTGAAGCCCGCAAGCGCCGCAAGGATGTGGCCGCGGAAGCCGACTTTTATGGTGCGATGGATGGTGCGTCAAAGTTTGTGAAGGGTGATGCCATTGCGGGTATCGTCATCACGCTGATTAACCTCATCGGTGGTATTGCCATTGGCCTTTTGCAAAATGGAATGACCTTCTCCGACGCCATGGCTACGTACTCGTTGCTGTCGGTGGGTGACGGTCTGGTCACCCAGATCCCGGCACTGCTTATGTCCGTATCCACCGGTATTATCGTCACGCGTTCGGCAACCGACGAGGACATGGGTACCAGCGCGTCAAAGCAGCTGTCGCAATCGCAGACCGCACTGTTTATTGCGGGAATTGCGATCATGATTTTGGGTCTGCTGCCCTCTATGCCTAAGATCCCGTTCTTTGCTATTGGCTCGCTGCTGCTCATTGGCGCCACACAGATTGGCGCACAGGAAAAGAAGAAGGCGCGTGAGGAACTCCTCGCACAGGCGGGGGAGAAGCAGCGGGCACCTGCCGCGGACACCACGGAAACCCTGCTTGAGGATATGCGAGTTTCCGCGCTTGAAGTCTTGCTTTCCACCGACCTAGTAGATCTGGTCAATACTGCCAGCGATGATGATCTGCTCGCGCGAATCAAGGGTTTGCGCCGCAAACTTGCGCTGGATCTTGGGTTTATTGTGCCGCCAGTGCGTACTCGCGACTCCGTGGAGTTGCCGCCGGGCACGTATGCGCTGCGTATTGCGGGCGTGGAAAAGGCGCGCGGGGAACTTCCTGCGGCGCGCGTTCTTGCCCTTGGCGAGGATCTAGACATGCTGCCCGGTGAAGTCACCGTGGAGCCAGTGTTTGGTCTGGCCGGAAAGTGGGTTCCGCTTGAGATGCGTTTTACTGCAGAACTCGCGGGCGCCACGGTGATTGATCGAGTGTCTGTGCTCATTACGCACTTGTCCTCACTCATTGCGCGTAACGCGGACCAACTACTTACCCGTGAGGACGTTAAGCAACTGACCGAGGGCGTGCGCGCGGTGCATCCAACGGTGGTTGAGGAACTTGTGCCGTCCCTGCTCTCGATGGGTGAAGTGCAGCGCGTGCTGTCTGGCCTGCTGCAAGAACAAGTCTCGGTGCGTGACCTGCCGCGCATTTACGAGGCACTGTCCTTGCGGGCTAAGTCTTCCACGCATCCTGAGCACCTGATTGAGGCTGCACGTCTTGCCATCGCTCCGGCGCTTGTGTCGCGCTATGCCAAGGCCGGTACGGTTCGGGTGCTCACTCTTGAGCCGGCGCTTGAGCAGTCGTTGCTTGAGTCGTTGCGTCCTTCTGAGGAGGGCACGCAGTTGCTGCTTGATCCGCACCGGATGGAGTCCTTGCTGCACCGCTATGCGGCGCTGAAAAACCAAGCCGAGGATGCTGGTAGCCAGGTGGCGTTGGCCTGCTCGCCGGCTATTCGCCACGCTCTGTATCGCACGCTGATTTTGCAGGTTCCTGATGCGTCTGTGCTCTCCTACACGGAGATCACGCGGGCCGGATTTAACGTGGAAACGGTGGCTGTGGTTCGTGAACAGGAGATGGTGGGCAGCTAACTGTCCGCCGCGCTCCCGCGCGCCCGGCCGCTGTACCCACCTGGGTACGCGGTACGCTAGTGCCATGCTTGTGCTCTCCCGCCGCGTTGGTGAAAAGCTTCTTATTGGCGACGACATCGAGGTTGTGATCCTCGACTCGCGCGGCGATGGCGTGCGCATTGGCATTAATGCTCCTCGGGACATGAAGATTCACCGCGCTGAGGTAGCCGAGGCCGTGAAGGAAGCTGTTCCCGAATCCGCACACCATGTGGATGTGGCTGCGGCTATGGCTTTGCTTGCTCAGGGGCAAGAAGTAAGCGCTGAAACAGACCCAGATGCAGACGCACAAGCGGGCACTGAAGCAGAGCAAGGCGCTGAGTAGAGCCCGGTGTGTAAAGCTGGCACGAGCCGGAACGGTCAACCCATAACCGACCACTAATATTCGTGATGCTGCTGCCGATTATCTGGACGTCAGGTGGAAAACCTGACGTACCGGAGGAGAACGGCCATTGGACGGCATCGACGAGATCGTCAGGGAATTCCTGATTGAAAGTAGCGAAAACCTGGACCAACTGGATCAGGATCTCGTTGCTTTGGAAAGTGACCCTGGGTCGCGGGACCTGCTCAGCAGTATTTTCCGCACCATTCACACCATCAAGGGAACGAGTGGCTTCTTAGCGCTCACCGACCTTGAACGCGTTGCTCACGTGGGGGAGAACCTGCTCGTGGAGTTGCGCGATGGCAAGCGCGTTATGAACCAGCGCACCACCGATGTTCTGCTGATGATGGTGGACACCATCCGTGCGCTGTTGACCAAACTTGAGGAGACCGGCGAGGAGTCGGGCGTCGAAGTTGACCCCACCATTGCCGCAATCCAAGCCACGCTCGACGGCGAACCACTGCCAGGTGAGGCTGACGCTGCTGAGTCTGATACGGCCGAGACAGATTCTGGTGCCGCTACACAAAGCACTGCTGCTGCAGAACCCGCTGCCACCATTAAGCCTGCCCCTGAGCAGGACTCGGACCTCTCCGTCAGTGCGTCCGAGCCTGCTCAACCGGCACCTAGCGCGCCCGCCCCAGCAAAGGCGAGCAAAGCCGCAGACAAGAAGAGCAGCTTTGATGCAACTGTGCCGGCGCAAGCTAGCACAGGCATCATCCCGCGCACAGCCAACGCCTCAGAAGCACCGGAGCAGTCGCCTGCAGCGCAGTCCAGCGTTAAGCACTCGGCCGACTCCTCGATCCGCGTGGATGTGGCACTGCTCGACGAACTGATGCGTCAGGTGGGCGAGCTGGTACTTGTACGCAACCACATCTCTCAGCTTGCCGGCTTTGAATCCGGCGAACTGTTGCGTTCCTCGCAGCGGCTCTCCCTTATCGCATCCGAGCTGCAAGACGGCGTGATGAAGACCCGTATGCAGCCCATTGAGCACATCTGGGCCAAGATGCCCCGCGTGGTGCGTGACCTCGCTGCATCGTGCAAGCGCGAAGTCCAACTCGAGATGGTGGGCGGGGAAACCGAACTCGACCGCTCACTGCTCGAATCAGTTAAGGACCCACTAACCCACCTCATCCGCAACGCGGTTGACCACGGCATTGAAGCACCAGACGTGCGCGAGTCCGTGGGTAAGCCACGCACCGGCCGCCTGCGCCTGCAGGCCTATCACGCCGGCGGACAGGTTGTTGTTGAGGTTACCGACGACGGCGCAGGACTCGACCCTGTCAAAATCGGTGCCAAGGCCATTGAACGCGGTCTCAAAACTGCCGACCAACTGCGCCTCATGTCCGATTCTGAGATTCAGAACCTGGTGTTCCACGCCGGATTCTCCACCTCGGCGGCCGTCACGAACATCTCGGGACGCGGCGTGGGCATGGACGTGGTGCGCTCCAACATCGAAGAAATCGGCGGTGTTGTTGAACTCGAATCACACCCCGGCACCGGCACCACATGGCGCCTGCGCATCCCACTGACCCTAGCCATCATGCCGGCCCTAACCGTCATGTCCGGCAATGAGATCTACGCGATCCCGCAGGCTAACCTGCTTGAACTCGTGGCGCTCGACACCCGCAAAACCAAAGAAGCCATCGAGGAAATCGGCGGCTGCGAGGTATACCGACTGCGCGGCGGGCTGCTGCCACTCGTGCGGTTAACTGATGTCTTGGGCAACCAGTCCCAGCCCGGAGACAACGCGGTGATCGCAGTGCTCCAGGCAGACAACCAGCGTTTTGGTCTGATTGTGGACCACGTGCTCGACAACCAAGAAATCGTGGTCAAGCCGCTGTCCTCCCTGCTCAAGTCCATTGGACTGTATGCGGGTGCCACCCTTATGGGTGACGGCCAAGTGGCCCTGATCCTCGACATTCCAGCAATCACACGCCGTGAACTGAACGCTGACGTGACTGACGCCCTCGCACTCGAGGTCAACAAGCACGTTGAAGCCGCCGTAACCGACTCCACCGAGTACCTTGTGGTGGGCGTGGGCGGTTCGCCGCTGCGCCGCATTGCGATCGCCCTCGCGGACGTCACCCGGCTCGAAATGTTCCAGGTCAGCCAGCTTGAAGCAGTTGGCAGCCGCGAGGTCATCCAGTACCGCGGAGATATCGTGCCAGTGCGCTGGCTCGGCTCGCTGCTCGGCGCCTTTGGCGCCCCAGAAACCGCCGAGAAGCCCACTGTCATCTTCACCCGTGGGGACAAGACCGTGGCGCTTGTGGTCGATGAAATCATCGAGATTCTCGACGACTCCGGTGCGGTTTCCTCAGAGGTGTCCAACCCCGGACTGCTCGGTTCGATCGTGCTCAACGGCGCAGTTACCGAAATCCTGGACACCCCGGCAGCGCTCGTTGCTGCGGACCCAACCTA
>Ga0182744_1002436_pt1 | contig 15299 bp, 15 predicted proteins | sample eDN3rd30CKraftMG_FD_128525 | JGI IMG/M metagenome (GOLD analysis project Ga0182744, IMG submission 128525) | Enriched Miracle-Growth compost microbial communities from Emeryville, California, USA - eDNA 3rd pass 30_C Kraft MG (version 2) (version 2) ...
AAAGGCGTTCACGTGGTCACGGTGAACGATTATCTGGCCAAGCGGGACTGTGAATGGATGGGCCAACTTTATCACTGGATGGGTTTGACGACCGGCACGATCGTCCACAATCTTTCCGACCGCCAAAGAAAAGAATCCTACGGCGCCGACATCACCTACGGAACCAACAACGAATTCGGTTTCGATTATCTGCGCGACAACATGAAGTTCGATCTTGAGGACTACGTTCAAAGGGAACTGAATTTCGCTATCGTGGATGAGTGCGACTCCATTTTGATCGACGAGGCCAGAACTCCCCTGATCATTTCCGGTCCCAAAGACGACCACTCCGAAAAATATCAGGAAATCAACCGCATCATTCCCCATCTGAAGTTGGACGTGCACTTCACCATGGAGGAAAAGACCAAGACGGTTTCCTTGACCGAAGAGGGTAACGCCAAGGCGGAAGAGCTTTTGGGCGTGGGCAATCTTTATGACCCCGCCAACATCGATTACATGCACTACATTTATCAGGCCTTGAAAGCCCATCACCTTTATCAACGGGATGTGGATTACATGATCAAAGACGGCGAAGTCGTGATCGTGGATGAGTTCACGGGTCGTTTGATGGAAGGACGCCGCTGGAGCGACGGTCTTCACCAGGCCGTGGAAGCCAAAGAGGGCGTGAAAATCAAAAGCGAAAACCAAACGCTGGCGACCATCACCTTTCAAAACTATTTCCGGATGTACAACAAAGTTTCCGGCATGACGGGAACCGCCGACACCGAAGCGGTGGAATTCAAGAAAATTTATAATCTCGACGTTCATGTGATTCCGACCAACAAACCCATCCGCCGTAATGATGCGGAAGACGTGGTGTATAAGACCGAGCGCGCGAAGTTCAACGCCATGGTCGAGGACATCAGGGCGTGTAAAGCCAAAGGACAACCCGTCCTGGTGGGAACGGTCAGCATCGAAAAGTCCGAAACCCTTCACCAGTTGTTGCAGAATGCGGGCATCGCCCATCACGTCCTGAACGCGAAACACCACGAGCGGGAAGCCGAGATCGTGGCGCAAGCGGGCCGCAAAGGAGCGGTGACCATCGCCACCAACATGGCCGGTCGTGGAACGGACATTCTTTTGGGCGGAAATCCGGAATTTTTGGCCAAGGCGGAAGCCGGGCCGGAAGCGACGGAAGAACAAATCCGTCCTCTGGTGGAAAAGTACAAAGAAGCCTGCCGCAAGGAAAAGCAGGAAGTGCTCGAAGCGGGCGGTCTTTACATTTTAGGAACCGAGCGCCACGAATCCCGTCGGATCGACAACCAGCTGAGAGGTCGTTCCGGACGTCAGGGAGACCCGGGGGAGTCGCGTTTTTATCTGTCTTTGGAAGACAATTTGATGCGCATCTTCAACGGCGAGCGCATCCAGAAAATCATGAACACCTTGCGCGTTCCCGAAGACGAGCCGATCACGGCCCGCATGGTTTCCCGCGCCATTGAAGGCGCTCAGAAAAAAGTGGAAGGCCATCACTTCGACATCCGTAAAAATCTTTTGGATTTCGACGATGTGATGAACCAACAAAGAAGCGCCATTTACTCCATGAGAAAACAGATTCTGAAAGGCGAGGACATCGAGCGCTTCGTTTTGGATCTTTTGGGAGATGTGACTTCGCGGATTCTGGATCTCTACATTCCGGAAGGCGCGCGGCGCGAGACCTGGAACATCGACGGCCTGGTTACCGAGTGCTCCCGTCAGTTCGCCATTCAGTTCAAAGAGGAAGAAATGCGCACCATGTCCGCCGAAGGCATCACCAATTTGGTGGGTGAGGCGGTCAAGATGGCCTATGACCGGCAAAAGGAACATCTGGGAGAATTTTTCGAACAGATCGCCCGCATGCTGATCCTTCAGACCATCGATCAAAAGTGGAAAGAGCATTTGGAAAACGTGGACCGGCTGAAAGAGGGCATCAACCTGCGCGCCTATGCCCAAAAAGATCCCGTGGTGGAATACAAAAAAGAGGCCTTCAGCGCCTTCGAGCAAGCCAACGTGTGGATCAAGTCCGAAGCCATCGAAAAATTGTTCCGGATTCAATTGGTCAATCAGGACCGCGGACGCCAGTTGGTCGAAGAAAGTCAGGACCAGGAATTGGACGACGGCGCGCTCTCTTACCAAGGCGGCGAAGAGAATCTTCCTCAGGACTTCATGCCCTTTTCTCGGCCCCAACAGCGGGAGCAAACCTTCTCTTACAACAACGGTCCAGGTCCAGAGGACCAGCGGATGAACCGGGAAGAACGCAGACGCCTTGAGAAAAAGAAGAAAAAGAAGCTAAAATTGTAGGATGCCGTCCTGCCCGTTCTGCCAGACCGAGTTGCCCGATGATTTTGGACTGATCGATTGTCCGGGATGCGAGGCCGCTTTGTTCATCGAGATGGACGGAACCGTGCAAGCTCCCGGAGAAGCCTCTCCTTCCGCGGAGACCTCGGACGCTTTCGCCGCGCCGGAAGAAGTCGAAGGCACTTTTGTGGATCAGTTGTTGGAAGAACCCTCCATGGAAGAACCTATGGAGCCTCCCTCCGAAGAAATTTTGGAAGAAGCCCCGGAAGAAATATCCGAACAGATGCCGGAAGAAATACCCGAACCTTTCCAGGCTCAAGAAGAAGAATCTTACGAAGAAGTTCAGGAAGAAGTGCCGGAGGCGCCGGAAGAGTTTTCCCAAGAAGCTCAACAAGAGGAACTTCCCCCGGAAATTCCGGAAGGACCTCTCCAAGTGTCCGACCCGGTTCCCGACCGTGTGTCGGCGGCGGACATTTCCCAATTGGCCAACGCCATGGACGAGCAGGGCGTGGTGGAAGGTCTTCGCTATGATTTAAGAATTTCCGGAATCGATTCGGCGGATTTGCGTAAAGAAGTCTACGACTCGCTCTTGGATAGAAAATTGGGTTGGAACATGGACGACCTGATGGAAACCTTAAAGGACGGTGTGTTGGAAGTGAAAGCTGTCTCAGCGGTGAAGGCCCAAGTGGTCGTGCAGCGTTTGAAAACCCTGCCTTTGCAAGTCCGGTGGTCTCAGTATGAATCTTAAACTTTTCCTGATGGTCGTTTTTTTCATGAATTTGCAGGGTCCTCTCGCGGGCGCCAATGAAGAAGGTGGCGAGGGGGGCGCGGCGAAATCCTCCGCGGAGGAAGTTTCTCCTGAAGAGCGCGAGTTCACCGAAAAAACCGCCAAGCTGTCCGGCCTGGAAGCGAAGATCGAGGAGCTGGACAAGGCCCTGGACAGCTTGATCGCGGAAAAGAAGCACGAAAAAAATCCCGAAAAAATGCGGCTGCTCCTCAAGGACTTGGTTTCGAAAACCAGGGAGCGCAACGCCGCGGTCGACGAGCACCGCCAGTTGAAAAGTTATCTGCTCTACCGCTTCCCGGGAAAGGGCAAAGTCATTCAGGGAAAATACCGTGACCACGAAAAGGCGTCCGTGGACACGTTGGAAAAAGCCGGTGGTTTGAAAGAACTGCTGCGGGAAACCAAGACTTTGATCGACGAAAAGTACCGCTCCTTCGACCCAAAAACTCCGGAGGCCGAGGAGGCCCCCGTGGAGCCGGAAAAGAAAAAAGAAAAAACCTTAAAGCTTGTGCGCTGAAGCTTCAGTCGCTGAGGGTTTCGAAGGAATCCTTGGTTTGGGGTTTGAGTTTTTTCAACTCCATTTCCAACTCGTTGAACTCCGCTTCCCGTCCGGGTTGCACTTTGTCGGTCAGTGTTCCGTTTTCAAAAATCAGGATCGCTTTTTCGCCGGGATCTTCGGAAAGAGGATGATAGTACCAGTAATCCCGCCCGTCTTTTCTCCAGCTGCGGTCGGGGCTGCCCAAGGTTTCGACCACGGAGGATTTGCTTTTGCCGAGAGGAACGGCCGCGGGCTTCACGCTCCACTGCGCGCAGCCCGTGAAAAACGCGAAAACAATCATCACTGAGGACAAAAGCACACACAAATTTCTCATTCATGGAAGAAGTGACATGAGATTCCGGCAAAGGCCATAAGCAAAGCGTTGCGTTACTTCGAACTTTTTTTTACCGCGAACTTTTTTAAAGAGGCGTGACTCGCATGATCGCAAGTGATAAACAAATGATAAAGAAATTGTGTAAATCTTTAAAAAATTCGGCTCCAGGAAGGTCGTAATGAACAATGACACTTATAACAGAGGCGGTTTCATTGCCTTTGTTTTCTCCATTCTCTTTTCTTTGTGTTTCATGGCTTACGTGGCCTTTTTTTCCGGCGGCATCGACCTGAGAGAAATTCCCAAAGAGGCTCCCGCGGAAGCGGGACCGGCCCTGGCGGATAACGAAGCGGCGGCGGCCAAAAAAGTGGATGTCTCCAATGTGAAAGATCCTTGGATCAGCACGGACGACTTGATCGCCCACGGCCATCAAGTTTTTGAAACGAACTGCGCCGTTTGCCACGGTCCAAAGGGCCTTGGGGACGGACCTGCGGGACAGGGCTTGAATCCTCCTCCGCGCAATTTCGTCAAAGGAGATTGGGTGCAAGGCGGAACTTCCGTCGATCTCTTCAATACCTTGAAGACGGGAGTGAAGGGCAGCTCGATGGTTTCTTTCTCTCATCTTCCGACCGTGGATCGCTGGTCTCTGGTCCACTTCATCCGTTCGATCACGCACAATAAAATTAAAGACGATCCTAAAAAATTAGAGGAATTTGGAAAGACCGCGGAATAATGAGCCGACTTTGGAGTTTTCTGAGATTTTCAGCCTTGGCGCTCGTCGTGTTTATGCACGGCCAGGGGCTGGCTTATGATCCTCGGAAGCCTTTAGTTACTGGTCAGGAAATTCCCAAGGATCTTCAAGGCGTCGGTGTGGAAGAACACCGGGGCGATCAGATCACCCTCGGCCTTCCCTTCGTGGACGAAAACGGCAACAAAGTCACTTTGGGAAAATACTTCGACGGCACCAAGCCCGTTTTGATGGCCATGGTTTATTACACCTGTCCAAATATATGTAACTACCATTTGAACGCGCTTAAAGACACGATGAAGCAGTTGAAATGGACGGCGGGAGATCAATTCCAAGTGGTCGCCGTCAGCATGAATGAGCGCGAAGGTCCTAAAGAGGCGGCGGCGAAAAAAGCGGTGTATGTGGAATCTTACGGTCGGCCCGGATCCATCGACGGCTGGCATTTTCTGACCGGTACGAAAGAAAACATCAAAAAGTTGGCCGATCAATTGGGCTTTGAATTCCACTGGGTCGAGGACCAACAGCAATTCGCCCATACCTCCGTGGCCTATGTTCTGACTCCCGGGGGGAAAATTTCTCGCTATCTTTATGGATTGGCCGTGGCTTCGGGGACTTTGAAGGTTTCTTTATTGGAAGCTTCGAACGGTAAAATCGGAAACGTGGTGGAGCAAGTGATTCTTTACTGCCTCCATTTCGATCCGGGAAAAAACAGATACACCCTTTACGCATGGAACGTGATGCGTTTGGGTGGGGTTTTGATTTTAATGATTATGGCTTTGATACTTGTACCCATCTGGTGGGCAGAGAGAAAAAGATCTTCCCGGCCAGAGGCTTAAAGGAGTGGTGTGAACATGTGGTGGTTACTGATTCAGTCGGCTCAAGCGAATACTTTTATGCCTCCGGAGGCAACGGATCTGGCGTCGAAAGTGGATGCCCTTTACAGTTTTTTACTTTGGGCCAGCTTTATTTCAACAATGCTCGTGGTCGGCGGTCTGACTTATTTCGCCATCAAATACAAGCGCACGGATAAAAATCAGAAATCCGCCTACATCACTCACAACAACACCCTGGAATTCCTGTGGAGTTTCATTCCCTTTTTGATCTTCATGGGCGTGTTCGCCTGGGGATGGGTGCTGTTTCATGACATGAGAAATATGCCCGCGGACGCCTTGGAAGTCGCCGTTCAGGGACAACAATGGGATTGGACCTTCACTTATAAAAACGGCCGCCGCTCTTCCGGCGAAATGGTCATTCCGGTCAATCAGCCGGTCAAACTGGTGATGGCTTCAAAAGACGTGATCCACTCTTTTTACATTCCCGCCTTCCGTTTGAAGCAGGACGTGGTCCCGGGCCGTTACACGACTCTGTGGTTCCAGCCGAAATATAAAGGCGAATATCAGGTTTTTTGCGCCGAATTTTGCGGACGGCAACACTCCGGAATGTTGGCGAAGATCAAAGTGGTCTCTCAGGAGGAATTCGACGAGTGGCTGGGCAACGATCCTTATAAAGGACTGAGCATGGTGGAAGTCGGACACAAAGTGTACTCCACCCGCTGCGTGATCTGCCACAATCTGACCGATAAAAAATTGGTCGGACCCGGATGGAAAGATCTCTTCGGACATCAAGTGGAATTGGCGGACGGAAGCACGGTGGTCGCGGATGAAAACTACATCCGTGAATCCATTTTGAATCCGAACGCGAAGATCGTGAAAGGCTTCCCGCCCGCCATGCCGACATTCGCCGGCCAGTTGGACGAGCAGGAAATCATGGGTCTTGTCGAGTTTATCAAAACGTTGAAGTAAGAAGTGAGGAAGTAAAATGAGTTCAGCTCCAGGTGTGAATTATCTTAATGAGAAGTCGGGTTTGTGGTCCTGGCTGACCACCCTCGATCATAAAAGAATCGGGATCATGTACATGATCGCGGTTTTTACGTTTTTCGCCATCGGCGGAACTTTCGCGATGTTGATGCGGTGGGAGCTTTTCAGCGCCGGCAAGAACATCGTCGAAGCGCAAACCTACAACGAATTCATGACCTTTCACGGGGCGATCATGGCCTTCATGGTGATCATCCCCGGGGTGCCCGCTTTCCTTGGAAACTTCTTTTTGCCGCTGATGATCGGGGCGAGAGACGTGGCCTTCCCGCGGATCAATCTGCTCAGTTGGTACTGTCTGATCATCGGTGCCGCGGTGGCCTTTTACTCGCTCATCTATAACGGAGCGGATACCGGTTGGACCTTCTACACTCCCTACTCGATCAAAACCGACAACGGCACGACCATTCTTGTGGCCGGGGTGTTCATTCTCGGTTTCTCTTCGATTTTGACCGGTCTTAACTTCATCGTGACGGTCCACAAACTGCGCGCTCCCGGAATGACTTTCTTCCGGATGCCGCTGTTTATCTGGGGACTTTACGCGACAGCCATCATGCAGGTCATGGCCACTCCGGTTTTGGGAATCACGCTTTTACTTTTGATCGCCGAAAGAACCATGGGCATCGGATTTTTTGATCCGACTCTCGGTGGTGACCCCGTACTCTTCCAGCACTTCTTCTGGTTTTATTCCCACCCCGCGGTTTACATCATGGTGCTGCCGGCGATGGGTGTGATCAGCGAGTTGATCACCTGTTATTCCAGAAAAACCATTTTCGGTTATCGGGCGATTGCCTGGTCTTCCGTCGGAATCGCCGCCGTGTCTTTCTTCGTATGGGGACACCATATGTTCGTCAGCGGTGAGTCCGAAGTGGTCGCCATTTTGTTTTCTTTCATGACCATGTTGGTGGGCGTTCCCACGGCGATCAAAGTGTTCAACTGGACGGCCACTCTTTATAAGGGCTCGATCATTTTCAACGCTCCCATGCTGTTTGCGATGGGCTTTATCTTTTTGTTCACGATCGGCGGTGTGACCGGGATCATCCTGGCCGTGACCGCGGTGGACGTGCACTTTCACGACACCTACTTCGTGGTCGCTCACTTTCACTATGTGATGGTGGGAGGAACCTTGATGGCCATCGCCGGTGGGATGTACCACTGGATGCCGAAGATGTTCGGAAGAATGTACAACGAATTCTGGGCGCGGATTTCATTCGTGCTGATCTTCGTGGGCTTTAACGTGACCTTCTTCCCCCAATTCGTTTTGGGAGCGATGGGAATGCCGCGTAGATATTATGACTATCTTCCCGTGTTCCAACCCTTGAACAGGATCTCCTCCATCGGAGCCTGGACCATCGGCATCGGATTTCTGGTGGTGCTTTACGTGATCCTCCGTTGTATCTTTACGGGAGAGAAAGCGCCGGATAATCCTTGGGGAGCAACCACTCTCGAGTGGCAAACCAGCTCACCTCCGCCTCATGAAAACTTCCTCACTCAGCCCGTGGTCACTGGAGGCCCCTATGAGTACAAGTAATACAACCACCCAAGAATACGTCCATCACGTCGCTCATCACTTTGACAGCGCCGAGGAAGAATACCGCACCAGTAAGTTCGGACTGTGGGTCTTCCTGATGACGGAAATCTTGATGTTCGGCGGTCTTTTCGTCGGCTACATCATTTTCCGCGGAATCTACAGTGAAGCCTTCGCCGAAGCCTCCAAGTTTTTGGACTGGAGATTGGGCGCCATCAACACGGTGGTTCTTATTTTCAGTTCCTTAACGATGGTGCTGAGCATTTATTATGCCCAACACAACCAGAAGGCGAAAGTCCTTCTGAATCTCTACATCACCTTCTTTTGTGGCGTGATCTTCATGTGCATCAAAGCCTATGAATACGCCCACAAAATCCATGAAGGATTGCTGCCGGGACACATGTTCCACTATTCGGAACAGGTCGCGGCCCATGCGCCTCTCTACTTCTCTTTTTACTTCTGTATGACGGGGATGCACGGGATTCACGTGATGGTGGGGATGGGTTTCATCCTGTGGTTGATCCGCCGGGCGCACCGTGGGGAGTTCAGCTCCAATTATTTTACGCCGCTTGAGTGCGTGGGCTTGTTCTGGCATTTGGTGGATTTGATCTGGATTTATTTATTCCCACTTCTTTATCTTGTGGGCTAAGGGGAGAAACTCATGTCGTTGAAATCCGAAGAACATCACATCATACCGCTGAAGTCCTTTATCGGCGTGTTTTTCGCTCTCTTGTTCCTCACGGTGCTGACCGTGGTTGCCGCCCAATTTAATATGGGGGAGTGGAACACCGTCGTGGCCATGTTGATCGCATCGATCAAGGCTTTCTTCGTTCTCGCTTACTTCATGCACTTGAAGGTGGACGACAAGGTCTTTTTGGTTTGCTTCTTGTTGGCCGTTTTCTTTTTGATCGTGATGTACGCGTTTAGTGTCGTGGACATTTACACCCGCGTGGGTGTTTCCAACATCCTTTAGAGTTGGCTAAAAATCATCCATAAGGTAGGGTCTTGCCATGCTGAGAGCCTACCTCGTCCTTACCAAATCAGGAATTATCGTTTTCACGATCATCAGCGCTCTCGCCGGTTACGGAGTCAGCTTCGATCCCTATGCTTCCTTTGATCCTTTAACGCCGTTATTTCTGATCATCGGTTTGTACTTCGTCTCCGCGGGAAGTTTCGCCATCAATCAGGCGCAGGAATGGAAGATCGACGCCCGCATGAACCGCACCAAGAAGCGGCCCATTCCGCAAAAAATTTTTAAACCCTGGCAGGCTTACACTTTGGGTTTTATCTGGGTGGCTTTGGGTCTGGTGATTTTATATCCGTTGGGAAAGGAAGTCGCTCTTCTCGCCCTGGCGACGATGATTCTTTACAACGGTGTGTACACTCTGTTTTGGAAACGCCGTTGGGCCTTCGGCGCCGTTCCCGGCGCCATCCCCGGCGCGATGCCGGTTTTGATCGGCTATGCGGTGAACGAAGGACCGCTGTGGTCCGCCGAAAGTCTTTATCTTTTTTTGGTGATGTTCTTGTGGCAGATGCCCCACTTCTGGAGTTTGGCGATCCGCTACAAGGAAGATTATCAACAGGGCGGAATTCCGGTGTTGCCCTCGCGCTTGGGCGTGGACCGCACGCTTTACCACATGGGACTTTACCTTTTGACTTACGTGGGTGTCGCCCTCTCCGCGCCGTGGTTTTTGCACGTCAATTTGCTCTATGTTTTTTTGGTCCTGCCGATTTCCCTGAAACTGGTGTGGGAATTTTTTAAGTATTTTTCTTCCGGGGCGAAGTCCTCGTGGTTGCCGTTTTTCCTCTGGATTAACTTCAGCCTTCTTGTTTATCTGTTGGTGCCGGTCGTGGACAAATGGCTTTATTTTTTCATGACCGGGAAGGTGTGAATCGATGAAGCTCAACTCTTACGATCTGCCGCCGTGGTTTTTAAAAACCTTAAAAGGTCTTTTGTTCGAGGTTTTTTTTCTGATCGCCCTGGGCGGTTCGGTGCGGCTGATGAACGCCGGTCTTGCCTGCCCGGACTGGCCTCTGTGTTTCGGCGATTTCATTCCCGATTATCATCCCCAAGTGTATTTGGAATTCATCCACCGGGTTTTGGCGGGAACGGTGGCCCTGATCACCATCGGTCTTTCCGTTTACCTGATCAAAAAGCCCCGTGTGCCTAAGTCTTTAAAGGTCATTGCCGCGACGACGGTTTTGATTTTGGTGGCGCAGGTGGTTCTGGGTGGATTGACGGTGCTGTGGAAGCTTCATTCCGAAGTGGTGGCCGCGCACCTTGGTCTGGGCACCGCTTTTTACGGACTGCTCTTGTGGATTTACCTCTCGCTGACCACTCCGAAGGAAACTTCTTCTTTAAGATCCTCCATGATCATCACCAGCATTTTTCTTTTGTTGGCGGTGTACGGACAGATGTTGTTGGGGGGCCTTGTGGCCTCCAACTATGCGGCCCTGTCTTGCACCACCTTTCCCTTGTGCCAAGGTCAGTGGTTTCCGACGTTTCAGGGAAATTTGGGATTGAACGTGATCCATCGGAGTTTCGCCTATGTGGTGGCGCTTTACGGGATTTTCTTTTTCTTCTTCGTGCGGGGGCAAACGCGCAACCGCGCTCTCAGAAGGGGAGCGGCGGGATTTTTCCTTTTGGTTTTGTGTCAGTTTTGCGTGGGCGTCGCCAACGTGCTCTTGTACCGTCCGCCCTTGATCGCCGTGATTCACCTGGTGATCGGCACCGGCCTTTTAGGTCTGGCGACCTACTGTGTGCGCCGAAGCACGGCGGCTATTCCGAATCCGGCTGATGAGCCGGGTGGGCTTTCGTAACGGCGGGATGATCCTTTAACTTTTCATAAACCCGCTTCAGGGTGGGAAAAGCCTCCAACGTCACGCCCACGCGCTCACTGGAAAAAACCTGGGCGATCAAAAGACAGTCAGCGGCGCTCCATGCATCTCCCACCGCATGCGTGCCGGCGGTTTTTTCCATCATCAAATCCAAGGCTTTCAAACCTTCCGTGACCCAGTGAAGGGTCCAACGTTTCTTCCCCTCTTCGCCGAGGCCGTTGTTCACCAGGTACTGCTGCACTTTTAAATTTTGCAAAGGCTGGATGCCGCTGTTGATCACCTCGCACAGCTGAAGCACCCGCGCTTCTTTTTGCGGATCTTTGGGGAAAAGAAGCGGGGTCTCTTTCACCGCGTCCAGATACTTAAGAATGGCCATGCTTTCCGAAAGCACGAAATCGCCCTTCTCCGTGCGGTGAATCAGGGTGGGAACATGCTTCATGGGATTGAGGGCCGCATAGTCGGCCTTTTTCTGGAGACCGCCCTCCTTCAGCAGATGCACCCCGTGATAGACGTAGGGAAGCTCCTTGAGCGCCAGGCCCAGGCGCACACGGTAAGAAGCCGAGCTGCGAAAGTAGCTATAGAGAATAATTTTATCGAGAATAATTTCGTTTTTAAGACCCATAAAGCCTCCTCCGGGGTGTCGCAGCGAGCCGTGATCCCGCCCTCATTTTCTGCGAAAAAATCCTTCATGAAACTTGCTAGCTTAAAATCCGCTCACCGCGATGGTGAGCTTATCGTTGTTTCCAAAGACAATCAAAGGGCTGTTAAGGCCACCTCCGTCGCGCCCTCCTTGCGTGAAGCCATCGAGAACTGGGCCTCGGCAAAACCCCAACTGGAAGAACTTTACCGGTCCCTCAATGACGGCCGTGCCGCGGGCGCCTTCGCCGTGGAGGCGGAAGCTTTGCATTCGCCCCTGCCGCGCTCTTTTCAGTGGGCGGATGGATCGGCGTTCATTCATCACATTAAATTGGTGCGCATGGCGCGCAACGCCGCTTTGCCGGAAACTTTGGAAACCGTGCCGCTGATGTATCAGGGCGGCAGTGACAGCTTTCTTGCGCCGACGGAAGACATTCCGCAGGTGGATTTCAGTCACGGCACCGACTTCGAAGGGGAAGTGGGCGTGATCGTCGACGACGTTCCCTTGGGCATCAGCGCGGAAGAAGCTTTGAATAAAATCATTCTTTTCGTTTTGATCAACGACGTTTCTTTAAGGGGATTGATTCCGGAAGAATTGGCGCAAGGTTTTGGATTTTTCCAAAGCAAGCCTTCTTCGGCCTTCGCTCCTTTCGCGGTGACGGCGGAAGAGTTGAACGGATCTTATCAGGGCGGACGGATTCATCTGCCTTTGCAAGTGACTTACAACGGCGAGTTCTTCGGCAAGGCGAACGCGGGCGAAATGCATTTTCACTTCGGCCAACTGATCGCCCACGCGGCCCGCACCCGCAGCCTTTCGGCGGGAACTCTCATCGGCAGCGGCACGGTTTCCAATGAGGACTCCAGTGTCGGCAGCAGTTGTCTTGCGGAAAAACGCATGCTTGAAAAAATCAACGAAGGCGCCATCAAGACCCCCTTTATGAAAGTGGGGGACACGATTAAAATGGAAATGATCGATGCCCAAGGACGAAACTTGTTTGGAACCATCGAGCAAAAAGTTGTCGCCGCAAAAAAATAAAGCCAAGGTTTTGGTTTTAGCCTCCGGAGGAGGAACCACCTTCGAGGCCTTGGCGCTCTTTTCCAAAACACCCACGGCCGCTTTCGATGTGATGGGGATGGTGACCAACAATCCCCAGGCCGGAGCCCTCGCGCGCGCGGCCGGTTTAAAAATCCCCTCTTTCGTTTTTTCCCATGACCGCGCCCAGGTCGAAAAATTTTTTGAAAACGTGGTCGAAACGGCGAAGGATCTGTCCGTGGACGTGATCGCCTTGGCGGGCTTTCTGCTGCTCGTAAGAGAGCCCCTCTTGTCCGCGTACCGGGGGAGAATTTTAAACACCCATCCTTCCTTGCTTCCGCATTTCGGAGGCAAGGGAATGTACGGCGAGCGCGTGCATCAGGCGGTGATCGCCGCCGGCCACAAAGAATCGGGAGTCACCGTTCATCTGGTGAATGAAAAATACGATGAGGGAAAAGTTCTCGGCCGCGTGCGCGTACCTGTGACGGAGACGGATGATTTCCACAGTCTCGCGGAAAGAGTGCGTAAAGAGGAGAAAACGCTCTATCCGGAGATTCTGAACCAATTCGTGACATCACAGGGATTTCATGGCTAAGTTTTAAGACGGTTCGAGAAAAAGGGGGGAATGGATGAAAAATCAAATTCTTGGAGTTCTCATAGCCTCCGGCTTGACGCTGCTGGGTTGTACGAAAAATTCCACGTCTGAAAATGCAAATGAAATCAAAATCGGCGAATTCGGCGCCATGACCGGCCCCGAGGCCACTTTCGGTCAAAGCACCGACAAGGCCATTCGTTTGGCTCTGGATGCGGTGAACGCCGCCGGCGGCGTGAACGGCAAAAAAATCCGGCTGATCACGGAAGACGATCAGGGAAAGACCGATGAAGCCGCCGCCGTGGTGAAGAAATTGATCACTCAAGATCAGGTCGTGGCTATTTTAGGGGAGGTCGCCAGCAGCCGTTCGCGGGCGGCGGCTTCGATCGCTCAGCAATTTAAAATTCCGATGATCACTCCCAGCTCGACCAATCCGGAAGTGACTCGCGGCAAGGATTACGTTTTTCGCGTTTGTTTTATCGATCCCTTTCAAGGATCGGTCTTGGCGCAGTTCGCGGTTAAAAACCTCAAAGCTAAAAAAGTGGCGGTCTTAAAGGATCTTAAATCGGATTACAGCTTGGGTCTGACCGAGTTCTTTATGAAGAAATACAAAGAACTCGGCGGCAAGATCACTTCGGTTCAAAACTATCAGGCCGGTGACACGGATTTCAAAGCGCAGTTGACGGACATTCGCGGGGAAAAGCCCGACGTTCTTTTCATCCCCGGTTACTACACGGATGTGGGTTTGATCGCCCGCCAAGCCAAACAGTTGGGCTTGAAGGCGGTGATGCTTGGGGGAGACGGCTGGGACAGCCCGAAGCTGTTTGAGATCGGTGGCGCGGCCATTCAGGGCGCTTATTTTTCCACGCACTACACCACCTCCAGCCCGGATGAAGACACGCAAAAATTCATCAAGGCCTACAAGGAAAAATACAATGAAATTCCCGACAGCTTAGCGGCTCTCGGCTATGACGCCGCCTTGATTTTGGTGGACGCGCTCAAAAACGCCAAAGACCTCAGTGCCGCGGAAATCCGCGACGCCATTGCCAAGACGAAAGACTTCAAAGGTGTGACCGGAAAGATCACCATCGATGCGGATCATAACGCCGATAAAAACGCGGTGGTGGTTCAGGTCGAGGGGAACGAACTTAAGTTCGTGACCTCCATCGGGCGTTAAAAGTTAAAAGGGGTTTTATTTGGAGGAATTCCTTCAACACGTTTTAAACGGTTTGAATCTGGGGGCCATTTACGCGTTGATCGCTCTCGGTTACACGATGGTGTACGGAGTTCTTCAGTTGATCAATTTCGCCCATGCGGAAGTGTACATGCTGGGCGCTTTTTCCGTTTACTACGCCAACAGACTTTTTCATTTCAGCGATCATCCCGGATGGCAGTCCTTCATCGCTTCTTTGGCGGTGGCGATGGTGGTGTGTTCCTTGGTGGGTTTGCTGATCGAGCGCTTGGCTTACCGTCCTCTCAGAAACGCGCCCCGCTTGAACGTGTTGATCACCGCCATCGGCGTGAGTTTATTTTTGCAATTTTCCGGACAGGCTTTGTTCGGTGCCGATCCCAAATTGTTTCCCGAAGTTTTGCGGGACGCGCAGTTGATGCGTTTTGGGGAAATCCAACTGAGCTCTTTTGATTTCACCATTTTGGGAGTGTCCCTGGCCGCGATGGCCGCCCTTCATTTTTTCATTCAACACACCAAAGTGGGCATGGCCATCCGTGCGGTGCGCTTCAATCAAAAGTCGGCGGCCTTGATGGGCATCAACGTGAACGGAATGATTTCCGTGGTTTTTATTTTGGGATCTTCTTTGGCCGGTGTGGGGGCCGTGCTTGTGGGACTTAAGTATCCAAAGATCGATCCTTTGATGGGAATGTTGATCGGGCTGAAGGCCTTTGTCGCCGCCGTCGTCGGCGGGATCGGAAGTCTTCCCGGGGCCGTGGTCGGCGGTCTTTTGATGGGTCTTTGCGAGGAAATGGTGGCGGGCTACCTGAGCAGCACCTACCGCGACGCTTTGGCTTTTGGTCTGTTGATCGTGATTTTGGTTTTCAAACCTTCCGGCATCTTCGGAAAGTCCCAGGTG